>SXGQ01054472.1_pt1 | contig 25598 bp, 17 predicted proteins | sample 3178371 | NCBI WGS metagenome assembly SXGQ01 (sample SAMN11356859, study PRJNA531348) | freshwater metagenome | isolation source: freshwater sample F1-20 | place: China: Fuxian Lake, Yuxi | collected 2017-12-25 | reverse complement strand
GAGAATCGTTTCAACCAAGCGCCACACAGTTGGCTACATCGTTTCAGGCATGGGTAGAGTAAGTAGGACAAACGCAGTGCAACTTGCACGTCGTTCTAAGCTCCGTGGTGTTAGGGTCATGAATGGACCTAGCGGTGCTTACCTCGTCAGTGAGACTGGTAGATCACTTTACAATCTTCCAGTCGTTGTTGATCGTGACGCTATCAGATCTGATAGTCCAAGGTCACGCAGGAACAATCGTCGTCAGACTGCAGCAAGAAGTCGCTGAAATATTCAGCCGAACATTAACCGATAAACAAGGAGACCTGTCTCCTTGTTTATCTTTTTATCATGAAAAATATATTAATTACAGATTCTTTTGATTCTCTTGATAAACTTTCAAGCAAGTACGATATTGCTAATTTAGATGTTATGAGAATGGCAAATTATTCTGGATCTTGGGGTGAAACATTCCCTTTTGACCCATCAAAAAAATTTAGTTTATCAATAAGAAAAGACAATTATTTTACTCAGTTCTGTAAAAACAAAAAAATAATTGTAGACATTTGTTTTTTTACACCATTTGAAAAAATAGGTTTAATGCTTATAGACTTTAATGATTCTGGGATAAGGGACATAGTAATAAATTATGACAAAAAAAAGTTTAAAGAATGCTCTTCTGCATATATAGAAAAAATAACAAATAAAGAGTATCTTAAAAAGTTTGCTATTTGTAAGAGGCTTTTAAATGCTAGAATTTTTACCAATAAGCCTATGATAAAAAACATACATCATTTAAATCTTTTTTCTAATTTTTTATCATCTGGTTTAGATAAAACAATATATCAAAAATTAGTTGACAAAAAAATTATTTATTCCATGAGTCATAAAGATAAAAGTGGGATATTTTGGCCCATACTTGATGTTTGCACTGATGATATCCCAGTTTATAATTCTTATTTTAATAAATATGAAAAGTGTTTTTTTGAAGCAGAGTTTTCATATGATCGCATGATATTTAATAATAGGATTATGAATTTAATTAAAGATGAAGATTTAAAATTTTCATTTGACGAATATGATGATTGGTATCTAGATACTTATTTTGATTTTTTATATCTGGAGTCTATGTCTATATTTTCATTATATAGGGGAGCAATAGTCCCATCTTTATCAGAATTATCCAAGATGAATTCCTTAAATAAAGATAGCATTTTTGTATACAGGTCATTTATGTCAAATTGTCATTATTACTTTAATTCTTGTCGAGAGATAGTAAATAAAAATTATAGTACTTTAGATTTTTGCAAAAAATTATGGAATATTAAATTATGAATATAAAAACATCAGAAAAGTATGTTGAGCTTCCTAAAATTATGGAAATAGGAAAAGAGCTTTGTAAAAAGTATCCCGCGCAGTTCTCTGATATCCCATTTGAGGGCATAAGATGCTATGCGAATCTTGAGTCAAAGGATCCTAAGAAGGGCGGTAAAAAGGCAACGCAGCCTTGGGGCGTTAGTTTTTTGCCTTTGCCTTTAATAGATTTGCTTGACATACACGCAGTTATTTTTATAGAATTCGATTATTATTCTTCTTTAAATGATGCTCAGGTGTCTCTGCTTTGTGCCGATATATTTATGTCATTTGCTTTTGAAAAATCGCTTTTCCTAAAGCCATTTGATGTTAAGGATCACTTTGAAATGTTGAATAATTTTGGATTCAATTATCTAGAAAATCCTGATTCGCCTGATATCTTAAAAACAAATTGGAACTGGAGGTAATATGAAGATTCAAGTTTGGATGAGAGACGGTTATGGCCAAGGTTCTATCTTAAAGACCCTTGACACTGTTAATGATGCTTTGGATTTTGCAAAAAAGCATGTAAGTGATACTAATTTTGACAATGCTCTTACTCCACAAGAGAGGAGAAGAAATTGGGAGCTTTACTTGCCTTTGTTTGAAAGTAATTCCTTACTTTATTGTGGCAAGTTTGCAAACAATCATACTTTGTTTTCCTGCGAAAGTGACTCTATTTCCGATGTAAATAATTCTAATAAATTTAGGCTTTATATTGGCAATATGTCTGGACAATCTTTTTATGTAGAAGACCAAAAAAACAGAGAAGTTTTAAATTTAGACAGTGACTCATTAAGAAACAAGGGTTTTGTATTCTTTAAGATAGTAAAATGAAAAAGGTAATAGCATTAACTGGTAAAAAGGGTACCGGCAAGACTACCCTTGCTATGTATATCAAATCGTTGCTAATGAGGCATAGTGGTTTGATAGAAAATGACAGCTTGCATGGCATTTTTTCTTCGGACGGTATATGTCAAAAAATTAATGACCCGTACAACATATATATCAATAATACCAATTTAAAAATTGATTTGTGCGACAGCATAAAAATATGCAGTTTTGCACATGGTGTTAAAAAAGTTGCCACTGACATACTTGGTTTAAATGAAAATCAGGTGTATGGTACCCAAGAAGAAAAAAACAGTATTACTGAATATTTTTGGGAAAATATGCCTTTATGGATAAGGTGGGAAAACTCAAAAAGAAAATCAATTGTTTCTTCAAATGAAGAAAATAATATAAAAATTAAAGAACTTAATGTTGTTGCTGGTATAAAAAGCGAACAAGATTTATGGAATTGCTGTTTTGATTTTAAGGCTTTTCCTATTAATTTGAAATCTGGACCGATGTCTTCAAGAGAGGTTTTACAAATACTGGGAACAGATATATTTAGAAAAATGTTTGACGAAAATGTATGGGTTAATTGCGTAAAAAATTACATTCAAAAGTCAGATGCCAAATATTTCATAATAGATGACATGAGATTTGAATCGGAATTAAATGTAATATCAAAAAATTTTGATCACTTGGTAATAAACCTAAATAGGTGTATTGATTCAGACGATTTGCATCCATCAGAAATAGGACTAAACGAAGTTCTTAAAAATAGTAAGTCTAATCATGTTGGTATTATATCTGATTCAATAGAAGAAAAAAATGCTATAGCTTTTGAATTTGTAAAGGAGTACATAATTGGAAAATAATTCCTCTTTTACTAGTTTGGCAAACAAGTATAGACCCAGGAAACTAGAAGACATAATAGGGCAAGACCATGTTAGGTCAATCATAAAGTCTTCTGTAAAAAATAATAAATGCCATTCTACTTACTTGTTTTATGGTCCAGCTGGAACTGGCAAAACATCATCTGCAAGAATATTTGCTGCTTGCTTTAATTCAAAAAGTATTTCTGAAAATGAAGATTATGCTAAAATAATAGAGCAAAAGTCAGTTGATCTTGTTGAGATTGATGCGGCTTCAAATAGAAGTATAGATGATATAAGAAATCTTAGAAATGAGATAAGGTACATGCCATCTGAATTTACTAAAAGATTCATTATAATTGACGAGGCTCACGGTTTAACTGGTCATGCCGCAGAGGCAAGTCTTAAGATGCTTGAAGAGCCGCCCTCTCATAATGTTTTTATACTTTGCACTACAGAGAAAGACAAAATAAAAGACACTATCTTATCAAGATGTATTGAAGTTCCTTTTATAACACCTCATATAGATGATATGTCAGATCATTTAATTAAAATATCAAAGATTGAAGGTTTTGATATAAGTAAGAGAAGCTCAAAGAAAATAGTTAAGTTATCTAATTTTTGTTTACGTTCTTGTATGCAAAATATTGAAAAATTAATTTCTTGTTCTCCTGTTAATACAATAACAGATGACTATGTAAATAAAATGTTTTGTATAATGGAAGAAGATACTATAATTAATCTTTTTATGACTTTCTTAAATAAAGATACTCATAATGGAATATTTACAATATCAGAAATGCTTAGGGTTTCTAGTTCTCACGAAGTTGTATTTGACGGTATTTTAGAATTTATTAAAAATATTCTTACAATAAAGACAACAAAAAATCCGAATAGCCTTATTGATACTGATTTATCTAATTCAAATATTAAAGTTATATGTCAAAACATAAATTTGATAACTTTTTTTGAAATTATTTCGATAATAAAAGAGTCCCAAGAGCATATAAAACTTGGGGCTCCGCCTGAAAATGTTCTACATTTTATGTATATAAAAATATTTATGAGTATCCAAACTAATGCCAAAAAAGAAAAGTAAAGTTAAGAAAAAGCCCAAAAAAGTTATATTAGCAAAAAAAGAAAAAAAATCTTTATCCCAAGAAAGTTTGGCTTTTAAGGTTATAGAGTTTCAAAAAAGTAAAGATGCTGAATTTCAAGAAAAATTATTTAAAGAAATAGTTGATCAAATAAATCCACTTATAACTAAAATAGTAAATAAATTTAATATACCAGGTTATGAACAAACAGATCTTTATCAAGAAGCACTTGTGGCTTTAAGATTCAAGGCGATTAAAGATTTTAAAACAGACAGAATAATCGGGGATGACATGATAGGTTTTGAAAAATTTGCAGCTTTGTGTACCAAAAGGCATTTAAGCACGCTTCTTAAAACAAGTTTTCAAAATAAAAAATTTGCACTTAATAGTAGCATATCTATACATACAGAAAGTAGAGATAATGAAGATGATTTTAATTTAGCTGATATAATGGATTCTGGTGAAGCAGATAGTCTTGAAAGGGCAGAAAGAAAAGAAGAGTTTAGAATATTGCTTGCTCGATTAATCGAAGGCTTATCTGATTTTGAAAAGAAAGTTTTAATGTTATATGCTCAGAAATTTTCATATAAAGAAATATCTGATTTTATCAATTCTTCAAATTCTAGTATGAAGGTCAACATCAAGGGAGTCGATAATGCTCTTAGTAGAATCAAAACTAAAGCAAAAGATTTACTTGATGAAATGGACCTAGAATTATGAAGAAATTACAAGAGCTTTTTTCAAAAATAAACAACTTTGTAAACAAAAATTACTTTATAGTAAATAACCCGCCAGTAATAACATTTACCGTAAAAAATGGCTTTAAAAGCGCTTATATAAGCGTGCCTGGTTTTAATATGCAGATATTAAATAACTCTATATGGGAAGATGTTAAATTTGAAATGGATGAGTGTAATTTTTCTGTTAGAGTAAGCGATCTTAATAATGTTTTTTCTTCAATGAGAAATAAAGACGGAACTTTAATATCAAAAAGTGATAATAATATAAAATTTGAGTCTATTGACGGAGAGATTGTTGAAATTCCTCAATGCGAATCAGTAAAGCCAAAAGGAATAAGAAAATGTTCAGATGAATGTGTTGTTGTGCCAGTTGATTTAATTGATTCAGTTTTGTATCGTGCTAGGGCATGTTTTTATACTGTTAATCATACCCCTGTATACAATACAATTAAGGTTGTGTCTTTTTCTGGTGCTTCTAGGTTTGTTTCTGGTAATGGCTCAATATTCTGCATACAGGACATAAAGTGTGAAGTTCCTGACGGCAAATATTGCATACCTTATTCTTGTTTATCTTTTTTGCATGAATTAAATAAAATAACTAAAGACAAAAAAGTAAAATTTATTTCTAAAGAAAATAGTTTTCATGTAGAAAATGACTATTTTATAATGAATCAGGAAGTTGATTTGGATTTTTCTAAATGGCCAGATGAAAATAAAATACTTGATATGCCTAGGGAAATAAGTTTATTGATGTCAAGTGATGTTCTTAAAAGAATAAGAGACAATCTTCAGCTTTCGATGATATATAAAAAGGATGACGAGCTTCTTGTTACCGATTTTTCTGCTGACAAATCCTTTGCATTTCTTACAGACGGTAAAATAAAAACAAAAAATTCAGTAGAATACAAGTCTTGCTCATCTCCTTTTAGTGGAAAGATATACACTAGGCTTTTGTTGGACTTAGTTAACAGTATGCCAGATGATGATGTCGAGGTTCTTTTTACTACAAGCAGTTCTGGATTTAGGGGGAAAAATTTCCCATTAATTTGCGAATTCAATGACGGCGATGCCAGGGTTAGCATAATATGCACTCAAGTTTAAATGGTAAAAGAATTATAATAGAGGGAGATTTTTGGTTTTTTTGTTTTTTCCACTCCTTTATAAGTGTTAAAATGAATTATAATTTAACTAGTGTGTCAAATAAAAAAGATTTATCAAGTGACATATTTGATAATTGTAATTACTGCTGTTCTTTTTCTCTATTGACAAAAGAAGACTGTGACTATATATTAAAAAATTGTATTTTTATTGGTTCTTCTGGAAAAACAGAAACAAAAAAAATATTAAAATTTATTGAAGAAAAAAACACTATAACAATTACTAAAGAAAATTTTTGTGAAATTATGTGTCATTCTTTGTCAAAACAAGATAAAGATTACTATGGCGAAATATTATCTATAACTAATAATAAAATAATGTATATGAAATACATGGGGTGCCCTGAAGAGATATATGATGTAAATTTTGGTACCAAAAGTTTTAATTTTGATCTTGTTGACAAAGTAGATTTTTCTAATGAGGCAAATAAACTTGCCCTGTTTTCAAAACTTAAAAATTCTAAACTTAATTTTTTAATTCATTCAATTTTAAAATCTAACAATGAAATGATGTGTGAAGAAATTATAAAGAACAATACAAAAAATATGTTTTCAGACAGACACATTTCTTATGCGATAAAAAGCTTTTCTAAATCTAAAAGTTATACAGAAGAATTTATAATATATCTTATGATTATTATAAATAGGTATAAGTACAATTTTAGTAAATCTTGGTTTAATATTATTTTTGTACTTATTGGCATTCTGCATAATAAAAATAACTTGACTAATGACGAAAAAATTAGAGTCAAGAAAACCATTAAGTATATTTTTAATCAAAAGCAATATGTCTGAAAAAAAACAACCAATTGACGACTACGGTTTCAAGAATGATCAAATTGTAGATTGTCTAGAAAAAATTATAGATCATGTTTGGTCAAATCTTCATGAAAATCAATCTAAAAAAATTGATACAAAAGAACTACTAGAGCTTACTGTTGTACTTAGCACTTCTTGGTCTCTTGTTGAATCTATGATAAACTTTCATGAAGACCTATATGGTGACAGTTTAGTTTCCGATTCATCATCGGATGATGAATTGGAAGAAGATTCTGATGACGGAGACGAAGATAATTTAGATGAAGAAGAAAAGTAATTTTATTGAAAGGCTAAAAATGAAAAAAACTATTACTTCTAATAATATTGAAGTTTTGAATTCCAATGTTAAGAAAAAGGTTTTGGTTACTGGTGCTACTGGTTTTATTGGCTCAAACTTAGTTATGGATCTATGCTCCAATCCAAACAATACCGTCATTGGCGTTGATTTTTCAGAAGAAAATAATAAAATGTTTAAGAACGACTTTTTAGATTTAAATAAAAATTTTACACTTATCGAGGGTGATTATTCTTCTGAAGAGTTTTTAGATACAGTAAAAAATGAAAGTGGAGTTGATTGTATAGTTCATCTTGCGGCCATGCCTCGTGTTGCATATTCAGTTGAAAATCCTGCCGAAACTTGCTACGAAAACGAGTTTAAAACCGTTAAGCTTTTAGAGGCTGCTTCTTCTAGAAAAATGAGATTTATTTTTGCTGGTAGCAGCAGTGTTTATGGCAACATAAAAAGCTTCCCTACAAAAGAAAAAGATGAAAAAAATCCTCAGAGTCCATATGCTATACAAAAGCTTGTTGGTGAAATGTATATGAAAAATTTTAATTCTATCCATGGTCTTGATTGTGTTTCTTTGAGATTTTTTAATGTATTTGGTCCAAGACAACTCGGCAATAGTCCTTATTCTTGTGTTATATCTGCTTGGTGCCACGCCATAAAAGACGGTAGGTCTTTAAGGATAGACGGCGACGGAACTCAAGAAAGAGACTTTTGCTATGTTGACAACGTTGTTGATGCCATAAAAAGATGCATGTATAATGAAGAAAGATTTGATTTTAAGGCGTACAATGTGGCATGTGGAAGCTTTAATTCTCTAAATTCAATAAAATGTGTTTTTGAACAAAAATTTGGAGATAGAATAAAATTTGTCGAAGCGCCTACTAGACTTGGTGATGTCAAAAAAACTCATGCTGACATATCCTTAATATCAAAAGATCTTAATTATTCTCCAAAGTTTGATCTTTGGGGAGGTCTAGAAAGAACTATAGAGTGGTGGAAAATATTGTAATTGTAGGTATTGATCCAGGGCTTTCTGGTGGTATTTGTTTTTTGTATGAAAATAATTGTAAAATTTTAAAAATACCCACAAAAACAATACAAAAAAATAACAAAAATAAAAGAGATTATGACTCAAAAGTAATGAGTTCTGATTTTTATTCAAATATTAAGGGCTTTAATGGCCATGTATTTCAGGAATTGACACATGCCATGCCTGGAAATGGAGGGGTTAGTATGTACTCATTTGGAAGGGGGCATGGTATTTGGGAGGGTATATGCTCATCATATGACGTGTCCTACAGCTTGGTTACTCCTCAGTCCTGGAAAAAAATGTACCCCTCAATAGATTCAATTAAAAAAAATAACAATGGCCTAATTGAAAAAAAGAAAATTAAGGTAATGCAAAAACAGGCTGCAATAGAACTTGTAAAAAAGGTTCTTCCCTCATACGAAAAGTCTTTGTGTAAAACTTGTGATGGTTTGGCTGAAAGTTGTTTAATTGCATTATATGGCTGGTTTAAAATTACAGGTAATATGCATAAAATTACGAATAATAAATTATGAAGTGCGAAGATTTTTATGTAAACAAATTTTTATCTGATATTGAGTTTTGCTCTAAGCATATAGAAAGAGATCCAATGTCTGTAAAAAAAATAATAAACCAATATATAAATTTTAATCAAATAGGCACGTGTGATATAAGAGATATCTTAGAAATGATGTCTCAGATTTGCTTGGACAATCCTAAAAAGGTTAAAAAAATGTGCTTATATGTGCTTCATAGTTTAAATAGTGAAAAAATAGTTTGTGAATAGATATCATGTCAAATAACATAGAAAAATACAATAGTGACAAATGTAATTTGGATGGTCTAATAGAAGATCAAGCAAAACTTGTTCGTAGCTCTTCTTGCAAGCTGTGTAATTGTGAATTTAGAATAGAATGCGAGGAGCTTTGGGAAAAAACAAACAACATTAATGCTGTTTATAGGCTTGTTGAATCTAAGGGTGAAAAAATAAGTTATCCGGCAATAAGATCTCACATAATAAATCATTATAAAAAACAAGAAAATTTAGATAAATTAAGTAATTATGTAAAAAGTTTAGATTCTTGGAGAAAATCCAAGATAGAAAAAGAACAAAGATTAGAGCTATTAATGTCTATACTTGAAAAAAGAATAATTGAAATTGCTGCAGAGCAGGACGGTAATTCTGATGATTCGGGAAGAAAAATGGCTGATACTATGGTAAAGCTTATACAGCAGCTTCTTGCCTGTCAGTCTGCTTTAGACGACCATAAGCAGCTTATGGAGCCAGTTAAACTAATAGTGTCTAGATTGCAAACAATAGTGAAGGAAGAGATACAGACTAATTCTGGCAAGGATGTAAGGAGCGCTCTTATAAATGTTGTATCGTCTTTGGAAAAAGATGTTCATGAAATAATGAAAAATGGAAAATAAAAACTTTAGTAAACAGATAAGTATATTGTCTAAAAAAATAAATAATCCATCATTTTTACCTCCTAAAAATGATGAAAAAATTGATTCTATAGTTTCTAACAGGCAAATTATTAAAAAATCTTGTAATAGTTGTTCAAGGAAGGCAAATGTCAAAAGATATTAATGTAAAATCAAGTTTTTCAATATCTGAAGATGCGGAAGTTTTTTTTAAAAAATTTCCTTCATTTTATGATATCTATAACAAATATACAAAATCTTTTAATAGCTTTGTATTGTCTTCTAGTAAAACAAGAGATACTTTACCTCTTACTCCATTAGAAGCTATATCTTTTTTTCAAAATGGGGATGTTTATTTTGATTGCTCACCTGTTTTTTTTGATTTACACGAGGCAATAAAGTACATTTTTGATAGCGAGGTATTTGTGCAAATTAATGTTCCATTGCATTCCTGTAATGAAAAATTAAATTCTCTTGTAAAAAGAGTAATTGTTACAAATAATGATCTTTATAATAAATTAAAAAAAGAAATGGAACTTAATTTTGACGTTTCTGTCCTTCAATTTTACAATAAAAATTCTATAGGTGATTCCGCTATATCTTGCTGCGTTGGAGATATGGTAAAATTTAAAGACTCTAACGGTGTTAGGTCGTATGATCTTGGAATGGTAATTTGGGTTGATAGTGATAGTATTTCTGTAGTTTTTAAAAATGGCAAAAAGATAAATTTTAACAAAAAAGATCCTCTTTCAATAGGTCAAATAATAAAGGTTTAATTTGTTATGGCAGAAGATGAATTTAAAGTTCAACCTTTAACGGCACAAAAAGGCGTTAATCCTTTTACTGATGCTATTAAAGTTAGTGATGGATTGATTATAAATCCAGATATACCAACTGTTTCTGCTGGTCGTCCTTCAAGTTCTTCTTCAAGTTCTCTTATTGTATTGGGACCACCTATAGGCGACGATGATATAATAATTTTATCATCATCATCATCATCTATAAGAAGACCTATTGGTAATATACCAGAGCCTTTTTCCTCAAGTTCTTCTTCATCATCTGTATTTAGAGGTCCAGTTTCGATTGCTGCAAGTGTTCCTCAAACAGGTGTATCTTCTGTGCCTATTGACGTTATAGCAGAAGGAGCTATAGCTGCAACTGGATCCAATATATCAGATTTAGTTGTTTCTCGTCTTGTGGCATCTTCTCAAAACGTAGTTAGTCAAACAAATGTTTCTACGTCTAGGCTTTCTCAAAAATCGGGAATAATAAGTTCTCAATTGAGGAAATTAGATTTTGTTAATATATTTTACAATAGGGGCTTTCCTTCTGACGCAACTCATGCTGAGCTTTTTTTCCCCGAAAAAGAATCAAATCCAAAATTTACTATATCTGCTAAGTCTTTACCAGAAAGTATAAAATTAGATATAATATCTTTTTCAGATGTACCTGTTGAATTTGACTCTAAGAAATTTTCTGGAAATTTTGTTTTGGCACAAAATCCATTTTCTGTTTTTATATCAAGTGGTGTTTCTCAAAATTTAAAATTAAAATTTGAAAAAGATGTACTTAAATTTATTGATTTTAATAGAAATAAAACAATATTAAATATAAAACTTCAAGACATATACAAGCACGTAGGGAGAATTTTTCCTTTTGATTTAAAACTTAATTTTGTCGATGCTTCTGTTCAGTCTATTGGTGATGATTTAGATTTTAACGTTATAAATATAGATTTAAATAACTCTGCAATTCAAACATTTGATGGCTTATCGGTTGGAGTTCAAAAAAATAATCAGGGAGTTTCTGGGTCTTTCTTTTACATAAAAGAAACTTATAGATTTATAGCTGAGACATTGCTATCTATTCAGGGTGCAGAGTTTAATGACTGTAATAATACAGCAAGAAACTTGAAATTTTCAGATTCTAAAACAGAAACACAAGATGGTATTTTGACTTCTGTTTCTCTTCATGCTTCTTTTGAGGAAAAAATACCCTACGCTTTCCCATTATTTTATGTTGATGATAGATCTGATTTGAATTTTATTTCTCCTTCGATTAAATACAAAGGTTCAAAATTTGCTCTTCATACAGAAATAAAGCACACCAACTACAACATATCAAATCAGATGTTCTTTTATGATCAAAGCATAAATAGATTCCTAGCTTCTGTTGAAAATGATGGATCTCTTTACACTAGGCATCACTCTATTTTCCAAATTAAAGACATACTTAAATCTTTAAAGTTTGATCATCCTGTTTCTCCTAGCGGATCGTATGTCGTTAATAACATGGAATTTAGAAGAGAGTATAATCCTGATGAGATTGTAGACGATAGAGAAAAAAATGATTTTGATGCAAACTACTTTTTTTACATAAATGCCACTGAGGCATCTGCTTCTAATCAAATTGTTCCTATTGGCGATTTCGAGATAAATGGTAAAATAAAAGATCAAATAAAGTGCGAAATAGGATATTTTATAGAAGCAGATGGCAAAAAAATTAAAGATAATTTTAATATAAAAATATATGCAACTACTTCCGTGGGCAGTCCGTCTTCACCAAGAGTGTTCTCCAGAAGTTTAATTCTTAAGTGGTCGTCTTCTCCGGCTTTTAAGTATGGAAAATATTTAACATACGGAAGCGGCAAGTCTAAAGAAAACGGATATGAGCTTCAATCTTTTTCAATAAAAGATTTAATTGATATATTTGATATTAATATTGCCGGAAATATAAATGAAGATTTTCCCAACGGTGAATCCTCGTCCATATGCAATGGACTATTTCCGTCTTTAAAGGAAATTTTTCCTTTTGAATATTCTTCCGATGAGCCATGTGTTTCTTTTAGGAAAAATCCCAATTATAGTGGTTTTTACTTAATGCCGCTATCCAGAATCTGGCTTGGAAATTCAGACGGCTCAAAAATAATTGCCAAAAATGAGTTGTCAAGTATATCCATATCTAATGAAAGTCCTAAAAATTTATCAAAAAGTATTTTCTCTATGGGATTGGAGAAGAGTGTTGATTTGACCGGATTGTGTTTGGCATTCCCATTAAATAGAAAAGTTGGTAGGCTTAAGGTTAGACATGCTGTTAAGTCATTTGATGATCATGTAAAAGATAATGATTTTAATTCTAAATTAAAAGGTGGAAAAAGCGATAGTAGATTTTACAATTTTAATACAGTGTTTGATTCTATTTCTATTTTAAGAGAAGGTTATTCTTATTTTAATGCGACCAGATCAAGGCCGTCAAGTGAAATGCCATATTATTATGGAAGAATATCTGGAAATAAACAAAGTTCTTATGGTGCTTCAAAAAAACTTATAGGTTTAGCCAATCTTGGTGTTTGTACTCCAATTTCAAGTCAAGATCCAATTAACGGAGACATATTTCATAAAACATGTCCAAGTTACGTCATGTCTGGACTTTCTAGTGATGATCCAAAAAATATTTCAACCATAAGTATATCAAAAAAAATAAATGACATTTCTTCTGTTTCTGGAGATTTGCACATTGTTTATAAAAACGGAGATATGTTTCCCGTAAAAAATAATTCTTTTGAGCCCAATCCTTCATACATGAGTGATTTTGGAAGTTCTCAATTTTATCCTAATGGTGGAGATTTTGCTGGCAGTAATGTAAGTATATTTTTAAGTACAGGATCTGATGACGGATACACATCTTCATCAGAAAGAATTAGTAGAGAATATGAAATAGGATCCTCAAATTTACTATCTTTATCAATACATGGCTCTGAAAAAAATTGTATAATAGAGGGTGGTGAACTATCTGATGGTATAAGAAATGTTGGTGTATCTGCATGTTACGATACGGGTTCTTTAAGAAAAGGGATGATTCCTGATTCTGATTTTATAAAAAATGAACTTATTAGTTTGGCTGCAGCTAGTGGAAATGTAAACGGCAACATATCATCTGGTTATGTATCAAAAACCAATGGCAAATGTTTGATTAATGGTACTGGCACTTTAAAAAATAATTTTACAATAACTATTTCTCCAAAGTCAATATCTCTAAAAGATATTAATAATAAATTAGTTTTTTACAACAACCAAATTAGACACTTTGTTGAAATTTTACAAAATGAGCTTGGAGATAGATTTAATATAAAAATATCTTCTGACAGAACTCTTAATGATCCAATATCTCCTGAAATGCTAAATGTGGAGTATAGGTATTTGTCTCCATTCATTATTTCATCTAGCTCTACTTCGTCTATAGATTTTAGACCACCAGAAATAGATGAATACGATGTTTATAACGCATATGATTCTTATTACAATAGCTCTTATTCAGAAATTGATCCATATAGGTATATTCTTTCCTATAAAGATCCTTACTCATTTTTTGATGTTTATAATCCATACGATGAGTACGATTTAAGACCTACGCCAGAAGAGGTTAAAAAGAATTTTAGAGACATGAGATTTTCAAATATAAATGAACGTCAAATTGTATCTCTTAAAGTTTTGACAAAAAAACCAATAAATAGAGTTTACAAATTCCCGCTAAAGCAAGGTTTTGCTTATAGTTTGGCAGATTTAATATTAGACTTTAATAAGAGTATGTCTTCTTTTGGGATAAGCGCAAAGTCTTTGGTTTCTAATCCTGGTAGATTCTTGGCATCTAAGCTTCATGAATCTGAAAAGCCTTTATTAGATACATCAATAAGATATGTTTCATCTGAAATAGAAATAGAAGAGGAGATAAAGAAAGAAAAAGAAACAGACCCATATAGCTATGATCCATATGCCACAGATCCATATTCTGAATTTACAACTTTTGTAAAAATAGAAAGAACCAAACAAAAAGAAAAAACTATTTATGATCCTTTAATTGAGGGATCGGTACAGGCTGCAGTTGAAGCTGATTCTGTTTATTCTGCCGTAATTAAAATAGATCCATTCGGAAATAGCTCTGGTATTTCTCCGTACTCGGATAAAACGAGACCTTACGAGTCTAGTGTATTTTTAACCAGACCAAGGTATGAGCCTACTGTAAGTCTCCTTCTTTCTTCACAAGCAAACCAGTCTTCGCTTGCTCCACTAAATGTACCGCAAAATGATTCAACAGTATTGATCCCCAAATTTTTTGAAAGAAATAAGCTAGAATCTTTTGAAGGCGATCAGGAAAGTGATACATATGAATTCAATACTCAAAAAATACAGCAAGCTTTTGTCCTAAGCCAGCCGGAAATTGGCGGTATGCAAATAGCTTATGCTGGAAATATAACAGATGGAAAGTATAATATAAATAGTGCTCCAAATACTTATTTTGAAAGTGGCAATAATATATATGGAGACATAGAGTTTAATTCAAAAGAATCAGATCAGGCAATACTCTCTGTCAGAATGAGGCTTATATCTAGTCCTTATCTATATCCAGAGTCAGGTAACAGCGCCCAGTATGACGACTTTTATTCAAATATAGTATGCAGAGTGGAATATTCTAATGGGGAGTCAATAGAGGTTCTGTCTCCTGCTGAAGTATCTGACATTGATCCTGAAAGCCTTGTTCAGGAAGAAGTTAATCAAGACGGTGAAACTGTATTTATAAAACCTGCTGTTTTTAAAATACCACTTAAGAGCCTTATAAGTTACATAACATTTTATCTATACCAGGGTACAAATATTGTTTCTTCTAGTTTTGTAAAAATACTTAATTCTCCAATTGAGCTAGATCAATTTGGTTTCCTTGCAATTAACAATACCAATCCAAGATACTCTATGACTTCTAGTAAAGTTTCTAAGACGTTTGGTCTTGTATTAGACAACATAGGTTCGTGGGATATACTTATAAGTCCAGAAGCCTCTTTAAGCAGAACTACTTTTGGAGATTTTGATTTACCAAATGGATCAAGTTATTTTAGACAGGTTTTTGATACAGAAGAAAGATTTATAGTTGGCATAGGAACTCCAATTATAAATCAGGCTTCAGGTGATATAACTGGTTTTGATACTTCAGGAATACCATCTGTAATTTTAGAGAATATATCCTTACTGCCAGTCCCAAATTATCAACAGGTTTGGATATTAAAAATACAAAGTGGTCTAAAAAGCTTTTTAAGATCCTTGAGGGCGTCTGCTGATCCAAAATCTCTTGAGGGTTGTTATGTTGATATACCAGTATTTGCCAAGGGAATGGTAAGTGGCTCAGAAGGATCTGCCAATATAAGAATATTTACCGAAACTTCTTGCGTATTTGATTATTCTTTCTGCGAATTTTTCTGGAATTTGGGATCTCCAATTAATGCTCCTGGTGCGTTTAGAATAACTAATACTATAAATGTAAGATATGAAGAACTTGTTGATTGCGGCAATATAGCAGAAAGAGTTAGTGGAACAAATCAGATTAAGATATTTAATTATTCTATAGTAAATATAGAAAATATTCCATCTCTTGACAATGGAACCGGTCTTTTGATATTAAAAACCGACGCAAACGTAAGTTATTTAAATAGGGTTTTTTGGCCATCACAGGATCAACTTTCTACTCTTAAGAAAATACCCGTTGTCCAATCAAACGATGAAACTCCATGGGAATACGACTGCTCATTGCTAAACAATCAAGAAAAGAACAATTCCAATAAAACTATATTGTTTACAGATCCTACAGATTTAAATATTTTTGAAACTAATTTGGTTACTATAAATTCTTTAGTTAAAACTCTCAATAGCTATTTACTTATACAGCCAAGAATAAATTTCCCTCCTGAGGATGATGGAGAAAAAAATTATGAAAATGAAAAAGTTATAGGTAGCGTTGGTTTTGTATTTAAAAATTGGAGATCTTCTGTTGATTCAATACCGCTTTTTGGATATAAAATGATATTTGGATTTGAATCGTTGCTTGAGTCTAGTGATACTAATGTAGATGTATTTATACCGATAACATATAAATACTACTACAATGAAGATAGGCTAATAAAATAGCGAGATAGGACAAAGTTTATTTTTTTTGAAATTAAATAATAATTATGATTTCTTTATTAAAAAAAATATATTGGCATGTCTACGTATACACTACTGATGGTATGCCAAATCCATCAACTGGCCCAACTAGTGGACAGATAGGTACACTTTCTTCATCAAATATATCTGGGTCTGAAAATGAAAACATATTTGCATTTAAAAATTGTTCTTCTTTTAGATATTTTAATCTTACCATAGACGGAAACAATAGAGTAACTGACGAAAGCGGAGTAAGGGCAAATGATTCAAACATTGCTCCGGGTAAAATAATATTTGATATTCCATTCAGCGATTTAGTTCAGTTGTTTGGGGAGCCCAAAACAATATCAGATATTTCTGAAATAAATTTACCGCAAAACAGAAAGCCACTTCGTTATGTTCTTTTTGCAACATATAGTTCTGTTGACGAAAATTGCAATGACAGAAATGTTCCAGACAAATGGTTTTCTTATCAAGGTGTACCTGAAGAAATAGCAACTGGCACTCAGTCAAACAATTTAAAAGAAAGTATGAAGCCATTTTTTGATCTGGCTACTACTGGTTTAAATGCCGGTTTTTTCTTTAAGCTTAAGGAGTCTAGAGAAATTTCTAATATAGGTTGCTGCCAAATAGAGCCTCAGCAACCGCCGTCTTCTTCATTTTTATCGTCTTCATCATCATTGTCATCTTCCTCTTCTTCATCATCTGGAGAAGGACTTGCTGGCTCATCTTCATCTTCATCTTCATCTGTAAATATTTCTAGTTCTTCCTCTACAAGCTTGCCATCAGAAGAGTTAAGAGAAAGAAGTTTTGATCTCGAAAATAATTTCAATTCAATATGGATTGTAAGACAGATTGTGGATAATAGAATAAACTCTCATAGGTATTCTGGTCCTGGCATGCCAGCAGAATTGCTAAGGGGAGTAGTAGATCCAACCTCTGGTTTTGATGTTTCTTGGGAGCATGCTGGTTTTATTAATTACGGAGAGCAGAATCCACTTTCGTATGAGGATGTGGTTAGTAATGAATCACTTGCTAATTCTGCATTTGTAATTGACAGTACCCCTAAGTCTGTGGTTTTAGGCAGGCTTAGAAACCCCCTGACAAATCAGATAATAGATGTTCAGGATATATTTTGGGATTCAAGAGGTTTCTTGTGGGCGTACTGTTCCGGCGAGGCAGAAGATTCAGGCATACCAACCTCTGATGGCAGAATTGACATCACTGAAACAACCGAGGGCATATATAGGCTTCTGCCTGGAGGTTATACAAAAACATCATTTGATACTGTCGCTTTTGGTTCTGATGGGCAATCAGGCGCTGACATGAGGCGTGAAATTCACTCTGAAAATTTCTTTGGCCCTAAAGTTGGAGCTGTTTCTAAAATAGCATGCGGAGATGATTATTTTACCTGCATGATAGGATACAAATATGGAGAATTGAAATTTTCCAAGACATCAAAATCTGTTTCCATGTCAAATCCTCCAGCAAGCGTGCTTTCTAAGACCGGAATAAAAGATGTTGCAAGCGGTTTGGATCATGCTTGTATAGTAGATTCAAATGGTTCTCTTGCTGCTTGGGGAGGAGGAGGAGCAAACAGAGCTTGTGTCTTGGGCCCCAATCAAACTAGTGGATCTACTTCTTATATTAAGGTTGCTTGCGGTGATGGTTTTACAGTCGCCATAGACAATCAAAACAATATAAAGATGTGGGCCGACAATCAGAATATAAAGGCATATGCAGATCTTGAAGATTTTTTACAAAGTGTTTCTGATTATGCAACTGTGGAAAATCTTTCTTATCAGTATACTGAGATAAAAGCAAAAGGCATGATGGTTGCTGTTAGAATTATGTTTACTCCTACTTCTGGGGGTGAGACATTTAATAAACTTGGAGTTCTGGGAGAAAACAATGACAGTTCTGTTGATGTGGGTTTTTCCGCAAATACTTCTGGGCAGTTTGACAACACTTTTGAATCTGCTATTGATGTAATAGATTTTTCTTGTGGGTATCATAATTTTGCATATTTAAAATCTTCTACATCAACTGCTGGTGGACAGCAGGTATTCATATGGTCTGACGGAAGTGATTTTGGAGACAGTATACTTAATCTTGCTCCAACAACTGGCACTTATAATAAAATATGTTTATCAGAGCAGTCATTTTATTTAGTAGACAATAGTCAAAAGAAAGTATCTCATTATTACGATCCATCATATGAAGATTTTATTGACGTTAACAATAACGACAGAACTTGGAAAGATTCTGTAAATAGTTATTATACTATTGACTGTGCAAAAAATTATGCTGTAGGCCAGAGCATAAATGGTTATTATTACAAATATAATTACGCTCGTTTGGTTGAAAGGTCTATAATAGAAAGTCCCATCAATGAGTTGCACCCGATTGCTAAATTGTCAATAAATCCCGTTGATGGTTCAGAAGTATCTTCTAAATTTTTAGATGGAGCATCTTTTTATAGGAAGGGAGCAACACCACCTTCGGATGTTTCTGTTGCCAACATGCCTCTATACATAGATACACTGAAAACCGTTAGAAATTTTCAGTGGATGTTTAAGCCATATAAAGTTGTTGGTCACAGGTTGCCAAGCGGTCAATTTGAATCTCACCAGCTTGATGTTGCTTCTTGCTACGAAGGCAGCGGCTCTCTGATGTTCTCTCCATTGCACTATGTAGATGGGGTTCTTCAAAATGACGGATTTGACCAGATAATAGGCACAAATAATTTTCAACAAAGTTCTAAAACTCATGTTGAAAATGCCATAATTAATACCCAGGACAATTCTACTGCATATACAATAGAAGACACTTCAAGTGCAATTCTTAATGAATTAACAGATAGTCAAAAAGGAACTCAAGTTTTTAATGCCGATGCCGGTGAAAGCACACAGTTACAACGTTCTGTTTTAAAAGCAAATAATTGGCATCAGTCTGGTATATTTGATTTTTCAGACAAAGACTATCTCCTTTATTCTAAAATTGTTGTATTTAAAAGAGCATACAAAATATACCAATTCGGTAGTAGTGGACAAAAACATGACAAGTTTATAGGAATACAATCTTCATTTTTAGCTGGCAATGCACCCTACAATGGTTTTATTATTCCATCAAAAATAATTAATATTAATCCAGGATCAACTCCCAACAAAGTAAGACAAATAGAGAATTTATCCTCTACTGGTGTAAATTTTTCTGGAAGAGAAAGACTTAGAGCAGGTTCTGTAGAAGGTGCTAGCCCATCTAGATCTACATATTTATCTGGAGGGTGGGGTACTGTTACTCCAGTAAGCAACATTGATCGTTATTTAAACGGCCATTGTTTGCCATTTAACGTTCATAACATAAAATATTGTGTACCAGAATCTTCTTCTGTTGTGGTGGCCTCTAGATACTCTTTTGAAAGTGAATCTGCAGTAGAAAACAAAGTTTACTCTTTTAGCATGAGATGGAGAGATCATTTGGGCTCATCTGAAAATGAATACATTGAAGATGAGTCTGGAACAGAAAATACTAACAATTCTCAAATAAATTGCTATTTATATGACATACCAGTTAGTGGTTCTGATATTTTTGTGGCTCCACTTTCTTCAAACCCTGTTGTTTATATTGAGTATACTGGTCAGAGTGGTCAAGATTTAAGAAAAATGAAGGTCATAAAAGGAAGGTCTTATGGATGTATTTTAGATTACAGTTTTGATTCCTGTGAAATAGAAGGTTCTTCTGGTGGTGGTGGTTCGGGAAATGAGATATCAGTATGCTCAAAAGTCATGTCAGTATGTGATTTAATTTTTGGTTATTGGAGAATATCTCCTAGTTACAATGAATCAACTCTTGGTCCATATTTTGAAAATTTGTATCAGGAAAACATAAACAGTGCAATAAATTATTATACAGAGGTTCCTGACAGTGAAATGTGTGTCAACGCGCCATCAGACATACAAGTCCACAAAATACTGCGTCCATCTTTATGTAATAAATGCTTTAGTCTTGCTTACAACATGTTCCCAAGACAAAATATAAGTTTTGGTAACGCAACTTATGCTACTACTCCAGTTAGAGATTTTATTTATACAAAAACTTTTGTTACTTTTGAATTCAAGAAAAATAATGGTCAAGGCGCTGAAACATCCATAAAATATCCATTTTCCAAATTTGATAATTTTTCATGTTTTGCAAATTCTGACTCTTCATCAACGGGTTCTAATGATTTTTTTGCCATAGATTTAAGGGAAATTTTTGGCATAGAGGCTTATCCAGCTGCAGCAATCAAAGCTTGTCCCATGGGTACCACTGGAGGTTTTGTTAAGACTGCTCAAGACCCAAACAACATGTTTACTCGTCCATATGGACTTGTTCTTTGGAGATATTTGAATGGTGCTTGCGCTGTCGATGATACCAACAATAGCATGAAAAAAGGCTGGAAGGCTGCTTGGCCAAATTATGATACTTCTGGTGAAGACGTATGCCTGTTTGTCAATAATGGCTCAGGTGCCATAAGGTCTTATTTTGGCACCCATACGGCAAGTTCAAATAGTGCAAGTCGTGTTGGAATCGTAAAATCTTTTGTTGGTTTTGGCTCAATAGTTCCAAGTAGCAATGACGACCAGACAACTATTGCTTTATTCCCAGAAAAAATAGCAACTATAGACAATACAAAAATACACTGGCAAGACAAGATAATTTCAAAAAGACTTATAGAAAGATCTTCTAAGTGCATTTTGCTTAAAACAAGTACAGAGACCGATGTGTCTAAACAGGCTCTTGTTTTTGTTGCAGTAAATAGAATTTACGCTATTGATGACTCTGGATCTCCATTTATAGAAAATGATCAAAATTGGAATTCCAGAGACTATTACTCTGAGTTTTCAAGAAATGTTTCTGGAGTTACAGAACCGTTGATTGTAGGAGACGGCGTAAAAATTGAGTTTAAAATAAATAATCAATTTTATGGCTTTATTTGGGCTGAAGGTAATTTGTACAGAATAAGAAGAAGATCTTCTCTTGCTCCTAATTCAAACGTTAAAGTCGATAGCAGCACAACAATAAATTACAATTTTAATTTAGATAGCACTCCTGGTTCAAATATTATTACATCAAATGCTGAAAGAGTACAAAGAAATACTGCTCACATTAAGAAAAGCTGGGAAGAGGGCAATCTTTCAGTATCATCTTGTGGTCAGTATTTAGTTATAGTAAACTGTATATCTACTAACAGAACTCAGGGTACTGGTTCTGGTGCAATTTATGCTAATGATATAAATAATTATGTTGTTGTTTATAAAATAAATCCAAACCCAACTGGTACTTCTTATTCTATAGATTTTTGGGGTTTTGCTGGAATTGACGGTGTTACAGGAGGTTGTAGTTTTGCAAGTCAACAAAATGATGATCAGGCCCCCAAAAGAGGTCATGAAAACTCCGCAAACGTATATTCTTATTCTGCTTCTATATCCGAAGATGGCAGAGAAATATTTATATCTGGTCATAAAATAGCGGACGATTTTACTCAAATGAGAGAGTTTGAACCAATCAAAGAAACAATAATATGTTTGGAAAGAAATGCATCCACCAAAAGATTTGAATTTAGAAATTCATATAAAACAAGAAATGAACAAAATCAGTGGGATGGGACTACAAATTTAAAAACTTCTCCATTGCAAATTGAAAATGAACAAATTAAAAACTCTTCTAAATGTGATTCAATAATTCAATGCAAGGGATCGGATATTGGTTTACCAAATAAAAGAAGAGTTATAGTTTCATCTTTTGTTGGGCTTAGTTCTGGAAATACGCCTTGTTCTTTTCTGAATCAACTTGATTATGACAGAACTGTTTCTGCACCTGAGTATATAGAGTGTGAAAATCTTTTTGATGACAGCTCCACTCCACCAACAACAGACAAAACAAAAAATAGCGCTTATTCAAATCTAAATTTCTGGTGTGCGACTCCCATATCATCCAGGAATGGATCTCAGTCTGCAGTTGCATTTGGAAACGATGCCTATGTTACTTCGGGTGGACACGCAATTTGTCTAGCACCTGTAAGCAAATCAAATAATTGGGTTATAAAATCTATATCTCCTTTAGGTATATCGCTTGGTCAAGCAAGCAGATTGAGTACGTCCTTTGCTGGTATATCAGAGGGAATTTGCAGCAACCTTTCCGGATGTTCAATTGATGATTTTCAGTCTCTTGTTCCTCCAGATGTAATGTCTTCTTTTGCTAGAAACAATACTAACATAGTAAGGTCTATGGTTTCAATAGACAATCAAAAAATGATTGGATTAAGTCACTATGTTGGAAGCGCAACTTTTTCTGGTGGTTTTGCCTCAATACAGTCATCTTCTTTCCAAAGATTGTATAATTATGTTCCGTATCTTTCAAAACTAAATAATATAAATAAAGATGGAGAAGATTTTAAGTTCAATCCTTCACTTAGACTTTTTGTTTCAAAATTTGATCCATTTACATCATCTAGTTCTAATTTTGGATTTAGTGCACCACTATCTATAAATTCAGTAAATTACATAAATATGTTACCTGATTTTACTTTTGATCAAACTTTTAATGGATATGGCGATCCATCTCAGGAAAGAACTTGGCTTAATCTGTATATGGGTTTTGTTAGAGCTAGCATAGATCATCCATTGTATTCTTCTTGTGCAATTTTGCCAAGATTTGGTAGAGATTTATCTGACAAGGAAGGATCTATTGTATCTTTGGTTAACGTTGACGTTGGCGCAATGTGCTATCTTTCCGGAATTCAATCTGGCTCTGTGAAAAAAATTATAGTTGTAAGAGACTTGGTGAAAACTGGTCAATTAGATGGTTCAGATGATTCTCAAATAAGTACTTCTTCTATACTTCCTGCTTCAGATTTAGATAAAAGTAATTTGCAGTCAAATCTGGATACTGGTGGAATGATTGAAGTTTTAAATATGGATCAAAATGATATTCTTTCTATATCTGCAAAGAAAAACAATATATTTAATGTTGCTGGTGCCATGGAACATAGACCCCTTATAGGCAATGAATGTTGCGTAACTAGAGGCGGATGCGGCTCTTCAGTTCATCACATGGACATATCAAAACAAAAATCAAATCCTTTTGGTTTTACTTTGTACAATAATTCTAGCCAAAATGTTTCACTGTCTCCAGTTGGAATATTTATAGATCAAAATGGCTTTGATTCTCAAAATTCTTTTGTTCATTACATTGGAAGGACAGTGGGTTTAAACGATGGTGAGATTAAAGATTTTATAGGAGTTCCAAATATAGTTGATGCAAATTCTCCAAATAATATATTTGAAAAATCTTCTTTGCCTCTCAGTTCAGTGTCCTCTCGTGCTAAATATGAAATATTGATAGACTATTTGACATCTATGATCGATCCTTTCTTTGGAGAAATTTATAAAAATGAACAAATAAGTATCTCTGTAATGCAATCTTTGAGGGATAAATTTGATGGAGTTTCAGGTGCTTCTATATTTGGATATGACGAGGGAACTTCGGCTAATGTTTTCTTAAAAACTTGCAGCAGTACAGGCGACCTAAATTCAATAAGAAGTTGGATGTCTTCAAAATTAAATAAAAAATTATCAACAAGTCTTCCATCTCAGCTATTCTACTGTTTAGATAAAAATTCTATTACAGATTTTACATCTCAAAGTGTTGAAATAAGTCCCATGACTGATGTTAATATTATTCCTAATAAATATAAAAATATTGTTATAATAACTGCCGCAGAAGAACTTAATATAAATGAAAACTATTGGGGTTATTCAGCAAGTAATAGAATTTCTTGGGTCGAAAAAATTATTGCCAACCTGAGAAATAATACTATGACAAATGATTATTATCAAATACATATTGTTGATTTTAAGCCAGGAAGGGTAAATCCAGTATATACGGAAATAATTAAATTATTATCCGAAAAATCTGGCGGAACTTACATACCCGTACTCCTTGATACAGTTTAAGCTTAATTTCAATGAAAAATCCCTTTGATATTACTCAATATTCAAATAATCTTACAGTAAAATCAGATATTAACTTATCTGGTATTGGAGTAAGTGGTATAGGTTCTATATTTTCTTTTCTTATAAGAGAAATAAAAATAAGACAAGAATCTATACGTTCTGGTTATATAAGTGGAATTGCTGATGAAACTTTAAGATTTGTGGATGTTGACAAAATATCTTGGGATACTCCAGAGTCTATATCTAATTCTTGCAACATAATAATATCTTCAATAAATCAATTTTATAAAAGCGGTAATGGTTTTTGGGACAAGTATGCTACTGTGTATTGCGATTCTGGTTCGTATTACGCGACTGGTTTTTTTCACAAACAAAATGGATCTTCTTGTGCAGATGGCTATGTTGTAGATTTTGTTGACATGCAATTGCCTCCTGATGTAGAGAGTTCTTTTTTAAATATACCCACTTTTTCATCAGATGCAAATTTATTTGTTTCTCATTTTGGCGCATGGGCAAATAGTGTTATACTTATACTAAATAAACTTAGGTACATACACCGTAAGCTTGTATACGAGTATTTTTCAGTTAATTGTGCAAATGAATTTTCTGGTTGCACTTTAACTCCTTTTTATACTGAAGGCGCGAACGAAAACGGGCCAATAGATATAGTTATTGATGTAAGAGACGCGCTAGTATGTTATGAAAATGATGTATCTTATGGCCTTTTATGTATTGCATGGAATAGTTATATATCTCCATCAAGAATGTATGTTTTAAAAACAAAAATAGATATACCAAGTTCTAGTTCCAGTAGTTCTAGTAGTTCTGGTATCCCTGTTTCAAGTAGCTCTAGTTCTTCAATAAGCTCTAGCTCATCTAGCAGTTCAAGTTTATCAAGTAGCAGTAGTGATGACTCTTCTAGTAGCAGTAGTGATGACTCTTCTAGTAGCAGTAGTGATGACTCTTCTAGTAGCAGTAGTGATGACTCTTCTAGTAGCAGTAGTGATGACTCTTCTAGTAGCAGTAGTGATGACT
>SXGQ01010121.1_pt1 | contig 25608 bp, 22 predicted proteins | sample 3178371 | NCBI WGS metagenome assembly SXGQ01 (sample SAMN11356859, study PRJNA531348) | freshwater metagenome | isolation source: freshwater sample F1-20 | place: China: Fuxian Lake, Yuxi | collected 2017-12-25 | reverse complement strand
GTAGCAATCCTAAGAATCCACATCTAAAACCAAATCCAAGCGCGGCTGATGTTTCTGGTTCGAAAACTAATGCCGCATCATTTAGTTGTAATTTCTCAAGAGCTTCACGCAAAGTAGGATATTCAGAACTGTCTAATGGGTAGAGGCCAGAAAAGACCATAGGAACTGGATCTTTATATCCAGGAAGTTGAGTTGTGGCAGGACGTTGAGCATTTGTAATCGTGTCACCAACACGTGATTGCCGCACATCTTTTACGCCAGTAATCAAATAACCAACTTCGCCAACACCAAGTCCGCCACTAGAGACTGGTTCAGGTGAGATCACGCCAACTTCTAATGCTTCATGCTTGATTCCGGAAGATAACATCTGAATCTGATCATGCGCCTTTAAATTTCCATCAACTACTCGCACGTAAGTAACAACACCACGATAAAGGTCATAAACAGAATCAAAAATTAATGCACGTGCTGGTGCTTTGGAATCACCTTGTGGTGGGGGGACTTGACGCACAATTTGATCCAGGAGTTCTGCAACACCGGCGCCAGTCTTTCCTGATACGCGAAGGCAATCCTCGGGTTGGCATCCAATTAATCTGGCAAGTTCTTCGGCAAATTTCTCGGGTTGTGCCGCTGGTAAATCAATTTTATTTAAAACCGGAATAATCGTTAAATTATTTTCCATGGCTAAATAAAGATTAGCTAAAGTTTGTGCTTCGATACCTTGTGCGCAATCAACTAAGAGAACTGCACCCTCACATGCTGCAAGTGATCGCGATACTTCATAAGTGAAATCAACGTGGCCTGGAGTGTCGATCATATTTAAGATGTAATCAGAACCTTCACTCTGCCAAGGTAAACGAACCGCTTGACTCTTAATTGTGATTCCGCGTTCACGTTCAATATCCATACGATCTAAATATTGGGCACGCATATTTCTGGCTTCAACAACGCCAGTGATTCCAAGCATTCGATCTGCAAGAGTTGATTTGCCGTGATCAATATGAGCAATGATCGAAAAATTACGAATTTGTAATGGATCAGTAGCCGAAGGTTTGGGAGCTCGGTCTAAAGGAATGGCAGGCATGAGCGCAGATCAGCCGATCTGGGTCAATTACTTAGCGCGGGAGACAGCCTTTGCCATCGCCGACTTCTTGTTCGCGGCCTGATTCTTATGAATTACACCTTTTGCAACTGCAATATCTAGTGCGCGTGAAGCAGCGCGAAGTTCTTGGGTTGTCATGGCTTTGTCACTTCCGGCAGATGTTGTGCGGAATTTACGAATTGCACTCTTAAGAGCAGAACGAACGCCTTTGTTATTGATGCGTGCCTTCTCGTTTGTGCCAATCCGCTTAATCTGTGACTTTATATTTGCCATCTGTTCGAACACCTATCTCTTCATTATCCAGATCTACCTGAAATCTGATCTCAACTTAGGGAAGTTAAGAGGCGCAAGGGTATCAGCGGAGCCCGAAGGGGTTCAAACTGAGCGAAATCAAGCCATTTTCCTAGCCAGTCTTAACCAGTCCTATTCGTTTTTAGCCCCGGCCACAGCCGCTATAACTACTTCTAGGGCGTAAATCGGGTCACTTCCTCCACCTTTGACTTGGGAGTCTGCATGGGCGATCGCGGTAATTGCTGTGGTGATTCCATCCCCATTCCATCCAGGGAGTTGCCTTCTGGCTTTATCGATCTGCCATGGTGCCAACCCAAGAACGCCGGCTAATTCAAAAGATTTCGCACTGCGTCCAGCGGCCCCAACTTTTGCCAAAGTCCGTAAGACAGAAGCAAGTGCATTAACCAAAACAACGGGATCAGTTCCAGTATCAACTGCCTGGCGCGCAGCTAGTAACGCATCTCCCAATCTTCCTTCAACTGCAGCATCCGCAACTGCAAATCCACTGGCTTCAACTCGTCCTGAATACAAAACAGCAACTTGATCTGCAGTAATTGGTGTACTTCCGCTAACTTGCGAATCAGAACTCAATTGGTGAAGTGCGGAAATCATTTCTCGTAAATCACTTCCAACTGCATCAACTAGCGCGCGAGCTGCATCTGGAGTTAGCTTTCTACCAATTGTCAGTGCCTCCGTTTTTAAGAAATCTATTTTCTCATTATCTTTCTTCAACGGCTCACAAGTTATTTCAGTAATCCCAATTTTTCGCAACTTAGTTAAAAAAGCTTTTCCCTTAACCCCGCCTTTGTGTAGAAAAATCAAAGTGATATCTGGATCTGGGCTTTCACAATAAGCAAGAACTTCAGATTGGGCATCTTCTTCTAAATCTTGTAGATCTCGAATAGTGACAACTCGCGGACCGGAAAATAAAGATGGCGCAGTTGCATCACTAAATTGTCCAACTTCTAGTGCAGGTGCATCGAACTGAGTATTTGTGGCCCCTCTTTCTTTTAAGGGTTCTAGGATTTTTATGACAGCGCGATCTGCCAAAACTTGTTCTGCTCCGATGCATAAGTAAACTAGTTCTTTTGACACTTAGGTACTCACCTCCAAATACTCTTTCGCGTAGAAACTACCCGCAAGGGATTATCTACAACTATCAGCGTACCTGAGCGATCGGTCCGCGCAACAGCGCCGCAGTTGTGACTAAGTAGTTCTAGCGTAACTGGGGCTGGGTGGCCGTATGGGTTATCGGCACCCACGCTAATCAGACACAATTTCGGGGAAAGAGTTTCCATCAATTTTTGATTTTGCAATTTAGAACCATGATGGATGACTTTTAAAATCTCGACTCCCCTAGTTATGCGATTTAAAACCATTTCTTGCCCAGCTAATTCTAAATCTCCAGCCGAAAAAAATGAGTGGCCATGAATTGAACCCACTACCGAAATGCTGGCGTTGTTTGCTGGAGATTCTAAAATTGGTTTCTGATCTGGCCAAATAACTTCTAGTGAAACAAACTCACTCTTAAATCTTGCTCCTCGATAAATTTGAGCACTAGGAGTATTTTCTAGCCATTGTTGCACCCTTAAAAATTCATCGGCAGGAGTCGGTTCAGTTGTTAGCCAGACTTGCTTAACCTTTCTCCCTTTGAGTAACCCTGGTAAACCTTCCACATGATCTGCGTGAAAATGCGTGAGAATCAAAAGCTCAACGTTTTTAACTTTTAACTCATTTAAACAATTATCAATCAAATTTGGATCTGGTCCAACATCAATTACAACAGCCGAATTTGATCCTAAGGAAATTACAACACCATCTCCTTGTCCAACATCGCAAGTCGCCAAAATCCAATCTTTTGGAGGCAAACCAAATCTAGTTGTGGAAAAAAACATAAATAGAACTAAAAATAAAATTATGGGTAATTTGAGGTAGGTGAAGCTTCGCAACATTAAGTAAATTATCCTAAGTGCAAGTGCAAGTAATACTAGAGAAAATACTCCCATCCAACCTTTACTCCATCGTAATGTTGAAAATGAAAGGTCAGCACAAAAATTTGCAACTCCTGCAATCCACATTGCAAATGGGGAGATTAAAACACCTAGAAAATGTGAAACTCGAGGAAGTGGGATAGAGATCATGCTCATAAAAAAACCGACAATTGTTATTGGTGCTATAACTGGCGCAACAATTAAGTTTGCAAATACGCTCACAAGCGAAAGTTGTCCAGATATAGCAACAACAATTGGTAATGAAAATACTGTTGCAGATATTGGAATTGCCAATGTTTGAGCCAGCAACTCTAGCCGCTCAGGAAAATACCTCATTAAGTAACTCTCAATTTTTGGAGCAAGAAGCAGCAACCCAGCAGTGGCTGATACTGAAAGAGCGAAACCGGGATCTGTTGCTAAAAATGGATTAAAAATCAGCAGAAGACTAATTGCAACACCCAGAGAAGGTAGTGCTGCTGATCTATTTCCACTCGCTCGCGCAATGAGGGCAACTGTTGTCATAACTGCTGCGCGTAGAACTGATGGGGATGGCCTAACTAGGAGAATGAAGAAAGCCAATGCCAAAGCAACAATCAACCAGAGAGTGCGTCCTTTAACTCCAACTCTTCGACATAGCGCCAAAACTAAAGCAGCAACTATCGCAAGATTTGCACCACTGACTGCAGTTAAATGTGTTAACCCAGTTACGCGCATATTGGTAGTCAATTCAACTGATTGAAATGTGCGGTCCCCAATAACAATCCCAGGGATTAAACCCATCGCTGCTGCTGGTAATCCTTGTAAGCAATCGCGTAGTGCGCCTCGCATTTTGAATGTGAGTCTTGAAATTCGATTTGGCTTGCTCATGATTCGTAGCTCGCTTTTGGCAAAAATAAAAGCAGATGCATTATTCAATCGATAATCAGAAATTTTTCCGTAGAAAATAATCTTGGTTCCTGGAATGAGGTTAGCAACATCGCTAGCTGTGGAAACTAAAATAGGGACTCGAATAGCCTGCCGATTAACCTCCTTGGTTCGAAGATAGAAAGTAGCTGATTGTGGAGTTCGAAAATCTCCGCGAATTTTAGATTTGCTAAGTTGTGGGTCAGTAGTAACGACCCCAGAAACACTGATACTTGAATCCTTAAGGCTAAGAAATAAATCGCGATGGAGTGCTTCCTCGTGAATTCCGGAGATTACCCCACCCAGAAAGAGGGATAGGCAGAAAAGTTGGAGAAAGTAACTCTTCCTTTTTACTAAAAAAATCAGTGCCATTACAAATGTTGCTATTAATAAAATGGTTGCTGGGGTTCCATAAAATAACTGAGCACTGGCGCACCCAACCCAAATCCCAATCGCTGGAAACAAAAGCCGAGCATCAGGAGTGCCTTTCACACCACAACAACCTCTTTAAGTTCATTAAACTTTGCATCCCCTATCCCAGAAACTCTGCGTAACTCATCGATAGTTTTAAAGTTTCCATTTGTGCTACGCCACTCAATAATGCGAGATGCTAAAACGGGACCAACCCCTGGAAGTCCATCAAGTTCAGTCAAATTAGCTCGATTCAAATTAACTTTTCCGCCACTTGCACCTCTCGACGCCGAAGAAACACCGCGTTCTAAACTAGCTACACTCTCTATATATATTTGTTCACCATCTTCAAGTAATCGAGCCATATTCACACCACTTGAATCTCCACCTTTTCCAACTCCACCGGCCGCTTCGATGGCATCGATAACACGTGAGCCTTGTGGCAATTCATAAACGTCAGGGTTTTTGACCTTTCCAGCAACATCTATTACTAGAATTTTATTCATTTGGAGTGTTTCATTAATGATTTGATTGTTGTCTACTATTTCAATTCTGGATTGTGACGACTCTCCAGACGAACTAGAAATTTCTTGAGCACCTCCACTCCACAATAAAAAAATTGCTAGGACTACACCTGTTGAGATCACGATCAAAGCACTAACAAAATGTTTCTTTTCTATATGAATTCTAAATTTGCTAGTTGAATCTGGAAGAATTTGACGAAGACGTGATATTAATTCTGAATCTATTTTGGGCATCCGCAAATTGTAGATAATAGTATTTTTAGTTAAGTTAGTGAGAGTTATAGATGTAGATAATTTATGCTTGTGGTTAACTAAACTCGCGGTGCAATAACAACTGCTATTGCGCCAGGGCCAACATGTGTGCCCACTACTGCGCCAACCTCGGTGTTACTAACATCTCCTAAGCCAGTTAGGACTTTTCTAAGTCTTGCGACTACCGCTTCGGCCTGAGATTGCGCTCCTAAATGGTGGACGGCAACATCGACGGCACGTCCCGCTGTTGCAGCAACTGCCATCTCCTCTAATCGCACCATTGCTTTAGCCGCAGTTCTAACTCTTTCAACTGCTACAACTTCGCCATCATCTACGGTGAGGATTGGCCTGATTGCAAGAGCAGTCGCTAAAAGTGAGGCACCCCTGCTGATCCGGCCACTTCTGCGTAAATTCTCCAAATTTGCAACTGAAAAGAAAATTGAAGTTGCATTCATCCGCAACTTGGCACGTTCAATAACTGTTTGAGTATCCAATCCTTCCTCAGCCGCTTGTGCAGCAGCAATAACACCAAAACCAAGCGCCATGCCGACGGTGCGCGAATCGATTACATGAACTGGAATAGGTGAATCCTTGGCAGCAATTCGGGCTGCGTCAGAAGTGCCTGACATAGAAGAAGAGATATGCAAACTAATAATCTCCTTGGCGCCATTAGCAGCAAGTTCTTGATAAGCCAGTAGAAAAGTAGCGGGATTAGGTCGTGATGTTGTGGCTAATTCTCCTTTACGTAGTGCATCAATTACATCAGTGGCCTTTGGATCTGCTTCAAAATAACTTTTACCATTCCATTGCACAATTAAAGGAACAACTTTGATTCCTAATAACTTAATTGTTGTTGCCGGCAAGTAAGCAGTTGAATCTGTGACAATTCCGATTTTTCTCATGAGGTAACCACATTTACTAATTTTGGAGCGCGGGTAATAATTTTCACAATATTCGTACCAGTAAGAGCTTCGACCATGGCTAGATCAGCTAATGCAATTTTCTCTAACTCGGCATCAGTAATCTCAGGATCAACTTCAATGCGAGCCTTTATCTTGCCTAAAACTTGAACTACGCAAGTGACGCTCTGTACTTTAACTAGAGAAGGATCAACAGTCGGCCAACCAGCAAGTGCTACCGCTGGTTTATGACCCAAGCGTTCCCACATTTCTTCAGCGGTGTATGGAGAAATTAGTGACAGCATGATTGCAATCGCCTCAACTGCTTCCCGTACCGCTGGATCATTTGATCCTGGACCGGAATCAATCGCTTTGCGTGCTGCATTTACTAATTCCATAATTCGAGCAACAGCCACATTAAATCTAAATGATTCGACTGCAAAACCTGCATCATGTAATGCTTTATGTGTTGCACGACGAAGTTCAAGATCACCTGTGCTTGGGTCGGTTCCAACAGCAGATGTCACATCTCCAGATAAACGCCAAGCTCTCGCTAAGAATTTAACTGAACCGGCTGGTGAAACATCAGCCCAATCAACATCATCTTCAGGTGGACCGGCAAAAACCATTGTTAAGCGAATTGCATCAACACCATGCAGATTTAATTCATCAGATAAGCGAACCAAATTACCGCGACTCTTACTCATTGCTGAGCCATCCATAACAACCATGCCTTGATTTAGCAATCGTGTAAATGGTTCAGTGAAATCTAGATAACCAAGATCGTGTAAAACTTTGGTGAAAAAGCGCGAGTAGAGCAAATGCAAAATCGCGTGGGTTACTCCCCCAACATATTGATCAACCGGCAGCCATGTCTTTATTGCTTCTAGATCAAAAGCGCGATCTTCCAGTTTTGGAGATACATATCTCAAGAAATACCAAGAAGAATCAACAAAGGTCTCCATGGTGTCGGTATCGCGAAGTGCTGGCTTTCCACATTGTGGGCAAGAAACATTGACCCAATCTGTTGCACCAGCAAGAGGTGAGATGCCTTTTGGTTTTAAATCAAGTCCAGCAGATGGTGGCAACTTAACTGGCAATTGATCCTCAGGTACCGCAACTTCGCCACAACTGTCGCAATGAATAATTGGAATTGGAGTACCCCAATAACGTTGCCGAGAGATCAACCAATCGCGAAGCCGATAATTTGTAGCCGGTTCGCCTAATTTTTGTTTTTGTAACTCAGCAATTATTTTTGTGATTGCCTCAGCTTTCGATAGGCCATCTAGCGAACCAGAGTTGATTAATTTTCCATCACCTGGCGTTGCAATTCCAGTAACTGCTGGATCCTCTAACTCGCTTTCAACCACAGTGCGGATTGGAAGGTTCATTGTTTTAGCAAAATCTAAATCCCGCTGATCATGTGCCGGAACCGCCATGATTGCGCCAGTTCCATAATCTGAAAGGACGTAATCACTCGCCCAAATCTGTAACTTCTCGCCATTAACTGGATTAATCGCATACCGCTTTAAGAAGATTCCAGTTTTTGGACGCTCAAGTGACAATCTTTCAATATCACTTATGGCTTTTACCTCTTCTAAGTATTTTGCAAACTCAGCTTTTACTGGAGAGGAAGCCGCAAGCTCTGCGGCTAACTCACTGTCTGCGGCAACTACAAAAAAAGTAGCTCCGTACAAAGTATCTGGTCTGGTCGTATAAATCGTTACTGGCTTATCTCGTCCTTCGATTTCGAAAGTGACTTCAGCGCCAATTGATTTTCCAATCCAATTGCGCTGCATTTGCAAAACTTTTTCTGGCCACTGGCCTTCAAGTGATTGCATATCGTCTAACAAACGATCTGCGTAATCAGTTATCTTGAAATACCACTGGGTTAATTTCTTCTTAGTAACAATTGTGTCGCATCTCTCGCAAGCACCAGCCACTACTTGTTCATTTGCTAAAACAGTTTGACAATCTGGACACCAGTTAACTGCAGAAGCTTTTCGATACGCCAATCCTTTTTTAAATAGTTGTAGAAAAATCCATTGATTCCATTTGTAATACTTAGGGTCGCAAGTGTTGAAAGTTCTATCCCAATCAAAAGAGCAGGCATATCGACGCATGGAAGCTTTTTGAACGGCGATATTTTCATAAGTCCATTCACCTGGATCTGAATTTCGCTTAATCGCTGCATTTTCTGCCGGTAAGCCAAAAGCATCCCATCCAATTGGGTGCATAACGTTAAAACCGCGTTGAACCCAATAACGAGCAATTACATCGCCAAGCGCGTAAGCCTCGGCATGACCCATATGCAGATCTCCCGATGGGTACGGGAACATATCGAGCACATATTTTTTAGGACGTGGATCATCGGCCTGGCCAGAGCGAAATGGGGCAATTTGATCCCAAACAGGCAGCCACTTCTCTTGAACGCCATGAACGTCATATGTAGAAGGTGTAGCGGGTGTGCCTGGCTCTTGCATGAGGCTAAGAGTACCGCCTACTTAATTCAGATTAACGCCGACTTAATTCCAGGTAACCCCGGTTAATTCCTCACTGATCTGCCACAAAGATTGCGCCAATCCTTGATCATAAGCAGTGCTGCTAGCGCGCGTATATTTTGGATATCCACGCATTTCTAAAAAGCCATTAGGTCCCAAATAACTACCGCCGGGAAGGTCGACCAGAGTTGCGGCACACAAAATTGGCAGGGCACCTTTGTCCGCACTCTGCGCAAACGCAGAATTAAAAAATGCTGAACCGCGCGCCATCATCAACTGATTTCTCATCTGCGGACCCACCATTTGCAAATTTGTGGCTGACCAACCTGGGTGTGCTGACACAGCAATAACTTTCTTGCTTTTGCTATTCCGGCGTTGTAATTCATTTATAAACAGTAAATTTGAAACTTTAGAACGTGCATACGCTTGCCAAGGTTGGTACTCACCAACACCGCGACAAATATCCATAATCTTGGCGGCTGGGAATTGAGCTAAACGATGCGCTTGGCTGGCAACACTTACAACTCGAGCACCATCTTTAAGTTTGTTTTGCAAAAGTCCAGCAAATGCAAAATGCCCTAGATGATTGGTTCCCATTTGTAATTCAAAGCCGTCAACTGTGTGGCGAAGTGGAGTGGCCATAACGCCAGCATTCAAAATTAAAATATCAATTTTATTTTTAACTTGGCCAGCTGCGGTATGGACCGACTTTAAATCGCTGAGATCTAATTCAACGACATCAATACTTCCACGTGAAGCAATTGAAAGTTGTTTGGCCAAAGCCGATGCTTTGCGAACATTTCTAACTGCCAAAATTAGATTGCCACCGTGTTCGGCAATTTGTTTAGCAACTGCTAATCCCAAGCCACCGCTTGCTCCGGTTATCAAGACATTTTCGCCAGTTAAATCACGTGTCTTACTCCATTTAGGGCTGATCTCTGGAAGAGCGACCATCGTTAATCACCACCATTATCTAAATTGAAGTTATTCACTACTTAAATCAAAACATCTATGAATTAAGTGTGGAGCTGAGGGGACTTGAACCCCTGACCCCCTGCATGCCATGCAGGTGCGCTACCAGCTGCGCCACAGCCCCAAGAATTTCCGAGCACTTGAGAAGCGAAACTCTAGCCGAAGATTTGCGCGCTCTCTAATCCGGCTATTTGCGGCGCAAAACCCGACCTGGGCGCTTTAAAGTGTGTTGATTTTCATCAACCACAATCGTTCCATTCACGATTACTTGTTGGATTCCTTCTGGATAAACACAAGGGTTTTCAAGTGTTGAATCGCTGCGGACTTTATCAGCATCAAAAATCACCATATCGGCAAACCAACCCTCTTTAATTTCTCCACGAGTTTTCAATGCAAAACGCTGGGCTGGTTTTGATGACATTTTATGAATTGCTGATTCAAGAGTTAAGGTTTTCTTTTCACGCACATGGTGAGCTAAAAATTCTATATGTCCGCAATAAGGGAATTGACTCTGAGTTGCATCAGCAAGTGCGCCATGATCCACACTGGTAAAACCATCTACACCTAATGAGAAATCAGGGTGTGAAATCATTTCGGCAAGATGCTCCTCAGTCATATTCTCACCAAACATAATGACTTTATCCATATCAGGACCGGCTGCCATCAAAATATCAAAGTAGCAATCCCATTCATCCTGTTTCATCTCTTTAGCAATCTCAGGGAAGCTCATACCGGTGAACTCTGGGTAGTGCAGGCTGCCTTGTAAGCGAACTCGACTCCATTGTCCTTTGTGAATGTATCTCCAATAACGATCGCAATCACTTTTTAGTCGATCTCTAACAGTGCTTTCCTTTAGCGCAAGAGCAACATTTGCGTAACCATCTTTTAATAACCATTCGGGCAAAATCGCAGACATCCCACCAAGTCCAAATCTAAATGGAGTGGTGTCTGCGGCTACATCTAAGCCTTTATCTTTTTCGGCAACTAGCATCCCGACTGCACGCTCCCATGCATTCTCAGGAGCATTAGTATCAAAGCGCACATTAAAATGTGAAAGTTGCGCAACTACATTTCCAGTTTTTGCGATCTGTAAAAATTCAGACATAGAAGAGAAAATTTCAGAATCGCGGTTACGTACATGGCTGGTATAAACCCCTCCATGCTTTCCAACTACTTTTGCTAAATGCTCAATCTCTTCAGTTTTCGCAAACTTTCCTGGCAAAAATTCAAGTCCAGTAGATAAACCTAATGCTCCGGCTTCCATTGACTCTTCGACCAAATCAGACATGATCTTTAGATGTTCATCTGTAACAGTTTCATCGCCGTCGAGGCCAGCAGCATGACGCAAAGAGTTATGTCCAATAAAAAATGCAAAATTCGCCGAAACGCCGTCTGCTTCAATATGCGAAAAATACTCATCCATAGTGCGCCATGCAGGATCACCTTCAAAACCATAACCCTTTAATCGGCCCGTGATTTGTTTAACTGATCTTGGGGTGATTGGTGCGCTAGAAAATCCACAGTTGCCAACAATTTCAGTAGTAACGCCTTGACGAACAGTGCTTTGCGCTAATGGGTTTACATGCATTGTAAAATCTGAATGGCTATGAGGATCAACAAATCCTGGTGAAACAATTAATCCAGTGGCATCAATCTCGCGATTCGCGGTCGATACGCGGCCTATCTCAACAATCTGGTCATTTAAAATTCCCACATCAGCTTGATAACGCTGTGCGCCTGTGCCATCAATTACTAATCCACCACGAATTGCGATATCGATCATTGGGAAAAATTACCAGACCATCATTGAACTTGCTATACCTAAATCAAACTATTGAATCTCCACTTTCTTGGTCAAGTATTGGATCAGGGAGAGTGCCAGAGTTGTGCTCAATTAATCGCCAACTTCCATTGCTTTTCCCGCGCTCATCTAAAATTGACCAAGATGCATTTGCCAGACCACCGAGTGAGGCCCATTCAGAAACAGGCAATCCCATGAGCGTTCCAATCACACTTCTAGCGGCTCCTCCATGGGTAACAATCACTAAACTTTGCCCTGATTCAATCTCACTTAATCCACGATAAATTGCAGAGATCGCTCGAGTAGCTACCTCACTTCGCCGTTCTCCCGTACCTCCGGCTGGAATATCTTCGCCACTAAGCCAAGCTGTGAATTGCGCATCATTATCTTTACGAATTTCAAGACCGGTTTTACCTTCCCAATCTGCGCCATATGTTTCGCGCAAATCTGGATCAATTGTTACTGGCAATCCACACCTTTTTGCAATGGCAGCCGCAGTTTGGCGAGCACGCAATAAATCACTGGTTATTAAGCGATTTGGGCGCAAAGAAGCCAGAACTAATGCAGATTTTTCAACCTGTGCTTGCCCAGTATCGTTCAATGGGATGTCTGTGTGGCCTTGGAATCGATTTTCTACATTCCAATCGGTTTGACCATGTCTGACAATAATTATTTTTCGCATGATTACTATTCAACTATTAATTCAACTTTTGGAAGGGTGATTATTGGACAATCGCCCCATAGTCGGTCAAGTGCATAGTAGGTACGCATCTCTTTGCTCTGAATATGAACAATCAGATCACCATAATCCAAGAGCAACCATTGAGAAGAATCTCCACCACCTTCACGGTGAATTACTTTCTCCCCGACAAATGAAAGTTGACGTTCAATTTCATCAGATATGGCTTTGAGCTGTCGATCGTTTGCACCAGATATCAGTAAGAAGACATCTGAGAGTATTAATTGATTTGATAAATCCATTGCGACAATATCGCTACCGGATTTTTCATCAGCAGCACGGGCCGCCACAGCTGCCGCTTTGATCGTTTGAGTACTAAGCGCCATAAATCCCTTTCACTAAATCTAAAATTTTTGAATCCACTAATTCAGAAATATCTTCACTTTTCGCAACTTTTTCACGAATAAATGTAGATGAGATATCTAACATAGCCCCTTGAACAAGGTTTACTTCAATCCCCGTTGGAAGATCTTCTGCATTAACACTCTCACCACTTCTTAACAATTGTAAAAACTCAACTTTTTCTATTAACTCTTCAAGGCGATGCCAACTTTGAATATTTCTTAATGCATCAGTTCCAAGCACAAGTGAAAACTCAGATCCTGGATAAATTCTCTCAAGTTCCACAACAGTATCGATTGAATAAGTTGGTCCCCTTCTATTAATCTCAATATCTAGAACTTCAATTTTTGGGTTTCCAGCTGTCGCCAGTCGACACATCTCTAACCGTTGAGTCGCAGTAGCAACTAATTGGCCTTCTTTTTGCCAAGGATTCCCGGCTGGGATCATAAAAATTTTAGAGACAAGATCTTGATTTAAAATTACATCGGATGCATGCAGATGGCCTCGGTGAATTGGGTCAAAAGTTCCGCCGAAAATTGCAATTTTAGGAATTAGTGATCCTTATCTATCCGCATCGCAAAATAAAGAAGTAGCGAAAGAATCCCAAAACCAATCAAACCAAATACAATTGGCGAAGCAGGCAACTCGCGACCCTCAGAAAGTAAAATCATGCTCATATCCTATTCCCCAAGCGCAACTTTTCCTCCCTCTAGCAACTTAACAAACTGTGCTTCATCAAGGACTGGCACCCCTAATTCTTGGGCCTTGGCATATTTGGAGCCCGGGGAATCTCCCACAACTACATAATCCGTCTTTGCTGAAACCGAGTTAGTTGCTTTGCCGCCCCTATCTGTAATTGCCTGGCTGACTCCATCGCGGGTAAATCCATTTAATGAACCAGTAACCACTATGGACAGGCCGCTAATAGTCTGAGCGAGGTCGCTTACTTGATGGTGTTGTCCTATTCCTGCCGCTCTCCACATTTTTACGATCTCACGATGCCAATCCTCTTTAAACCAATCCACTATCGCTGCTGCAATAGTCGGACCAACTCCTTCTATATCTGCTAACTTTTCAATAGATGCTCCTTCAATCGCATCCAGAGAGCCGAACTCTCGTGCCAATGATTGGGCAGCCGTGGGTCCTACATGCCTAATAGACAGGGCAACAATCACTCTCCATAAAGGTTTTGATTTAGCTTCTGCGAGTGCGGTGATAAACCGTTCAGCGATAGCACCAAGGGTTCCATCTTTTTTTGTGAAAAACTCTGATGTTGAAAGATCGGCAAGAGTTATTGCAAATAGTCCACTCTCATCTTTCAAAATGCCATCAGCAAGTAAGGCGCTAGCGGCTTCATACCCAAGTACATCTATATCCAGTGCAGAACGTGAGCCAATATAAAAAAGTCGCTCACGAAGTTGAGCCGGACAACTTCGGCTATTCACACACCTAATATCCACATCTCCCTCTGAGATTGCTTTTAATTTACTTCCACAATCTGGGCAGGTGTTTGGCATTACAAATGTGCGCTCTGATCCATCGCGTTTTGCAAGAACTGGACCAAGTACTTCTGGGATCACATCCCCGGCTTTGCGAATAACTACGTAATCACCAATCAAAATTCCTTTTCTTACAACTTCTTCTTTATTGTGCAAAGTGGCTTGCGAAACAGTGGAACCGGCGACTTTGACTGGTTCCATAAATGCAAAAGGCGTAATCCGGCCAGTTCGTCCAACACTGACTCGGATATCTAGTAATTTCGTGACGACTTCTTCAGGTGCATACTTATATGCAATCGCCCATCTAGGAGCGCGTGAAGTAAATCCAAGTTTATTTTGGATCTCAACTTGATCAACTTTAATTACTACACCATCAATCTCATGTTGCAAGTCATGACGATGATCTAAATGTCCATTAATATATTTTTTGATCTCACTAACTTTGTTAAAAACTCTAACTTGATCACTAGTTGGTAATCCCCACTCTTTGAATGCTGCGTATGCAGCACTTTGAGTTGTAAATTCAACTCCATCTACTTTTCCAAAACCATGCACCAACATTCGCAACGGTCTGACTGCACTTACTTTTGGATCTTTTTGGCGTAGCGAACCTGCGGCAGCATTACGAGGATTAGCAAAAGGTACTTTACCTGATTCTTCGATGCTCGCATTTAACTCAGCAAACTCTTTCAACGGGAAATAAACCTCTCCCCTAACTTCTACTATCTTTGGGAAACTCTTTCCACTTAATTGATGTGGAACGCCTTTGATTGTCTTGACGTTTAGTGTTACATCTTCGCCAGTTGTGCCATTTCCCCTAGTTAATCCACGAGTTAACTTTCCATCTTCGTAAAGCAAGTTCACTGCCAGGCCATCTATCTTTAATTCACAAAGCCACTTGATCTCATTTTTTCCAAAATCTCGCTCTGTTTTCTCAAGCCATGAATCAAACTCCTCGGCATCAAAAACATTATCTAGGCTCATCATTGGATTGAGGTGATCTACTTGAGTAAATTGAGTTGAAAAACCACCGCCTACAGCAACAGTTGGAGAACTCTCACTTCTTAATTCAGGATTAACTTCTTCTAGTTTTAACAATTCATTCCAAAGTACGTCAAAATCTGCATCTTTAATTTTCGGGCTATCCATTACGTAATAGAGAAATTGATGTTCACTAATCTCTTCTCGCAGTTGCTCTATACGACGTCTTGCTGAATTATTGCTGCTATTAAGTGCCATTAATTGAACCAATTGCCTGGTCAGTACGGTCAATTGTGGCAGAACCTATAACTCGATCACCATCATAAATAACCAGAGCTTGCCCTGCTGCTAAACCATAAAGTGGCTGATCTAAAGTTGCGGTTAAATTCTCACCATCAAATTTGTAGGAACAAGGCAGCGCTTGACCATGTGCTCTAACTTGAGCAAATCCGCGAAGTGATTCATTTCCTGGAACTGGTCCGCACCATTTAATTTCACTGCCTGAAATTTCACTCACTGCGAGTTTTTCATGCGAACCAACAACCACTGTGTTGGATAGCGGTTCAATTTTCAAAACATATCTTGGCGATCCATCATTTGCTGGAACGGTCAGGTTCAATCCTTTTCGTTGTCCAATCGTGTATGTATAAGCACCTTTATGCGAACCTAATTTTTTTCCATCTTCATCCAAAATTGATCCGGATTCACTACCAAGTCGCTCTCGTAACCATCCCGCGTTGTCTCCAGATGGAACAAAACAGATGTCATGGCTATCTGGTTTCTGAGCTAACGCAAAACCGCGTGCCTCTGCTTCGGCACGAACATCTACTTTATGCGTATCTCCCAGCGGAAACATTGCACCAGCAATTTGATCTTGAGTAAGAACTGCCAAAACATATGACTGATCTTTTTCCGGATCATTAGCGCGATTTAATGTTGGCCCTGTTGGTGAATCTAAAACTTTTGCATAGTGACCGGTAACAACTTTTTCATACCCCATGGCACGAGCACGATTTAACACAGCTGCAAATTTTATTTTTTCATTGCAGCGAAGACATGGGTTAGGGGTCCGTCCAATTGAATACTCTGAGATAAAATTATCAACGACGCCCTCGTGAAATTCACTTGCCATATCCCAAATATAAAAAGGTATCCCGATGATGTCTGCCACACGTCTTGCATCATGTGAATCTTCAACTGTGCAACACCCACGTGCACCTGATCGATACTTTTGTGGATTTGATGAAAGTGCCAAATGAACACCGATTACTTCATGACCCGCTTCAACAGCACGTGCTGCAGCAACTGCTGAATCGACGCCACCGCTCATGGCTGCAATCACTTTCATACTAAACCGGCTGCTCTGGCACGTTCAACAACCGGTGCGATAACTGAAATTACTAAATCAATATCTGCCTCAGTTGTTGATGTGCCAATTGAAAAGCGAAGTGAAGATTTAGCCCGCTTGTCATTCATGCCCATAGCCAATAACACGTGGCTTGGTCGAGGAACACCGGCGCTACATGCAGAACCTGTTGAACATTGAACTCCTTGAGCATCTAGCAAGAGAAGCAGTGCATCTCCTTCAGCGCCCTCAAAAGTAAAATGTGCAATTCCTGGCAAATGATCTTTTGCTCCATTTACTGAAGCATTATCAACTTTAGCAAGTACTCCTGAAATTAATCTATCTCTCAATTTACTCACTCTCGAAGCGCGTGAATTTAGTTCGGCTATTGCAAGAGTTGCTGCCGCTGCAAATCCAGCAATCGCGGGAGTATCAAGAGTTCCGCTACGCAAATCGCGCTCTTGTCCACCGCCGTGCAAAACTGGAGTTAGATCTAATCCTTTTTTTAATACTAAAGCGCCAATTCCTAATGGTCCACCGATTTTATGTGCGCTCAAACTCATTGCAGTTACATTCAATTCTCTAAAACTTAATGGAATTTTTCCAAAACTTTGAACTGCATCCGTGTGAATCGGAAGGTTTAATTCTGCGGCGATCGCTGCAATCTCGGCTACAGGTTGAATTGAGCCAACTTCATTATTTGAATGCATGATTGATATCAAAGAAATTAAATTAACTTCTGCTGCAATCTTCTTTTTTGCATCCTCAACTTTTACTTGTCCATCTTGATCAACATCAAGTTCAAGCCACTTAGCGTTTTCATGTTCTACGAGCCACTCCAGTGGATCAAGAATCGCATGATGCTCGATTGGAGATGTGACAATTGAATTTCTACCTTCTGCAAATCGATGCCAGTAAAAACCTTTTAACGCTAAATTATTTGCCTCAGTTCCGGATGCGGTAAAGATCACCTCACTTGGAGATGCTCCAACGGCATCAGCGATCGCTTCACGTGATTCCTCAACAACTTTTCTGGCACTTCGCCCTGCGGCATGCAGACTTGAAGCATTTCCGACTATGCCCAACTGTTGACTCATGGCCAGCACGGCTTCAGGGACCATTGCTGTGGTGGCTGCATTATCTAAATATGCAGTCGCGCTGTTAATGGCCATTGGGTAATTCTAGAGCGTTAACCCTTTCGAGCAGCGATTGCGCTGGTGGCTTGCGGGAGCACCGCAAAAAGATCGCCAACTACGCCAAAATCGGTAACTTCAAATATCGGGGCCTCTGGATCCTTATTGATTGCCACAATCACTTTGCTGGTCTGCATTCCAGCCCGATGTTGAATTGCACCTGATATTCCGCAAGCAATATAGAGCGAAGGCGAGACGGTTTTGCCAGTTTGGCCCACTTGATGTGAATGCGGATACCAACCAGCATCAGTTGCCGCACGTGATGCACCAACTGCTGCGCCAAGTAGATCAGCTAACGCTTCAACTGGAGCAAAGTCGCCATTTGTTCCACGTCCACCAGAAACCACAATTGCCGCTTCAGTTAACTCTGGGCGTCCGCCTCTTTTTGCTGGTTCACGATTGCTGATTAAAACTTTTGTTGGAGTTAATTTCGGTGAAAGTACTTCAACTTCACAGGTAGATGGATTGCTCTCTGGTTCAACTGAATTTGGTCGAACAGTAATTATTGCAATCCCTTTACTTACCTTGGAGTGCACTACTGCCGATCCACCAAAAATAGATTGGGTGGCAATTGAATCAGCGGTGACATCTACCGCATCAGTGATAATTCCAGAGTTAGTGCGCACGGCAACTCTTGCGGCAATTTCTTTTCCGCGAGCGGTAGAAGGAATCAATAATGTAGTAGCGCCTTTTTCCAAAAGTAAGTCAGCTAACCCTTGAGCAACAAGGGCGCTTGGATGATCGTTGATGGTTTTATCTTCAATCGCGATAATTTTATTTGCGCCAAATGAATTAATTGCAGCTGCTGCTTTTGCGCCGTCGCCTGGAGTTCCAACCAATACAGCGGTAACTTCGCCGGCTCGTCTAGCGATAGTTAACAACTCGCCCGCAGTTTTTGTAATTGCACCATCAATATGATCTATAAATACGAAAGTACTCATGCCAACCTCTTTTCAGCCAAAAATTCACTCAGTGCATTTCCGCCAGCGCCTTCATCCATAACTTTTACACCAGCACTTCTGGTAACTTGCTCATTAAAATCATTTACCAAACTCCATGCACCAGCACCACCAACTTCAGCCGCACTTACGCCAAGGTCAGCAAGAGATAAAACTTCAATTGTTTTTTTCTTAGCAGCCATGATGCCTTTAAACGATGGATAACGCGGTTCATTTATTTTTTCAATCACGCTGACAATTACTGGCATTGGAGCGCTCATTGAATCAACACCTTCATCAGTAACTCTTTTAATACTTACTTGACCCGCAGTGACATTTACTTCGCCTGCAAATGAAAGTTGCGGTAATCCAAGTCGTTCGGAGAGCATTGAAGGAATAACACTCATGCGGGCATCAGTTGATTCCGTGCCACATAAAATTAGATCCGGATTAATTCTTTGAATCACTTTGGCTAAAATTAATGATGTAGCAAGCGCGTCAGATCCGGCGAGCGCACCGTCACTTACAAGCACTGCATCATCTGCACCCATTGAAAGTCCCTTGCGAAGTGCTTCAGTTGCTCGCTCTGGTCCCATGCTAATTAGCGTTACAGAATGTCCGGCTTCTGCTCCACCATTTGCTTCAACAATTTGCAGCGCAGATTCAACTGCGTACTCATCTAAATCATTTAGGACTGCATCAACACTTTCGCGGTCAATCAAATTAGTGCTGGCATTTAACTTTTTCTCAGCCCAAGAATCTGGGACTTGTTTTACACAGACAGCGATCTTCACTAATCACTCCTAAGCCGGATTTCAGTATGAGGCGGATACAGACCTATGTTACCGGTCGGTAACTAAAATGTGCGAGTGTACTTAGGAGTAACCCGATGGTGGTCGTAAAGTGAAGGGGTGCTCGCCATTATCGCTCCCGGACAAGGCGCCCAGACCCCAGGATTCCTATCCCCTTGGCTGGAATCAGCCCGCGTTCAGGATTTATTGACCTGGTGGTCAGCTGTTGCCAACTTAAATCTAATTCACTTAGGCACCAACGCCGATGCAGATGAGATCCGGGATACTGCAAATGCGCAACCGCTAATGGTTGCTGCTGGATTAGTTGGCGCCCTTTCACTGTTTCCGCACCCATCAGATGCATTTGGCAAAGTTGGAGTGGTGGCTGGCCACTCTGTTGGTGAGTTCACTGCCGCAGCCGGTGCCCGGGCAATAACCGCTGAATCTGCACTTGTATTAGTGCGCGAGCGTGGGTTAGCGATGGCAGCGGCAAGTGCTGCGACTCCCACTGGAATGTCGGCAGTATTAGGTGGAGATCGAACTGATGTTTTAGCTGCGATTGCTAAATTTAATTTAACTGCCGCAAATGAAAATGGTGGCGGACAGATTGTCGCTGCTGGTGAGTTAGCCGCATTGGCTGCGCTCGCCGAAAATCCACCGGAGGGTGCACGGGTACGTTCGCTCTCAGTTGCTGGCGCATTTCATACCTCTTATATGCAACCGGCAGTAGCCCGAATGAAATCACTAGCATCTTCGGTGACTGTTCATGATCCACGTACCAGAGTTATTTCAAATCGAGATGGGGCGGTCGTTCATAGCGGACGCGCTTTACTTGATCGAATGATTGATCAGATTGCTAACCCAGTTCGTTGGGATTTGTGTATGGAAACTCTTAACGAATTAGGCGTGACCGCAGTAATAGAAATGCCACCTGCGGGAACTTTAGTTGGCTTAATTAAACGAGCTCTTCCTAACGTTGAAATACTTGCCTTAAAAACTCCAGATGATATTCCAGCCGCTCTTGATTTAATTGGTCGTCATGGTTTTGCAAGTGCACTTGATAATCAACCAACGTGGAGAATGATTGTTGCTCCATTTGCAGGTTACTTTTCTGGTGCAGGTGTTGAAGTTGGTACACACCTTGAAGCGGGTTCAGTTATTGGAACTGTTTCAAACAAACGCGAAAGTGCTGACCTTAAAAGTACTCATGCCGGAACTTTGATTGAAATTATTGTTGAAGAGGGCGACCCAGTTGCCCCAGGCCAACCGATAGCTCGCTTGCATCCAGAGGGTCAAAACTAATGAACAAAATTTCCGAGCCATTAGCAACTCGTCACTCACAAATTTTGGGCGTCGGAGATTACCGACCATCTCGTGTTATCCCTAACTCGGAAATCGTAGATTTAATTGATTCAAGTGATGAATGGATTCGCGAAAGATCCGGAATTGAATCACGACGTTATGCATCTGCTGACGAAAGCGTTGTTGATATGTCAGTTGCGGCTGGCCAAAAAGCATTGGCTGCTGCAGGAATATCCGCTGCTCAATTAAGTGCAGTAATTGTGGCAACGGTTACTTATCCATTTCAAACACCAAGTGCTGCTACAGATGTAACTTTGCGATTAGGTAATCCAAACGCAGCCGCATTTGATATCTCAGCAGCATGCGCAGGTTTTTGTTATGGCGTAGGCATGGCTAGTGACATGGTGCGGACCCATAGCGCTGAATATGTTTTATTAATTGGTGTTGAAAAACTTTCTGATTTCACCGATCCAACTGATCGCGGAACTGCATTTATTTTTGCAGATGGTGCAGGAGCGATTGTGATTGGACCGAGTGATCGACCAAAAATTGGTCCGATGATTTGGGGATCTGATGCAACCGCTCGCGAAGCAATAATCATGCAACCTTCATGGCTGGAGTTACGTAATCCAAATGGTCTCGAAAATAGTGGAAATATCGGTTGGCCTGATATCAAAATGCAAGGCCAAACAGTATTTCGGTGGGCTGTTTATAAAATGGCACCAGTTGGATTAAAAGCAATGGAAGCTGCTGGAATTACCGTAGATCAACTCGATGTCTTTATTCCACACCAAGCAAATATCAGAATTATTGATGCGATGGCTAAGGCTATGAAATTACCTGAAGAAATTGTGATCGCACGAGATGTGCGCGTCTCTGGAAATACATCGGCTGCATCAATTCCGTTGGCAATGTCCGCACTTTATGACTCAGGTGAAGTAAAATCTGGTCAGTTAGCACTGCTAATTGGTTTTGGAGCGGGGCTGGTTTATGCCGCCCAAGTTGTTGAACTTCCGTAACCAATCACCACAAACGAAGGAGAAAGCATGGCGATAACAGAACAAGAAGTACTAGCAGGGATCAAAGAGATCGTTGAAGAAGTTGCTGGCGTTCCAGGTAGCGATATCGAGATGTCAAAAAACTTTACTGATGATCTAGATGTTGATTCATTAAGCATGGTTGAAGTTGTCGTAGCCGCTGAAGAACGTTTTGGAATCAAAATTCCAGATGATCAAGTTTCGGGAATGCTTACGGTTGGCGATGCAGTTAATTTCATCGTTAAGGCAGCAAATTAGTGTCATTGAAAAATCAGAAAAATCAGAAAAATCAGCAAAATCAGCAAAATGATCGGATTGTCATCACCGGCCTTGGTGCGTTGTCACCACTTGGTCGTGATGTGGCATCAACTTGGGAAGGCTTGCTCGCCGGTAAAAGTGGCGTGACTCGTCTTCCAGAAGATTGGTCGCCGGAGATACCGGCTCAGATTGCAGCAAAAGTTGCAGTAGAGCCGGCAGAGTTAATGGACCGAGTTGAGATGCGCAGGCTTGATCGCTCGGAACAGTTCGCACTTATCACAGCCCGCGAAGCGTGGGCTGATGCTGGTTCACCTGAAGTTGATCCAACTCGTTTAGGGGTCGTCATTGCTTCGGGAATTGGTGGAGTTTTAACGTTACTAAATTCTTACGATGTACTAAAAGAAAAAGGTGTTCGTTCGGTTAGCCCGCACACCGTTCCGATGTTGATGCCTAATGGACCTGCTGCACACATTGGGCTGGAATTTGGAGCAAAAGCTGGAGTGCATACACCAGTAAGTGCGTGTGCATCAGGTGCTGAAGCACTTGGTTATGCGTTAAATATGATTCGTTCGGGCCGCGCAGATGTAGTTATCGCCGGCGGAACAGAAGCAGCAATTCATCCACTGCCAATGGCAGGTTTTGCAAATATGAAAGCGCTATCCATTCGTAATGATGATCCAACTCGCGCCTCACGTCCATACGACAAAGATCGGGATGGATTTGTTTTAGGTGAAGGTGCTGGAGTCCTTGTAATTGAAACTTTGGAACATGCAAAAGCACGTGGTGCCAAAATTTATGCCGAAGTAGCAGGCCAAGGTTTAACCTCAGATGGTTTTCACATCGCAGCACCAGATCCTGAAGGAACAGGTGCAACAAGAGCGATGTTGGCGGCTCTCACTGATGCAAACATCGCTGCCGATGAAGTTGTGCACCTAAATGCACATGCAACATCAACTCCTGCAGGTGATATCGCTGAGGCTGGTGCAATTACTGGTGCATTTAAATCTCATCTCGATCAAATCGCTGTCTCTGCTACAAAATCTATGACTGGTCATTTATTAGGTGGCGCTGGAGCAATTGAATCTATTTTTGTTGCCCTTGCTCTGCATCATCGCATGGCACCTCCGACAATTAATATTGAAAATCTTGATGATGCGATTCATTTAAATGTAGTCCGCGATAAGCCCCGTGCACTCCCCGCTGGAGATATTGCAGCATTAAACAACTCATTTGGTTTTGGTGGCCACAACGTTGCTATCGCTTTCCGGTCTATTTAATGAGTGAGCAACCAGCACAACCAGATTCACGTGACCCGCAACTTCGCATGGAACGGTTAGTTGATTCTGGTTCCCTTGTTGCTTTAACAGAGCGCGACACCTCTGGAATGTTTGCTGCTTACGGAAATATAAATGGTTCTCGCGTTTCAATCTTTGCAACTGATGCCACTATTCAAGGTGGTGCAATGGGTGAAGCCGGAGCACATGTAATTCTTAAAGCTTACGAAGATGCAATGGCTAATAAAAACCCGGTTATTGGAATTTGGCATTCAGGTGGCGCGCGACTACGTGAAGGTGTTGCCTCACTGCACGCTTTTGGTTTGGTCTTTCATGCAATTACCCAAGCAAGTGGAAAGATTCCACAACTATCTCTAGTTGTTGGACCTGCTGCTGGTGGCGGTGCTTATGGCCCAGCACTCACTGATGTAATTGTTTTAGGACCAGAAGGTCGAATTTTTGTTACCGGTCCTGATGTTGTTAAAAGTGTTACTGGTGAATCAGTTGATATGGCTCGTCTTGGTGGACCCGAACCTCATGGCCGTCGAAGTGGCGTTGTTCATGTTGTTGCTGAAACTGATGATCAAGCTTATGAATCAATTAAAACAATTGCAGATTTATTAGGTGCCCAAGGTGCGATGGCTGCAAAATTGCCAGAGGTAAATCTTGCAGGGTTACTTCCTGAATCAAGTAAACGTGCGTATGACGTTCATCCTTTGATTGAAGGAATTCTTGACACAGATAGTCAGATCCAAGAGTTACATCCAAAGTGGGCGCCAAATATTGTGACTACCCTTGGTCGTTTTGGTGGGCGCACCGTCGGTGTCGTTGCTAACAATCCTTTACGTCTTGGTGGTTGTTTAGATTCATCATCTGCCGAAAAAGCTGCAAGATTTGTACGCATGTGTGATTCATTTGGAGTTCCACTACTTGTAATTGTTGATGTGCCTGGATATTTGCCAGGAGTTGGTCAAGAGTGGGATGGAGTTGTTCGCCGCGGTGCGAAGTTATTGCACGCATTTAGCGAAGCAGTTGTTCCGCGCGTAACTCTTATTACTCGCAAGGCTTATGGTGGTGCCTATATTGCGATGAACTCACGTTCACTTGGTGCAACGAAAGTTTTTGCTTGGCCAGGAGCTGAAGTTGCGGTGATGGGCGCGGTTGCTGCGATTCGAGTATTGCATAGAAGAATTTTGGCTGACATTCCTGATGACCAACGCGTCGCAATGGAGTTAGAACTTGCGGCTGAGCACGAAAAAATCTCTGGTGGAGTAGCACGAGCAATTGAAATTGGCGTAGTTGATGAAATCTTGGAACCAACTGTTACCCGTACTGCTCTAGCACAAGCAATTTTGCAAGCGCCAGCTATTCGCGGCTTGCACGGAAATATTCCGCTTTAACAATTATCCAGTTGCGTGTAACCAGCGCATACTTTCTTGACCTTCACGATACGGAGCAAGTTCTGCTTCCCATTCGGCACCTAAGGCCTTAGCAAACTCCTCTTCAAAATCTAATCCGCGTTTATAACAACTTTCTAAAATTGCACCGATCTGATTTTCAGAGATTAAGACGTCGCCATTTTTTCCAACAGTTGCATGATGTAATCCAAGTGATGGAGTTCCTAAGTATCTAGCGCCATCGCTATTTCGTCCGCCCATTTCACAAACATCAAAACGTAAATAATTCCAACCGGCGAGCGCTGTTGCAATCTCTCCTGCCCGGCCAGAAGGTGCACTAAAACGTAAACGTGTTTGAAAACTTCCAGGCATTAAAGGTTGCGTGCTCCAGGTAATTTGTAACTTGCAATCCAACGCACGCTCTAACGACCATTCGACATGAGAAAGTAATGCTTTAGGGGCCGCAAATATTTCTATCCAGCCCGAAACGAAATGCTGATTTAATTTAGCGCGTGCATTATTTGCACTTGCCATGATTCCTCCTGGCCTTGCATGCGGTGCACTTGCCTCTCAGGTGCGACCTTCCCCAGTCCACCTACGAGATTCCTACCGCTTTAGCTACCGACCAGTATTTATTTAGGAGGGGGCAAATGATGCTCCTTTTGCAGCAAAATAACCAGATCAGCCAAATTAATAACGTCCACTGAGCCTGAAAAGCAAAGACCGAGATCTAGACAGACCCTAAACCTCAGGTAGACTTCTGGGCAGTCCAACGCTTGGCAGTACCCGTTTCTTGGCTCGGCCGGTTAATCCCCGGAAGACGGCTTTGTTCGGTATCGCTGTGAAAGAGAAAGACTGGCGCCTG
>SXGQ01240252.1_pt1 | contig 25611 bp, 15 predicted proteins | sample 3178371 | NCBI WGS metagenome assembly SXGQ01 (sample SAMN11356859, study PRJNA531348) | freshwater metagenome | isolation source: freshwater sample F1-20 | place: China: Fuxian Lake, Yuxi | collected 2017-12-25 | reverse complement strand
GTCCCGCTGTCGGCGAGCTGAAAGGCCCCTGGCCGATCGCGATCAGCGCCGGTGTAGGCCCCGCGCACGACCCCGAAGAGCTCGGCGTCGACGAGCCCGTCCGGGAGGGCCGCGCAGTTGAGCGCGACGAAGGGCTTGCCCGACCGCGGACTGAAGTCGTGCAGCGCTCGCGCCGCCCGCTCCTTCCCCGTCCCGCTGTCGCCCCGCAGCCAGACAGCAGCCCCACTGTCAGCGGCCTGCGCAAGCTCGCCCCAAACCCGCAGTGACGCCGCATCGGCGCCGAGCATGCCCGCCCACGACAACCACGCGCCGACGACCCCGCCGTCCGCGGCGCGCAACGTGTGCCGCGTCCCGAAGAGCAGCGGCTCCCGCCCGAGATAGACGGCCTCGCCCGCCTCGGTCCGCACATGGCGCGCCCCGCCGTCCACCGACACCCGCAGCCCGTCACCGCGGCGCACGACCTCGACGGTCTGGGACGCGTGCACGCCATGGCCCGTCACATGAGCCTCGGGCGCCATCACGCGGCCATCACGCACCATCACCGGCGCCGTCTCGAGGTGCCCGCCAAGCCTGTTCCACTGCGCCATGTGTCCCCTCCGCGTCCGTCATCGTGTCCCGAGCGCGCATCGCGGCGCCCACACCTCCTCATGCCTTCGAGGCGTCCCAGCGCGCGGGCTCCGGGACGAAATATTTTTTCCATGGTCGAGCGCCCCCGCGGCGGATGACGCGACGCGTCACCGGACTGGCGCCGCCGCGCGCATCTCTGCTATCCAGAGCGCGGCACGCAGGCCGCACGCCCGGGAGAACCGCTTGTCCGACCCATCGACGCGACGCGCCGCGATCAACGTCGACATCGACGCCCTGCATCTCTACTACCGCATCCATGGCCTCGCGGCTGGCGGCGTCGAGGACGCGGTCTGGTCCTGCGGCGTGCCGCGCTTCGCCGAGCTCTTCGACGCGCTCGGGGTGCGCGCGACCTTCTTCGTCGTGGCCCGCGACCTCGAAGACAACCGCGCCGCCCGTGACATGGCGGAGTCGCTCGTCAAGGCCGGGCATGAGCTCGCGAGCCACTCCCTGACCCACCCCTACGACCTCGTGCGGCTCTCTGACGCCGCCCTCGCGGACGAGCTCGACGGCGCCGCCGCCATCCTCGGGCAGGTCCGCGGCCGCCCGATCGCGGGCTTCCGCGCCCCGGGCTACACGATGACCCCGCGCGTCTTCGAGGCGCTGGGGCGTCGGGGTTACACGTATGACAGCTCGCTCTTCCCGTGTCCGCCCTACTACCTCGCGAAGCTCGGGGTGCTCGCGCTGATGGCGCTGCGCGGGCGGCGCTCGGAGTCCATCGTCGGGCCGCCTGGGGTCATGTGGGCCGATCGCCTGCCGCATCGCCGTCCCGAAGGCCCGCTGGTGGAGTTTCCGGTGACAGTGTTGCCGGTGACACGCTTTCCCGTCATCGGCACGAGCCTCCTCGCGCTCGGCGAGCGCGGCTGGGACCTCATCCGCGGAGCGGTGCTCAAGTTGCCGTTTGTGAATCTCGAACTGCACGGTATCGACCTCTGTGATTTGACACAGGATCGCATCGACCCAGTGCTGCGCCGGCAACCTGACCTCACGGTGCGCCTCGCGCGCAAGCGGCCGCTCCTGACCCGCATCTTCCGCGAGCTGCGCGACAGCCACGGGATCGCCACCCTCGAGCAGCTCGCGACGGAGTTCGCGTGAAGCCCGCACGCGGCGCCGAGAAGACCCGCGGCGCGCGCACGCGCCTGCCCCGCGGCGCCGAACAGCGGGCCCGGCGTGACCGCGGCTACCTCGACCCGACGGCGTGGCGGACCAGCCTCCTCGCGAGTGAGCGCGGCACCCTCGTCAAGGACGCCCCGCTCCGGGTCGCCCTCTGCTATCCCCTGCCCTACCACGCCGCGATGAGCTCGCTCGGCTATCAGGTCATCTATCGCCTGATGAACGAACACGAGGGCCTCGCATGCGAGCGCGTGGTCCTCCCCGACGACGTCCGCGCGTGGCGCGAGCGCGGACACGAGCCGATCTCGCTCGAGACCGGGCGCCCGCTGCGGGAGTTCGACCTCGTCGCGATCTCGATGACGTGGGACCTCGACATCCTCGGCTTCTTCGACCTGCTCGACCTCGCGAAGATCCCGATCCGACGCGACGATCGCAACCGCTGGCACCCCGCGGTGCTCATCGGCGGGCCTCTCACCGCCTCGAACCCCCTGCCGCTCGCGGACTTCATCGATTTCGCGGTCATCGGCGACGGTGAGGTGGCCGTGCCACAGGTCCTGCACGCCCTGAGCGAGGCCGCCGACCGCGACGATCTGCTCGACCGCCTCGGGTCCGTGACAGGCGTCTGGATCCCCGAGACCCAGGGAGACCGCATCCCGCCGACCCAAAAGGTGACAGCCGGCCTGCCCGCCTACGGGCAGATCGTGACCCCGCTCGCCGAGCTCTCGACCATGTTCCTCGTCGAGGGCTCGCGCGGCTGCCCGCGCTTCTGCAAGTTCTGCCTCGTGCGTTCGCCCGAGAGCCCGATGCGGCAGAACGAGGTCGGGCGCGTGATGGCCCGTATCCCCGACTGGGCCCCACGCGTCGGCTTCGTCGGCGCGGCCATCAGCGAGTGGGAGGGCATCCGCGACGCGATGCGCGCGGTCATCGACTCGGGGCGCGAGCTCGGGATCTCGTCGCTGCGGGCCGACCGGATGGACGCGGAGTTCGTCGAGCTGCTCTTCCGCGGCGGCGCCCGCACGATGACGATCGCGTCCGACGCGCCGAGCCAGCGCCAGCGCAACAAGCTCGCGAAGGGCATCCGCACCGAGCACCTGCGACACGCCGCCGAGCTCGCGCGCGCCGCGGGCATGCTGAAGCTCAAGCTCTACGTCATCGTCGGGCTGCCGACCGAGACAAACGAGGACCTCGACGAGCTCATCGACTTCGCGCGCGAGCTGTCGTCGCTCTTGCCGACGTCGCTTGGCGTCTCGCCGCTCGTCCCGAAGCTCCACACGCCGCTTGGCGACGCGCCCTTTGCCGGCATGGCGCGCATTGACGCGACGCTTGACCGACTGCGCCGCGGGCTCGACGGGACCGCCGAGATCCGCTCGACGTCCGCCCGCTGGGCCTGGGTCGAGTACCGCATGAGCCAGGGCGACGCGACCGCGGGACACGCCGCGCTGAAGGCCTGGCGCGACGGCGGAGACTTCCGCGCCTGGGAGCGGGCCTTCGCCGAGCTCCCCGAGCGCCCAGCCCTCGAGGCGGCCACCCGCCACGGGCTCTTCCTGCCCGCGGGCATGAAATGACAAAGGCGGGGTGCGGCCTGCGCCATCACCCCGCCTGAGGTCTTCCTGAGGTCTGGCCGACGCGCGCTCAGTCGTCGTCGCCGTCGTCCTCGCCGTCCTCGCCCTCGGGGATCTCGGGCAGCGTGTTGATCGCGGCGTAAAGCGCGTCGATCGCCTTCGCGATGGCCTGCAGCGTCTCGTTCGGCGACTTGCGGAGGTCATCCTCGTCAAACTCGGCGTCCCCTTCCGCGTTGAGCGGCAGGAGCCCACGGACGACACCGACGACATAGGCGGCCTGCGCCACCTCCTCGAGGACATCCTCAAGGATTGCGCGGGCTTCGTAGAGGGACTCCTCGAGGGTCTCGGGGTCGTCGGTCTTGCTCAGGCGGAGCTCGTTGATTTCATCAGTCATGACGGCGATTCCTGTCCTGCGGGGCGCTTCGGGACGGGCTCCTCGGAGGGACCCTCCCGCGTTCCTCGATGAGGCGGCATGTCCACCTCGCCGGGCGGCCGCGACCCTGCCACAAGCCCGCCGAAGTTGGCAGGGGATTCACGCGATCGCGGTCACTGCAGCCTCGCTGGCTCGACATGGACGGTCACCGCAGCTCCCGGGAGGGCGAGCGCGATCGCGCCCTCCATCGCGTCCGCGAGCGCGTGGGCCCGCACCACCGTCCAGTCGGGCGGCACTTCGACCGTCAGCGTGACGAAGCTCTGAGCACCCGCGCGCCGCGTCTGTCGCGCCGTGATCGCGACGGTGGGATCGGCGGCAAAGGGAGCGAGTGCGCTATCAATTGCGCAAAGTGCAACCTCGGACAACGCGGCGTCCGTGAGCCCGTCGAAGGCCTCCCGGACGAGGCGCCACCCCTCGCGCGCGATGTGGGCCGCGAGCAGGAGCGCTAGCACCGGATCGAGCCATGGCGCGTCGAAGAACGCCACGAGCCCGAGCCCGACGATGAGCCCCGCGGTCGTCCAGACGTCCGTCATCAGGTGGCGCGCGTCGGCCCGCAGCGCGACCGCGTCGTGGTGACGCGCGGCCTGAAAGAGGATCCACGCGACGAGCCCGTTGACCACGCTCGCGAGGACCGAGAGCAGAAGCCCGCCGCCGAGGGCCATGAGCGGACGGGGATCGAAGAGGCGGTCGACCGCGGCGACCGCGATCGCGACGGCCGCCGCGAAGATCAGCAACCCCTCGAAACCCGACGAGATGTACTCGGCTCGTCCGTGACCGAACGGGTGCCCGGCGTCCGCTGGCGCGCGGGCGAAGATGAGGAGGCGCATCGCCACGAGCGCTCCCGCGAGGTTCACGAAGGACTCGAGTGCGTCCGACAGCAGCCCGACCGACCCGCTGAGCCCCCAGGCCGCCAGCTTCAACGCGATCGTCACGAGCGCCGCCGCGACCGACAGTCGGATCACGCGCTCGGGCCGGCTCCAGGCTGGCGGCGGCTCGGGCAGCCTGGTCAGAGGGGCCTCAGGCGCCCTTCACAGGGCCGATCAGCGTCTTCAAGGTCGCGGTCGCGACAACCGTCCCCGACGGGTCGAGCAGCTCCACGGGCACCAGGTACTCCGCGCGCGCCGACGTCTCGGGGACCGGGCACGTGCAGACGCCGGTGATCGTCCCGCGGGCCTTCTTGTGGTAGTCGATGCTGATGCCGGCCACGATGAAGCGGGCGTCATCGGGCATGGAATACGCGAGCGCGATGTTGCCGGTCAGCTCCGCGAGGTTCACGAGCGCCACCGCATGGACCGAGCTCAGATGATTCCGCAAGGCGCGGCGGTCCTTCATGACGACCTTCGCGTGACCGCGCCCAAGCTCGACGACCTCAGCCCCGATGTTGCCGGTGTAGGGCGCGGCGAGGCCGATGACGGACGAAAAGAGGGACTTGCCGCCAGGCAGGCCCGACAGGCGCGCCCACGCGTCACGGACGAAGCGCCCGAGCTGGTCGGGCGACGGAAGCAGGGCGGCGGCGGCCTTCTGCGGGGCCTTCAGGAAGGCAAAAGGGCTCTGCGACATGGCGGGACCTCGGGCAGGAGAGGGGCTGGCTTCAGGCGCCGCCGCGGGCGAGAAAGCGGGCGTACTTGCCTTCGGCCGACGGCGCGAAGGCGACCCCGATGCGGTTGAGAAGCCCCTCGATCTCCTCGCGGGCGAGGTCGGGGGCGAAGGTCTCGCACTCAAGCTCGAGGTCTGACGAACCGTCAGGATAGGTCGTCGCGTCGAGTTCGAGGACGAAATAGCCGAACGACAACTTCTGCCGCGTCGTGACCGTCTGGCCGAGGCGCCCGAGCGGGCCAAACGCGAGCTCGCCGCGCAGCCAGTCGAAGAGCGGTCCTCGGGCCGGGATGACGGTGTGTGGCGCGAGGTCCTGCCAGTCGTCGAGGGTCATCACCTGCGAGCGCTCGACCGCCGTGAAGAGACCGCCTTCGGACGCGGCGCGGCGCTTGGCCGTGAGCGTCACCGGCGGCTTCCCACCAGCCCCGGGCGTACCGGGCGGAAACCAGATCTCGCGCGCCCGCAGCATGATGGTCGCCTGGCGCAGCGAGCGGTCGGCGTCATCGAGGTAGTGGTTCGTCTGGCGAAACCACACCTCGGGGGCCTCGCAGGCCGCGACGATCACCCCGAGCGCCCTCGGGTCCGCGATCGTGTACTTGAGCTCCACCTCAGTTTCGGTGATCAGCATGGGGATGGTCTCCAGGAGCCTCACGGCCTCAGGTGGGCTCCGCCGCGGGGTTGCCGTCGGTCTCCACCAGCGCGCGGGCCTGGTCGATCCACGGCCGGACACGCTCGACGGTCATCTTCATGTGGTCGGCGAGGCGGCCGACGTCCTCGTCATCGAGGACCGCCAGCCCCCGCCAGGAGTGGACCCCGAACTCGCGGAGACGCAGCTCGGTGACAGGCCCGACGCCCTTCAGGATCTTCAGGTCATCGCCATCGAGGAAGCTCGGGCGCGGCTGCTGGATCGTGGCTGAGCTGTCCGCGAAGGCGGGCAGGTCGACCCCGGCCTGCGGGACGTCCTCGGCGGCCTCGGTCGCCTCATCGTCCGCCGCGTCGGTCGTCGCGTCGATACGGCCGACGAGGGCGAGGACGTCGAGCGCGACGGTCGCCTCGTCGGATGGCGCAGGCGTGGCCTTCGGGGCAGACTCCGGGCTGTCGATACGGCTGACGAGGTCGCCGAGCGACACCGTCACGGTGGCCTCGTCCGGTGTGAGGGCGTCGACGGCCGCGGACGCGGACGCAGGCGGACGCGGTGGGGTGGCGCTCGCGCGCGCCGCCGTCGGGTCGATGCGAGACTGGCGGACGGTCGCGGGACGCTGGTTCTCGGCCCGCGCCGGGCTGCCCTCGGCGAGGGTGCTGGTGCGGCCCGCGGCCGGGCGCACGGAGATGCCAGGTGAGCTGTCCTCGCGGCCAGGTGCGATCGCCGCAAGGCGCTCTGCCGCGCCCTTCCCTCCCACCGCGCGCATCGTGCTGAGCGTCGGCGTGCGGGCCTTGGCGGGCTGCGGGCCCCCAACGACCTTGGTCGCGGGACTCGCGGGACGCCCGCGGCCGGTGAGCTCGCGGGTCAGGGAGTCGAGGGTGGCCTCCTGCTCGGCGAGCATCTGACGGCTCCGCTCGCGCTCGGCCTCGAGCTCGCCCACCTGCTGCTCGAGCCGGGTCTGGGCCGACAGCGCCTGGTCGAGCTCGGCCCGCAGCCCGGCGTCGGCCTCGTCGGGGGCCTCGGGGGCCGCACCGTGCGACGCGAGCGCCGCCTTGAGCTCGGCGATCTCGGCCCGAAGCTGGGCCACCTCGGCCTCGTGGAGGACATCGTCCTCTGGCGCGGGCGGCGGCATGGCAGGCTCGCTGGCCGCAGCCTCGAGACGCTTCACGTCCTCGCGGGCGGCTGCGACGGTCTGCTCGAGTCGGCTCGCGCGCTCGGCGGCCTCCCTGGCGCGCCCCTCGAGCTCACGCTGGCGGGCCTCGGCCTCGCGGTGGGCCTTCTTCGTCTCCTCGAGCTCGCGCGCGAGGCGACCATCGGACAGGGCGGCGCCCTGCGCGGGTGCACGGTGAAAGAGCGCCCAGCCGAGGCCGAGCCCGGCGAGGGCAGCGGCCGCGAGCAGCAGCAGGATCTCGGTCAGCAGATGGCCCATCACTTCACTCCGATCTTGATCTCGACGCGCTCGTTCAGCGCGCGCTCGGCGTCGTTGTTCCGATAGCGCGGGTGCAGGTAACCGAGCCCCTTCGGCTTGAACCGGGTGACATCGACCCCGAGGCGGCCGAGCGCCTGCAGGACGACCTCGGCTCGCTTCAGCGTGAGCGCGCGGATGCGGTCCGGGTTGCCGAGGTTGTGGTGAAAGCCCTCGATGACCCCGGAGGCGGTCGGGCAGCGGGCGAGGACCGCGGCGACGCGCTTGAGCGCCCCGAGCCCGTCGGTGCTGAGCTCGAGCCCGTCGGGTGTCGAAAATCCGATGCGGTCTGCGGGATTGGCTGACATCGTCCGGACAGCGTCGCGGCATGCGGCGATGTCGAGGGAGCCGCCGCCAGCCGGCATCGGGGTGGGCTTGGCCGACGGGATCGCGGCGGGTGGCGGACTCGCGGCGGGTGGCGGGCTGGCTTCGGACGCCTCGAGAGCCGCGAGGTTGAGCGCGGCCTCCTCGGCCACCTCTGGCGCGAGAGCTGTCGGCCCGACGTCGTCAGCGGCGGGCGCTGTGTCGGCGGAAGGGGCTGCGTCCGGGTCGGCGACGTCTCCTGGCTCGGGCGTCACCTCGGGCTCGGGCGTCACCTCGGGCTCGGCTGCGACGTCAGGCGCCGCGAGCGGGTCGTTACCTGACACCGTGTCAGCCGTTTCCACGAGGGCGGGCGCGGTCTCGACCGGCGTGGCGCTCAGACGGACCTCGATCCCGCCGACACCTGGCAGGGCCGCGAGGACCGCAACGACCTGCGAGGCCTCGACGCCGCCTGGCAGAGGACCTGACACCGTGAGCTCGCGCCCGTCGACGGCCACCTCGAGGCCCGGTCCGACCGCAGCGAGGGCGTCAGCCGCGCGCACCTGGAGGTCGCGCTCGAAGTTCGGGGCGACCCGCGCGACCCCGACCCAGGCGAGGAGGCCGAGGGCGGCGAGGCTGATGACTGCGATGGTGCTGCGCATGGCGGAACCCTGTTGGGGGTGGGTGGCCGCCGGGCACGCGCGCATCCTCGCGCCGGGGCGGGCGCCACCGAGTAGGCAACGGAAACGATGCTTTGTCCACCCCCCACGGCGTGGAGAGGCGTGGAGGGGCGAATCAATCGGGTCGCTCGAGGTGATCGCGCGCCACGGCACGGGCGAGGTCGGCGGCTGGTGAGGGCGGGTCGACGACGTCTCCCGTGAGGGCCACGAGCGCCTCGGACCCGGGGACGGACGGCTCGAGCCCGAGGCCAGCGAGCCGAAGCGCGAGCGCGAGCGCCACCGCGAGGCCGCTGACGCGGCGGGCAACGACGGGTGCGAGGCGCGCGAGGGAGGCCGCGGCGCACACGAGGAGTGGCGGCACGAGCAAGGGCAGGAGGTTCAGGCGCGCGCCAAAGAAGCCCCCGTCAAGGACACCGGCGAGGACCAGCCCCGCGAGCACCAGCGCGGGTGCGCGAAGGGACCCCGGAGCGACCACAAGCCCGTGGACAGCGAGCCCGACGAGCGGCAGCGGCAGCGCGGTCAGAAGCTGGAGGAGCGCCGTGAATCCCTGAGGCCCGCGACCCTCGGCCGGGTCGAAGTGTCCCCCGAGGATCTCGACCGGAGCTCCCGGAGCCAGCCCGGGCTCGAGCAGCCAGAGGCCGAGCCCGGCCCCAGTCCGCGACCAGAGCGTCGGCCAGAGCGCCACGAGGAGGCCGAGCGCCACGAGCGGGGCGAGGAGACGTCCCCAAGGCAGCGCCACGGGGAAAGCTGACGAAACGTTGGATAATGGACGCTCGGCGGGGAGCAGCCACGGCACGAGCAGCAGGACGGCGGCGAACGGGTGAGTCCCGAGGGCGAGAGCAAGCCCGACGGCGAGCGCGCCCGACCGCGCCGCGCCTGAGCTGCGCGTGACCGCCCCCGTGGGTGGCGACAGCCCCCAGAGGACGAGGGTGACTGCGCCGAAGGCGAGGGCACCGTACCCAAATCCTGTCAAGGCATCCTGAACGACAGGGGCGCAGGCGGCCAATCCCGTCAGGCCAGCCGCGTGGGAGAGCGGCAGGCGGGCGAGCAGGACCACCGCCGCAGCGACGACGGCGCAAGCCGCGAGGAGGCTCGCGCGCAGGCCGTTCGGCGTCGACTCGGGGACTGGCGCGAGCATGACCCCCGTGGCGACGAGAAGCCGCGGGGCGGGCGGGACGAGCGCCTCGCGCCGCGGTCCGGAGAGCCCCTCCATGACGACCCGCGGGTGTCCAGGAAAGGTCTGGAAGCCTTCGCGGAGCGCCCGCCCGATTGGCTGGGGCGGGGTCGCTGTCAGCGACTCCGCCAGGCGGACGCCGCCCTCGAGCGCATCGACCTCAGCTGCCACGAGGTGCCTCGGTGTACCGCCAGCGAGGGCCCAGGCGCCGAGGACGAGGGCGAGGACGAGCGCCACGGTCGTGGGACGGAAGGGTGCGGGCGTTCGGGTCATCGGATCCGTCATGGCCGTCCGGGCCGGCCCGCGAGGGCCATCGGGCTCGACGCCCGGGGTCACGGGTGGGCGAGTAATCAATAGAGTCCACTCATGCGGAAATAGATGCCATTCCTGAGGCCGGTGCGGAGGGCGTCCGGTTGGAAGCGCGCGTCATCTGCGCCGACGTTCCAGCCGACGCCGAGGCGCGCGTGCTCGGCGAGGCGCCAGGCGGCCTCGAGGAGACCGCCTGTCTGCGTCAGCTGGCCAGTGGCGAGCGTGGCGATGAGCCGCAGCTCGGCCGCGAGATCAACCCCCGCGACGACATGAAACGCGAGGCGTGTAAGCCACATCGCGGCATCGCTGGACATGGCGCCCTGATCAAGTTCGTCCGAGGTCCGCGTGCGGGACTGGCGCCACACGAGCTTCTCGGTGAGCTGAAGGCGCCAGGGCAGCTCGAAGCGCCCTCCGACCGAGATCAGGTCGCCCGTGGTGATGGTCGAGGGGCCGGTCAGGCCGAGGGACTCGGGCGCGCCCGGTGTCCAGGTGTCACCCTCTGCGGTCGTCGGACCCTCCGTCCGATGCGCGGTCCGGGTCCAGCGCAGGGTGAACATCACGTCGTCGTCCCCGACCGGGCGCCACGCGAGGCCGACGGTCGCGAGGAGGTCCTCCACGAGGACCGCCCGGGTCGCAAGGTCCTGCGTCAGGGCGTGATCGAGGAGGCCGAGCAGGGTCAGCCCGTCGGCGAGACGCAGATCCGCGTTGACGCGGCTCTGCGCCTGCAGCACCTCCGCCGCCGCCTCGCCCAGGCGATCGCGGTCCCAGCGCGCCTCGAAGAGTCCCTGGAGCTTCAGGCGATCCCAGCCAAGGACCTGAAGCCCGCCCGAGAAGACATCGCGCGCCCCGCGCCCCGTGGTCCCCGAGGCGAGCGCCGCCGAGCGCTCCCACGCGAGCAGCGCTCGAACACCCGCGCCAAGGTCGACCGCGCGCGACAGGCCGAGCACAGCGCGGTTCGTGCGACCTCCGACGCCGCCGTCAAGGCGGTATTCCCCGAAGGCCCGCGCGCCACCGAGGTCGGTCTCGAGTCCGACGACCGAGGCGCGGACGAGGCGGGCGTTGTCGACGCCACGCTCCACGCGCTCTTCGAGATACGCATGGCCACCACCCTCAACCGGCGTGATGACGCCAAGGCGGGCGGCGTGGTCCCCGTTCCAGCGCAGCGAGCCCAGGGCCCGGAGACGCGTCGTGGAGGTCAGCGCGAGCTCGGCCCCCGCCTCGGTCCGCACCCGCGCCGCCCCACCGCGGCCGACCGTCCGCGCGTCGCCGCCAGCAAGCGCCTCCTGGGCCGCGAGCAGCGTGAGCGAGGGCCAGATTCGCCAGCGCGCGCCGACCGAGAACGCGGCCACCCCCGGCGCGGACGCAGACGGCGAGTCCCCCGCCACCGCCGGGAGCAAGGGCGATCGCGCAGGGAGGTCGCTGATCACCTGATCGCCCTGGTCTCCGGCCGCCACCTCGCCAAACAGGGTCAGCGGGGCCGCGAGCGTATGTTCGTAGCGGCCGAGGAGACGGTGGCGCTCGAGCTGTCGCACCGCGGGTTCAGCCGCGACGCCGGGCTGCGACAGGAGGAAGCGGCCTCCGTCGTAACGCACGATGGCCCGTCCAGCGGCGACTGGCCGCCAGACCGCCTCGCCGCCCCACTTCTCGCTGCCCTCCTCGTTCGCGAGGCCCGCGACCCGGAAACCGGGCTGGAGCAGCTGCCAGTGCCCGCGAAGCTTGAGATCGAGGGCGTCGGGACTCTCGCCTGCGAGTTCACCGACGTCCGCCTCGGCGGCCGCGAAGAGCCCCCAGCCGCCACGCGTGGCCGCCGCAGTGCGCGCGATCGGCCCGTAGGCGAGGCCTCCGTCGGTCGAGCGGCGGGCGACCCCCTCCTGCGCGGTCGTCCCGGCGACCTCGACAGCAGCCCACGACCCAGCCCCGGCTCGAACCTTCGCGTGGCTCCCCCAGACGAGATAGTCGCCCCCGAGGCTGGCGGCGCCCCCCGGGCGGCCCTCGCGCGCGACACCCGCGCCGACTTCGAGCCAGTCGCCGAGCGGCTGTACGAGCTGCGCCCCCCAGGCCATGTCGCCCCCCGCACGCGGGGCGTCCGCCTCGTAACCGACGACGCTCCAGACCTCGTGCCCCTGCTGAATCGCTCGGCCAGCGAAGGGCTGAAAGGCGCCGATGGTGAAGAGGGCGTCGACCACCGACGGGACAGGACCCTCGGTCACGAGACGGCCGAGGGCGTAATCGATGCGGTAGTCGCGGTCGCGCGCGAGCCGCGCCCGACCGAGCTCCATGCCAGTCCCGAGCTCGCGGATCACGAGCTCGACGCGCTCGGAGCCGCGCGCGAGCGCCTTGTGGCTGAGGTAGTAGAGCGAGCCCCCCGTCGCGCGAAGCTCATCATGCCGCCGAACGAGCCCGCGGTTGTCCGTCGTCGCAAAGGCGCGAAGCCGCGGCCCGCGCTCCCCCTCGGAGGCCGCCCTGAGGTCGGCGTGAGCGCCATCGAAGGTGCGCTCGTAGCGGAAGAGGTGGACGCCGCGCATGTCGGTATGGAATGCCCCATAACCAACGCTTGAGCGGTCGACCTCGACCAGGACGTACAGGGGCCCGCGCGTGGGCGACACGAGCGTGTCGTCGGTGCCGTCTCCGAAGACGACGTAGTCGCGGGTCGGGTCGATCATCTGCTGGAAATAGGGCTCGAAGCGATCGCGGCGGGCGGTGTCTGCGTGGACCGCGTAGCGCAGCTCGCGCCCGAGTACGGCCCCCGCGATGCGCCCTCGGGCGAGCAGCGCGGCGCGCCCAGCGAGGAAGAGGCCGTCGTTGCGCCAGGTGTCGTAGTGGGGCAGCTCGGTCAGGTGGGCGTCGAGGCCGCCCGAGGCATCACCGAGGGCGAGCAGGAAGTGCTCGGTCGGACTGACCGCGAGCGGCCACGTGATGCGCGCGACGTGGCCACCCCGGTCATGGCTCTCGATGACGAGCGCCTTCAGCCCGGCCGGGAGGGGCACGAGCCCGGCGAACCCGCCGTCCTTGCGTACGGTCATGCGCTCATGACCAACGATAATGGTATTTTCGGGGTGGGTCCGACCCGACACGAAGAGGCGTGGGGCCGACATGACGCTGTCTCGCGGTGGAAGCACGATCTCGAACTCGCTCGCGGTCACGCGCGCGGGCAGAGACACAGACACAGCCGAGGGGCCGAGCGCCTCGACGAGGGCCGAACCGCCGAGACCTGCGAGCGGATCGAGCGCCGCGAGCGCCGCGAGATCGGGTGCGCTGTCCTCGGACGCGAGGGCTTCGGATGCGGTCAGGAGCAGGCTGCGTGAGGCACCGTCGGAGGCGATGAGCGTCAGCCCGGCGGTCGCGGCTGGCGCCACCACGCCCGCAAACGCGGCGCCAGTCCCGAGTGCGAGGGGGTCCCCGCCGAGCAGCGCCTGCGGCTCCGCCCGAGGGAGGTCGAGCGGTGGCAACGCCTCAGGAGGCTCCGGAGCCTGCCAGCTGAGGCGCAGTTCACGCGGCGACGCGGGGCCGAGCCGCGGCCCACCCACCACGGTCGCCCGGACGTGGAGGCGACCGGGCGGCAGCCCGTAGAGCAGGCCGAGCCGAGCCGTGAGCTCGCGGACCCACGGCAAGGCGCCCGCTTCGGAACCGCCGTCGACGACCAGCTCGACCAGGAGGTCCGACGTGGCGAAGGCCCGGACACGTTCGGCGAGGACCTCGAGGGAGCCGGACAGCGCACGCGACAGCGCTCCCGAAGCCTCGAAACGCGGTGCATCAAGCCGATAGCGGGCCACCTCTGTCTCGCCCGCGGCACGCCCGCGCCACCCGTGCCCAAGGACCCTCGGGGCGGCCACGAGGCGTTCGCGCGTGACCCGCATCGAGGCGGGCGCGAGCGAGGCCGACACCGGCAACTGGCGCGCGATCTCGGCCCGCACGAGGACGCGTGACCCACGCCCGAACACGTACGTCCCCTGCGCGTCGCGTCCGTCCCACACGAGCCGCTCCGGGAGCGCCCCAGCGCCGACAAAGACGCGTATCGGTGGACCCTCGGGGGTATCGCGTCGGTCCTGACGGTGAATCGCGACCTCCCAGCGCGCGACCCCGTCGTCGGGCGGCAGCCACGCCTCGCCCGCCGCGACCCGCAGCGCGAGCAGGACCGATGGCTCCTGGGCCGAGGGAGACCACGGGAGGTTCAGGGGCCTGTCCGCGGGCGGCGCAGGAGATCTCCCCTTGTGCGACGCCGGGGCGACGTCCACCACGAGGCGGGCAGGCGCCAGAGCGAGGCCCCCGACCTCGACCGTGAGGGCCTCCGCGTTGCCAGCAAGGACCGCGCCAAGTGCCGTCGGAGCTGCGATGCGGCCCGGGATGGGCCTCGGCGGCGGGACGAGGACCTCGGGGCGGACCGTCTCGAGGGCGCAGGTCACCGCGAAGGCGGCGTGGACGGTGAGGCCCGGCGTCACGTCGACGAGCGCGCGCGGCGAGCCGATGGGCACGGACGGCGGCGGCAGGGTGTTGACGTCGAGCTTCAGGACATGGGCCCCCGGCTTCAGGTCGCGCAGATGCCAGCGCCCGTCCGCGTCGGTGTCGACCGCACGGCCGGTGTCGGAGACGATGCGGACGCCGCCGAGCCCCATCTCGCCCGCATCGCGGAGGCCGTCACCGTCGGCGTCGCAGAAGACCGTCCCGAGCGCTAGCCCGAGGTCGAGCTCGGCGTCAGGGCGCACCCCGACGCGGGCCGAGACCACGTCCGAGCGGGGGACACCCTCGAGATCCTCGAGGCGCGCACTGACGACGGCGACACGACCGTCCGAGGCCGCGGTGACGCCGTCCGACGCGGCCCGCCCCGAGGCTGGCCCGGCCCTCAGGCTGAAGCGGAAGCGGACGACCTCGCCCGGGCCAAGCGTCACACCGCGCGCGACACCGCCCTGAGATGCGCGCAGCTGGATGGTCCCGCCTGGCGAGCGCCCGAAGACACCGACCATGGCGCCACCCGAAGACGGCATCACGCGGGCGCCCGCTTCCGCCACCGACACACCGGGCGGCAGCTCGAGCCCGAGGGCGAGCGGCCCTGACGCTTCGACGCCATCGGGCAGACTCGCGACCACCTCGAAGCTGCCGAGGAGGCCACGCGTCAGCTCGGTCGGCGCAACGCGGAAGGCGAGCTCGGGGCTTGCGGCGCGGGCCCCCGGGGCGCCGAACTGAAGCAGCATCATCGACACAGCGAACCCGACCAGGGCGCGTGGGCCGCCGAAACCGTGCGACCACCGCCCGTACCGGGTTCTCGGGGCGGCCGCGCTCACTGCGGATTGTAGACCTGGAGGTCGAGCTGCGTCTGGAGCGCCCCCGACTGGAGCGCGGCCCCACCCACGATCAGCCCGTGACCCGACGGGAGCCCCACGACCGCATGCCCGACGCGCTCGCCTGACAGAAGCGGAAGCTGACCAGCCCCGCGCGAGGTCGGACTCGATGCGACCCGGATGGTCCGCGAGGAGGTCTGCGCATCGACGAAGTCATACACCATCTCGAGGGTCCTGAGCGGACGCAGGCCTCCCCCAGGCTGCTCCTCGCCGACCCCACCCGCGACGAGGACGCGGTTGTCGGCGAGCACCGCGGCCTGAATCCCGCCCCGTGGGGTCCCGAGGACGAGGCCTCCCGCGTCGCTGCGAAAGGCGAGCAACCCGACATCGAAGGCGTCAATGCTGCCCGTGACGGCCTGGCGATCGACCCGGCTGAAGCCGCCCATGACGTAGAGCAGACCGTGGTCGGACACGAAGGCCGCGGCGTGCGCGGTCCGCGAGCTCGCCATCGCCTGTCCGACCGGGTACATGGCTCGACCCACCGGCTCGTACAGCATGGCGGTCGCGTGGACCTCCGTCGGGCTCTCGCCGCCCGACACCAGGACAGCCGTCTCGGTGCGGCCCGGGACGGTGAAGGCCGTCGCAGCGTGGTGGGCGCGCGGTTTTGCGTCGGGCAGCGGGAGGCGACCACGCGACCCGGTGGCGGGATCCCAGAGCTCCCAGGTCCCTTCGGCGTCTCCGCCGACGAAGAGGAGGAGGCGCGCGTCGGCGTCGATGACGGTGGCCGAATGCCCGGCCCGCGGTATCGATAGTGGGGGAAGGGCACCTGGCTGGCCCCCGTCGACGCCAGGCGGGTTGTAGAGCTCGACGTCTGCGACCGGCGCTCCGTTGCTGCCAAAACCACCGGCGATGATGGCCTGCCCGTACCCGATGGACGAGACGGTCGGAAGTGCGCGCGCGACCCGCAGGTCGCGACGGGCGGAGACGACCTGCGACGTGAGGTCGAGCCCCTCGACCGTCGGAAAGACCTGCGTGAACCCGGTCCCGCGCCACCATGGCGCGTTCGGGTCCGTCACGAAGCCGCCGCCAGCGATGATGACCTCGCGGCCCGTCACGCCGACACCAGCGCCCACCCGCCCGGTCTGGAGGCGCTGCGCCGCCCGCGTCTCGACCGAGGGCAGCTCGCTCACCGCGTTGACCTTCGAGAACATGACGTCGAGCGACGCCGTGCCGTCCTTCTCGACCTCGAACCATGGCGAACGTCCGCTCGCGACAAGGAACGACGGCGCCCCGTTGCCATCCGCCCATCCCTCCACGACCAGCTGGTAGCGAGCGCCCGGCGGGCCAAAGGGGATGGCCGGCAGCTCGGCCCGAGCCCCAGGGGCGTAGCGCGAGAAGCCAGCGATCGGTGTCGGGAGGCCGTCGCCCCGAACGAAGACCCGCATCCAGCCGACCGCAGCGAACGGGCTCTCACCGCCCGCGGGCGCGAAGAGCCGGGCCGCGACCCCGGCCGGATTCGGCTCACCCGCATCGCAGCCTGCGGTGAGGATGGTCGTGAGGGTGGCGAGCACGGCGAGCGGCTGCCAGAGGTGCGTGGGGCGGCGGTCGGGCGGGGTCATCATGTCGGCACGCTGCGAGCCCTTCGGTCGTGGGTCGTTCACCAGGTCACGGTCGCGCGCCAGGTGTTGGGCCCGTTGCCCTGCTGGGTCGCGAGGACGGCCGCGGTCGTCCCGCCTGCGAGTACCCCGAGGGTCAGCGTCCAGAACCACCACGAGGCGTAGAACGGCGTCGCACCCTCCGAGGCCTCCGCATCCGCGTCGAGATCGTAGGAGGCCTCACGGCGCGGCGACCGACGCGGCTTCACAGGCTCGACGGGCGGCGCAAACAACGAGGGTGGCGGCCCGTCGGCGACAGGGCGGGAACCGCCTCCGCCACCGTAGGTCCGGGACTCGGGCTCGGGAGCCTTGGCAGGCTCGGGGGTCACGCGCTCGGGCGCGCGCGGCTCGGCCACCTCGGAGACCTCGGCCACCTCGGGCGCAGCGCCGCCGAAGATCGGAGGGCGACCCGAGACCCGTTTGGCGGTCGGGAAGCTCAGCGCGGCGGCGACGGCCTGCTCCGCGAGATCGAGGACGGCGAGCTGGAGCCCGGAGAGGTCCTCGCTCACCTCGGTCTCGGCGACCTGCGCGAGCCCCTCGCCCGGGACCCACACGAGCGCCGCCATGACGAGCCCGCGACCGGAGCTGCGGGGACGGGCCCACGTCATGACGACGGCGCCCAGATCGTTGGCGCGGGTGAGTGGGACCGCGATCGCCTCGAAGGCGGACCCGAAGTCGGCCGCCCGCACGCGCGCACCAAGCCCCCCGTCGCCGCCGCTCGGCGTCCGCGCGGGGGCTGTCGCCCCGGGTGACTCCGCGACCGCAGCCGCTGCAGCCTCGGACTGCGGAGACGTCGTCAACGCGAGCGCCACCGTGACCTCCTCGTCCCCGAGGGTCACGATTTGCCCGCCCCCGGCGTGACCGTCCGCGGTGATCCGCACCACATGCTCACCCCGCGGCAGCCCGCTGAACGTCGCTGGGGCGCGGTCGACGAGGCGCCCGTCGACGGTGACCTCCGCGCCAGCGGGCTCGGCGATGACCGTCAGCGCGGCGTTGGCCGTGCCGACGCTCGCCTTGACCCGGTCGAAGGCGGCGCGGGCGTCATCACGTGCCGACAGCGGCAGCTCGAGGTCCGGCTCGAGGGCGAGGGCCCGCAGGAATTCCTCGTCCGCGTTGTCCGTGTAACCGGTCGCAAAGAAGGACAGAGCGCGCTCGATGACGGCCGCGCGATAGGGCGTGAAGTCGACGAGAAGCCCGATGTGGGACGCAAGACCCTGCAGGGCCTTGGTGTAGCCCTTGATCGCCGCCGCGTGGCGGTTCGCCTTCGCGTCCCCACGAGCCGTCTCGAGGGCCTTCATGGGCAGGTCGAGCGGCGAGCTGGCGGGGCGCGGGGTGACAGCGCGGGACGCTTGCGGCCTCACAGCGCGGCCGGACTTGGGCGGCTTTGCTGGCGCCTCGGGTGCGACGAGGGCCTCGGGCATGACCCAGGTCACCCGCTCGTCGAGCGGATAGATGGAGCCGACGAGATCGACAATCTTCGAGGCTGCGGTGCGCGGGACGGCGAGATCGACCTGGGCTGGGAGCAGCAGGACGCGTTTCGGGGGTGGACCCGCCGCGAAGGCCCGCGGCGCCTGGGCGAGCGGCGCCAACGCCACACAGAGCGCACACACGAGGGACGTCACGTGGGCTCCCCGCTGCGTACCGCGCTTCCGTTGCGTCTCGAATCCGTGCATCGTCCCGCCCCGCCGATCGACTCGAAGGCTGACCGCCGCAAACCTCGACCGAGGTCAGGCCGACGCGGCGCCACGCTGTCCCGAGAGTGCGCCGAGAGCCGTCCGGAAGTCAAACCCAAGCGAGCACCGATGTCCACCCCAGCCGAGCCACAGGCGCTGTCGCTTGCGCCGAGCGCTTACCCACCCCGACGCGCCGAGCTGGTCAAGGCGCTCGGGTTGCTGTTCGCTGGGACCTTCGGACTGCTCGCGCTGCAGCTCGCGTTCCCGGTGGTCGCCGGCCTGAGTCAGCTCGGGCTCGCCTTCCTGCTGCTCCAGGTGCCGTGGTGGACGCTACCGCGCGGTCTGGAACCGGTCGCTTGCGGCTGCACCTTCACGGTTGGCCCCACGCGGCATGGGCTCCGACTCGGGCTCGCGACCCTCGTCCTCATCGCGGGGCCGTTCCTGCTCGGTTTCCACGCGCTGCAGGTCGAGGTGCTTCACCGCCCGATGGACTGGAGCCTTCGGCACCTGCCGCGGTGGAACCTCGGGATCTGGAATGCGCCCGAGGACCTCGAGTACGCGCCGACCGAGGTCTGCGGCGCTGACCGCGCGCGCATCTGGACCCAGCCGCGCACGCTCTGGGTGATGGCACCCGCCCACACGGCCGTGACCGTCGTCGCCCCGCCACTGCCAGCCCGCATCGTCCGCTGCGGAGCTTCGCGGACCCCTGCCGTCGGTGCGACCGTTCAGGACCCCGGTTCGAACCCGGGTGCAGGCCCGGCGACGCGCACGCACCTGCTGCCCGCGGGGACCGGCCTCCAGCTGCTGCTCGGCGACCATGGGCATTTCACCCTCGAGCTGCGCGGCCCGGACGGGCGCCTGTTGCTCGCGTCCGCCATGGCGCTCGGGGCTCGGGGAGTGGAGCCGCCCGATGACGGCCGGGTCGAGGCGACGCGTGATCTGTGGTGGCTGCTGACCTTTGTCGTCATCCAGCTCGGGCTCGTCGCCCTGCCGGAGGAGCACTTCTTCCGAGGCTACCTGCAGGGTCGCCTCGATGCGCGCTGGGGGACGCCATGGCGGCTGCTCGGAACCCAGGTCGGCTGGGGTCTCCCGGCCTCGGCGCTCGCCTTTGCGCTGCTCCACCCGATCCTTATCCCGGGCGTCGATCGGTTGCTCGTCTTCTTCCCGGCCTTGCTCTTCGGATGGCTCCGCGCCCGAGAGGGACACCTCGGGGCCGCGGTCCTCGTCCATGCGGGCTGTAACCTGCTGCTCGCGGTCGCGGCGCGCATGGTCGGTCAGACAGGGGCCTGACGTTTCGTCAGGCTGGCCATGCTGGCGTTGCGCTGACATAGCGTCAGGTGTCGTCTCGCGCGATCCTGACGTTTCGTCAGGTCACGGCACCGCGCCGAGAAAGTCGAGCAACGCCGTGAGCAGCGCGCCAAGCCGGTCATCACCGGCCACGAGCTCGAGCGGGAAGGCGACGAGGGCCGCCCGCCCGGCCCGACCGACGGCCGCCCCCTTGCCGCCCGGGTACTCGAGGAGCCGGGTCGCGCCGCTGGCGTTGCCAAGAATGTCTGGAAACTCTTCTGGATACAGCGCGCCCGGCCCGTCGAAGCGCATCTCGCCGAGGCCCTCGAGCGGCCCGACTCCGCGAGCAGTCCCAGCCTCTGCGTCGTCCCCGACATAGGTCGCCCCGAGCGCCGCGAGGAAGGAGGGGCCGACACCGCGGGCCCCAAGCTCCCAGGCGACCTCGCTCCCTGACGCGAGGACGCGCCCGCCTCCGTTGAGGTAGGCCGTGAGGCGCGCCTGCTCGGCGGCCGAGAAGGCGTGGTCGGCCGTCGACTCGTCCCCGAGCAGCCAGACGACAGCGGAGTAGCCGTCGAGCGCGAGGTCACCCTCGACGACCGCCTCGTTGGTCGCCGCGTCCGCACCCCCGAGGGCTGCCGCCACGCGCGCGGCGCCGCCGTGGGACAACGCCGCCCACGACCCGTCGAGGACGCGATCGAACCCATCGACGACGAGGAGTCGGCGCCCGTCTGTGCGGCGCCCGACCCGATACGTGTCGCTCGGCAGGGCCCGGGACTCGGGCACATCGGCGAGTCGGGTGCGGATCCGGACGTGCAGCCCTCCGCCTGCCGTGGGCGACGGCAGGAGCACCGATCGCGCATCCGGCCCGACGGTGCGCGCGGTGAACTCCGCACCGTCCTCGGAGGTCTCGAGGACGAAGGCCTCGAGGAGGTCGTCGTCGGGGGAGGCCCAGGTCACGGCCACCTGCCCGTCGGGCTGCAACGCGACCGTCCGCAGCTCGACGCGCGGGCCGCGGCGGGAGCGAGGTGTCGACCACCGCAGCGCCTCCGACATCCCCTGCTCCCACCAGGTCGCGTCGTGATGCGACGCGGTCGTCGGCCAGAGGACCGCGCGCCCCGTCGCGAGTGTGCGAGCCGTCATCACGTCGGTCGCGAGACCGCCGAGCGTGGCGAGCAGCGCAAGGTTGTTGTTGCGGGTTCCGCCGCTCGCCGTGTGGTTGCTGCGCAGGAAGCCGCCGTCACGGGCGAAGGCGGCGAATTCCGACGCGCGCCCGTAAAGGCCGTCGAGCAGGATGGCCGCGACGACCTGGCCGCGGGTCGTCACGACGCCGAGGTTCGCGGCCGTGGCGAGGTAGCCTCCCGAGTGCTCGGTCAGGGTCAGGTCGCCGACCTCGGGGCTCAGGATGTGGCCGTCGCGATAGAGGATCGCCACGACGTCGTCGAGCAGGTGCGAGAGGCCCGGTGCGGCCATGAGGCGCCCGAAGTTGCCCGAGGACGCCTCGACCGGTCCCTGAGGCAGGATCAGGATCTGATTGCCGCCTGAAGCCCACACCTGCTCGCGGTAGCGATGCGTCGCGAGCGTCTCGGCGATCGTCGCGCCATGCCCGTGGAAGTGCACGACAAAGTCGGTCGCCTCGCGCGGCGTGTGCCCGTCGGGGATGAAGATGTGGACGCGGTCGTCGGTCCAGGGCCCGCTCGCGTGCGGAAAGGGCGCGGTCGCGAGGCGCACGGTGGTCGCGACGCCAAGACGCTCGCCCACGCGGTCGACAGGGGCCCAGGCCGCAGGCGGAAGGGTGGACGTCCGCGCCCCGGCATACGCATGGACCGCGGCCCGCCCGATCACCTCGGTCCCAATCCGCAGGACCACCTCGCCCTCAGCCCGCGCGAGCGCGGTCGCACCAGCGAAGCGGAGCCGCAGCGTCCCGTCGACCGCACCCGAGCCGAGTTCGAGCGCGTCGACCCCGAGGCGGGCGTCGCCCGACACCTCGGCGACGAGTGCTGACGGCTCGGGGATCGGCCGCGTCAGCGCGAACGGCACCGCGCCAACCGAAGGGCGTCCGTCGGCCGGGACCCACGGCAGCGCGAGACGGGACGGGAGTGACAGCCCGAGGGAGGCTTCAGGCTCGGGACCTGCGTCCGGGACGTCGTCGTCGGGCTGGGTGTCGCCTGGCCCACGGGCGTCGGCCCCTTCCGCGTCGAGGTCGGCGGCCGCATCCTCCGCGACAGCGTCGAGCGCCTGGGCGGCGTCCGCGGACGACGCGTCAGCGTCGTGGGAGGGTTCGACCACGGGCTGCGCGGCGGCAGGCCGATGGTGCACGACGCGAACCTGACGGATCGTCAACTCATCGGCGCAGGCCGACAGGGCGACAACAAGCAGACCCGGCAGGGCTAGACGGAGCACGGACGCCATGCGGGGATCGTGCGGGAGGCGCTTCCGGATTGCAAGGCGGCAGCGGCCGGTGGCGACGGGTGCCAGCGGGTGCCAGGCGTGTCACTCGGTCCCGTCGGCGGCGGCCTCCCCCGGAGCCTCGAGCTCGCCCGTGGGCGCCACCTCTGACCCCGCGTCAGGCGCCGCGGGCGGCTCGACTGGCTGCGTGAGATCGAGCATCAGGATCCGGCCCTCATGGAACCACTGATAGCGCGCCATGGATTGCGTGACGCTCTTGGCGTAGTTGTGCGCCTCTGGATACGGGATGGCCTCGACAAAACGGTCGAGCTCGAGGTCGCCAAACGCCTTGCGCCACCGCCCGACAGCCCCGCTGCCTGCGTTGTAGCCAGCGGACGCCAGCGGGATGTGCCCATGCCGGGCGAGCAGCCGCGCGAGGAAGCGCGTCCCGAGCGCGAGCGCGTTGTCGGGCTGCTCGAGCCCGGCGCGGGAGGGGTCGAGAGCCGTCCCGCGCGCCAGCTCGCGGGCGGTCGGCGGGATGATCTGCATGAGACCAATCGCGTTCGCCCAGCTGACGACCCGCGGGTTGAAGTTGGACTCGGTCCGCGCGATGGCCCAGACCCAGCTCGGCGGGAGCCCGGCGTCGGTCGCGCGGCGGATGACGAGGTCTTCAAAGGCTCGCGGGTAGGCGCGCCCCCAGAGGTCCCCCGACACCGGGCGGCCGACAGCGCCCGCGCCGAGCGGCAGAGTCAGCGGCCAGGCCCCATCCCCCTCGGCCGCGCGCAGCTCGCCCATGGCGCTCGACCACGCACCCGCGAGCTGCAGGACACCCGAGCGCGCCCAGACCCAGCCCTCATCCACCGGACGCGATGCTGGCGGCACGTCGCCCAGAGCCGCGAGGACGGCGTCGAGAAAGGGCGCGTCGGGGGCGTGCGCGAAGGACGCGATCCGCGCCCAGGTCACAGCCCGCCGATAGGCCCGTTCGGCCCAGAGGCGCCGCCATGCGTCAGGGTCGGAGACCACAGGCCCGCCCGAGACGACCGCCCCGAGGTGCCGGGCACCGCAGGCCGGGTCGGTTCCGCAGAGTCGCGACAGGGCGAGGACCGCGTACCAGGACAGGGGATGGTCCCGGAGCAGCTGCTGGTAGCGCCCGGTCGCCGCGTCGACCTCTCCCCGCTCGGCCAACGCGCGGGCCTGCCAGTACGCAAGACGGCCGCCGTGACGACCTGACACCTCGGCCGCCGTCGCCCCGATCTCCGCGAGCCGCTGCTGCGCCGTCGCCCAGTCCCCCGCGCGGATGGAGGGCCAGACATAGCCCCACGCGAGGGCCTCCGCCATGTCGCCCCGCGGGTGGTCCCGCAGGACCTTCAGGCGCAGCGCGTCGGCGCGGGCCGGGTCCTCCTCGAGCTCGGTGAGGAGGGTCGCCGCGTCATCGGCAGTCGAGCGCTCGGGCCAGCGCGCGAGGTGGCGTGTCAGCAGGGTGCGGGCCTCGGCGGCGGCCGCAGCCTGCTTGTTCGGCGTCTTCTCGCGATGCACGGCGCGCGCCCGATTGCGACCCGCGACGAAGGTCGCCCACGCCGCCGCATCGCCATCACAGCTCGCCGCGACCCGCGCGAGGTGCGCGTGAATCGCGGCTTGTCCCGCGAGGTTCTTGCGCCCCGTCGCGCGTTCGAGAGCGAGCCCGTGCAAGAGGCCCGCGCGACATCGCTCCGCCGTGTTCCAAGGCGGAGCCGCGCCAAGCCCGGCGAGCGCCATGCGGGCGGTCTGCGCGCGGCCAGCCTCCCAAAACCCCTCGGCGAGGTCGACGCGCGTCCGCACCGTGAGCGCGGCGGACGGTAGCGACGCGAGGAGCGCGGGCCCGCGCTCGGAGGCCGGAAAGCGTCGCAGGAAGTCGACAATCGCCGCGGGGGCCGGTGGCGAGGCCGTGAGCTCGAGCTGAAGCCAGGCGACCTCCGGGTCGGTCGGCGTCGCAGGCAGCGCCTCCGAGACCGCCGCCGCCTCGACCCGTCGCCCGGCGTCCAGATGGAGCCGCGCCGCGAGGGTCTGCGCACGCGTCCGAAGGGCTGGCTCGACCCCGTCGGATCCGTCGCCTGACATGATCGGGGCGAGCGCCTGCAGCGCGGCCTCCGAAAGCCCGGCCTGCGACCGCATCCGCGCCGCCGCGAGGCGCAGCTCGGGCGCGAGGAGCGGAGCCATGGCTCCGACCTCGATGAGGGCCTCGGTGAGGGCGAGGACCTGCCCACGCAGCTCGGCGGGTGGCAGCGGCGCCACGGACGAGGCCTCTGGGACGCTCGGGGCGGGCGGTGCACCCGTCGCCGCACCCGGAGCCGCTTCAGGCCTGGGCGGTGGCGCTGGATCGGTCGCGCCAGGCGACGCGCGCGCGACCTCGGCCAAGGCCGCCTCCAGGCGGAGGTGCAAGCTCCAGAGCCGCACGGCCACCACGCGCTCGGCCGGGTCCTCGGGCGCTGGCACCCAGGCTTCGAGACGCGCGAGGCCCTCGGCTGGCGCCCGGAGCGCGGTCGCGTGGGCGTCGCGGAGCGTCGGCGTGTCAAGCCATCCCCCCAGCAGCGTCACATCCGACGGCGGCTCGGACGCAAGGGGTGTCGGGGCCCTCCACAGGCTGGCGTCCGAGGCGTCGGGGGCGATGTCACGCGCAGCGACCTCGGAGGCGTCGGACGCCACCCTCGAAGCGGTCGCGTCGGAGGGGGCGACGACACGCGACGACACGGGGGCTGGTGCGCGCCCGGGATCGGGCGGCGGGGCCTCACGCCCGGCACAGCCCACGCCTAGAGTCGCGACGAGCACGACGAGCGACGGGACGCATCCGCGAACGCTGCTGAGCCCTCTGCGCGCCGGCCTCACGTCGTCCCCCTCCCCGCGCCTCATCCGCATACCCCCGGGTGCGATCGTGCCCGCCTGGCGGCTCGACTGCAACCGACAAGCCGCCGTCATCAGTTATTTGACGTAACGTCAACAATGCGGTCGCCTCGTCAACGTGCCGCAACGTGCCGCAACGTGCGCAGTCTGCTCGACCGCGGGCCGCGCTGGGCCTATCCTCCCCGCGTGTCACCCCGCGCCCGCTCGACTCTCGACGCCGTCAGGCGTGCCCTGGCCCTCGTCTGGCGAACCGACCGCCAGCTTACACTCGCACTCGCGGGCGGCAGCCTCATCGCGGGTCTTCTGCCCGTCGCGATCGCGGGTGTGGGCGAGCGTCTCGTCGACGCGATCGTGCGCGCAGCCGCACACCCGACCTCGGGGGCCGCCGGACTCGACGGCGCGACGCTGACCTGGCTCATGCTCGAGCTGGGGCTTGTCGCCGCCCTCGTCATCACGACCCGCCTCCTCGGAGTCGTCCGCGCGCTGCTCCGGGCCCGACTCGGCCACCACGCGCTCGGCCGGGTCCTCGGGCGCTGGCACCCAGGCTTCGAGACGCGCG
>SXGQ01491900.1_pt1 | contig 25614 bp, 28 predicted proteins | sample 3178371 | NCBI WGS metagenome assembly SXGQ01 (sample SAMN11356859, study PRJNA531348) | freshwater metagenome | isolation source: freshwater sample F1-20 | place: China: Fuxian Lake, Yuxi | collected 2017-12-25 | reverse complement strand
GATCGTCCCTATGCACCAAGAACTAATTCTGATCGTCCAAGATCAGATCGGTCATATAGTGACAAACCAAGATCAGATAAGCCTCGCAGTGATCGTCCCTATGCACCAAGAACTAATTCTGATCGTCCAAGATCAAACAATCCATACACCTCCAAGGAAACTTCAGGAGATTCAGATTCATCTCGTCGATACGGGAAGAGTGATCGATCAGAATCTCGATCAAGGTCTGACTTTCCAAGGAAATTCGATACGCCTAGACGGTTTAGGGATGACGAACCGCGCAGAGAACGAGATCAGCGTATTCGAGGAAATGCACCCGTTATTGATAGCGATGTAACAGGAGATGAACTTGGCCCCGAGTTAACTGCTGAGCTCAAATCTCTACCTGTTGGATTGACTATTTCCGTGGCTCAACATTTAGCGATGTCAGAGAGGTATTTATCTATCAATTCTGAGCTGGCTTTAGTGCACGCTCTGCATGCTAAAGCATTAGCCGGAAGATTGGCTTGCGTAAGAGAAATAGTAGGTGTTGCATATTATGCAAATGAAAACTGGAGTTCAGCACTCAACGAATTCAGAGCAGCACGCAGGCTTGCAAAAAGTGATTATTTGATTCCGATGATGGCTGATTGTGAACGAGGTCTTGGAAAGCATGACTCTGCACTTAAATTGCTAATTTCAGCTGAAGCACGTTCCTTAACCGGCATAGAAAGAATTGAAGCCGTTATTGTGGAGGCTGGAACTCGCAATGATCTAAAAGAACATGATGCAGCCTTGCTGGCACTTAAAGTTCCAGCGCTTGCCGGCTTTCCAGACGACATGTCAGCTTATGCCAGACTCTGTTTTGTTTATGCCCAAACGCTCGAGTTTTTGAACAGAGGGGATGAGGCAATATCTTGGTATCAGAAGGCAGATTCTGCAGATCCTGCTGCCACCAGCGCAGGAGAGAAAATAGCGGATCAGGACCGAACCCTCTTTGTGGATGACCTAGATTATGAACTCTAAAACAGCAGCTAGTGCTATGTGGTTTAGAATTGGGCTTGAGGAGGCAAGATGATCACCCCAAATTCAGACTCAATTAAGAGTTTTCTATCCGTAGGAGCTCAGATAGCCGATGAAGTCAAGCGCCGCCTTGATGAAGCTGCAGCCAATATGGACTCAAAGGATGATTCTTCAGATTCAGTTAACCTTGAATCACTCAAGATTGAGATTCTTGATCAACTGAAGGAATCAATTGCCACTGAAGTGGAACGGGCCATAACTAGAATTGGCGTTGCTCGCGAGGATGAATTGGCCGCTCTTCGTGCAAGAATTGACCGTATGGAGTCGAAATAATGTCCGAACAGATATCTATCCCAAATGTTGCCTTATCCGCGATTAGGGCAACTGGAGATTCCCGGGTTGACTGCGCGTTAACCAAATTGCAAAACATTGAACAACTTGACGTGAACGAACATTCTGAAATATACAGCGAAATACATGCTGATCTTTCCGCTGCTTTATCAGATATAGACTCCTAAAAGCAATTGCGAAGATTAGATGCGGAGTTGGTAGCCAGAGGATTGGCCAGATCGCGCGAAGAAGCTCAATCGCTTGTCGATGATCGAAAAGTTATACTGAATGGTTTTGTTGCGTTGAAATACACTTCGAATGTTGATCGAGGATCATCTATAGCGATTCGAAATAATGATGAAACAAAATGGGCTTCAAGGGCGGGATACAAACTGGTTAGTGCACTGGGTGCTTTCCCAGATTTACAAATTTCTAACCGTGTCTGCTTGGATGCGGGCGCAAGTACTGGAGGTTTCACGGACGTTCTTTTATCGCATGGAGCAAGAATTGTCTTTGCAGTTGATGTGGGTTATGGGCAGATGATTTGGCGTCTGCAGAATGATGAGCGTGTGGTAGTGATGGACCGAATTAATGTGCGTAATTTGAAGTTAGATGATTTATTAGAACAGCCAGATTTGATCACTGCAGATCTTTCATTTATCTCACTGACAACAGTTCTACCATCCCTAAACGAAATCATTCACCCAAAAGGTGACCTCATATTGATGGTCAAACCACAGTTTGAAGTAGGGAAAGATCTAGTAGGTGAGGGAGTTGTGCTGGATTTAGAGTTAAGAAAAGGTGCTGTTTTGCAGGTATCCGATGCTGCCTGGGTTCTTGGTTGGGGTGTTGCTGGGTACAAACAAAGTGATATTCATGGACCAAGTGGCAATAAAGAGGTATTTCTGTGGTTACGCAAAGATGCAAACCAACTTAGGCCCGATAATCTAACCCTTGAAACTGAGGATGGTTTGTATGAGTAGAAATGTAGCATTGGATGTCCACTGGGGACGTTTCGCTGCGATAACAACTGCAACCAAACTAGTGTCGCTACTTTCAACTGCTGGAATTAATGTAATAGGTATTTCCCATCCAGATGCCAAAAGTATTGCCAATCTGAACTTTCAAGATGCTAGTGATTTAGATACGTGTGAGGCAATTTTAGTAGTAGGCGGTGATGGCACAATTTTACGTGGAGCGGAAATAGCGCGAACCCAACAAATTCCGCTTCTTGGAATCAATCTTGGTCACGTAGGATTTTTGGCAGAAGCTGAACCTGATGCACTTGATGTAGTAGTTCTCGCCATCGTGAATCGAAGTTGGGTACTAGATCCCCGTTTATCTCTAGAAGTGAAAGTTGAATTCAATAATGAAATTATCTGGACTTCTTGGGCTCTGAATGAGATCAGCATCGAAAAGGCCGCGGAAGAAAGAATCGTAGAACTTGTTACCGCTATCGATGATCGTCCAGTTTCTCGATACGCAGGCGATGGAGTTGTTGTTGCAACCCCTACAGGCTCAACCGCATACGCTTTCAGTGCAGGGGGTCCAATCGTTTGGCCAAATGTTGCAGCTTTTGTTTTGGTTCCACTTTCGGCACACGCCTTATTTGCTCGTCCGTTAGTGATCTCTCCTGACAGCTCTGTTCAAATAGAGTTAATGTCTAAAGCCTCTGCTTGGGCTGATTCTCGAAGGGGAATGGAGCTTCCCGCAGGTTCAAGAATCATGATCACCCGCAGTGAACAGCCAGTATTACTCGCCCGAATGAATGCTGAGCCTTTTACAGATCGATTAGTTGCTAAGTTTGATTTGCCAACAAATGGTTGGCGTGGGTCTGCTGGATCTGTTAATTAATTATGTTGCGCGAGCTTCGAATTGAGAATCTTGGAGTGGTTGTTGATGCTCAGATTGAATTCAAAGGGAAGTTTACAGTTCTAACTGGGGAAACAGGCGCAGGTAAAACTATGGTGCTGCAGGCACTAGCCATGGTTTTAGGTTCGAGAATAGACCCCACCCTTATTAGAAATGGATCTGTTAAAGCGATCGCTGATTCAGTTTGGAATGTTTCTGGAGTTGAGTTTGATCATGATTTATCGGAAACAGTAAATTCTGAAGATGATGAGATTTTGATATCAAGATCCATGACATCTGATGGTAAATCTAAGGCCTATCTAGGTGGCAGACCAACTACAGCATCAGTTTTAGATTCCTTGGCTGATTCTTTGGTAGTTGTGCACGGACAACATGAACAACGGAGATTGTCCAATGCAACTTGGCAACGAGAAGCACTCGATAGATTCTGCGGACAGATGTGTACTGATCTGAGTATCGAAGTAAATAAACAGTATTTAAAGGTGCGGAATCTAAGATCTGAATTGGAAGAGTTAAGATCAGCAATTGATCGCAAGGACACTGAAGTTGCCAAATTAGTCGAAGAACTGCGGGTTTTTGATAATTTGAATCCTGTTGCAAATGAAGATGATATTTTGCTTGCAAAAATCAGAAAAGTAGAGAATTTTAGCAGCATTCAAAGCGCTCTCACCGATGCTTTGAATTTCCTCTCGTCGGATGAAGATGATCGATCTGCTTCTAACTTATTAAAACAGGCTATCCGCAGTTTGGATTCAGTTAAATCCGATTTAATAGTTTCTATGAATGACCAATTGCAGATTTCTTCTAATCTTATTAACGAAGTTGTCAGTGAATTGACGAGAGGTTTAGCTGATTTGAATATGGGCGAGGAATCCTTAGACGATCTTTTCTCAAGGCGAGCTGAGATCCAAACCATGATAAGACGATATGGATTGCCTTTATCGGAGATTATTGAAGTGATAAATGAAAAACGTATTTCCTTAGATAATCTCCAGAACTCGGATGTTACTCTTGAGCAAAAGGAACTCGATCTAAAACAAGCCTTAGAAATACTGGGAAAATTAGCCAATAAACTAAGGACGCTTCGGGAATCTGGAAGTAAAAAACTTTCTATTGCAGTTACCGATGAACTTAAAGGTTTGGCAATGACTGGATCTGAATTTGTGGTTGAGGTAGCAGATCTACAGTCAGGTGATTTAGTCGAGATTGGAGAGATGCTGATTGGGCCTTTTGGCGCAGAGGAAGTTAGATTCTTGCTTCGTTCCGGTGCGAATGTTCCATCTCGCCCGATTTCAAAATCTGCCTCTGGAGGAGAGCTTTCGAGAATCATGCTCGCATTGCAAGTAGTACTTGCTGGAACTGACAAAGTTCAAACCTTCGTATTCGATGAGGTAGATGCTGGTGTTGGTGGCGCAGCAGCCGTTGAAGTTGGTCGCCGTTTGGCAGCTCTTAGTCGAACGCATCAAGTAATTGTTGTTACTCATCTCGCTCAGGTTGCCTGTTTTGCCGATCAACAGATTGTGGTTAGCGGGTCCATCGCTAATGGCGTCAAGGAATCCGATGTTCGTGAAGTTTTTGGTGATGACCGAATTAAGGAGATTGCTCGGATGCTTTCTGGGTTAGGTGAATCTGGCTCCGCTGCTTCACACGCCAAGGAGTTACTAGCCCTTGGAGCAACAGGTTAAATCGGCGTGTTTCTACTAGGGGTGCATTGAATCTGGAGATGAACAGATAGTGTTGAACCCCGTGAAGCCAACGGAATCCTCCAAAACAGTCCATGTGTTCGTTACTGGCGGCGTGGCTTCCGCATTAGGTAAAGGTTTGACTGCTGCGAGTTTAGGCACCCTATTGCGTGCACGCGGCCTAACGGTAGTTATGCAAAAATTGGATCCTTACATAAACGTTGACCCTGGGACGATGAATCCGTTTCAGCATGGCGAAGTGTTTGTAACCGAAGATGGTGCCGAAACTGATTTAGATGTCGGTCACTATGAAAGATTTCTTGACACTAATTTGACTCATTCCGCATCGGTTACCACGGGAAAGGTTTATTCCGCAGTTATTGCTCGTGAGCGTAGGGGAGAATATCTGGGGGATACAGTACAAGTTATTCCACACATCACGAATGAAATTAAGTCAAGAATTAGAGCCATGGTTACCCCTGAGGTAGACATGGTGATAACAGAAATTGGTGGCACAGTTGGAGATATAGAATCACTGCCTTACTTAGAAGCTGTGCGCCAACTAAGACATGAGCTAGGCAGAGAAAACACCTTTGTTTTGCACGTTTCACTTCTACCATTTATCGGTCCAAGTGGTGAGTTAAAAACTAAGCCCACCCAACATTCAGTTTCTCAGTTACGCGCGATAGGTGTCCAGCCAGATGCAATTGTGTTACGTGCAGACCGTGATGTTCCAGACTCGATCAAGAGGAAAGTTTCACTGATGTGTGACGTAGAAGAGCGAGCTGTTGTCGCGGCGGTAGATGCCCCAAGTATTTACGATATTCCAAAAGTTCTCTCAGAAGAGAAGTTGGATACTTTTGTTATGGAACGGCTTCAATTGAAAAAATCAGACCCAGATTGGACTCAATGGGACCTATTGCTAGAGCGAGTACATAATCCGAAATTTGAAGTGACCGTAGCCATGGTTGGGAAGTACGTAGATTTACCAGATGCCTACTTATCTGTTGCTGAAGCTTTGAGAGCTGGAGCTTTCGATAACAATGCGCGCGTGCAGATTAAATGGGTGGCCAGCGATGATTGTGCAACTGAAGAATCAGCGAGAAAAACACTTAAAGATGTTGATGCGATTTGTGTCCCTGGTGGTTTTGGAGTTAGAGGAATCGAAGGAAAACTCGGCGCACTAACTTATGCGCGTAAGAATCAGATTCCAACACTTGGTTTGTGTTTGGGACTGCAATGCATGGTAATTGAATATGCACGTGAGGTTGTTGGTTTAAAGAATGCTAATTCACTTGAATTTGATGGAACAACAAAGAATCCGGTTATTTCTACAATGGCTGATCAAATTGACATCGTTGCCGGTAATGGAGATCTTGGTGCAAGTATGAGGTTAGGGTCATACGATGCTCATTTGGTGAAAGGTTCTATCGTTGCAACCGCATATGGCCAGTTGAAAGTTTCCGAAAGACATAGACATCGGTATGAAGTCAACAACAGTTACCGAGATAAGCTTTCAGAATCAGGAATGATTTTTAGCGGTCTATCCCCAGATGGTCATCTTGTTGAGTATGTGGAGTTACCAATTGCTGTTCACCCTTTTTATGTTGGTACACAAGCACATCCCGAGTTTAAATCTAGGCCAACACGCCCACATCCATTATTCAGTGCACTAATAAAGGCTGCGTTGCTCAAGAGTAAGTAAACAGAGCAACAGCAAACCCGCAAAAGTAGTAGTCTTAGAGGGAATGGAGTGATAAGTATGCGAATAGGTGTACCTACCGAGATCAAAAACAATGAGTTCAGAGTTGCAATTACTCCCGATGGAGTGACTCAATTGGTTAAGAATGGTCATGAAATATTTATCCAAGCTGGTGCAGGTTTAGGCTCTTCGATTTCGGATGAAGAATTCCAAGTCAGTGGGGCGACTATGGTTAATACCGCGGATGAAATCTGGTCAACTAATGAGTTAATACTTAAAGTTAAAGAACCCATTGCTGCGGAATTTCATCGTATGAGACCAAATCAAATTCTATTCACTTACTTACATTTAGCGGCAGGCCGAGAGTGTGCTCAAGCGTTAGTCGACTCGGGTATTACTGCCATAGCATATGAAACAGTTTTAAACAATGATGGCACTACACCATTGTTAGCACCCATGTCCGAAGTGGCAGGTCGATTGGCACCACAAGTTGGAGCAGACGCGCTACTTAGACCTAAAGGTGGTCGTGGAGTGTTGCTGGGAGGTGTCAGTGGAACAAGAAAAGGAAGGGTCGTAGTTCTCGGCGGAGGCGTTGCTGGGTTCAATTCAGCGCAAATAGCACATGGGATGGGTGCTGATGTGATTATCTTTGATCGTAACTCTGACCGTCTAAAGTATCTAAAGGATTACTTCAAGGGTGAAGTAGAAACTTCACTAGCTGATAGTGCAAGTATTGAGTCTGCAGTCATTGAGGCTGATCTTGTAATTGGTGCTGTGTTAATCCCGGGCACTAAAACACCAAAATTAGTCTCTAATGCCACTGTTGCCAGAATGAAACCAGGTTCTGTCTTGGTTGATATCTCTATTGATCAAGGTGGGTGTTTTGAAGATTCTAAACCAACCACTCATGCTGACCCCACTTACAAAGTCCATAACAGCATCTTTTATTGCGTGGCAAACATGCCAGGTGCGGTACCTCACACAAGTACTTATGCATTAACAAATGCCACGTTGCCGTACATCTCTTCGATTGCAAATAACGGCTGGCGTGAAGCGCTAACTCGAGATTCAGGCTTTAAACCTGGGTTAAATGTTCATAAGGGTGCTGTTGTGTACAAACCTGTAGCAGATGCACTCAATATGCCATACGTTGATGCTTGGGCGATTTAAAACTTTATCGTGCAAGTCATTAAGGTTCGCCAGCTCTACTTGGATCATTTGTTAGTCGAGCGCGGTATTAGCAAGAACACTCATCTTGCCTATTCCAGGGATTTACAACGCTTCAAAGTTTTCATGGATGGGATTGGAAAGGAGTTAATCCAAGATATTTCACGGGAGGATATCTCTGCGTTTCTGATTAGTTTGAAAAACCAGAAAGACGCTAAATTAAGTATCTCGGCAACAACCACAGCAAGGATTTTAGTATCAGTAAGAGGGATGTTTAGTTATGCCTTGAAGGAGAAGGTAATCATCAATGATCCATCTGCGGGGATTAAACCACCCAGAATTGGTTCCAGACTTCCAAAAGCGATATCCACTCAAGACGTTACTAGATTATTGAATTCGTTAAAGGGAGACAATCCTTCAAATTTGCGCGATCGAGCAATTCTGGAGTTTATGTATGCCACGGGAGCTCGAATCAGTGAAGTAGTAGATCTTGACGTAGATGATTTAGATCTCACAGACAACACAGTTGTTTTAACTGGTAAAGGTAACAAGCAAAGAGTTGTCCCGCTAGGTAGTTATGCAACAAAATCGCTTGAAGATTACCTCGTACGAGGTAGGCCAGCTCTAATTGGAATCAAGGTTGAAAGTGGAACAAGTGCAGTTTTTCGGAATGCTAGGGGAGGGCGTTTATCACGTCAGTCCGCATGGAACATTATGGGTAATGCCGCGAAGTTGGCAAAACTGGAGAACGTCACCCCGCACACTCTGCGCCATTCATTCGCAACACATCTTTTGGAAGGTGGTGCCGACATTCGGATTGTTCAGGAACTATTGGGCCATTCATCGGTAACCACCACCCAGATTTACACGAAAGTAACCATTGAGGCTCTTCGCCATGTTTATTCGACCAGTCATCCCCGTGCCAGGGGTTAGGTTTAGCCAGCCCAAACCACATTTTGTGATGAATTTATGAGAGGGTAAGGCACTGGGTCCCGCCGTTCGAGCGTTGCCCCTGGGGGAGGATCATGTCTATAGACATTGAATCAGAAGGCTTAGATCTATCTCTCCCACCACCAAGACGCAATACCGGCAAACCTGCACGAGTAATTGCGATGGTTAATCAAAAAGGTGGGGTTGGCAAAACAACTAGCACCATTAATTTGGGTGCGGCCTTAGTTAGTGACGGAAAGAGAATATTGCTTGTGGATTTTGATCCGCAAGGAGCGCTATCAGTTGGTTTAGGTGTCAGAACAATTGAATCACGGCCGACGATATACAACTTATTGATGAGTGAACCGAATATAACTTTTAATGATGTTGTTGTTAGAGAAGCAGCGATTGGCATAGATTTACTTCCTTGCGGAATAGATTTAGCAGCCGCAGAAATGCATTTGGTCTCGGAAGTTGGCCGAGAGCAAGCACTCGCAAGAGTACTACTGCCTGAATTAACGAATTACGATTTCGTGCTGATTGATTGTCAACCATCTCTAGGTTTGTTAGCTATAAATGCTCTAGCAGCTGCCGACGGTGTGATTATCCCCGTCGAATGCGAATACTTTGCACTTCGCGGAGTGGCACTTTTGATTGATTCGATAAAGAAGGTTCAAGGTAGAATAAATCCAAAATTAGAGATTGATGGTGTGCTAGCGACTATGTATGATCCTAGAACGCACCATGCGCGTGAAGTTTTATCCAGAATCAAAGATGCTTTTAAAGGTCAACTATTCAAAACACCAATCACTCGAACAATCAAGTTTCCAGATGCTCAGGTTCAAGGCAAGCCGCTTAACGAGATAGATCCCAAGCATTCTGGTGCCCAGCAGTATCGAGCGGTTGCGAAAGAACTATTAGCTAGAGTTTCATGACAACATCCGCTATGTCTGTGGATACCGAATTAGGTACTGGCAAATTTCAGGTGCATCTCGAAGAGTTTGATGGTCCCTTTGACCTTCTCTTGGGTTTAATTGCGCGGCATAAGCTTGAGGTGACTGAATTAGCCCTCTCGCAAGTTACTGATGAATTTCTAAGCTATATCCGAGCTCAGGGTATTGATTGGAGTCTCGATGAAGCAAGTAGTTTTTTAGTTATTGCAGCGACATTATTAGATCTCAAAACTGCACGACTTCTACCAAGCGGGGAAGTTGAGGACGAAGAAGATATCGCTTTACTTGAAGTTCGGGATATTCTCTTCGCGCGACTGCTTCAATATCGCGCTTACAAGCAAGTATCTGGTGTTTTCCGAGACATTATGGAATCAACACCAAAACGCTATCCACGACAAGCAGGACTAGAACCACGATTAGCTAATTTGCTACCTGAAGTTGTTATTGGTTTGAGTCCTGTTGCTTTTGCAACATTAGCGGTGAAGGCGCTTTTGCCTAAACAAATTCAAGAGGTTGGTACTGATCATCTACACGCTCCGCTTGTGTCAGTTAAAGAGCAAGCCCTTTTTTTGATTGATCAACTGAAGAAGCACCAGAACCTAACTTTCCAGGTATTAATTCAAGATTGTGAAACTATAGGACACGTTGTCGCACGGTTCTTAGCTTTGCTGGAATTGTTCAAGGAACAACTTGTGATGTTTGATCAATTAGAACCTATGGGGCCATTACATTTAAGATATATAGGAACTCATGATCAAGAATTGAATTTAATAACTGAATTTGATGAAGTTATAAAGAATGAGGATGCAAATGAGTGAGACAACACAAAATGTAACTTTAGATGATTCTGCAGATCAAGGCTTGGGTGCTCCTAGCTTAGGTCAGGCATTGGAAGCTCTACTTTTAATCCAAGATGAACCGGTAACTGCAACTTTTTTGGCTCAACATACCCGCACTCCTGAAGATCAAGTTTTACTTATGCTCAAGGATTTGTCCAAGGAGTATCGAAGTCTGAACAGAGGATTTGAGTTACGCGAAGTTGCGGGAGCTTGGCGTTACTACACTGCTGGTGATTGCGCTGATGTTGTTGAACGGTTTGTTAAAGATGGCCAAAACGCAAGATTGACTCAAGCGTCTCTGGAGACTCTTGCAGTAGTTGCTTATCGCCAGCCAGTGACCCGTACAAGAATTGCAGCGATTAGAGGTGTCAATGTTGATGGTGTCATTAGAACTTTAATGACACGTGGCTTAATTCGCGAAACAGGCACCGAAGAAGGATCAGGAGCGTTACTACTTTTTACTACGGAACTATTTCTAGAAAGAATGGGTATTGATGCTCTTTCCGACCTGCCTCCAATTGAACAATTCCTACCAGAAATAGCAGCAATTGAAGCGCTTACTGATTCTTTAAGTGATCTAGAGTGAATCGAGAAAACACCGAAGGTATTCGACTTCAAAAAGTACTTGCTCAGGCAGGAGTGGGCTCCAGACGAGCGTGCGAAGATTTGATCGATGAAGGACGCGTTTCAATAAATGGTGAAGTAGTTAGGGAGCAAGGTGTTCGAGTTATTGTAAAAGATGTTGAAATAAGAGTGGACGGAGTTTTGATCGCAGAAGAAGCTGATTTAGTTGTTTTAGCTCTCAATAAACCTCGGGGAGTTTTAACAACTATGCAAGATGAATTAGGCCGAGAATGTGTTGGAGATTTTGTTCAGGATCGCCCAGAACGACTTTTCCATGTTGGAAGGCTTGACGCTGATACTGAAGGACTACTTTTCCTCACAAACGATGGCCAGTTAGCCAACCACCTCACTCACCCGACTTTTGGTGTGACCAAAACCTATTTCGCCGTGATACCAGGGCCAGTTCCAGGGGATCTAGGGAAACGCTTGAAGGCTGGCATCGCGCTTGAAGATGGACTTGCCAGATTCGATTACTTTCGAGTTGTAGATGCTAATAAGTCCGATGCTTTAGTTGAAGTTGTTTTACATGAAGGTAGGCATCGAATTGTTCGTAGGGTATTTGAGGAATTAGACATGCCAGTAAAGAATTTAATTAGAACAGCTGTAGGCCCAATTACCTTAGGTGATATGAAGCCTGGACATCTCCGAAGACTTTCACATACGGAATTAAGGTCACTGAGATCTGCAGCAGGAATGTAACGAGTAACCTTACCCACTATGAATATCAGAGCCATTCGAGGAGCAATCTGCTTGACTGAAGATTCGGTTGAGCAGATGACAAGTGCTGTTCCAGATCTGTTAACCCAGATGTTGAATCGCAATGGACTCTCGTCTGAGGATTTAATCTCTGTACTTTTGACTTGCACTCCTGATCTTGTGTCAGGTTTTCCGGCTACTGCTGCTCGTAGTTTAGGTTGGAAAGATGTACCGCTTATGTGTGCTGTTGAGATGAATGTATCTGGTTCCTTACCAAAGGTTGTTCGGGCGATGATGCACGTTCATTCCTCGGTGCCTAGGTCTGGAATCAATCATGTTTATTTACGCGGGGCGGAAGCATTACGTCTGGATATAGCGCAATGAATAAAACGCACCACAAAGTTGTGATTGTTGGTGCAGGTTTGATCGGAGGCTCAATAGCCTTAGATCTATCGGCAAAAGGCGTATTAGTTTCTCTAATTGACCTAAATCCAGATGCAATCAATAATTTGATTTCCCGAGGTGTTATGAACAACAATTTTACTGACGAAGAAGTATCAGTAGTTTTTATCTCAACACCCCCAGCAATTGCGGTTAAATCAATATCTGATTGCTTAGAGAGATACCCGAACGCAGTTGTAATTGACACAATCAGTGCGAAGATGTTTGTTGTAAGAGCGCTGGAGCATCACCCTAGTAGATCTAGATTTTTACCGAGCCACCCAATGGCTGGTCGGGCAGGAAGTGGAGCGGTAAATGCAAGGAAAGAAATCTTTGCAGATCGGATCTGGGTCATTTCGAGCGAACATACTGACCGTGAGTTTCAAAAAACCGCGAATGAAATTTTAGAATTGATGAATCCAATCATCCTAGAGATGTCAGCAGACGTCCATGATTACTCTGCAGCAGCGGTTTCTCATTTGCCACAAATATTTGCTTCTGTGTTGGCTGCAACTATTTTTCAGTCTAAAGCCGATACATCAATTTCCGGTGGTGGGCTAAAAGACATGGTTCGAATTGCGCACGCATCCCCGGAGCTTTGGCAACAAATCTTGATTGCAAATAATCAAGAGGTTCTCAAACTATTAAAGCAAGCTATTTCCACTCTGCAGCAATTTGAACAAGATCTATCGTTCGCCAACATTGAAGGAATTGAGAACTTGATTAGAACGGGTGATTCACTTGTTGGTAGGTTGCCTGGAAAGCATGGAAGCGTTGCTACAAAATATGATTCAATATCTTTGGTAGTTCCTGATCAGCCAGGTTCTTTGGCAAAACTTTTTGATTTGGCGCAGACTCATTCGATAAATATTGAGGATGTACGCATTGAACATATCTTGAACAAGGATGCAGCTATAGTGGAACTAATGGTAAAGCCATCGATCTCGAGTAAAACAGCTCAAGTGTACAAAGAAAATGGTTGGTTGATTCGTGAATGATGACGCACTTGTTATCGCCATAGATGGACCCAGCAGTTCAGGTAAGTCTTCTGTCGCTAAAGGAGTTGCCCGGTCCTTAGGTCTGCAGTACTTAGATACGGGAGCTCTCTATCGAGCGATGACATGGTTAGTTTTAAGATCTGGTTTAGAAATTGCTGATGAAGTTGAGATAGGAAAACTTGCGAGGAATTCAAAAATCGCAATCAGTACAAATCCAGATCAATCATGGATCTCAGCTGACGGCATTGATATCACAGATACGATTAGAAGTGCAGAAGTTACAGATGCCGTATCTCAAGTAAGTGCTGTTCCCTTGGTAAGAGAAATTTTAGTTGAACTTCAGCGTAAATATGCTCAGTTAGCTACGGAACAAGTTGGTGGAATTGTTGTCGAGGGACGAGATATCGCAACCGTAGTGTTACCAAAAGCTGACATCAAAGTTTTCTTAACTGCCTCACCGGTTGCTCGGGCAACCCGTCGAGGCTTGGAATTAGAAGTTGATATTGCTGAGGTATCTAAAGCCTTAGAACAAAGAGATCTTCTTGATTCAACTCGAGCAATATCTCCATTGCGGCAGGACCCAGATTCAACGTTGATAGACACCACTAATTTGGATTTACGCCAAAGCGTGGATGCAGTATTGAGTTTGCTAGATGAACTCACTGTTGATATCGAGGCAGACGCTGATATCGATTCCGAATGGGGAGATTTTCTCGATATTCCTGTTGATTTGGTCTCAAAACCTGTAGTGGCAATTTTAGGAAGACCAAATGTGGGGAAATCGACCTTGGTTAATCGAATACTTGGCCATAGATCTGCAGTGGTTGAAGATCAACCTGGCGTAACCAGAGACCGAGTTAGTTACCAGGCAGAGTGGAACGGTTTGGATTTCACGATCTTGGATACCGGCGGCTGGGAGCAAGATGCTAAAGGTATGTATCAGCAAGTAGCACAACAGGCAGAAATTGCAATCAAAGAAGCAGACTTAGGTGTCTTGGTTGTTGACTCGACCATTGGTGCAACTGAAGACGACCAGAGAATTGTTCAGATGTTGCGAGCTGCCAAAGTTCCGATCCTTTTAGTGGCGAATAAAGTTGACACACAAGTGTTTGAATCTGATGCAGCTTCGCTTTGGTCTTTAGGCGCAGGAGAGCCGCATTTAGTCTCTGCGTTGCACGGCAGGGGAGCGGGAGATTTACTAGATGTAATAGTTAAATCCATTCCCAAAGAACTCCGCACCAAACCCGGTCTTCTAGGCACTAGAGCTGTTGCCTTGCTTGGTAGACCCAATGTAGGCAAAAGCAGTTTGCTGAATCGTCTAGTAGGTTCAAATAGAGCAGTTGTTAATGAAAAAGCTGGGACGACTGTTGATCCAATAGACGAGTCAGTTGAACTTGATGGTTCGTCTTGGCTATTTATCGACACCGCTGGAATCCGGAAGAAATTCAGACAAGATTCTGGTCACGAGTATTACGCAATATTGCGAACAAAATCAGCCATTGAAAGAAGTGAAGTTGTGGTTGTACTTATTGACGTTACTGAACCTCTATCTGATCAAGATCGTCGTGTTATCAACCTTGCTGAAGAAACCGGCAGAGCATTGATTTTATGTTTCAATAAATGGGACATCCTTGACGAGGATCGTCGTTTTGATTTGGAAAGGGAGATTGATAAGGATCTCCAACAGCAAAGATGGATTCCACGTTTAAATATCTCGGCTACAACCGGACGAGGCGTTGAAAAGATCCCATCATCTCTTCGTAAAGTTCTAGCTAACTGGGATCGGCGAATTGCAACTTCTGAGTTGAACAGATTCATTACTGATTTTGTTCAGGCTAACCCGCATCCACTACGAGGTGGCAGACAAGCCAAAATTCTTTTTGCAACACAAGTTAGTTCCCAGCCACCAACCTTCGCTCTGTTTGTTTCACGGGTTTTAGATGAGGCTTATTTGAGATTCTTAGAGCGGAGATTGAGAGAAACCTTTGAATTTGAAGGAACCCCAATTAGATTTAGACAAAAAATTAAAAAACGTGAATCCACACTTAAGTGATCAATGATTGAATTTTAAGCTTTGCGAATTTGGATCGACCATTTAGCGACGTAATCTCGCTTAAAATTGCTACACCTACAGCTTTTCCTTGCATTTTTTCGACAATCTTTAAGACGGCATCTATCGTCCCACCTGTTGCTAAAACATCATCAACAATCAGTACACGCGAATTCTCTGGGAAAGCGTCTCGATGGATCTCTAAGGTTGCTTGTCCATACTCAAGATCATAACTTTGTTCATAAGTTGATCGCGGCAGCTTGCCTTGTTTTCTCGCAAGAACTAGACCAGCATTCAAAGCTATAGCTATGGGCGCTCCGAGCAAAAAACCTCTTGATTCAATCCCAATGACGTGGGAGATTCGATCCTCCCTAAAAATTGCACAAAGATGTTCAGTAACGCTACTTAAGCCTTCAGGATGAGCCAGAAGTGGGGAAATATCTTGAAAGACAATTCCGGGGGAGGGGTAGTCCGGCACCCTCGTAATAAGTTCATCTAACTGCCTAATGCTGAGCACGGACCTATCCTGCCTACGATTAGTCCATGCCTTCGAACGACACCCCGAGCGTGTCTGAGGTATTCACTATTCCGAATTTGATTTCGCTTGTTCGACTGTTGCTTATCCCGTATTTATTCATTTTGTTAACTGAGCAGAAATATGGATTTGCTGCCGGTCTTATCTCGATAATGGCCTTTTCGGATTTCGTAGATGGCTTCTTAGCAAGAAAGCTGGGTCAAGAAAGTAACCTAGGCGAAATATTAGATCCTCTGGCTGATCGGCTAATGATTGTTTCTGTAGTTATTGCCTATCTGCAAATTGAACTCTTACCAATGTGGCTAGTTTTCATGATTTTTATGAGAGATCTCTTCTTGCTCGCATCACTTCCAAAATTGATTAGTTTGAAGAAGCTTAAAGTTCCGGTGGAATATCTGGGGAAGTTAGCAACATTTGTTCTGCTAGCTGCCTTCTCCTTGATCATGCTAGGCACAGTTATTAATAACACATTTGTTTATGAATTCGCTTTCGCTGGAGTTATCTGGGGCGGGCTACTTTATTGGGCGGCAGGACTGAATTACTTTAAAACAATTCGGGATTTGAAGTTATGAGCGGCTTAACTCCGATAGCTGTAACAGATCGAGACGATTCCATGCGTTTACTCTATCTCGTTTTAGATGATGCTAATCACACCTTTGGTCCACCAACCCCAAAGAATCAAGAATCGCGTTTTCGCGGTGTTTTTATGGGTTTCACATTCCTTGTGCTAATTGGAATTCTATTTGGTACCGCATTAAGTCTAACTCGTTTCTTGGATCCAATCTCAGACACAACAAAAGTTGCTCTACGCGATCGAATTACTATTGCAAGCCAAAAACTATTGGAAGCGCAGATAAAAGTTGAAGATCTGAATACAGGTAATGGTTTACTCTCGAATGATTTATCAAATCTTTCTCAAAGAGCTCAGAATCTAGCTAGCCGAGTTAGCACTTTAGAAGAACTTGCAGGGTTCCAGCCAATCCGAGGAAACGGAATTCAAGTGATTATTGAGCCCGCCGTTACTCCTAAATTCACTGAAGGTGTCGATTTGGGAATTGTTCTGGATAGTGATGTAGCTCTGATTGTTAATGGCATGTTTGTTGGGGGCGCACAAGCAGTAGCCGTGAACGACTACCGGCTAACTTCATTATCTGCTATTCGGTCCGCCGGTGAGGCAATTTTGGTGGATTATCAAGCTCTTATTCCACCTTACCGAATTGTTGCAATTGGAGACGTTACGAAATTGGAGCGGGAACTTAAGAGCGGAATTACTTCTGAAGAAATCGCTGAGATCTCTAAAGGTTATGGGGTTCGATTCAAAGTGGAGTCAGTTAGCCAAATATCTCTTCCTGGCTCTAACATTCCACTACCTAAACGCGCATCAGTAAGGAACGACTAATGATTGGTGTTATCGCACTTCTATTAGGACTACTACTTGGCTTGATTTTTCAGCCTGAAATCCCATTGTGGGTCCAACCATATTTGCCAATTGCTCTTATCGCGGCGTTGGATGCAGTGGTAGGTGGAGGTAGAGCGGCTATCGAACGACGTTTCTCTGACAAAATCTTTGTAGTATCGTTTAGTGCAAACGTTGTTATTGCTTCTGGGATGGTATTCCTTGGAGATCAGTTAGGAATCGGCTCACAGTTATCAACTGGAGTTCTAGTAGTGCTAGCAATGCGTATTTTCGTTAATGCATCTGCTATTCGCCGTTTGATCTTCAAGGCTTAATGTATGCAATGGTCTAGGCACCGAACAATAATTGCAGCACTCTCAGGAATTACTGGAATTGGATTAGCGATCGGCTTGCAGATCGTTGATGAACCTGAATATCTTCTCAATGCTCGACAGGAAGACCTTGTTCGTATTTTGGATGATTTGAATTCTCGAGAAGATGATTTGCAAATCGAGATAAAGAATTTAGAAAATGCAGCTCAAGATCTTCGTCGTGGTAATGAAGCTGCAGTTGTTGAGGAATTGCAACGTAGAGCTGATGCGCTAACAGTGTTAGCTGGCACAACTGGTGTCACGGGGCCTGGTTTAGAACTTATTGTGGCTGATCCCGAAATAATGGTGAGTTCAATTGTTTTCTTTGATCTAATTAATGAACTTCGTGATGCAGGTGCCGAAGCGATATCCGTTAATGATGCACGAGTTGTAGCCAATACCGGAATATCCGAGGTTGTGCCAGGCTTACAGGTAGGTGCAAAAATTGTTTCTCCGCCCTACAGAATTTTGGCAATTGGAGATCCATCCACACTGGCAACTGCTTTGAAAATTCCTGGAGGTGTGCTGGAAGTTCTTAGAGCAGCGGGGGCGATCACTACCGTGCGGGAGAAGGACTCAGTTTTTATTGAAGCAACAGTGAGGCCAAGAAACGTTCCACCAACTGCTAATAATTAGATATTTTGACCCTAGACCTACCGTAAAACTTGATAGTTTGGCAGGATAGGGGAGTGGCAACATTGAGTAACGACCCGGACCTAAGCCCAGTAGAGGCTACTTCGGCTATCCCAATTGTCGAATCTTTTTCAGGAGAAATGTCAGCTGTTAATTTAGACATGACTGACCTACCCGATGGAAGCGCGGTTCTTTTGGTGATCCGTGGCCCGCAGGTTGGGGATCAGTTTGTGCTTACTCCAGCAGGTGTAGTTATTGGAAGAGCAGGAGATGGTGATTTAAGTTTGGACGACGTCACAGTTTCTCGTAAACACGCACACATATATCGAACAAATGACGCATGGTTTTTGGAAGATTTACAGAGTTTGAATGGCTCTTATGTGAACAGATCTCGGGTAGACAAGACCGAATTGTCTGGTGGAGAAGAAATTCAGATCGGGAAGTATCGATTTGCTTTTTTACTACCTTTGGATAGGTCGTAATGGGAAAGAATGCATCTGCGAATCAACTTTTCTCAATTGGTGATCTTCTTGACTATCTCAATTCTGAGTTTCCCGACCTGACCATCTCGAAGATTCGTTTTCTCGAGAATGAGGGTTTAGTTCGTCCTCTTAGAGCACCCAGTGGATATCGTAAATTTACAGGAAGTGATTTAAACCGGATTAGGTACATCCTTCAACTGCAGCGAGATCACTATCTTCCTTTAAGAGTTATTCGTGAACATCTTGTATCTTTAGATGAAGGTTTGGAAGCACCATATCCCGTTACAGGAACTGTTCCAAAACGCATCGGGTTGGTACCTAGTCGTGATTCCCTGTTTGGAGTCGACTCAAAGGATTTAATAAAGACTAAATCATTTGCCTTGAATCTAGATGAATTAGTTGAGATAACTAGTATCTCAAGAGACTCCCTTGAAGAGTACCTTGCGGTTGGTTTACTTGAAATGAGAGAGGGAATGTTCGATTCAAATGCTATAGCTATTGCTAATTTAGCTAAAGAACTAGAAACCTTAGGTATTTCGGCTCGACATATGAGAAGTTTTCGACTAGCTGCTGAACGCGAAATTGGGTTGATTGAATCTTTAGTTAAACCAGTGTCTAAGAAACAGTCACCAAATTCGAGAAACGATGCTTTAGAGCAGGCTTCAGAAATAGCAACTATTGCTTTGAGATTACATACTGCTTTAGTTCGAAGCGGCATTCATCGTGAATTGTCCTAATCAGGATTTGGGTTTAGTGTTCTAATATGAAACTAGTAGAAGTATTCGGTGTGCGAATCGAGATGCCGGGGAATCAACCGATAGTTCTATTAAGGGAACTTGAGGGAACGAGATATCTTCCCATATGGGTTGGTTCTGCTGAAGCATCTGCTATTTCATTTGCACATCAAGGAATAGAGTCAAGTCGTCCACTGACACATGATCTGATGGTGAATTTGCTCGAACAGCTCAAACATCCAGTTGAGCAGATTCTCATCTCAGATTTGCGAGATGGAGTTTTCTACGCTGAGCTGGTTTTGGTTGGGGGAGCCCGGGTGAGTTCAAGGCCAAGTGACGCTATTGCGCTGGCTTTGAAGACAAAGGCCCCAATTTTCTGTGCGGATGGGGTTTTGAACGAAGCTGGTATTGAGATTGAAGATGACCAGTCACCAGAGGATCAAGTCAAGGAATTTAGAGAGTTTTTGGACAATATTTCCCCTGAGGATTTCTCTTAAATTTGACCTGAGCGGTGTGGCGTCTAACCCAACCGCTCAGGGATTTCGTATCCTTGGGCGTCTGGTTATCGCAAGCTTCGACTTCCCCCGAAGATAGTCAGATCTGGAGGCTTCACATGACTAACAGCTACCTGCCAGGTCCATTCGATGGCCAAAGTTCCCTCTTTGAAACAAGCAGTCTTCGATCTGAATCCATGACTTTCGGATATCGAGGTCCGGTAGCCTGTGCGGTCGCTGGCATCTCCTATCGTCAACTTGATTATTGGGCGAGAACTGAATTGGTCTTACCGACCATCCAGACGGCTTCTGGCTCTGGTTCCCAGCGCCTTTACGCATTTACCGACATCTTGGTCCTAAAGGTCGTAAAAAGGCTTCTAGACGCTGGGGTTTCCCTTCAGAACATTCGTGCAGCTGTTGAGCACCTAAGAGGCAGGGGAGTCGAAGACTTAACCTCCATAACTTTGATGTCAGATGGTTCCTCCGTCTATGAATGTCGATCTTCTGAGGAAGTTATTGACCTTGTTAAAGGCGGTCAGGCTGTATTTGGCATAGCTATTGGCACGGTTTGGCAAGATGTGGCTGGCGAACTCGCGGCCCTTCCTCGCGCTGGAGATCCAGTATCTGCAGATTTAAATATCGAAGACGAGTTATCGGCGAGAAGATCAAAGAAAGCAACTGCTTAAATTGCTCAAATACAGTATTGCCTCCTATCTGTGAGGAGTTGACTTTACATAATGTACATTATCGGATCTAAGTCACTATTTGTCTTGGTTGTATTTCTAACCTTGGTAACAGCTCCAATATCGGCCAAAGCAGCTTCTGATTTAGAGATATCAGACGACTCATCACAAATTGGGTGTTTAAGTGAACCTAAATTCCCTGATCCTTATCTGCAATTACCGAATTGGAATCGTCCATTTGCCTTTAATCAATCTATGCAAAAAGTTTCAGGTGTATTTGGTATTGATATCAGTCGATGGGATCATCCATCCGACAAGCTGTTAAATTTCAGAAAGATTCGTGAATCTGGTTATGAGTTCGCCTTTATCAAGCTATCTGATGGTGTTACCGCTAAAGCAGACCAGATAGCTGCGAAATGGTGGCGAATTGATAGGCCTGCAGCCACTCAGGCTGGAATGAGGGTTGGCGGTTACCACTATGCATATCCTTCAGGGAATTCATCTAACCAGCGTTACGAAGATGCACTCATTCAAGCTAGGAAAGCATCTATTCGATACGGAACTTGGTCCAAGGGGCGTCTGCCTTTGGTTTTAGATTTTGAACATGCACCTTCGGGGTGGACGCCTCGAGATCTAACGACTTGGGCACTAGTTTTTCTTAACGAGGCGCAACGTTTAACCAAAACTCCCCCAATGCTTTACACATATTCAAAATTCATTATGAAACATATGTATGCCGATTTAGAGTTAGCTAACTACCCCTTATGGATTGCACATTATGGTCGACATTTAACAGAACCAGTGATCACGCTTCCATGGTCTGCTAAAGATGGCTGGGCCAATTGGCAGTTTTCATCCAGTGGCCGAACTCCTGGAACTCATCGAAATGTTGGACATTTAAATGTTATGCCAGAACACTGGTTTCAGAAGTTAACAGGCCAAAAAACTGACTATGAATTTAAACCAACACTTGGAAGATTGCAAGCTCTAGCAATTAGATCGGCCGCGGAAGGAGTTCTAACTAGTCAATTGCACCAGCGCACAGGTGGAACTTTAGATGGTGCTCTAGCTTGGTATGAATGGTCAATATCTTCTAACAAATGCTTACCCGGTGCTTAATGGCTCAGATATTTAGTTCAACTTCCCCAATTATCTGGAGTCATAAAGGTGGTACCGAGCATGAAAATACCTTGGCATCATTTGAGAAAGCGTGGCATGCAGGTGTCAAGCACTTCGAAACAGATTTACATTTAACTAAAGATGGCGTTTTAGTTTTAAGCCACGATTCAACAATTTTTCGACTTACTGGAGTTAATAAAAGTGTTTCTGATTTAACCTTTTCGCAACTACAAAACTATCCAATCACTGGTGAATATCCCTGGCTTTCACTGGATCACCTAGTTAGAACTTACCCCATGGCAGTTTTTAGTCTTGATATGAAAAATGCTAATACCCTAAATCCACTAGTTGAATTCTTAACCGATCAACGACGTAATCGATTCATCGTTGGGTCCTTTAGTGCCTCACGAATTAAGTCCTTTCGAAATCTTGCTCCAGACATTTGTACAGCCCTCGACATTCAGCAAATTTTGAAATTGAAATTATCAAAAAATCTGTCACTTGGAATCGAGAATCAAATGGCCATGGTTCCTTACCGTTATTTTTCAACAACATTGATAAACGAAAGATTCATAAGTAACTGCCATGATCTAGAGATACCTATTCACGCTTGGACAATAAACGATATGGAATTAATGGAGTCACTATTTCGCAAAGGTGTAACTGGTGTAGTAACTGATAAAGCCGTTGAAGCTGCTAGCCGTTTTTACGCCTGAACAAACTCATCAGAACTTTTAAAAATATCCACAGGGATAAAAGGTACTGTAAAGGTAAGTTAACTACTGACCCCAATGTTCGGTAGCTTCGCAAGTCAAGATCTGCTGATAAGTAGGTAGATTGAAATTCTGGTGCCATATCTTTGATAGATCCATCAGAATTAATAACTGCAGATATTCCACTAGTAGAAGCAACTACAACCGGTGATTTCTCCTGGATCGCGTATAAGGATGTAATGCGCATCTGTTGAAAAGGCTGCGTAGTTTTACCATATGTCGCGTTGTTAGTCTGTACTAAAAATACATCAGCATCCTTTGAGATCTGTTCCCAATACTTATCGTAGGCAACTTCATAGCAAATCAGAACACCAGCATCAAAATCAGAATTGATCGAAACTATTCCACGCACCTCCCCTGCCTTAAAGTCTGTTGGAAGTTTTTCAAAGCGGTTGATCCATTTTTCTAGGTAGCTTCGAAAAGGCAAATACTCGCCAAATGGCACAAGCTTTTGTTTTATATAAACAGTTTCGATTGATTTATCCGTGGCAAGAACTGATGCATTTCTGAGATAATCATTTTCACGCAGAACTGCGCCTAGCAAGATTGGAGCATCTATTCGCTTGGCCAACTGTTGCAGTAAATTGGATACACCAGATGTGATGAAAGGATCGATGTCAGAGGCATTCTCGGGCCACAAAACCAGATCGGGCTTAGAGATAAGTTCAGTCGATATGTCAATGTCCGCAAGAATCGTTCCTTGTACATGGTTGTTCAATACTGCTGCTCGCTGAGAATTAAAATCCAATCCGACCCTAGGTACTCCACCCTGAATAGCCAAAACGTTCATCCTGGCAGCGGTAACATCTCGGTCAAAATTAGGAATTGGAATAAATTGCCATACAGCAATTATCATTAAAACAAAACTAATCTGAATGACACTCTCATTTTTTCGATGGCTAACATGGTTGACTAGAAATACTGCTAGGAAAACAGTAAAAAATGAAAAAAACCCAACACCAAACCATGCTGATACAAATGCTAAGGGCGAATCAGCTAGCAGGTAACTTACTCTAAACCAGGAAAATCCCCCAAAGGGATATCGCCCAGCAAGGAACTCAACAAAAACTACCACTCCCCCAGCCAGAATGGCTGCTCTTAAATTGCCTAGCGAATTGACATCGAATTGTCTGAGAAGCCAAGCAATCAGACCCCAGCCAAGTGCAACTAGCAAACTCAGCGCAAATCTTGCATCCTCACCGATAACGGTTAACCAATCTAATCCAAGATAACTAGCTAAAAACCAAATTAAGACTGATTCAATAACTGTCAATCTTGTTGAAGAAGCAGTTGAAAAAAGATACCACCAAAAACAAAGTCCCAAAGAAACCAAAACCCAATTTGGTTCGACTGACCCCCCGTTGGTAATGGACCATCCTGCAATTGCGGTTAGTAGAATCCTCAGAAAGATCATGCAGGAACTATTACTAAATCTCTACTCAAGGTGTTTAGTCGTTCTACTCCAACGCTGGTACAAGCCACAATGTCTTCAATTCGAGCACCAAATTTTCCTTCAATGTAAAAGCCTGGCTCGACGCTAAATGCTTGGTTTTCGAGAATTGGTTCATGGAGACTAGAACCAATGTATGGATCTTCATGCGTTTCAACACCAATGCCGTGGCCTGTTCTATGAATGAAATAGTGTCCAAGATCTGCATCTGCAAGTGTTGATCGACATTCGTGATCTATCTCACTGGGTTTAACTCCAGGTTTAATGACCTTTACAGCTCGATCCTGAGCTTCTTGCAAAACCTGATACATTTCCAAGAATTCGGATGAAACCGAGGACATTGCATACATTCTGGTTGAATCAGAGCAATAGCCTAAATGGCTTGTGCCACCGATATCAACCACAATTGCATCGTCAGCTTGGATTTTTCTCGAACCAGGTTCATGGTGAGGGCTGGCACCATTGGGGCCACTAGCGACGATAATGAAATCGACTTTGGCATGATCGTGTTTAAGAATAAGTGCACCAATATCACGGGCAACATCTAATTCCGTCCTGCCAACTTTCAATAAGTTCGGAACGAGTTTATGAACGGAGTCGATGCTTTGAGCAACGGCTCTTAGAGCATCGATCTCAAATCTTGACTTTACACTTCGCAGTGCATTTACAAATTTACCAGCTGTAACTTGGGTAACATTTGGTGTCGCATATTTTATTGCATGTGCTTTAACTGCCCACATGCGATCATCAACTGCAATTGATCCATGATTTGTAATGTTCTTCGCAATAAGTTGATATGGGTCATCAAATTCACCATAAGTAAGAATTTCAATCCCCAAGAGTCCCGCTCCTGACATCTGGGCTGGCAGTTTCTCTAGACGAGGAACGACTAATACAGGGTCCCCCTTGCTCGGAATCATTAAACATGTGATGCGCTCTAGGGCTTTAGCCTCATAGTCGACAAAATAACGAAGATCAGGCCCAGGACTTAAAAGAAAAGCCGCTAAATCGTTTTTGGCTGCTGCTTCCTGAGCTCGACGCAGCCTTTCCTTTAGATCAGCAATTGGAACTGATTCCATCTAGACAATCCCCTATCCCCTGTATCGGCAAAATTCTTATGGTTAAGGATAACCTCGTGAAACCACTTATTCTCCTCGATACGGCATCGCTCTACTACAGAGCTTTCCATTCCCTACCCGAGTCTTTGGTTGCAAAAGACGGAACTCCTATAAACGCGGTCAGGGGGTTGCTCGACAGGATTGCTCGGTTACACCAGGACAGATCCCCTCGAGCCATAGTTGCTTGCTGGGATACTGAATGGCGACCGCAATGGCGAGTTGATCTCATTCCAACCTATAAGAGTCATCGACTCGCAGAAATTCAGGAAGATCCAGACGATGAAGTTTCAGCAATCCCTGACCTGCTTGCTGAACAGATACCAATAATCGCTGAAGTGCTAGAAGCACTTGGAATACCTGTAATCGGTGATGAGAATCATGAAGCTGACGACATCATTGGAACTTACGCTAATACAGAATCAGGCCCGATTGAAATTGTAACTGGTGATCGAGATTTGTTTCAATTGATAGACGACACGAGAGGTGTATCTGTCCTCTACACATCCACAGGCGAGATGAATCAATACCAAGAGCTGCAGG
>SXGQ01241500.1_pt1 | contig 25618 bp, 19 predicted proteins | sample 3178371 | NCBI WGS metagenome assembly SXGQ01 (sample SAMN11356859, study PRJNA531348) | freshwater metagenome | isolation source: freshwater sample F1-20 | place: China: Fuxian Lake, Yuxi | collected 2017-12-25 | reverse complement strand
TGGGCGGGGCGTGCGTCGCAGCACCGTCGCCAGCAGGTCGGCTCCCGCGACGCCCGCACCGACGCCCAGGTCGAGGCCCGGTGGCTGTCCCTCGTCGAGGTGCTCCGCGCGATGGACGACCCGTCGTCGGCCGTGCTCTGCACGGCCGGGGGGACCCCGGTCGCGGAATGGTTGTTCCCCAGGCGACAACTCGACCATCAGCAGTAATAGCCACTGCATAGCCATGTTTGCTTTGAACATGAATAACATTTTCCAAATCTGCCGGAACATTACATTGACCATAATTGTTTAAACCCCAACAAACCACGCATCCTTCCGCAGTGATTGCAAATGTATTCCAACTATGAGCACAAATGGAAACAACTCCACGCAAATCTGCAGGCACGTTACAACACTCGTACTCATTGTATCCCCAACACAAAACACAACCGTCTGAGGTTATTCCTATCGCATGATTCATTCCAAAATTTATGTCCGTGAAAATTACGTTATGTGGTATGTCGTCGCATATTTCTGGGTGGTCATGCCACCAGCAAATAATGCAATTGCTGCCATTGTGTACAGCATTCTTGAAAAGTATGGCTGTATAAAAGCTTGAACTGCAAATCATAAGTATATTTTCGTAGAATGCACGAACGCACTTTGAGTAGTTCCAGCAAATAACTTCGCTAGCGGCAGTTAAAACAGTGTTATGGTAATTTCCACAGGTAATAGCGATTACATTTTCTACATTTTCCGGAACAACACACAGGTTGTAGCGATTTCCCCAACAAACAACTCGACCTTCTGTAGTTAATGCCATAGTGTGTTCTGATCCACAACAAATATCTGTGACAATTGTTGCACATACATCCGCAGAAATGTCGCATTGACCGAAATAATTATTTCCCCAGCAAACAACGCGACCTTCCGCGGTTAGTGCTGTGGCAAAATCATTTCCGCAACACACAGCAACAACATTTTCCAAATCCGCCGGAACATCGCATTGCCCATGCATGTTATTTCCCCAACAAACAACTCGTCCTTCTGCGGTAATAATAGCGGCAAATGATGTGATTGCAAGTGATTTATTCATAATTTTCGTGCAGTTTCAGTCGAAGAATATGAATAAAATATCGTGGTGGTTTTTTGTTTCATTTTTTCACGGGTTTTTGTTTCTGTTTTTATTGGTTATTGTGATTAGGCGCATTAAAATGTGTACACAGGATTGGCGCAACCGTTTTCATATTTCAGTAAATTGTAACTGTGTGCATTTGTAAATGTTGTGATGTCTGTTTCAATAGTGGCATCTTCTGGCTCAAAACATAATTTGCATGTCTGGATTTTGCTGAAATTTAGTGTGCCAGGAATGGCAAGTTCCCATGTGTCACAAGAAGCTGAATCCGCGCTTTCTCTCCGAACAAATGGAATGGTTGCACCAAATAATTCTAACCACACCCGTTTCATTCGAACATTACCAAGAGTCGCGTAGTTAATTGATGGATCTGCGGGCGATGTTGACGCTTTAAAAATAATGGCATCTATTGGGTGAATAAAAAGCAATTTGACATTTCCAATTCCATTGTATAATTTCGCCAAGTAACAAAGAGATTGTTCCTGAGGAATGGTAAAAATGCGATCTGAGTGTTCCAAATTTGTTTTGTAAGACGGAGGAGTTGGTTTGTCATCCCGAACAACATTGTAAGACAACACGCATTGGTTGTCTGCGGTAAGCACTTGAGATTCATCTGTTTCGATAGAAAAACGCACTTCGTATTGTGATGGAAATGGTAAATACCTTGATTCATTGTTGCAACCGCTGAATGTTAAACCCAACATTCCGATATTTTTCGGATTCGGGAACGAATATTTATGAATTCGTTCCACCACGGTGCCGCCAATTATAATTTGCAATTCACGCCAGTTTCCTTCAATTTGTACATCTGAAATGCCGTAATGACACGGTGCTTTTTTCTGCGGTGCTACACAATCTTTTCCCAATTCTCCTTCAATAGTGCAAAATTTGTTGATATACCGATCATTTGCGTAAATATGGTTTACGACATGAAAAAAATGTTTATTTGGTTGGTTTGTGCGATATACGTGTTTCTCTACGATTTCGTCATATTTTGGAAAATCGTTCATAAAACCTTGGATGCATGCAGTTTGTCCGTCGTCATCTTGCAGAATTCTTTGGATAATTCGAAGTTTAGCTTCAGCGGTCATATCTTCTGCCCACACGGGCGCAGGCGATGACTCAACAATTGCAGCGGCGGCAGGCGTTTCAAATTCAGACATGAATAAACAGGGGGTATTTGTTTATATTGGTTTCACACGTTTCATTTGTGTGTCTTTACTCCAGAATTTCTCTCTGATGACTACATGATTCGACACAACCATCGTTGTCGCAGTCGTCGCAACAAAATGCTGCGACACGACATTGCTAAACAAACCGAAGATTTCATGCATGAACGATACATTGTTACGACTCCAGGATATTGTCCAGGAGAATGTTGTGATGGATACATGCCTGTTGTGTTGCGCGACGATGTTTCAGATAATTTGATGTGTTATGTTGTTGTTGTTCGGGACAACTGCAACATATGAAACAAATATAAATAAAAATACACTTGATCATGTATGACTGACTACGAATCAGAAGACACTACGTCAAATCGTATTTATATTGAACCGCCTTTCCCAAAATTAAAAACACAAATAACTCCAGAAATTGAAACTGTGTTAAAACACATATTTAAAATAACATTAAATAAAAGTCCGGTTGTGGACGTCAATTATGTTATTTATGCAGCAAGTGATGTATTGCAACAATTATGTTTGTTTGATTTAAATGCATTGTCGCAAATTGAATTTGAACAAATCAATGCTTCTAACTGGACACTTGTTAGACAAAATGAGAACATAACACACCATCTTGAGGAAATACGCTACAATGGAGACACTTGCGGAGAATATTTAGAATATAAACTTACGAACACATGCGATGGTACATTTGTAAACATATTTATGCACAGTGTGTTAAAATGCAACTCATGCCATTTATTTTCTAGCAATGCATATCGTAAATTTGGAAAAAAGAATCGCAAACTATCTATCATTTGGTAACATCTCCGCCCGCATTCGCGGACATTTACTCTCTCATACAAACAAATAAGCAAAACTTGTCGATTTGTTTGTTCATAATCCGGAACCCGATGGACTCCAAGTCCCGCGCAAGTCTGGCGCCTTCCATGCCGGGCTCTATGTAACCATCCGGGTTTTTGTCGGACCAACGTTTGGTGGAATCCAGGACAAATAATACCCCATGAGATGCCAATACTCGGTAAGCTTCTCGCAAGGCGTCCAAACAATTCGAACCCCATAGCGCGAATGACAGCACACAAATGTCCGCTTCGTTGTCTTCGTGCGGCAGACACGTGATATCGCAGGGTGTGACTTCAGGCACGATCGCCTGATGATCGTAGTTAATAAACATAAATCTTGGGTCTTTTGTCGCCGGCGTGCCGGCACAGAAGGCGCCGTAATGCCGCGCAATCTTGGCTTGACCGCAGCCGAGATCCAGCACTAACTTCGGTTTTTTGGTTTTGATCTTGTCTAATTCTCGGATAATTTGTTCATGCGGTTGAGTACCTGGCTGATACGTCGACATGTTTTCGTCGCATGCTCGGTGATATGCCGCGAATTCTTCTGGATTGGCGCTGAAATGCGCTGCGAGCGTGGCGGAATTCATGGTCTTGTATTTTTTGTGATGGGCAGATATTTCGGATAATGTTCTCGCGGCTTTGGCTTCCACGGTTTCTGCTTCTTCCATGGGTTCTTGCGGTGTGTGTTGACATTGTCGCTGCAATGTCGCAGGTTTTATGGATGCTTTAACAGTTTTTGTGGTTCTGGGTTTGCGAGTCTTGGGTGTTGGTTCGGGGATTTGGTCCGAGAGTTTAGTTGGTCGTTCTGGTTCATTGGGTTTTTGTTCTGGGGTTTGTGTGTCTATTGGACGCCAACCGGGGAGTTGTTCATCGAGATATGTGATGACTTCATTTGGACAATTTCTTGTTTTAGTTTTGTATCTCGTCAACAATCTAAAATCATTGGTTTGCAAATTATCATTAAGTTTATGTTTTGGTATGTAATTTTGACCAAGGTCACGTCTTTCGCGCGCTCTGTTTACCAAATCTTTTGCGCGACTTAGTTGATCTCTTTTATATTCGTCCCACCCAGGTAAGTTTTTATCTAAATATTTTTTAACTTCTTCTGGACATTTTTTTCCTTTTGCTTTGCCGTTTGATACCATTTTCCAAATTAAAAGTCGCGAAGAATCTTTGCGTTCTTGTTCAGAACATTTAACAGATGAGCCTGGCAACAAATTTAATCCTTTTTCTTTTCTAATAAGTGCTCTATCAACAATTTCTTCAGCTTGTTGCATAGAATATTCATCTGTGTCTTCAAAAATATCCCATCCGGGCAAATTTAAAGTCAAATAATTTTTTAATTCTTCATGCCACACTTTTGGATGAGTTGTTTTTTTATGGATTGCATTTTTCCATTTATACAATCTTAAACTATCTATTTTTTCTTGTTTTTCTTCTTCTGTTATGGGGTTTTTATATCCATTTGGAATTAAATACATATCTTTTGATTTTCTTTCATTTGCTCTTTCCACAATATCTATAGCATAGTCTATTTCTTCGCGTTTATTTCCTCGCCAACCCAAAAGGTGTATGTCTAAATAGTCAGAAACTATTTTAGGGCATTTTGTTTTTGCGTTTTCTTTTAATCCTTGCCGCCATTTGATCAATGTTCCCAAATCCGAAATTTCTTGTTTGCTTGCAAGTTTTAATTTTTTTGGAATTAAATTTAATCCTTTTAATTCTCGCTCTTTTGCTCTGCTGATTAATCCAATTGCGCGCTCTAAAGCCATTTTATCGCAACATCTATCTTCCATCCAACCTGGAATATGAATGTCTAAATATTGTTTAACTAAATCTGAACATCTACCTTTACCTCTTTTAAGATAAGCGTTTTTCCAAGAACGAAGTTTGTTGTAATCTTTAAATTCTTGTTTGTCATCATCAGTTTTTGCATTTAATTTTGGTTTTGGAAATGGACTTAAACCGTTTAATATTCTTTTATTTGCACTATTTACAATATCTTTTGCATTTTGTAAAGCAATTTCATCTAAATCTTCATTCCACCCAGGAAGATTTATGTCAAAATATTTTTCAACATTAATATGTCGTTTATTTTTTGTACTTTTAATTTTTATTGCAGCTTTGCAATTTAATATTCTGATGTTATCTTTACATTCTAACATTTCTTCAGCATTTTTTGGATTACTAAATTTGCGAGGAAACAACCTCCCGCCATTTCTCTCCCGTTCTTTTGCTCGTTCAACTAATTCTCGCACAGCAACCATTGGATCATACCGAACAACTTCGCAATCAAGAACACAACTGGAAAACTTGCGGCTCAAATCCATACCAGAGATATTCCATAAAACTTTGACATCAGGGTTGCAATGTATGATTGTTTTTAACGCTCGTTTTGCGTTGTTAATCGGTTGTAATTTGCGATTTTTATCAACATCCTCAGAAGACGTGTCCAAAATTGTGTGATATGCAACATGTTCTCCGGAACTTTCTGTGTCTGACTCCGAATCATTCGACGAAGAACTTGAACCAGAACCCGAAGAAGATCGAAATACACGAATTACTTTCTCTGATTTTTCCTTTTCTGAACAAACAGAAGATGAATCATCAGACAAAGTATCCGATTCCACCACCGAACAACCATATGTTTCCACAGGCGTCTCTGGATTATCTGTATGAATTTCAACAGTGCAACCATTTTCTTCTGCGAAACGTTCCGCAATCTCTGCATCATCGAAACAATCTTCGTATGAGTCGTAATCCAAATCCTCGTCCCCAGAAGCAAGAACACCAGAAGAAGCGAGTGCCCCCAACAACGAATCCGATGCCGCACCCAGTCGAAACCCCTGAGAATCCAAATTCACCGCGATTTCCGCCCTGGAATAGACATCCGGATAATGTAAACAAACATTATACAATTCTTCGTCGTGTTGCCGCAACGCACTCATAACATTCAAAATAACATTGAAATTTCCGCCGGCATTCAAGTCTTCCCGAATAACCGCGTCACATTGTTCCGGATCGCCACCACATCCGACATATTTCTCTCTGTTGACCCAGCATGGCAACAAAATTGTTCCGCATTTAATCGCGGTTCCAACAGGTCTGCGGACTATTCGTCCAATATTCTGCGTGATTTTCACAAATGAAGACTTTGGATCCGCAAATACACACATATTGGCACGTTTGGTATCAATTCCTTCCCCGATGGTTTCACAAGATGAAATAATCATGATTTCGTCATCCGCTGTCGCATCAAACACCCGCAACACGCGCGCGCGTTCTCGCACACTTACATCCGCATACAACCCAATCATGTGGATTTTGCGATATTTGCCGCGCAATTCCGGGAATTCTGCGCGCAACACAGCTGCAAATGCCGCACGAAATGCCACTTTATCGACGAAATTTCGCACAGACGTGTCCCGGTCTGTGTTGACATCAGCGTGAAACGTGAGAACTCGGGTGTTGCCTGTGACAAGGATTGCACGCGCAATGGATTCATATACCGAAGTGTTTGTGTTTTCCAGATACAAATCCACGCGAATTTCAAATGGATTCAAGAAACCGTCTTCAACTCCCCGCAAATAGGTGTATTCATACGCCAACGGACCGCAAGACCGGGTTTCTGTTATAGCCGCAGGCGCATCTGGATCGTTGTCATACATAACAATTCCGTTCGTGTTTACTGGGGTGGCTGTGAAGAATGTTTTTTTGTTTATTTGACTGCTGCTGTCTCCGAAAATATGCTCCTGATAGGTTTTGCCAACTGCGTGATGAGCTTCATCAAACACACATACATCTACGGCGACATGCGGCATTCTGCGCAAAGCTTCCAGAAAGGTTCCGTAACTTTGGTAGGTAACACACACAAAGGTTGTCGGAGTTGCCGCAGACGCGCTCGAAACCGCAGATAATCTGGCAGGAAAACACAACTCCATAAATGTGCAAATCTCGGCGATATCTGTCGTGGAATCTCCATCGGAAGACACACGTAATATGTGTGATGTCGCAGCAGCCGAACCAGAACCAGACAAATATTCCGTGACAAATTGGTCAATAAGTGCGAGAGACGGCAGAACATAGACGACAAATCGCGCGGCAAGTACGACACGCATATGACGCATAAGCAGTGACTTGCCTGTTCCACAAAACATTTTCACCAGACAAGCGTTCGATGTGTCTAATTCACGCGCGATTGCGTCGTCAGCTTCTGTTTGATAGGCGCGAAATGGCAGGTGCGATTGCTGCGGTTGCTGCTGCATTATTCAGAGGATGCAAGAAAAAATCAGCGACATGTGGATTTCAGTTTTTCTTCGCTCAAACCCAGTTTTTCTTTTGCCGATGTGCGCATTATGAATTATTGGCAGCGGCGATGGCGTGGTTACATCAATATAACCTCTGGTGTCCAACCAACTAATTCTTTAGGAACATTTCTTTGTCTACATTTATTTTTTCCTTCAGTCCAACAAACAACACTACCGTCTAACATGATAGCTGCCGCGTGTCGTCCATAACCTTCCATAATGTTTTGTTTGAAACTAATTGAAATTACATTTCCTAATTTTTTAGGTATTTGCATTTTAGAGATGGATTTTTTATATCGTAAATCATGTATTCGTAAACGCAAGCACATTACACTACCGTCAGCTATGAACGCTGCAATAAAAGCATCTCCGCAACTAATAGACACTATATTTTTTAGTTCTGAAACAACATAATCTTCTTCGCCCCAATAAACCAAAAGACCGGCAGCATTTAATGTTGCAACAAAGTAGTCACCGCAGCAAACAGTAACAATATTTACCAAATCATCTGGTGGATTGCATAAATTATCGCTGTCGTATCCCCAACAAATAACTCGACCTTCTGCGGTTAACACAGCATTGTGATAAAATCCACAACTTATGTATACAACATTTTCCAAGTGTTCAGGAACTTCACATTGATGGTCATCATTATTTCCCCAACAAATAACACGACCTTCTGCTGTTAGCGCGATTGTATGATAATCTCCAATGCAAACATCAACAACAACCATGATTTCTAGCTCTGCAGGAACATCACATTGACCTTTGTGGTTATCTCCCCAACAAACCAAACGACCCTCCGAAGTTAACACTGCGTTGCATCGCGAACCGCAACAAATTTTGGTAACTACAGAAGTTTTTAATATTTCCGGAACATTACATTGTTCGCATTCATTATGTCCCCAGCAAACCGCCTGTCCATTTGAAGTTAGTGCCAGAACATGCCCATTTCCGCAACAAATTTGAACAACGTTTTCCAAATCCACAGGAACATCACATCCAATGGTCCACTCATTACCCCAACAAACAACTTTATTTTCTGGAGTAATTACTGCCGTAAATGCCGAAGCTGTAGCTATTTTGTTTGAGTTCATATTGGATTTTATTAGAGTTCATATTGGATTTTATTAAAAAAAATAACAAACATTTCAACTTTTTGGGTTTCTGCAATCATATGTTATGAATTATCGGCAGCGGCGGTTACATCAATGTAACATAGGGAGTCCACGCAACTAAACCCGCAGGTACGTCACATTGACCTCGATCGGACCAACAACACACGCTGCCATCTGACATAATAGCCACGATAAAGTCTCCAAGATTTCCATATTGGCTTACAGTAATAGAAACAATATTACTCAACATAGTGGGAATAATTTTTTCGGAGATATGGTTATTTGCACAAAATATAACGTCACCGTCATCCATAAATGCAACCGTATAAATATATTCGCTGCTAATTGACACAGCGTTTTTAATTTGAATAACATCGTGTACATGCCAACAAACAACGCCCCCGTCCGCAGTTAATGCCGCGGTATGAAAAGTACCACAGGAAATCGACACAACATTTTCCAAATCCACTGGAACGTCGCATTGACTGCTGATTTTACCGCCCCAACAAACAACATGTCCGTCAGCAGTCAATGCCGCAACATGAAAGGCGCCACTACTGATGGCTTTAACGGCAACATTTGACAATTCCAATGGAACGTCGCACTGACCTTCGAAGTTGGCGCCCCAACAAACAACTCGTCCGTCTGAAGTTAATGCCGCTACACTCAAATGCCCTAAACTAAGTTCAACAACATTTTCCAAATTTTCTGGAACATCACATTGTCTTTTTTGGTTGTCACCCCAACAAACCACATGCCCATCCGCGGTTAATGCTGCGGTGAACAAATCACGACAATAAATACGTGTGACATTTTCCAACCCCACAGGTGCGTCACATTGATGACGTCTATTGTCTCCCCAACAAACAACTCGTCCTTCCGCAGTTAAGGCTACACAATGTGATGCACCACAACAAATCGCGATAACATTTTCCAAATCCACCGGAACATCACATTGTCCACAATTGTTATTGCCCCAACAAACAACCCTGTTTTCTGAAGTAATAACCGCTGCAAAATATTTTCCGGTGGCGATTTTGTTTGGGTTCATTCTGAATATTTATGTTTTATCTCTAAAATAAACACAAATACGAGTTTCAGTTTTTCTTTCACCGTTGCTGTGTGCGTTATGAATTATCGGCAGCGGCGGTTACATCAATATAACATGGGGAGTCCATGCGACTAAACCTACAGGTACGTCACATTGACCTCGATCGGACCAACAACACACGCTGCCATCTGACATAATGGCTGCAATGCGTTGTCCTATGCTGGTGCGTTGTTTTAAACTGATAGAAACAATATTTTCCATTTTTACAGGAATGTCTATTAGGTTTACAACACCTTCTATGCAAAACACAGCAGTTCCATCCAATAGAACCACAACAGTAAAATCATATCCACTGCAAATTCCAGCAACCCCGTCAACTTGAATAACACCGTTGCACCCAAATCCCCAGAAAAACGCTTGACCAGTTTCCGTCAATGCCGCGGTATGCATGTCTCCGCACGAAATCGACACAACATTTTCTAAACCAGCAGGAACATCACATTGTTCTTCAAGGTTGGACCCCCAACAAATAACCCTTCCATCTGCAGTCAATGCCGCTGTGTGATAAATTCCACAACTAATAGCCACAACATTTTCCAAATCCGCTGGGACATTACATTGACCGCGTTCATTATTGCCCCAACAAACAACTCGTTTGTCTGCAGTTAATGCTGCCACAAAGTCCCCTTCCAAATCTATACGTATAATACGCGGCAAATCTTCCGGGACATTGCATTGACCGTATACATTATTTCCCCAACAAATGACTCGACCGTCTGCTGTTAAAGCTGCATTATACAAATATGAACAACCAATTTGTACAACATTTTCCAAACCAGCAGGAACATCACATTGTCCTTCAACGTTTGACCCCCAACAAACAACTCGACCTTCTGCAGTCAAAGCTACACAATTTGACGTACCGCAACAAATTGCCACAACATTTTCCAAATCCGCAGGAGCATTGTATTTTCCGTTTCGGGTGTTACCCCAGCAAACTACCCTATTTTCTGAAGTAATAACAGCCGTAAAAGACCCTCCGACGGCGATTTTGTTTGGGTTCATGATCACGAACTTGTTTTTTGAATTGTCATTGAATAAACGCCGAACCTGGTTTCGATTTTCTGGCGATTGCGCAAAAAATTTTCTCTCGATCGCGACCTTTTTTTTTCAATTATTTTCTGGTTTGGTCTGCATTGGCAGAGTAAACAGAAGATAATTTGGTAGATAATGTTAATTAAAATGTTGTTTTTTCTCTCTCTCCTTTCCGGGAGAAATGGTTGGTTGTTTTCTTGCGGTCAAAAAAAATATCGCACAGCAAAAAACACGAACAACCGCGCGTTACTGCTGTTAATTAATAAAAGTTTGCGATAAGATAATTAACATAAAATTAAAAGTGCCAGATTATTATGGCTTATTCCTCTGCAACCACATCAGCACCATTTCCAGGTATTACGGAAGAAAAATACAACATGTCACATGTGTGCACCTATTGCAAACCAGACGCCGAACTATTTTTACCCAGTGAAACCGCGGAATTAACCGAAGATGGTAGACAATATGTCCGAAATCTGTTGTATCGCGAAGACTTGTTGGACATTTTCATGATCAGTGCCAGCAGTGGCAACAGCGACGACGACGAACAAGAACAGATGTTCAGTCATATGACTAAAATAATGCTTTGTTTGTATGAATTGTTGCACACCGTGGCGACATCCGATCCGCGCGCAGAATGTGCACGAATGTTGATTGATTGTGTCCAAAAAGCCAGCCATGTAGCCGCTAAACATCTCGGTTGCGACACCGATTCTGCACACAACACACAAGACGTGGCTATTGGTATGTGTATTTTGTATTCTTATGAATACATGCAGTTTACTCACCCAGCTATGTGTGCCTTTTTATGCCCAGATTTTGACCCAGCTGTTGCCACTGCTGCCGTGGGGTTACTGAATAAACAACTTGACACCTCTGCTGTTTCAGCCGCAGAAGCCACCGCAAAAATATGGAAGGTTAAGAAATGCGTCGACGATTGCCAAAATTTTTCTCTCGATGCAAGGAACCAAGGTTCCCCTGCGACCCCTCCTTCCTAGCGACCAGGTTTACCTTTTTCTTCCATACAGAAGATAAATCGCCAAAAGTTTGTTTCACCGAATTGTTGGAGGATCGCCAAAAATTTTTCTCTCGATCGTGGCATTTAAATTCCATTATCTTCTGTGGTTGGCAGAGAGAACCTTGGTTCCCTACAAAAAACGAAATAAAAATAATCCGCAAATTTACATACACCTTCCCAGAAGCCCAGAAGATGTCTGTAAGTATTGAAATACACTCGGATCCAAAAGACACACATCCCCTGTTATGCAAAGAAACGCCACCACACTATGGCGGAATTAGGCATGTAACACCTATTGAAACGTTCCAATGGAATTTACCATCCATCCAGGGAATTCAATTGTGTGTTTACAAAATAACTCACACTCAACATAAGCCCTTTCTCTCTTTCCTGTTGGAAAAGAACCGCAACACAGAGGAATTTGAATTGCCAACACTTCCTCTGTTTTCAGCAGGAAGTATCACATCCGCTGTAAAATACGCTCTGGTTAATTTGTCATCTAAATTCAAATTATCGAATTATTCGGCGTTTGAACAATCTGTTCAGGTCATTGGTGCAACAGAAATAGGCGGTTGGGTAACAATATTCATAGATGTGACAGGTATGAAAGGCAACGATGGGCGATATTTCGATTTACAAATACCACAAGCTGCGAATGTTCGCATGATTTTTGGATTATTGGACGAAATTGTCAACACTCGGCGAATATTTGATGTCCCGGTTGCCGAAGAAACCACGGATTTTTTTGAAACTCATGCAGCGGAATATGGCACATTGTACCATGCTGGCGCTGGCGGCGACTCAGACACACCCATAGAACATCCTGTTGCGGCGTATATCAGCAAAGATAACGAAACCAAACTCCAATTCACGAGTATTTTCGGCGAAACCGCGGCATCATCGACAGATGTTCAATCCATTGTCGGACCCTATTTCTATTTTACAACCTACGGATTTGCGCAAAAATACAAAAGTCAGTGTCCATCTCAGAGTTTAATTGGGGCATTTTGTCCAGAAGGAGTTGTCAGATTTGCTCTGTTCCTCGGTAAAACCTGGCATACGGACTATGATTCATTGTTGACAGCAACTGCAATATCCAGAATTGATGACCCCGTGGATGTCACAGCTTGGACAGAAGAATATGATAGTGTGCAAATATCTGATTTCAATCACGAAGCCGGATATGTCAAATATGTTGTGAAAACCTATGACCAACAATGCCCGATTCATTGGACACGTTGATCGATGAACACCGCGGTTGAGCGTTTTTTATTTCCCTCACAGCGGAATAAAAAACAGGGTTGATTTATCTAAGTTTTTTACTGTAATTTCGTTTGTGTTTTCTGTTGCGTTTGCGAGTTCTTCGGTTTTTACGACCGCGACCCCTGCCACGTCCGCCAAACATCATGTTTCGGAACACGCCAGCCAAATCCAGTTGATTTGCCTCCTGTTCAATCATGGACTGGTTTGCGGCTGTCAAAGACTCGTTTTGTTCATAGGCAGATCGCATAAACTGAATGAAATCGTTTCTGAAAAAGTCCCGTCGCTGTTCCTCCGTCATATCTCCGACTCCGTTCGCGGTCTGGTATTCTTCATTATCCAAATGTTCCGAGTTCCATTGTTGAATTAACTCGTTTTTATCCAGAGCAATAACTGCGGAAGCGGAATCCGAAATATTCACTCCAAAACCTTTTTTCAGGATGGATTTGTAGATCGCCAAACACGTCGGAGCATTGGGGTTCTCAATACACTGCACCAACATGGCGGTTTTCATACACATGATAAGTCTCTCAAACCTGCCTTTGACACAACTCATATTGTTCGGGTTCATCTGAGTGACATCCACGTTGGCGCCGTACGCCATCGCACATTCTTGGACATACGCATGTAAATATTCTTTCACTACCTCAGGGGGTTGTTCCAACATGAAATCCAAAGCTTTTCCATACAAATTACGATATTCAGGGGTTAATAGTTGACTAGTCTCGGTCATTTGCAGGTTTGCGTACAAAGCATCCAGGGCTGTCAATAATGGTTGGCGTTCTTCTGCGGTGAACGCCGAGGTAATGGCTACCTGCAGGTGGTGTTTGACATAGTTTACGAAATCCGAATTGTTTATGGTGGAAAAGTCTCTTGTTGCAACATCCGACAAAAGAGAAAGCAATTCTGGTTTGTTAATGGCATCAAATTCGTTATGAACTTGATATGCGATTCCTGCGATAGGAGGTGGTTGATTTCGCATTATTGCGGGTTTATTTTCCTCAGATATTGGACAATTTTGGAATATGTTGATAAAATATGCGTTGGGATGTATATTCCATTCTGTCAAAGGTTGATTAAAAGTTGTGCAATTAGCAAACATTTGTGACATACTTATGACTTGCGATACATTCCAAGCATTTAATGGTTGGTTAAAATTTGTGCAACTAGTAAACATGGATGTCATAGTTGTAACACTTGACACATTCCACCCATTTAACGGGTGATTAAAATTCGTGCAACCAGTAAACATGGCTGACATATTTGTAACATGTGATACGTCCCACGCATCTAATGGTTGATTAAATGTTGTGCAACCAATAAACATTCCCAACATAGCCGGAACTTGTGATACATCCCAGGCGTTTAATGGTTGATTGAATGACGAGCATTTCATAAACATGGCTTCCATATTTGTAACATGTGATACATTCCACGCGTCTAAGGGTTGATTAAACACTGCGCATTCATTGAACATTGCGGACATATTTGTAACATGTGACACATTCCATGCGTTTAATGGTTGATTAAATAACGTGCATTTGTTGAACATGGATCTCATATTTGTAACATGTGACGTATCCCAGTCTTGAATTCCATCAAACATGTTATTTTCGATATTTTCATAGCCGTAGAATAATGATGAAAAGTTTGTAACCAAAGTGACATCCCATGTACGAATATGCCCATATTCGTGATCTTCTTGGTTCATGTATTTTTGTATGGCCGTATTTAATTCTTCTTTTGTGGTTGGTTTGAAACGTACTCCTCCACGATGTTTGGCATGTCTTCGTCGGCTTTTGCTGTTGTTTTTATTTATCTTTTTTTGGACAAAATGTTTATTTTTGGTTCTCATATACTTTTCACAGAGTAAAATCCGATCCCTGTTTTTGTTTCCGCGAAAACAGAAGCGTTTTGTTCTCACAAAACTATATGAGCACCGCGCCCACAGGATACAAAGTTGGATCCACGGATTTAGCCAACGTATTTTTACCTCTAAGCTCAGGAACCCCTGTGGGATATAACACAGGATTTGTTGTGTCTGGTATGGGCGATTTAAGCGCTCTATTCGCGGCTCGGGTTGCGACTTCTGCACCAACGACCGGATATGTCGTGTCTGGTGTCGGAGATTTAAACACGATTTTTTCTCCGCTGTAGGGAACTAATAATGGATTAGGCTTGCCATGCAAGCTGGCGTTTGCGGAAAATTTTTCTCTCGATCGCGACCAAGTGTTTTCCATTTTCTTCTGTTTTGTTCTGCGATGGCGGAAAGACAGGAGATGATGCAAAGGAATTAACCAACAATTCAGTTTCACCAGTTTGTTGGCGTTCGCGGAAAATTTTCTCTCGATTTTTATTTTTTTCTGTTTTGGTGAAAAGGAGGGGTCGTAGGGAACCTTGGTTCCCTGCATCAAGAGAAAAATTTTCCATAGTTCGTGTTTTATTTGACGTTATCGCCGAGATAAAGTCAAATAAAAGTCCCAATAAAAACGTTATGTACATGATTTTTTTCATTGCCGCAGCTGTCATGCGCGACAATCAGACGAATCTACAATATTTGACACAAACGCACACGGATGATTTCCAATAATAATTCGCGCAGTTCCCCAACCAATGGCTGTATCGTCTTTGGAAATAACCGTACAATTTGTCCAACCACAGAAGATGTGTTCGATTTCGTGTGAATGAACTTCTTGGGGTATATCAGTTAATCCGTTATTCGCGGCATTCTTGCCAAACATGTAGAACTTTCCGTTAACATCAATCGCTGCAACAGCAAATCGTCCGCAAGAAATCGACGAAAACACAATATCTTCTGCCAAGTCCGCGTATAATTCTCGGATGTTGTGAAACGAACCGCCCCAATACAGGAGTTTGCCCTGGATAGTCAAGGCAACGACGGTGTTTCCATAAAACCCAATTTGAGCAAATATTTCGGATTCATGTTTCTTTGGAGTTTCCACCGATTCTCGGAGATGTTTGTAGACATTGTCGCTATTGACTCCCAAATACACGATCCATGAAATAATTTTGCCTTCCGCTGTTAAAACAGCCGCATAGTTGTCTGACACAGCAATATCATTGACGATATGATTTTCCAGTCCAGGCAACAAGAATGTTCGTTTTCCCCAAACAAACACACGACCTTCAGAGGAAATGCCGCAAGTATAGGTTGGACCACACGCGATTTTTTGTATTTTATATTTTCCAATATTTATGCAAGTCGGGACATCGCATTGCCAGTTTTTGTTACTACCCCAGCAAATAACTTTGCCAGTATTCAACAACATTGCGCTGTGATTATCTCCACATGCAATATCCGTCACAACCGCGCCATCATCGATTTTCCACATGGGAATGTTGGTTTTACCTTCCGACATGTCTCCTTTGCAGAACAGATTGCCATTTTCCGTTTGAATCAACATGTGTTTGTCTCCATAGGCGACTTTTTTTATGTGTGAATTTGGAATAATAATTGTTTTGCTGTGAAATACGTCGTCGCGATTCGCGGCAGAATTTTCAGTTATTTCTGTCACGGCTGACATCAACGCCTCGGACACTTCTGACGTGTTGGTTGACTTTATACTTACCTCTGTATCTAACTTCGGCTCAGTCTCAGTCTTAAAGAGATACAAAGATCGCAAAGAAGGTAGAGGAGCGGATTCGTAGCTGCACATAATAGGAGATTCCATTGCTGTTGATTGATTTAAGTTGCATTTCATTTGTTTGGGATTATTTTTCTCAATTTTTAGCAATTCCTCTGGTTTCAATCTTTTTCTTTTGCTGCATGTGAGGTGCATCAAAAGAAAACGCCTGTTTGTTATACAAAACCCAAACAATTACTTGGAACAACCACCACGCAACCGCAACACTAAGTGCAACGTGGATTCTTTCTGGACATTGTAATCCGCCAAAGTTCTTCCATCTTCCAGTTGCTTTCCAGAAAAAATAAGTCGTTGTTGATCTGGCGGAATGCCCTCCTTATCCGCAATCTTTTGCTTGATTTCATCAATCGTATTGGATGGTTCTACTTCCAATGTAATGGTTTTTCCTGTAAGAGTCTTGACAAAGATTTGCATTTCTCGCCTAGTATACAACATACATGGATAATATTTAAGTTGGTTTTGCTGTCGAGCAAAACTTCGTTGCGACAGTCAAGGTTGGTTTTGCGGACAAGCAAAACTTCGTTGTGACTAGCGGTGGTTACATCAATATGACCATGCCAGTTTGAGCAATAAATCCTTCAGGAACATCACATTGTCCTTCAACGCTGGACCCCCAACAAACAACTTTTCCTTCTGAAGTAAGTGCGGCTGTGTGACCCTCACCACAACTAATCGCTACAACGTTTTCCAAGTCCGACGGAACATCACATTGATTAATATCATTATCACCCCAACAAATGACTTTTCCTTTTGAAGTCAAAGCAGCCACGTGATATCCTCCACAACTAATCGCCACAACATTTTCCAAGTCAGGCGGAACATTACATAGATTTGGATTACCCCAACAAACAACTTTTCCTTCTGGAGTTATTGTGGCTGTGTGATAACATGAACAACTCAACGTTTTGCACGTTAACATGATGTGTGTGTAAAACTTTGGTGCAATTGTTTGGTTTCAAATTTTGGCAGCCAGGCAAAAGTTAAATAAAAAACATAAATAACTTGTAAACAATACACCCCCGACCCCGTCTAAGCTTTCGTCTTTGGACTGCACACAAGCACTATAGGACTGGACGCACCCGCAGAAGATTTACCAGTCAATAAAAGCTTTGTTTGTTTTTTTTCTCGAGGTTTCGCAGCAGCAGCTCGTGGTTTTTTTGGTTTTGTTTCGGTGGCAGCAGAGTCCACCCCATCAACCGCACCATCCGCAGCAGAAGAAACAATTTTTGCCTTGACTCTTCTGGCAATCGTGCGAGGTTTCTTGGGTTCTGCTGTGCCGGCGTCGACGTCTGCGGCAGCAGCTACAGGTGTGCCCGCAGCAATAAATTCGTCAAATAACAAATATTTGATTTCTTTGCATCGCAAAGCTTCCCGTTTCTTCAGGATTTTTTCCGCACACACGACAGGGTCGTCTACGTATTTTTCCCGGATTTTCTGAAAAGCTTTGTCCATTTCTGCGCACAATTTCGGTTCCCGCACAGTTCGCACTCCCTCCCCGCTCATATCCCAGATTTGTTCCAAAACTAGGGCAAAGAACTGCAGCACAGGTTTCATAATTTGATTCGTAATGTAATACACATAATCCATTTCCAACCCATGTTCTCGGACATAGGCAGGCGTTTCCACTCGATGACTCTGCAATATGTCCTTCTTTTTCCCAGGAACTTTGATAAATACATACGGAATTCTATCTCCCGCTGAGGGTTTATCTCCTGGATCTCTGGCACCCATTCTGTCTGCCAACACTCGATGAGCTGGCAAGGTTTTTTTGTACTCTCCACGCAAAGATTTACTGATGGTTAATTTATCTAGCGGCACCTCTCCGCGGATTAATTCAGCTAATTTGCCGCGAAGAAATTCAATAGCCGCGCGTATATCGAGAGTTTTCATAACAATGTCTATGACTCCTCCATAGGTGTCTTTTACAATCGGGGAATTGTCTCTGCGCCGAATAGCAATTCCCATTTCTTTGCGACATTTGTACTTTTCCGGATTGGATTCATACAATATTCCAACATATCGTTTTTTCGATAATAAACAGAATGGCATGAGAGTTTTCTCATATTCGAAATTATGTGGTTCTTTCAGGAACGACGACGCCAATTTGCCCGCGACTTGAGCCAATTCGATGGTTATTTCCAGGGCTCGTTTCCCACGAATCGGTGTAACTCCATCAACTTCTGTCAAATTAAACGTGAAGAACACGGAATCTGTATCACCATATATGTGTTCCGCATGAGTCATAACTTTCCCCTGTTTGGCGGTTTCCACGATCCGATCTTTGAAACATTCTTCGATAATTCGGCGTCCATATAACAGAGATTTTCTGCCCATTTCCGTCGTACATGCAGCAATATCCAAATCTCTGATTTGACTGGTGGATGCTCCTGTGCCGCCATACACAGAATTTGCCGTGACTTTGCAACCCAATTGGCGCTGTTCTAGCACCGCCCATTTGAATGGATCTTTTTCGGTTTTCTGCAACGCACGGGTGTCTTTTCTGGCTTTGATTAATCTGCGGAGAATGGTTGTAATTACTGGCAATTCTCCATCGGGATATTGAATAAAACAACACTCTTTTCTGCCGACTTTGACTTTTGTGGCGCGAGCTTTGGGTGTTTTGCGGCGCCATTCATACACATCAAATTCCCGCGTGACATATTCGTGTCTGGGAACCGCCGTGTAATAATTTCCCGCGGCATCTTTATCTCCTGTTTCAGCGATCAATTCGTTCGCTAAATTGTAAGTTTTCGTAAACACTTTGGTTTCCTGTGATAGCCGTTCGCTGTCCATGCAACTGGGATACAAACTATTGTAATCCAAACAGGCGATGGGATTATCTGTGTAAATGGAACATTTCGGATCAAATACACAAGCCCCTTCATATCCTTCGTTGCCTTCTGTGTTATCCAAGGTTGGCATCAAAATACCCATGCGCCGGCATTCTTTAGCAATAATACTGAGAAGTTTGATACTTTGACCACGAATGGCTAAATATTCCAGCGGTACACTGCAAATGTTGGACATTTCGATAAACCCCGTGAGAATATCTGACTTATTGAACAAATATTGGACAAGATTGCAATCTTGAATACAATACTTTGCGACGACGCCGCGGTCCAGGTCGGAACCATTGGACAATCGAAATATGTCTTTCGGTGTGATGTCGTCTTTCGCCAAACACCACATGACTGCAGCCGCTGCAGGATTTGGATTAATATGCCCGCGAATAACAATGTATTTTTCTGCCCGATTGACTTCTTTTACGTAATACTTTTCTTCACATCGGTTTACGGAATGCGAGATTTCTTCCAAGTGAATATAACTGCCGGCATATAACCCTGTTAAATTGCCGGTATGTAATATTGTTTCTTCGGCTTTGGCGTCGCCGCCCGAAACGCCAACACATTCCCATTTCGATATTTTATCTCGGATTTTAGTTCCAGCAACAAAGTCTAGTTTATAGCTATCTAAGGTGTCTGTTCTTCGGTAAAAGTTGTATAAATCGATGTGAATTCGTCCAGGAATGTCGAAATATTTCAAATCGTGTTGTCCGCTGGCGATTTGTATGGATTTCGTCTCGATTTGAACTTCCCCATATTTATTTATTTTACCGCAGATTTCGTCACCATTGCAAGACAATTGCAGAAATTCTTTTTCACAATCCAATTCTTTCGCCCGCAAAAACATGAAATCGTAATCAAACTTGTCTGTGTTGTACCCAATTAACAGGGTTGGATTCATTCGCTGAATTAACCGCTGCCAAGCCAATAAAACTTCTCGTTCGGTTTTGTAGGATTCGATTTGGGTTATTTTCATGTTTGTTTCCTCTGGCATAATGCAGCCATGCAGGGTGATACAATGATGCAAATAGGGTTCTGTGCTGCCGTATTTCATGAATGTTGTTCCAATACAGGTCACTTTATCTCCTTCGACTTCTGGAAATATCGCAGATAACGTCGAATTCAAATAAATGATTTTGTCCTGATCCTTGAACACAGAATTCCAAATATCCAACACGGTTAGTCTTGCTCCAGTGGCAGCACTAGCGGCACCGGCACTAACATGAGATTTTGGTGTGACATTTCGTTTGCGTTCTAGCTGCGCCGGTGCATCACCGGAATCCAAACTATCATCGTCAGTATCCCCTGCTGCTGCGGCGCAAATGTCTTCCAAGTCTTCCGAATCATGTTTATCTGCTGCAATGGTCGCGAAATGATTTTCAATATCTGCCATAGATGCCGCGAGTTCAGACACGTTTGTTGTCAAAATATTTGTATCAATCCATCGATCAAATAACACCAACAACTCTGCGCGTGATGGCATTTCTTTGGGATAAATACGGTCCACGTTGACCGTAGAGGCAGCAGACGTCGCCGTCGAATATCCGAACGCCATCAAAATCATTTGTTTGAATAACTCTGTTATGTTCTGCGCAGGCAATGTTGCCGCCTCAGGGCGGGTTCGCATATAATCCACGATATTTGTCGCGAGTTTTTTGTAGGTTTTCACAGGCAATGGGAAATCTCCATGACTACTATCCGCTTCAATATCAAACGAAGCAATGATATACGGCACAGGGTCGATTTTATCCGGCAACGATTGAACATGTACGTGTTCTGTTTCGAAATCATATTCACAGGAACACGTCGATGTTTCGACGACATGTTTTGCAGACACGGATACCCATCCAGAAGGATTAATATCTCGATCATGATAAAATCGCAACAAAGGAGTTACGTGAGATTCGTATAATTTCAGGGATGTGCCATTGAACGTGTATCCGTCTTTCCGCAGATGACCGCCGAAGGATGAAGTAAACCACAGATTTTTGACGGTATTAAATATCGTTTGATTTCTGAAGGTTAATTCAATAAATTTGTGTTTTGTTTTTCCATCATAGCCGTAAAATTTGCGGCGATACACGTATTTGCTGGATATGTATTTGTATATTTCCAGATGATCCATGGTTAGACCGAGTTTTTTGTACAGATGACACACGAAGTTTTGTAACATGTCTTTTGTCCAGTCAGGAGTCACCATGACATACAAATATGGTCTGAAGCCTCGAACAGAACATTTGTATTGATTTCCTGCGGTGTCCATGCCGAATAATTGAATGGTAAATAAGGCGTTATTTCCACCGGCGTTTATAGCGGCTGCTCCTGGTTTGCGACCTCGCCCTGATGTTGCAACGGCTGCTGTTCCGCCGGTTGCTGCTGCATCGGATATAACACTCGCTAAAGACGGGTCAGGAGCTTGAACAACTTTTACAGCGGTTAATTTAAACACCATATCATCTGTCGGTTGCTGAGATGCATGGTTGTTTTCACTCATATACAATGTACACAACCTGCATTTAATTGAGATTGAATGGCTCAATTTTGTAGGGAACCAAGGTTCCCCTACGACCCCTCCTTTCATTTTTTCTAAGCGGCGGGGGCAAGCCCCGCTCGCCTGGTCAATTGAAGACGCATTCGCGGACAAACAGGAGAAAAATGTCCAACAATTCAGTTACAGGGAACCAAGGATTGGGCTTGCCGTGCAAGCCGTCGTCTCCGTTGGAGACTTCCCCTACGACCCCTCCTTTTATTGTTCTAAGCGGCGGGGGCAAGCCCCGCGCGCCAGATCAATCGAAGACGCATTCGCGGATAAACAGAAGAGAAATGTCCAACAATTCAGTTACACCAATTTGTTGGCGAGTTCGCGGAAAAATTTTCTCTCGATCGCGACCAGATTTATTTTCTTTTTCAGGGTGGGTGGCGGCTAACCAGAAGAAAATAGAATACCTTGGTCGCGATCGAGAGAAAAATTTTCCGAGATCGGTTCGACAGAGAGAACAGAAAATAAAGTGATCGAGGATGGGTTTACTACTCTAATTCGCAAATAGTCATTCGCAATGTGTTTCCCAATGTGCGTGCAATTGGCGCCGGTGCAGCCAAGTCGCTGCTAAAAGAACACATAATCTCCGCATACCCCGGTGCATTATTCGCCACAAATTTCACACCTAATGGGGAACCCCGATTGGCATCAACACACCACCGAATAAACTGAGGATAATGACACAATAAAATGCATTTCAGGACATAATAGGCAAATATGTTTGTTTTTTCCTGATACGCGGGGGCAGGGGTGGTTGCTCGTATAAATAAATCCGAATAACGCAATCCCATGTGTGACAAAACTTTTTCCATTTGTGTCATGCTGTGCGCACATTCCAACTTTATATACAGGGAAATGTATTTATTATATAATTTTGCAGGCACCAATTCGTAACAACATATTGCGACATTCATGATTTCCGCCCAGAATTCCGCATATGCTTCAAATGCATTTATTTTGGATTTACCTCGGATAGCCGGAAACTCCCGCTCGATTGTTGCATTACAAGCCCTGATGTTCTCTCCTCGGGGATCCAAAGCAGAAAAATCCAACCCGAGAGCATGAAAGGTTTCGTGAATAAATACTTTGAAAAATTCCTCTTTTCTGTAAATAATGATTTCTTGTTTTCTGCTGCTTCCAGCGTCGCCATCACAGGCAAATGTGTATGCTGTGTTTGCATGTATTTCAGATAACACTGTTGCGTTAGTTGCCGGCAAACGTTTCGTAGCAGTTGTCATATACACGTAAACATCTATGGGTTTTGCTCGACATGGATCGGATTCTGGAGTTATTATTGCCGCCATTTCCAACCACAACACCATTCTGTGTGCCCGTCGACGACATTTCTCATCACTAGCGTCGGACCCAGAGAGAAAAAAATGTATCATGTATGGTTTCCCAGATGTTACCAATTGTCCGCGATATGTTATTTTTGTGCGCAACGTTCTGATTTCTTTTGCGATGGGTGCAGGAATTCCAGCCGCCGCTGCCGACGTGACCGAAACACTCACATTTCTCTCTGTAATGCCTTCTGGAACAGAAACCCGTTTGTCCGCCATTTGTATAAGTTTACGCAATTTCGAGAAATATTTTGCTGTCCAAGTGTCGAGTTCTTTTGCTGGTGCAGCCGCAGCCGCAGCCGATTTATAATAATGTTGCAATAAATGTTCACTTATCCCAGTGAATTTCGCTGATGCCGTGGCAGACATGTATTGAGTATTTGAGTGTATGTGACTATAATAAATGAGTATTATATGCCTGGTTTATTTAGATCTGGATTATATCAAAAACATTTCGGTGGAGATAACATAATTACAACCGCAGCCATTCAGATGGGTTGCACAAAAGGCAGAGGTTCCACAACACGCATGTTGAATTATTGCAACAAACGTCAACCGGAATCCGCATGCATTCTGCGGTTTGTCAAAGTTCGCGGTTGAGTGTTGTCGATTTGACCATGCATTTTAACTTTATCTTCGGTTCTCTCTGTCAATTGGTGGAAAAAACAGAAGATATATTGCCAATAATTCGGTTTCACCAATTTGTTGGCGAGCCCGGAAAATTTTTCTCTCGATCGCGACCATGTAATTTATTTTATCTTCTGTGTTGTTCTTCAATTGGCGGCTAAACAGAAGATAAAATGCCAATGATTTGGTTTCACCAATTTGTTGGCGGGAAGGAGGGGTCGCAGGGGAAACTTGGTTCCCTGCATCGCGACCATTTATTTCCAATTCCCCCTGGGTTAGCGGTGAAACAGAAGATACATTGCCAATGATTTGGTTTCACCAGTTTGTTGGTGATCGGACCATTATCTTCTGTTTCAGCAGAGAGAGAACACACGTTTTGTTTCTTATATAATATATGAATTGGCGATCCTTATTGACAAATTCTTCTGTATTAGCCACCGTTACAATACTTGCTGTGTGTAATTTGATTGGATTATTGGTGACCAATGATACCCGAATGGTTGCATTATTTATTATTATTGGCGTCCTTGTTCGGTCATTTAATAAAAATATGGTGTTAGTTTTGGGCATTCCTCTGCTGCTTGTCAATTTACTTTCTCTCCAAAACGCAGGAGGTATAGAAGGTATGACAACAGCTTCTGCCACAGGCGCTTCTTCGGATGAGAATGGACGTGATCGCACAAATAAACGACAAGACCGCAGACACAATGGCAAACGAAACAGAGGATTAGATCAAAAAACATCCCAACGTTTGACCATGACTCCTTTGTCAGTTGTTGGCGCGGATGGCGACGATGTTGTGCCGTCAGACAATGCCGATGAAGCCAGCGAACCTCAGGGATTTGTGTCTGGAAACGCCAAAGGTCAATCCCATAGCATCGATTATGCGTCAACAATCGAAGATGCTTATGACCAATTAAACAGCGTTCTCGGCGGAGATGGCATCAAACGCCTCACAAATGACACGCAAAGTCTCATGAAACAACAAATGCAATTGGCAGAAGCTATGAAAGGTATGACTCCGGTTATCAAGTCCATTGCTCCCATGGTGGAAAATTTAAAAGGGATGATGAACCAAATGGGCGATAGCAAAGACAGTTTGCAATCCGTCATGGCATCCATGCCAGGTGCGAAGTAAACGGTTTGACACCGACGTATTTTGTATTTTCTGTTTACCCTGTTAAGAGAGAACGGAAAATACCCAAAGATACATGTTTACTTTCGCCGACGTTGACTGAAGTTTCGACTACGTCTTCTGTTTTGTTTGCGAGTTTTGCGACTACGCCTGCGACCCCTGCCACGACCGCGACCACCAAACATCATGTTTCGGAACACACCAGCGGTATCTAATTGATTCGCCTCCTGTTCGATCATTGCCTGGTTTGCGTCCGTCAAAGACTCGTTTTGTTCGTAAGCCGATCGCATAAACTGAATAAAATCGTTCCTAAAAAAGTCTCTTCGTTGGTCTTCGGTCATATCTCCCACCCCATTCGCAGTCTGGTATTCTTCATTATCCAGATGTTCCGCATTCCATTGTTGGATTAACTCGTTTTTATCCAGAGCAACAACTGCAGAATCGGAAATATTCACACCGAAACCTTTCTTTAGTATG
>SXGQ01087547.1_pt1 | contig 25620 bp, 24 predicted proteins | sample 3178371 | NCBI WGS metagenome assembly SXGQ01 (sample SAMN11356859, study PRJNA531348) | freshwater metagenome | isolation source: freshwater sample F1-20 | place: China: Fuxian Lake, Yuxi | collected 2017-12-25 | reverse complement strand
GAACCGGTAGCTTGCCGGTGGGAACCGGTAGCTTGCCGGTGGGAACCGGTAGCTTGCCGGCAAGAACCGGTAGCTTGCCGGAAAGAACCGGTAGCTTGCCGGAAAGAACCGGTGGAATCACGGGAGGTGACCGATGATCGGCGGATGGATGGCTCCGGGGGCGAGTCCGCTCCTCGTCGCCTTCGGGCCGTTCAGCGAACCGGTGAGCGTCGGCCACTACATGGTGGTGGGTGCCGTGATGTTCGTCGCCGGGGTGGTCTGCATGGCGGTGAAACGGAACGCCCTCGGGGTGCTGATGGGCATCGAACTGGTGCTCAACGGCGCGAATGTCAATTTCGTCGCCCTGTCGTCCCCCTACCTCCAGGCCCACGGTTCCGGTCTGGGGCTCGACGGCCAGGTGATGGCCCTGTTCGTGATCCTGCTCGCCGCGGCCGAGGCTGCTGTCGCGCTCGCGATCACGCTCAACTTTTACAACAACCACGCCACGGTCGACGTCGACCGCGCGGAAGACCTCAAGGGGTGATGGTCGACGGACGTCCCGGCGGGCCGTCCTGCCCGACTCCCCCGATCGACACGTCGCTTCATCGACACCGCATCCACCACCGACCCACGGCATTTCATGGACGCTGCGGCGACCCTCCCCCTGCTGCTTGGACTGGCCTGGCTGGCGCCGCTGGTCTCGTTCGTCGCGATCCTTTTCTACGGACCGCGCATGGGGCCCCATGGCCGGAATGCCGCCTGGGTGGCGACTGCGGCGATCGCGACGTCGTTCGCCCTGTCGCTCCTCTCCGCGGGGGTCTGGCTCGCCGCGCACCCCGTGACCGCGACCGGCGGAGCCCATGGCGGCGATCACGGCGGTGGCGACCACGGTGGCACCGGTGCCGCCGGTGGTCAGGGGGCCACCGGGGCCGCTGGCCCGCAGGCTGGCGCATCGGGCGGTGCGGGTGAGCACGGCGCCACTGGCAGCCACGGGGGTGGGCATGGCGCTCCGGTTCCGTCGTCCTACTCGGGCGATTGGTACACGCTCTACGAAGCCGGTGGGCTGACGCTGTCGATCGGCTGGTGGATCGACGCTCTCACCGTCTTGATGTTCGTCGTTGTCACCCTGATCGCGACCTGCATCCATGTCTACGCCTCGGGTTACATGCACGACGAGCTGCACGACGTCACCGACCATGAAGTCCATCTCGCCGACGGCAGCCACCTCCATCGCCCCGGCCGGTTTCCGCGATTCTTCCAAGCCCTGTCGTTGTTCTGCTTCTCGATGCTCGGGATCGTCATCGCCGGCAACCTGGCGATGGTGTTCATTTTCTGGGAGCTGGTGGGGATCTGCTCGTGGTTCCTCATCGGCTTTTACTACGAGCGGCGGTCGGCATCGAATGCGGCCAACAAGGCGTTCATCGTCAATCGGGTCGGCGACTTCGGCATGCTGATCGGGCTGATGGCCCTCTGGGGGGCGCTCGGCACGCTGCACTTCGGCGATCGTGTCGCCAACGAGGGCGGGGCGGCGGTCACCCGTCCCGGCCTGTTCAATCTGGTGAGGCCGCCGGCTTCGGGGCACGCGCTCGAGGTGCCGGCCGGCATGGTCACGTTCGCCGCCGCCGACGAGGTGGCTGCCGTGGTGCGCTCGTCCACCGACCCGGCTGCGGCAGCCGAGGCCGTCGCCGCGCGTGTCGACGGGTGGCGGCACCGCGACATGGGGCGCTGGCTGCTGTTCATCGCCGGCGTCGGCATCTTCTGCGGGTGCGTCGGCAAGAGCGCCCAGTTTCCGCTGTTCGTCTGGTTGCCCGATGCGATGGAAGGGCCGACGCCCGTCTCGGCCCTCGTCCACTCCGCGACGATGGTCGCCGCCGGTGTCTACCTCGTGGGGCGGTTCTATCCGGTCCTCACCCCCGACGTCCTCCATGTCATCGCCTGGATCGGCGCGATCACGTTGTTCATCGCCGCCACGATCGCGCTGGTCGCCAACGACATCAAGCGGGTGCTCGCCTACTCGACGGTGAGTCAGCTCGGCTACATGATGCTCGCGCTCGGGGTGGGAGGCTGGTCGGCAGGCCTGTTCCATCTCGTCACCCACGCCTTCTTCAAGAGCCTGTTGTTCCTCTGCTCGGGGTCGGTGATCCACGCCTGCCACACCAACGACATGCGGAAGATGGGTGGGCTCGCGAAGGTCATGCCGTGGACGGCCGGCACGATGCTGGTCGGCTGCCTGGCGATCATCGGTGCGGGCATCCCGTTCGTGATCGGCACCAGCGGCTACTACTCGAAGGACGCGATCCTCGCCCAGGCGCTGTCGTTCGCGAACGCCAACCCGGGGCGCGGCGCGCTCTTCCTGGCCGTGGCTGGCGGAGCGTTCCTCACCGCCTTCTACATGTTCCGGCTCTGGTTCATGACGTTCGCCGGAGAACCGCGTGATCACCATGTCGCCGAGCATGCCCACGAGTCGCCGCCGGTCATGGTGCGCCCCCTGGTCGTGCTGGCCGTGCTCGCCGTCGTCGCCGGCTGGACATTGCCGGGAGGGTTCGGTTTGGCGAACCTGATCGAGCAGGCGCGCCCGGCGGGGACCGGCGGGCTGGAGCAGGGCGGATTCCTCTTCTCCGGGTTGGTGCTCCCCCCGGAGCACGAAAGCCATGTCGGCGCCGTGCATGTCACGGCCACGCTGACCGCGTTCGCCACGGCGGCGGCTGGCGTTCTCCTCGCCGCCGCGATGTACCTCTGGCGGTGGTTGTCACCGGAACTGGTCGCCTCGTTGTTCCGGCCGGCCTACACCTTCCTGGCCAATCGCTGGTACTTCGACGAACTCTATCACGCGCTCTTCGTCGCCCCGGTGTTGGCCCTGTCGTCGCTGGCGAGCGGGGTCGACCGGGGGATCATCGATCGGATCATCGACGGGGTGGCGTGGTCGGCCCGCCGCCTCGCGGGGATCGACGCCTGGATCGACCGCTGGATCGTCGACGGCCTCGTGAATGCCACCGCCGACGTCACCTGGAACGCCGGTCTGGAACTGAAGAAGCTCCAGACAGGTCATCTGCGGCAGTACGTGATGTTCATCGCCCTGGGGACCGTCGCCCTGTTCGTGCTGCTGAGTTTCCTCTACCGCTCGACGTTCGCCGGTTGACGCGTTCGATCGCCAGCCCCGCGAATCCCTTTCCCGTATTCCCTGCACTCCACGGATCGACCATGCCCGACGCTGCCAACATCCTGCAGCCCGCCTTCTGGCCGCTGACGCTGGTGCTGTTCCTGCCGGCCATCGTGGCGGCGATCCTCTCGCTGCCGATCATCCCCAGGGGGCGCGACGAGGCGGTGCGCTGGATCGCGCTGGGCACCACCGCGGCAGTGTTCGTGATGTCGTTGTGGGTCTGCCTGCCGTGGCTGTTCGGCGGCCAGGGGCCCGGCCAGTTCGAGACCGGGCGTCCCGAAATGCAGACCGTCGTGAAGGTGCCGTGGATCCCCGCCTTCGGCATCGAGTATCTCCTCGGTCTCGACGGCATCAGCATGCCGCTCGTGCTGCTCACCACCTTCCTGTCGGTGCTCGCGGCCGCGGCGAGCTGGCCGATCACCAAGCACGTGAAGGCCTACTTCGTGCTCTTTCTGCTCCTCGAGACGGGCATGCTCGGGGTGTTCATGGGGCTCGACTTCTTCCTCTTCTATGTCTTCTGGGAGGTGATGCTCCTGCCGATGTATTTCCTCATCGGCATCTGGGGCGGACCGCGCCGGGAATACGCCGCGATCAAGTTCTTCCTCTACACGCTGCTCGGCAGCGTGCTGATGCTGATCGCGATCCTGATGCTGTACTTCACGAGCGATCTCCGGGCGCTTTCGGCCGAGCAGTTGCTCGCGGCCCATGTCGTCAGCCCCAGCCCCGCGCTCGATGCCGCCTCCCGGACCGCGGCCCTGGAACAGATCCACGGTTCGCCGCGCCCGGTGCACACCTTCAATCTCATGGCTTTGGCCGAGATCGGCCAGTTGCCCAACAGCCCGTTCGCCGCGGCCCGGGTGTGGGGCTGGAGCCTGGAGACGCTCGCCTTCCTCCTGCTCCTCATCGGCTTCGTGATCAAGGTCCCGGTCGTGCCGGTCCACACCTGGCTTCCCGAGGCGCACGTCGAGGCCCCGACACCGATCTCGATGATCCTCGCCGGGGTGCTCCTCAAACTCGGCGGCTACGGCATCCTCCGCATCTGCTACCCCATCTGTCCCGGTGGCGGCCTCGCGCTGGCGTGGCTGGTGTGCGGTCTGGGGGTGGTGTCGATGGTCTACGGGGCGTTCGCCGCGCTCGCGCAGAAGGACTTCAAGCGGATGGTGGCCTACAGCTCGGTCAGCCACATGGGCTACGTGATGCTGGGCCTGGGTGTGTGGAGTGCGGTGGCGGGCACTCAGTACGCCTGGGATGCCTGGGCCCAGGGGGTGAACGGGGCGATGTTCCAGATGCTCGCCCACGGCATCAGCTCGGCCGGCATGTTCTTCATGGTGGGCGTGCTGTACGACAGGGTGCACCACCGCAACCTCGAAGAGTTCGGCGGGATCTTCGGCCGGATGCCGGTCTACGCCGGCCTGGCGGTCACGATCTTCTTCGCCGGCCTCGGCTTGCCCGGGCTGTGCGGGTTCATCGGCGAGGTCCTCGTCACGCTTTCGAGTTGGAAGTACAGCCAGACGTTGGCCGTGATCTCCGCGTTCACCGTGATCCTCACCGCGGCCTACATCCTCTGGGCGATCCAGCGTGTGTATCTCGGTGCCGAGTACAAGGGCCCGCACGGCGACCACCTGACGCCGCTGACCCGGCGTGAGTTGGCGATCGCCGTGCCGCTGGTGTTCCTCGCGATCCTCTTCGGTGTCGCGCCGCAGACGATCTTCCGCACCGTGACGCCGACGGTGAATCGTCAGGTCGAGACCCTGGCGAACTGGACCCGCCGGGTCCATGACGCGCGGCCGTCGGACAGGGCTGTCGCAGAGACTGCCGTCGGTGCGACCGCGGCCGGAGTCGCCTCCACCGGAGTCAGCCCGTGAACCTCGGCACGCTGCTCACCTCGTCGTTGAGCGACACGCTGCAGGTGTCGCTCCCTCTTTTCCGGCCGGAGCTCTGCCTCGCCGCCACGATCGTGCTCCTGCTCCTCTGCCGGATGCTGCCGGTGCTGCGCTGGGTCGATTCGGCCTGGATCGCCCTCGGCGGGGCCGCGTTCGCTGCGGCCTACGCGTGGGCCGATCTCCGCGGCCTTCCCGGATCACCATGGTCGCCGGTGGCCTCGGGATTGAGCCGCCAGGAGTTGTTCACGGGGCTGCTCGTGTTCGATGCTTTCACCGCCTACATCCGGGTTCTCCTGGCCGGATTCCTCCTCCTCTACATCCCGTTCACGAAGATCACCGGAATCCCCGGCCGTGAGGAGGAGACCGACTTCCACGTGCTGCTCCTCGGGGCGGTGCTCGGCATGTGCCTGATGGCTTCCGCCAACCATCTGCTGACCGTCTTCATGGCGGTCGAGATGGCCAGCGTCCCGTCGTATGCCATGGCCGGATTCCTCAAGGGGCGCAAGGCATCGTCGGAGGCGGCGCTGAAGTATGCCGTCTACGGCGCGGGGGCCGCCGGCATCATGCTCTACGGCATCAGCCTGCTGGCCGGCGTGCTCGGGTCGTGCCACCTGCCAACGATGGCCGCGCGATTGGCGACCGTGCTCGCCGGCGGGAGTACGGGGGGGGTGACCACGGCCCTCGTGCTCGGCGGCCTGATGCTCGCGGTGGGCTTGTCCTTCAAGCTGTCGGCGGTGCCATTCCACTTCTGGTGCCCCGACGTGTTCGAGGGGGCTGCCGCGGAGGTTGGGGCGTTTCTTTCGGTGGCCAGCAAGGCGGCGGCTGTCGCCTTGGCGGTGCGCCTCGGCTGCACGCTGACCGCTCCTCCCCATGCCGATGCGGCCCAGTTGGCCGCGCTGGCCGATGCTCGTTTCTACGGTGCCCATCTGGTCGGGTTGTTGGCGGCCCTCACCTGCACCCTCGGCAATCTCGCCGCGTACGGCCAGACCAACATGAAGCGGATGCTGGCCTACTCCACGATCGCCCATGCCGGCTACCTGATGATCGGCGTGGCGGCCGCGATCGCCCTGGGGGGAGTCGATCGGGCGGCGTCGCGTGATGCCGTGGCGGCGGTCGCCTTCTACCTCGGCGCCTACCTGTTCATGAATCTCGCCGCCTTCGCGATCGTCGCGCTCCTGCGCAACACCCTGCGGAGCGAGGAGATCGCCGCCTACAGCGGGTTGATCCAGTCCAGTCCCGGGATCGTGGTGGCGATGGGGGTGGTCCTCGTGAGCCTGATCGGCCTGCCGCCGCTGGCTGGATTCACCGCCAAGTTTCTCATCTTCGCCTCGGTCTCGCAGGCCATCGCCCTCGGGGTAGAGAAGCCCTTGATGAGCGTGCTGCTGGCGGTTGGCGGGCTCAACACCGTGTTCAGCCTCGTGTACTACCTGCGCGTGCTGGGGGTGATGATCTTCGGTACGCCGTCCACCGACCGCGTGAACGAGCCGCTGCCACTGGTCTCCCTGCCGGGCGCGTTCGTGACCGGCTTGGTCGCCCCGGTGGTGGTGCTCGGCGTGTTCTTCGCCGGCCTGTATGCGTGTGCGCAATTCGCCGGCGGTTTCGCCTCCTGATCTCCCCCGGTACCCCCGCTCGGTCGACCGACCATGCCCGTCAATCTCCCGCTCCAGCGTCTCCTCGACCTCCTCGGGCCGACCCTGCCGATGTACCTGGCAGATGCCGGGCTGTCGACGTTTCCGGGTCCGGAGCCGGTGCGTCTGGCGATTGCCGCGCTCGTCGACGACCAGCGGAGTCTGATCGAACGGGCCGGCACCGCCCTCGATGCCGCCGGTGGCGCCGCACCGCGGCGTGGCTACCCGATTCGCTACAGCGGAATGCACGACGTCGATCTTGGATTCCTGGTACCACAGCTGGTCGAGTCGGCCGACGGTCAGGCTCTGGCACTTGAATCGCTGCTCGGCGAGCTGCCGGCCGGCGCCGATGCCGACCTGGTGCGCGATGCCCTCCAGTCGGCCCGCTTTCATGCCGATGCCCTGCGCCAACTCGCCTCGGCGGCGCGGCCGGCTGCCGTGCCGGCCGTGTGAGCCATGGAGTTATTCGACAGCCATTGCCACCTCGATCCGATGCGTTTCGGGGGGGAGCTTCCGGCGGTGCTCGCCCGCGCCCGGGCCGCCGGAGTGGCTGGGATGGCGGTGATCGGCACACGGGGTGTCGACAGCGAGGCGGCGGCTGCCCTCGCGGCCTCCGAGCCGGGCCTGGTGGCGACGGCCGGCATTCATCCCAACGACGTCCACGAGGCCACCGACGGCGAGTGGGACCGGGTGACGAAGCTGGTGGCGACTGGAAAGGTGGCCGGCGTCGGCGAGACCGGACTCGACTGGTACCGGGACGCCGCCCCCCGGGGGTGCCAAGAGGACTTCTTCGACCGGCACATCAGGCTCGCCCAGGCGCACGGGCTGCCGCTGGTCGTCCACACCCGGGAGAGCATCCGCGACGTACTCGACACCATTCGCACGGCGTTGTCGCGCGGCCCCTTGCGCGCAGTCCTCCATGCGTTCACCGGGAGCGCAGCGGAGGCGGCGGAAGCGGTGGAGCTGGGATGCTGGCTCGGATTCGCCGGCATGATCACGTTCCGGTCGTCCGGCGCGCTGCGCGAGGTGGCCGCGGGGGTTCCGGCCGAGAGGGTGCTGATCGAGACCGACAGCCCGTTCCTCTGCCCGGAGCCGCTCCGTGGCCGACGGAACGAGCCGGGAAACGTGGTTCACACCGCGCGCTGCCTGGCGATCGCCCGGGGGATGTCACTCGAGTCCCTGGCGGCGATCACCACGGCCAATGCCCGGCGCGTGTTCGTCGGGTGATCCAGGGCATGACCCGCGGACGGTAGATTGAGTGTCACCCCCGGTTCATGACCGGGGTGTGTGCACGAGAGAGACACGCCAGCCCCAGTGGTCGAGGAGGATGTGATGGCCAGGACCCCCAGCACGATGGTGCCGCTCGGCACTCCGGCTCCTGATTTCAACCTCCCCAACGTCGACGGCCGGATGGTGTCGCTCGACCAGGTGGTTGGGCCACGGGGCACGTTGGTGATGTTCATCTGCAACCACTGCACGTTCGTGAAGCACGTGGCCGACCAACTCGCCCTGCTGGGGCGCGAGGCCATCGGTCGGGGGATCGGCGTGGTGGCGATCAGCGCCAACGACGTGGCCAGCCATCCGGCCGACTCCCCGGAGCAGATGGTCCACGAGGCGGAGGAACGTGGCTACCCGTTTCCGTACCTGTACGACGAATCACAGGCGGTGGCGCAGGCCTATCGGGCGGCCTGCACCCCCGACTTCTTCCTCTACGATGCCGCGCGGAGGCTCGTCTACCGGGGACAACTCGACGACAGCCGTCCCGGCAACGGCGTGCCGGTGGACGGGGCCGACCTCCGCGCCGCCATCGAGGCGCTGCTCGCGGGGCGACCGGGGCCTGCGGATCAAAAGCCCAGCATCGGCTGCAACGTCAAGTGGAAGCCCGGCCGCGAGCCGGACTACTACCGGGCCTGACGCCGGCACGACCAGGCCTGACCCGGGATCAGCGGCGCGGGGCGTCGCCCGGCTTGCCCCGCGGAGCGGGCTTGGCCTCGGTGGTCGACCGCAGGCCACGGGCCTCGCCCGGTTCGAGGCGGGCTGCCCGCAGGTTCTCCATCTGGATCGCCTCGTACACCTCCTGACGGTGCACGGGGATCTCGGCCGGGGCATTGATGCCCAGTCGGACCTTGTCTCCGCGGATGTCCACGACCGTGATGACGATGGTGTCACCGATCATGATGCTTTCGTCGCGTTGCCGGGAGAGCACGAGCATCGGTCGCTCCTTCACTGTCCTTTCGGTACCTGTCCGTGGCTGCCGGCCGGTGACCCGGACGGCAGTCGAATTATGCACTCTGTTTCATGGGCGGGCGGTCGCTGCCCAATTCAAATTGCAGCGGGTGTTCGCCGCTGGCCACGACCTGTCTGCCCGTGCGGGTGGCAAGGTTGATGACGATCGGCGCCTTGAGGTTGATCGTCAGGCGGTTGCCGTTGCGGGAGAGGATCACGACGACCTGTGCCTCCCGCAAATCGTCGATCGCCAGCGGCAGCAGTTCGCTGCGCGGGATCCGCACCTGGTAGCCGGGCACGAACCGGCGCGGACTGACCACCGCCAACGCCACGTCGGGGCGGTGCGTGCTCTGGAGCCAGCCGAGCGCGTCGTTGGTCGCATCGGCGAGGAGGGCCCACTCGCGGCATCCCTCCAAGCCGGGCAGACCGGCGGGAAACGTGAGCAGGTCGGCGTCGTCGACGTCGATCCGCCCGAAGCGTGAGGTCGTGATCCGCATCGTGGGCACTCCGTTGCCGATCGTGGCGGCCCGGCCCCCGGGTGACACCCCGGCCGAGACCGATCCCGCCTCGAGGATGATCGGCAGTCGGGGCGGGTGGGGTGGAGAAAAAAGGCTTGGCGAAGGAAACGGGATGCGGAAAACACTGCCGCCAGGGGAGGATGGGGCGGGTGGTCGCGGTTTTGGCTACATTGTCGGTGGTGTCGGGGAACGGTGGCCGCCGGTTGCCAGCCGGTCTTCCCCGGCGGCCGCTCTGCCGTTCTTTTTCTTCCGGGGGGAAATGCGCCGATGGACCGTCGCCTGGCCGCGTGGATCCCGCTGATGCTCGTCACGACAGGCTGCCTGTCTGGTGGCTACGAGACGCAGTACAAACAGGCAGTGGAGCGGTATCGCTCCGATTCGCAGTTCAGCCTGCTCCACGCCCAGCCGGTCACCGTGGCCGGTGGACGTGTCGCGGTGCGCGTCCCGAAGACGTTCGACGGGCAGGTCGACGGGACGACGCCGCCACCGCGCGGACGGCCCTCCTTCCTCCAGGATGTGCCTGGTTTTCAGGTCGGTTTCGAACGCGCCGGCGGCGGCGGTGCACCGGCCATTCTCTCCCTCGGGGTGGTGCCGAAGGCCGAGCGGCGGCGCGAGGATGTCGAGGCGGCGATCCTCCAGCAGGTGCGGGCCGATCCCGGGCGGCAAGCCGCGCAGTGGGGGCAGCTCCGTGAGGAAACCTCGCGCACCGGCCAAGTGGGGCGTTGGAAGGTCCTCGACGTGGCCGGTCTCGGGGAGGTGTGGGTGTCGGCCAACGAGGAGCAGGAGTTCTGCACCGTGCTCGCCTGGCAGTCGGCGAGCGAGTTGGCGCCCCTCGTCGCCAGGACCCTCGAGATCCTCCCTCCACCACAACCGGTCGATCCGGCCGCCGCCGGTCAGCCTGCGGCCTCGCAGCCCGCGGCGCCGTGAGGGACGGGGATTCGCCGTTGCGGCCCGGTGGGGTTGCCGCGACGGTTCATTCCCACATCGGCTGGGAGAGCCAGGCGGCCAGTGGTACGAGGATCACCGCCGGCATCCACGCGCCCATCGAGGGGGAGACCACGTATCCGGTCGCCAGCGCGTGACATCCCAGGACCACCATGAAGAACAGGACGGTCAGCCCCACGCACCAGCCGACAGCCACGAAGATTCCACGACGCGACGGTCCCGCGACGAGCGGAATCCCGAGGACCGCCAGCGCCATGTCGAGCAGCGGTTGCACCTGCCGGGCATGGACACGCAACGGAACCTCCGCCCCCACCCCGAGCGCAGGGTTGGCGATCGCGCGGACGAGCTCGGCGGTCGAGGAGTACTGGCTCCAGTTGGTGGAGCCGATGAGCTGCTCGAACGTCACGTCGCTGGCCACGAAGCACTCGCCCGGCTGGAGCCAGGGTGAAGCGGCCCGGGTGAAGATCACGGTCTTTCCCCCCTGCTCCACGGCCGGCAGGCCGTCGATCCCCGCCGGTTCGGCGACTCCGCGGAGCAGGTAGCCGGCCGGGTGGTGCTCGTCGGCCGGCCGCCAGAAGGCTTCGGCGGCATCGACACTCGTGCCGTGATCATTCAGGCTCGGGGGCAGGAGGAGGCTTGGGGCCTCGATCCGTCCCGGGCCCGCCTGCACCGAGCGACCCCGATAGAGGATCTCGGTCTTGTGGTCGTAGCGGGCCTCGAACGGCTGGGCCATGTCGCCGCGCAGATCCTGGGCGTTGCGGGCGATCGCCTGGCGGATCGTCGGCAGCACGCACTCGCGGTTCGCCATCGCCAGCAGGCTCATGACGGCGGCGAAGACGAGCGTCGGGCGGGCGATCCGCCAGCGGTCCACGCCGGCCGCCAGGAGCGCTGTCAGTTCATGGTGCCGCTCCAGCCATGACAGAGCGAACATGGCGCTCGCCAGGGCGATGACACTGCTGGTGGCATCGAAGAAGGAGATCAGCCGGCACCCGTAATAATGGCCCAGCACCCGCCCGAGGCCACCGGCGGTGGCGGCGTGACCGATGAATTCCTCCAGGTTGGTGAAGGCATCGACAACGAACGTCAGCCCTGCCAGACTGATGAAAACGATGACAAACGCGTGCAGTTGCGCGCGCGCGACGTAGCGGTCGATGAGCATCGGGAGGGACCCGCGGGACGGCCGACTGTCCGGTCGGGCCGCGGACGATAGGACGCCAGTGCCCATGGGTCAACCGCTGTCGGCCGCCGGGGTTTCTGACCTGCGCCGGAACGCTGGAGGCAGCGCTGCGGACGGGGCCCGTTTTCAGCGGGCCCGTTTCGCTGGACTTCAGCGGGCCGTGCGGCGGTTGGCCGCGGAGGCCACCGACATGGTGTTGCCCCCGCGGTGCGCCTGCTGCCGCTGCGACCTGCCAGGGCATGCCAATCCCTCACCCGGCGGAGGCGCCCTCTGCACGTGCTGCGCCGTCGAACTCGGCCACGCCGCCGCCATCGGTGCGCCGGCAGGCGGGGGGGACGGCTGTCTCGTGCTCGGGCCATATGCGGGACTCCTCCGTGAGTCGGTGCTGCGGTGCAAGCGGGCCTCCGGGGCCGATCTGGCAGCCGCCCTGGCGGCGCTGCTGGCCGAGCGTCACCGGGAGGTGATCGGCGCCTTGGCGATCGACCTCGTCGTCCCCGTGCCGATGCACTGGCTGCGGCGTGTCGTCCGCGGGTCGAGTGCCGCGGTCGAGTTGGCCCGTGGAGTGGGGCGGGCCACTGGCCTGCCGGTCGGGGAGATCCTCGTCCGGCGGCGTGCCACCGTGATGCAGAATCGCCTCCCGCCCGCGGCGCGGCGCGGCAATCTCGTGGGCGCGGTCACCGTCCGGGGTGGCGTGGCGGGACGCCGCGTGCTCGTCGTCGACGATGTGATGACCACGGGGGCGACGATCGAGGCGTGTCAGGACGCGCTCCACGCGGCCGGGGCCGCCGGGGTTTTCGCCGCCGTGATCGCCCGGGCGGAGTCCACCGATGGCTGAAGCGCGCCTCATCAGGGTCGGCACACGGGGAAGTCAACTCGCCCGAACGCAGACCGGCTGGGTGGTGCGCCGGCTGGAGGCCCTCGGTGCGGTCGTCGAAACCGTGACGATCACCACCCGTGGCGACGAGGGGGCCGGAACGTCACCACCGCAGGTCGGTGGCGACGGCGTGTTCGTCAGGGAATTGGAGGCGGCCCTGCGGGATGGCCGTATCGACGCGGCCGTCCACAGCCTCAAGGACCTCCCGACGGCCGACAGCCCGGGATTGCTCCTCTCCTGCGTGCCCGTCCGCGCGATGCCGTGGGACGTGTTCGTGGGCCGCGCGCCGGGAACGCTCGCCACGCTGCCGGTGGGCGCGGTCATCGGCACGTCCAGCATCCGCCGCATCGCCCAGGTGCACACCGTCCGCCCCGATCTGCGTGTGCAGCCGGTGCGCGGCAACGTCGACACGCGTCTGCGTCTGCTCGATGAGGGGCGCTACGACGGATTGATCCTCGCCGGTGCCGGCCTGGAGAGGCTCGGCCTCGCCCACCGGATCCAGGCGGTCCTCCGGCCGGACGGCTTCTGGCCCGCCGTGTCGCAGGGGGCGCTGGTGGTGCAGATTCGTGCCGACGACGTGGCGACAGGGAGGTTCCTCGAGCCACTGCACCATCTCCTCACGGCCCGCGCCGTGCGCGCGGAGCGGTCCTGCCTTGCCGCGCTGGCCGGCGGCTGTCTGGCGCCGATCGGAGCCGTGGCCGGAAGGGGGGTGGCGGGGCGGTTGCGCCTGGGAGCCTGTGTCCTCGAGGAAACCGAGGAAGGTGTCCGCCGGATCACCGCCAGTGCAGCGCAGGAACCGGACGAGTCGGAGGAGATGCTCGGGCGACGTGTGGCGGGCGACCTGCTTGGGCAGGGGGGGGAAGCCATGCTCCAGCGGATGCGACGACGTGCCGCTGGTGCGCACGGGTGATGGCCTGCCCGGGGCTGCCCTGAGCCGAACGGGCGACGGCAGCCGACCCGCGGCGTCACCGTCGGAACTTTCTCAGGCGACCAGGCGGCTTTTCTTCCGCGGGTGCCCCGCATTTCGCTTGGCAGGCTGTGGACAAACAGCCTGCTGCACCTCATGGATGAGGTGCCGGGAGCGCAACTCCAGTGAAAACCGCAGATTTCGAGTGGCCAAAGGCCAAGGATGGACTTTGGCCACGGGCTGTTGGCCGCCGCAGGGCATCCCCCGGCACGGTCGGGCACCGGCTTCTTGAAGATCGTCACGACGCCCCACACAATGATTGCTACGAGTTCACGCACGCTTCCTCACACGAGCAACCTTCCTCACACGAGCAACCTTCCTCACACCAGGGAATGACATGTCGATCAAAGTCGTGATTGCCGACGACCATGAAGTCGTCCGCCGCGGTCTCAACAGTCTGCTGGCTGGATCTGATGTCAAGGTTGTGGGGGAGGCGAGCGACGGTGAAGAGGCGGTGAAGCTCACCAAGAAGCTCAATCCCGACGTCGTTCTGCTCGACATCCGCATGCCGGGCAAGGATGGGTTGACCGCCCTGGAGCGGATCCGCGCCGACCGTCCGGACGTGAAGGTGGTGATGCTGTCGACGTTCGACAATCCGACCTATGTCGCCCGCGCGGTCGCGGGCGGGGCGCACGACTACGTGCTCAAGGGGGCGTCGCGGGCGGAACTCCTCGGATCGATTGCCGGTGCGGCCGCCGGCCAGTTGCCGATGCGTGCGGGAGAACTGCGGCGTGTGGCGACGACGATGGCCAATCGTGTCGCTGCCCCCGATCCCGACATCCCGCTGACGCAGCGTGAGACCCAGGTGCTCCGCCACATGGCTCTCGGACTGTCCAACAAGGAAATCGCCCAATCGCTGACGATCAGCGTGGAGACTGTGAAGGAGCACGTGCAGAACATCCTTCGCAAGATCGCCGTCTCCGACCGGACGCAGGCCGCCGTCTGGGCGGTGCGTCGTGGCTTGGTGTGAGCCGCCGATCGTTCAGCGACGGCAGTGCCGGTAGGGCGGCGGAGTTGGCGCTGCGCGGCATGCCGGCCCGCGTTCTCCCGGACATTCCCCTGCCGGTGATGATTCCGCGCTGAGCTTCGTTCAGCGGGCGCGGGGGTGGGCGCTGTCGAAGGCGTCGAGCAGCCGGCTGGTCGTGACGTGGGTGTAGATCTGCGTCGTCACCAGGCTCTTGTGGCCGAGGAGTTCCTGCACGCTGCGGATGTCGGCGCCGGCATCGAGAAGATGAGTGGCGAAGCTGTGCCGTAGGGTGTGCGGACTGGCGCGTCCGGTGAGGCCGGCTGTCTTGAGGTGTTTTTCCAGAAGTCGCGCCACCCCGCGCACGCTCAGTCGACCACCAAAGCGGTTGGTGAACAGCGGGCGGCCCCGTGAGCGCGTCGATGGGGGGCGGACGGCGAGCCAGGCCTCCAACGCACCGCGGGCATGCCGCCCCACGATCCCCAGCCGCTCACGCCGCCCCTTGCCGCGCACCCGGACGGTGCCGTCTTCGAGATCGAGGTCGCCATCGTCGAGGGTCACGAGCTCGCGGACACGCAATCCCGCGGAATACATCAGTTCGAGGATCGCCCGGTCGCGGAGTCCTCCCGGCGCGTTCGCTTCGGGTGCACCGAGAAGCCGGCCGATTTCCTCTCCGGAGAGGAAGCGGGGCAGCTTGCGGGCCTTCCGTGGGCTGCGGACGGGGCGGGCGGGATTCGTCCGCACCCATCCTTCGCGTTGGCCGAAGGCGTAGAAGCTCCGCAGGCTGGCGAGCTTCCGGGCCACGGTGGAGGCGGCGTAGCCGGCCGCCGAGAGCCCTCCGGCGTAGCGTCGCAGGAGCGTCGTGGTCGCGTCGGCCGGAGTCCGGCAGCCGGCGGAATCGAGAAACCCGCCGAGTTGGACGAGATCCTCGCGGTAGCTCTTCAGCGTCAGCGGCGAAGCGCCTCGCTGGGCGGCGAGGTGCTCGAGGAACCGTTCCGCTGCGAGGGAGAATACCGGAGAGTCGGTGGCACCCGCCATGTCAGGCTGGCCCGCGATGTCAGGCTGGACGGTCGGCCGGGGGAACGAACCGCATCCTGCCGCCCCGCACCGGCGAGCGGCGGACCTTGTCTCCGAGGACCGAGGCGTCGTACCAGGAGAAGCTCAGTTCAGGATTTGCGGCGCAGCGACCGAGGGCCCGCAAGGTCTCTTCGCGGCTGTCATCATCGTAGAGGAAGACGTAGCGTTCCCCTCCCTTGACCAGCGCGATGACGTTGATGTCACGGGACGGCATGGGCGGCGGTCCTCCGGGATCGGTCGGACGCCACGCGCCCACCGGAGACCTATCGGCCGGCACCGCCCGGTGTCCGCACCATTCCGGCGCTCCCCGGCCAAGTCCCTGTGACCCTGCCGGGCCACCCCTTCCCTCCGCGGCAGAACCTCAGAACAGTCCACCGAGATTCCGCAGACCGATCGGTTCCCGCGCGGTGAACGCCTCGCCGTAGGCGACCCCAGTCTGCGCACCCCACCAGCGGGCAGCCGTCTCGACCCGGTCGAGGACGGTCGGTGGGGGGGCGTCGCGGGGAAACTGGCTCGCATAGCAGGCCAGGCAGCGCCGCTTCACCTCCCAGGTCGCCGAGATGTCGACGATGAAGGCCGGTCGGACGAGCAGCTTGAGGTGGACGCAGGCGTAGTGGTAGATGCGTTCCGGATGCCAGGGTTCACCCGGGAGATCGCATTTGGTCAGCTTCGCCCAGAATCGCGCGGCCGTCACCAGCCGCGTGGCCGCCGTGTGATCCGGATGGGCATCGACCCAGTGCGGGGCGAACAGCCAGCGCGGTCTCGTCTGCCGGATCACGCCGGCGAGGTCGGCGCGGGCGGCGAGCGTGGCGCGGAGACGGCGATTGGGGAGGCCGAGGTTGTCCCGCCAGTCGAGGCCGAGTTCCCGAGTCGCGGCGGCGGTCTCCAAGGCGCGCGTCTGCGGCGATCCACGCGGGGTCGGTTCGCCATCCGTCAGATCGAGCACGCCGACCCGCAGCCCCTGCGCCCGCATCACGGCGATCGTGCCCCCCATTCCCAGTTCCGCATCGTCGGGGTGAGGAGCGATGACGAGGACGTCGAGCATGGCGCAGCGGCGTTCGGGGGACAGGGACCAGCGTCGGAACAGCATACCCAGGCGGTATGCCCGGGATGCTGCGGGCGGGGCGGCGGCGGGCTCCAGCCGTTGGCGGGGGATGGCGCGGGGTTGGTAGACTCCGCCCTGCGGGTGCGGGGATCATCGGTGCCAGGACGGTGTCTGTGGAGGCGTGATGGCTGCCAAGGATGAACCGTCCGATCCCGCGGAAGGCGACGCCGAGGCGGGGCCGATCGGTGACGATCCGTGGCAGGAGACGGATGACGAGCCGGCGGCGACCGGTGATGATGCGGTCCCGTTTTCCGACGACGACGACGATGACGACGAACTCCACGGCGGGGAATGGAGCGCTCCGTCACTGACGGTGTTTCCGCCGCCCGATCACGACGCCGGCCTGCCCGACACCGATCCCGACACGGACCCGGCGGGCGACGCCGACCGGCTGCCGTCGGCCGACGACATCAGTTTTGCCGGGCCTGCCGACGACGTCAGCTTCGCCGGTTTGGAGGCCGGGGCTGACGCACAGGCCGGCGAACTGCCCTTCGACGACGCGTCAGCCGACGACGACGCGTCAGCCGACGACGACGGGTTCGGCGAAGGCAGCATCATCTCCGGACGCGGGCCGGCCGTGTTCGTGCCCGTTCCCGACGACGATGCGGGGGCGACGGTCCTCGGTGACGAGTTGGGACCCGATGACGCGTCGGTGGGGGAGTCGGCGTCGGAATCGGCGCTGTTCAGTGCAGTGGTCGAGGAATCGACCGTGTTCGACGGCAGCGCGACCGGCTCCGAATCGTTCAGCGGCGATTCCCAGGGAATCGGCGACGGGGCCGCGCTGGCGGCCGAACTGGCGGCCGTGAGCGCGGCGGCCGGCGCACGGCCCCGGGCGGGGCGGCCCGCCGAGTCATGGCCCCGACAACTCGCGCATATCGTGCTCGGCGGTGTGCTGGCGATCCCGGTGGCCTATTCGATCCTGCTGTGGGGCTTCCAGAAGGATCCGTTCAAGATCGCCGCCGTACTTCCGGAAGGGGTGCGATCGCTCCTCCCGGCCCGGGTCCGTGCGGGCCGCAGCCCGTCGCGCATGCCGAGTCTCGATCGACTGCCATCGCCGGGGCTCGACCGGCCATCGGGGGAAGACGGAGCTACCCTCTTCCCCGAGCCCTCCTCCGGGGCGGCCGACGTCTCGACCGCGGAAAAGTGACGTCCGCGGTTGACCGATGACGGTCGTCGGGGAACACGCCATGGAATCGGCCTCGAGCATCGCTGTCGGCGTCGTGGCCGGGGCATCGGCGCGCGAGGTTCTGGCCGAACATGTTCGCCGCCACGCGGAAACCCATCCGCGCCTCAACGCACTGGTCCTGCCCCGCCACGAGCACGCCGCAGTGGAAGCGGCAGGAATCGATGCCGGCGACCGCCGGGGGCTCACGCTGGCCGGCGTGCCGGTGAGCGTGAAGGAATGCTTCGCGGTCACGGGCCTGCCCACCACCCTCGGCATCCGCAAGCGCCGTGGGATCATCGACACCAGCGACTGCGCGGTGGTCTCCCGACTGCGGCAGGCGGGCGCGGTAATCGTCGGCAAGGCAAATGTTCCGCAGGCGATGTATCTGCACGAGACCGACAACCCGGTGCACGGGCGGACCAATCATCCCGACCGCGGCGACCGTGGCCCGGGCGGTTCGAGCGGGGGGGATGCGGCTCTGGTGGCCGCGGGCGTGGTTCCCCTGGCGGTCGGGAACGATCTGGCCGGAAGCATCAGGCAGCCGGCGCATGCCTGTGGGGTCTACGGGTTTCTGCCGCGCTCGGTCGCCCTCGGCGAAGGTGGTGCATTCGACAACCTGCCCGGGCTGCAGCTCGTCCGCCCGCGCGCCGGGTTTCTCGCCCGGTGTGTGGCCGACCTCCGGCTCGTCTCCCGGACACTGCTCGGGGAGCAGGCGACGATCAGCCGTTCCGGTCCGTTGCGGATCGGCTGGTGGGACGACGCCGGCCCACTGGAGGCCTCGGCAGCGGTGCGACGCGGCGTGGCAGCCGCGGTGGCCCGCCTGGTGGCCCGGGGAGCCGTCGTCGAGCGTGTCGACGGGAGTCTGGCCACCGAGGCCGCTTGGCTTCATCTCGCCCTGATGTCAGCCGACGGCGGGGCCGATATCAAGCGTCTGTTCGCCGGGGAACGGCCAATTCCCCCGGTGCGGCGGTTGCTCGCCATCTCGGGGCTGCCGCATCCCTGGCGGCGGGCGGTGACCTGGGCTGCCCGGCTGACGGGCAGGAGAATCGAGGCTGCCGGGCTCGCGGCGACCGGGCCACTCACCCGGACGGGTCTGGCCCGGCTCGCGGAGGCGCGGGGCGGGCTGGCGGCAACGGTGGAATCACTCGCCCGGCAGTTCGACGCCCTCGTCTGCCCGGTGTCGGCTTTGCCGGCACTGCGCCATGGGACGGCGGCCACGCTGGTGTTGGCGGCAGCCCCCTGTCTGCTGGCGAACTTTCTCGATCTGCCGGCCGGTACGGTGCCGGTCGGTCGGGTGCGGCCCGACGAGGAGTCTGGCCGGACCCGGAGCGGGGATCCCGTCCTGATCGCCGCACGCGAGGTCGATCGGGGCAGTGCCGGTCTGCCGATCGGCGTGCAGGTGGTGGGGCTGCGCGGCGGGGAGGCAACCGTTCTCGAGTGCCTCGGGCTGATCGGCGAACCGGCGCTGCCGTGAACGGCAGGGGCGGGTGGCTGACCTCCCCGGCTCCCGTTCAGTTCGCCAGCCGGGGCACCACCGACCGCGGGATGTTCCCCACCGCGAGCACCTCGCACTGGGCGTTGATGTCGATGGCCGCCTTGGGCATGCTCCACACGACGCTGGTGGACTCGTCCTGGGCGATCGTGTGCCAGCCCCGTTCCTTGAGGCGGAGCAGGCCCCGCGCCCCGTCCTTGCCCATGCCGGTGAGCAGCACCGCCACTCCCGCCTGCGGCCAGTGGGCGGCGACGCTCTCGAAGAACACGTCCACACTTGGCCGGAAGAACACGTCGCGGGGCTCCTCCCGGTACTCCAGCACCCGGCCGCCGGTGAGCACCATGTGGTCGTTCGTGCCCGCCACGAGCACGTCGCCGGCCAGGGGAACCTGCCCTGCCTCCGCAACCCGCACCGCGCGGCCGGTTCGCTCGGAGAGCCACTTCGCCAAGCCGGGGGCGAAGGCCACGTCGACGTGCTGGACGATCACCACCGCCGCGTTCCAGTCGCGCGGCAGGGGGGCGAGCAGGTCGGACACCGCCTTCGGTCCGCCGGTCGAGGCACCGATCACGAGGAGCCGGGGCGGGGTGGCGTTCGAGGCGGGGCGCGCCGGGCGCCGGCTCTCGGTGGAGACACCGACGAGTTTGGCGATCATCGAAATCTTCTCGACGAGCGCCTCGGCACCCTGCTCACCGGCCGGACCGAGAACCGGCGTGTCGACAGCGTCGAGTGCACCGTGGCCCATCGCTTCGTACACGAGTGAGATGTTGCCGCTGACGGTGGCGGTGACGATGAGGATGGCGCACGGGGCGACCGCCATGATCTGCCTGGTCGCCTGGACCCCGTCGAGGTGCGGCATGAGCAGGTCCATGAGGATCAGGTCGGGGCGTTCGCGGCGGACCATCGCCACCGCCTCGACGCCGTCGACGGCGGTCCAGACGATCTCGTGGCCCGTCCGTCCCTCGACGATCCGGCGCAGGGCCTCGCAGGCGGCCCGCATGTCGTTCACGATGGCGATGCGCACTCTAGTGTTCCCGCGACACGGCCGGCCGTCATGACGGCGGTGTCAGGTGGGCTCCCCGATGAGGTCGATGACGGTGTGGAGGAAGGTCTCGTCGTGGAAACTGCTCTTCGTGAGGTAGCGATTGGCGCCGGCGTCGAGGCCGCGCAACCGGTCCTCGTCGCGGTCCTTGTACGACACGATGACGACGGGAATGTGGCGGCGGGTGGGATCATTCTTCACGAGTGACACCAGACCGATTCCATCCATCCGTGGCATGTCGATGTCGGTGACCACCAGATCGTAGTCGGCACCACGGATTGCGTTCCACCCGTCCATCCCATCGACCGCGACGTCCACGGTGAATCCACGGGATTGCAGTAACTGCCGCTCCAGTTCCCGGACCGTGATCGAGTCGTCCACGACCAGGATCCGTTTCGCCCGGCGTGTCTGCTGCGCGATGCGCTCGAACTCGAGTCGCGAGAGCCGGCGGCCCATGAGCACGTTGTCGATCGAGAGGACGAGATCCTCGACGTCCACGATGAGCACCGGATGGCCGTTTTCCAGCAGCGACGCGCTGCTGATGTCGGGAACCTTGCCGAGGCGGGGATCGAGTGGGCGCACCTCGAGGTCGCGTTCCCCGAGGACGGAGTTGACCACCAGCCCGAAGCGCTGGCCGCGGTCGCTGATCACCACCACCGGCATCGGATCGCCCGGGGCCTCGCCACCATCGACGTCGAGGATCTGGGCCGCCACGACCAGGCCGATCGATCCGCCGTCGTGGTCGAAATACTGGCGCCCTTCGATCGTGTGGACCTCGGCGTGACGGCAGAGGAGGATGCGGTCGATGCGGGTGAGCGGGAAGGCATAGGGTTCCCCACCGATGTCCACCAGCAGCGCGCGGATCACCGACATCGTGATCGGGAGTTGAAGCGTGAAGGCGGTCTGCCGACCGGGGACACTCCCCACGCGGACGGTGCCGCCGACCGCCTTCACCATGCTCTGCACGACATCCAGCCCCACGCCGCGGCCGGAGAGTTCAGTCACCATCTCCTTGGTGGAAAAGCCGGGTAGGAAGAGGAATTCCAGGACCTCGGATTCGGAGAGCCGCTCGGCCACCGGGCGCGCGACAAGCTCGCGCTCCACCGCCCGCGCCCGGAGGCGGTCGACGTCGACCCCACGGCCATCGTCGGTGAGCACGATCTGCAACATGCCGGCGCGGTGGCGGGCCTCGAGGCGGATCGTGCCCAGCGGCGGTTTCCCCGCCGCGACCCGCTCGGCCGGCGACTCGATGCCGTGATCGAGGGCATTGCGGATCAGGTGGGCAAGGGGGGCCTCGAGCTTGTCGAGGATGTCACGGTCGACCCCCGTCTGCTCGCCGCGCACGTCCAGCCGCGCCTGCTTGCCGAGCGAGCGGGAGAGATCACGCACCAGCCTGGGGAACCCGCGCAGTCCGTCGGCGAGGGGGCGCATCCGGCTGATGATCACCTCGTGATGGAGTCGTCCGGAGAGATCCTCGTTGCGGCGGGCGAAGCTCTCGAAATCCTCGAGGTGACGGTTGATCGCCAGGAGCGATTCCTCGCACCGCAGGCGGACCCGTTCCAGCATCGGGGCGAGCGGGGATGCAGGGCCCGGCTGTTCGGCGGTCGCGCGATCCTCCACCGCGGCGACCGCATCACAGAGATCGACTTGGGCGGCACGGAGGGCGAGCAGGGAGTCGACGAAGGGGCGCAGTTGCCGGGTTTCAACCAGGGCTTCCCCCGCCAGGCCCACGAGTCGGGTGAGGCTTTCTGCCGACACACGAACCACCCGATCCACGGGCTCGAGCGCTGCCTCCACCGGCGGCGCCGGCCCCGGAGGGTCGGCAGGAAGCGTCGGTACCGGGCGGGCGACCGCGCTGCCGGTGGGGACGGGGAGCGTGGCGCCGTGCGTTGCGGGGGCGGTCTCGGTGGCGGCCAGCGGCGCCTCGGGTTCGAGGACGCCGGCGAGCCGTGCCACGACTGCTTCCGCACGCTGTGGCCAGTCGCTGTCGGCAGACAGGGCCCTGTCGTCCGCCGCGATCGACGAGAGGAAATCGATGGCCGACAGCAGGGCATCGACGTGTTCGGCCCCGACCCGGATCGCGCCGCGGCCGGCAGCCACGAAACAATCCTCGAGGGCATGGGCGACACGCACGGCCGGCTCGAGCCCGACGATCCGCGCCGCCCCCTTGAGCGAATGCGCGGCCCGCATCAGCGATTCGATCAGGCGTGGAGAGCGGTCGGGGGCCTCGACGGCAAGCACCCCGGCCGACAGCACGGCCGTCTGGCTCTCCGCCTCGAGCCGGAACAGCTCGAGCATCGAGAATCCACTGAGGTCTTCCGTCACGATCAGTCACTCCAACACGGACCGGTGCCCGCGGACATCATCCCGAAACCCGCGCACGCAGATCGGCGAACAGTCGGTCCTCGTCGAGCAGGGCCACCGCCTGTCCCTGCCAGTCGAAGAGCGTCTGGGAATACCGGGCCGCCGACTGGCTCACCGTCGAGGGCACGGCGCGCATTGCCGTGCGCTCGACCGCCTGCACGCCGGCGACCTGATCGACGGCGAACACCCAGCGTTCCGTCGCCGTCGCGCGCTCCTCCACGACGAGCAATCGCCCCGGGGCTCCGCCATCGACGCTGTCCGCCGGACTGGCCGGGGCGCTGGGCCGCGGAGTGAGCCCGAGAACGCGGTGGAGTGAGACATACAGCTGCAACTGCCCACGGATGTTCACCAGGCCCTCGAGAATGCCGCTCCCGCGATGGGGAACGCGGTGCAGCGGCCGCAGCGCGGTCACCTCCACGAGGGTCTCGGCGGGCAGCGCGAACCATTCGCGTTCCAGCCGGAACACCAGCACGCTCGTCGCCGCGGTGTCGGTCGGGCGCTCGGGGATCTCGAGGATCCGGCTCCAGCTCTCCAGATACCCGTCGGGTGCCGGACGATTGAAGAACGTGCGGGCCGCATCCGCCAGGACAGGACAGTTGCGGCAGTGGATGAACGTCTCCAACTCGGGGCAGCTACGGTCGCCGGCGACGCCGATCGTCCGCCAGCAGTCTCCGGTGGGCTGCGTCGGTCCGAGGGGTGTCGCCGCGGTGGCCGGGGTCCCGGCGCGGTTGTCGGCCGCTGTGGGATCGCTCATCCGTTCCCCCGTCGGGCGACGACCCGGGCTGCGGCACGCCGGTAGAGTTCCGCCAACCGGGCGTCGCCCCGTTGGCCGGCCAGAAGGGCCAGCGCGAGGCAGGCTTCGGCATGGCCCGCATCCAGGTAGAGGGTCTTGTGGAAGCAGTCCTCGGCCGCGTCGAGATCGGCAGCGGACTGGTGGACCATGCCCATCAGAAAGTAGACCTCGGAGGCGGGCCCCGCCGTGCGTTGATAATCGACGCAGACCTCGATCGCCTCGGCGAACCGGCGCTCGTTGGCAAGTTCATTCGCCCGGCGCAGGGTCAGTTGCAGGGCGGGTTGCGTGAACGGGGCAGCCGGGGGCGGGGCCGGCGCCGCGATCGCTGCCGCCGCTTGCGGTTCGGTGCCGGTGCGGGTCGCGGCGGTGCCGATGGTCGACCGCGGCTCGGAGACTGGCGGCCGCCTGGGGATCGTGCGGAGCTGCGGGGGCAGCGTCGGAGAGCCCCGGCGGAGGGCGAAGACCGCACCCTCCCCGGCGGGCACCCAGTTGCCCTTCATGATCGGCGGTTCCGCGGCCCCGAGGACGAGCAGTCCGTCCGGCTTGAGCAATGCGTCGAGCGCCCGCTCCACGTCGGCCCGCGCAGCGGATGTGAGGTAGATGAGGAGGTTGCGGCAGAAGACCACGTCGTATGGCGCCCGTCCGGCCGCCAGCGCGGAGGACGTGAACGACTCGTCGAGCAGATTGCCCCAGGCGAAGCGGACGGACTCGCGGACAACCGGGTCGAGAACCGCGACCCCCTGTTCCGTGCGGAACCAACGATCACGAAACCCGAGGTCGGACGTGCGGAAGGCGTTGGTCGTGTAGCGCCCGGCGATGGCGCGATCGATCGCCGCGCGACTGATGTCGGAGGCGTCGATGACGAAGGCGGCGGGATCGACCCCGGCATCGAGGAGTGAGATCGCCAGGGAGTAGGGCTCCTCCCCGGCCGCGCAGGGCACGCTGAGCACCCGGACCGGGAGTCGCTCACGGACCGCGACCCGGTCGCAGATGAAACGGCGCACGAATCCGTAGACCTGCGGGTCGCGGAAGAACCAGCTCTCGGCAACCACCACCTCCTCGACGAGCAGGTCGCGTTCGAGTGGTTCGGATTCGGCGAGGCGGGCGTAGGCATCGACATCGTTCAGTCCCAGGGCCCCCATCCGCTTGCGGACGGCCCGGCGAATGGCGGCATGGCCCACCGTGCCCGGATCGAGTCCGATCCAGCGACGAAGAAGAGCCTCGGCGGCGATCGCAGGGGGAGGATCGGCGGTCATGGCAGTGCCCGCTCGGCTGGGCGGGGAAACAGTCCGGCGATGATCCCCGGCGGCAGGAGTCGCTCGACGGCGAGGAGATGCACGCTCGTACCCTTGAGTCGGAGGATACCGGCCATGAAGGGGGCGTTCTCCAGCTGCAGCGCTGGGTAGGAGGCTTCCGCTTCCTCCGCGCGGCAGGTGGCGATGACATTCTCGGCGACCAGTCCGGCCCGGACCGGGGTGGCGGCGGCAGCGGAGGACGGCGGGACGATGAACTCGACAACGATGATCCGGGTGCTGAGCCGCCGTTCGACCGGTCGCCCCTGGAGCCGGACCCCGAGATCGATCACCGGCACCAGGCAGCCGCGGTAGGTGAACATCCCGCTGACGTAGTCCGGCACCAGTGGCACCGGGCGGTGGGGAACCAGTGGCAGCACCTCGATCACCGATCGTGATTCGATGGCAAATGCCTGGCCGCCGACGGTAAAGGTGATCAGTTGCATGGCTGCGAGGAGGGTGTCGACGGTCCGGGCCGCGTGGAGGCGGGGCATCAGATCGTGAATCTCGAAACCTCCTCCTTCAAATCGCCCACCGCCTCCCGGAGATGGATCGTCGCACTGTTGAAATCAGTGAGCGATTCGGCCGTCCGGGCTGCTCCCTCAGCCAGTCGCATCATCGCCTCGCGGATCTGCTCCGCGCCCTGCGACTGCGCCCGCATGCCCTCCGTGACCTGGCCGAAGCGGCCGCTGATCCCCTGGACGGCGGAGATGATGTCGGCGAGTTTGGCCGACACCTCGCCGATCTCGCGGACCCCACTGCGGACCTGATCGGTGAATTTGTCCATCTCCATCACGCCGGCCGACACGCTGTTCTGCATCTCCTTGACCATGCGTTCGATATCGAGCGATGCCACGGCGGTTTGATCGGCGAGACGGCGGATCTCCCGCGCGACCACGAGGAATCCGAGACCGAGCTCACCTGCCTTTTCCGCCTCGATCGCGGCGTTGATGGAGAGCAGATTGGTCTGGT
>SXGQ01675173.1_pt1 | contig 25629 bp, 22 predicted proteins | sample 3178371 | NCBI WGS metagenome assembly SXGQ01 (sample SAMN11356859, study PRJNA531348) | freshwater metagenome | isolation source: freshwater sample F1-20 | place: China: Fuxian Lake, Yuxi | collected 2017-12-25 | reverse complement strand
ATGTGGAAACGCACCGCTTGAGGTAAAAAATTGATCCGATCTCTCTCCTCTTTGCCGCCAATGCTTGCGTCGCAGCCATCAAGGAAGGCTGTGAGTTGTACAAGCAAGCTAAGACTTCCTTCATGGAAGTCAAGAGCACTGTTGACGAAGCTGTTGATATTGGAAAAGAAATCTATGGATTTTGGGGAAAGATTTCTGCTTTCTTTGGTGCGAAGCCTAAAGCTCGACCAGCGTCGAAGTCTGTGGCGAAAAAGAAGGAGAAGTTCGTTGCCATTGACGAAACCCAAGTCATGGTCGATATTGTCAAGCAACTCACTGAGCTTTTCCGGCTACAAGAGCAGTTAGCCGCACACATTCGGGAGGAGGAAGAGAAGTCTAAAAACGTCTACGAGCCTGATCAAAACCAAATGGAAGCCGCACTGAAGCGGATCATGGCGCAGGATCAGATGGCGGCACTGGAGATTGAGGTTAGAGAGACGATGGTTTACCGCAGTCCGCCAGAGATGGGAGCGTTGTATTCCAAGGTGTTTGAAATGCGGGACATCATCGCCGCTGAACAAGAGGCCGCAAGGCTGGCGCAGGAACAGCGGGAGCGAAGATTGAGATGGCAACGACACCAAAGGGAAAGAAACCAAAACCTGCGAGCAGGAGCAGCCGTCCTAACCTTGATCCTTATCGCATACCTGTGGACATGGTTCCTGTGGTTGAAACAACTGAGGAGCTTGTGATGGGGATGGTGGGCTGGGTGGTAGCGGTTTTGTTGGTGGCCCTCATGCTGCCGTTGCTGGCGTTTATGTATCTGGACATACTGGAGACAAAAAACGAGGCCAAACAGCAGTTAGAAAAAGTGGAGAAGCTAAGACGGGAAGTTGAGAGGAAGAATCGGGACAGTCCAAAAGAATTCACGGACAACCCTGTTTTTGACCGGAGGAAGAAACATGAGTAAGCAACTGGAAAAAGACTCAACATACAACGAATTTGACACCGACCACGACGGCGTGGTAACTGACACAGAGTTGGCACGGTCTGAGCGCATGATTACGCTTGAAAACATGGACAAAATGGCTGACCAGCAGAGGATCATGGCTTGGGCGGCGTTGGTTGCACCCCCTGTACTCATTGCATATTTGGCATCCGAGTTGGTGACGCTGGAGAAAGTTAATGCCCTGAATGGTCTGGTGACCACTTACTGTGCGGCAATGGGAACAATTGTCGTGGCGTTTATGGCAGCAACTGCCTATGTCCGTGGTAAAGCGGGGGAATGAATATGGAGCCGACACTGCGAGGCAAACTGACCTTCTGCGTGACTTTGATGGTTGCCGCCACGCTGTGCGTTGTGGTGCTAGGCATGGTGGTAACTCTGATGGCTGGTCTGTTTGATCCAATTGTGGACAATAACGAAATTTTCAAACTCATCAACCCTGCTTTTCAAACAATCGTAGGCGGGTTCATTGGGTTGCTGGCTGGCATTAAGTTGTCTCATGATGAAGATGTTAAAAAATGATGACTTTATTTCACCCAAATGTTTTGCTGTTCATTGCTTTGTTGGTGTTATCCGCTTTTTTTGGTGGATATTGGAAGGGGTCACAAGCCGAGCAAGATCGTCAACAATTAGAAATTGCTCGCCTAAACAGCGAGGCACGGGAAACAGAACAACGCATGGCAGAAGTTGCTCAGACCTATGCCCAAACCCTAAAGAAAGCTAACGATGTTGCACGTATTAAAGAAACTAAGCTTCGTACTGCTCTTGCCTCTGGCGAGCGCAAGCTGTTCATTCCTGTCAAAGCGCCCGACTGCCCCATATCAGCCCCCACAGATACCCCCGCTCCCAGCGGAGATACAGAAACAAGAGCCGAGCTTGACTCAGGAATTGCTCAATCTCTTGTCGATCTCACCGCCCGAGGCGACCAAGCCATCCGGCAACTCAACGCCTGCATCGACCAGTACAACGAAATAAGGAGCATGAAATGAACTTGACTGCCAACTTCTCTCTACACGAATTGACTAAATCTGACACAGCCCTGCGCATGGGCTTGGACAATACCCCCGGCCCAGTTGAAACCGAGTACCTCAAGATACTGGCTGAACGTGTTCTCCAACCCATCCGTGATCACTTCCAAAAAGGTGTCAAGGTGAACTCAGGCTACCGTAGCCCTGAAACGAATGCCTCTGTTAATGGCTCTTCTAAGACCTCAGACCATTGCAAAGGCCAAGCAGCCGATATAGAGATTCCCGGCGTACCAAATGCGGAACTTGCGCAGTGGATCATGGATAATCTGGACTACACCCAGTTGATTCTAGAGTTCTACACCCCCGGCATACCTGACAGTGGCTGGGTGCATGTGAGTTACAACCCAGACAACTTAAAGAAGCAGGAGTTGACCGCTATGAAAGTCGCTGGTAAAACGCAGTATGTTCCCGGACTTGTAGCTTAATCATGCCACTTCAAAAGCTTGCTTTTCGCCCCGGTGTAAACAGAGAAAATACTTCTTACACCAACGAGGGTGGCTACTTTGCCACCAATAAAGTTCGTTTTCGTTCAGGACAACCAGAAAAAATTGGCGGATGGGCAGCCGACACAGGAGTGACCGAGTCTACTCTTAAGCCCACAGTTGGCGTGCTTTGGGGTGTTGCCAGAAACATGTTTAACTGGCTTAATTTGATTGGGTACAACTTGTTAGCAATAGGTACAAACCTCAAGTATTACATCCAAAACGGCACGAACGGATTCTCCTACGACGTTACTCCGTTGCGCTTTACCACCTCCGCAGGCGATGCCACATTTGCTGCAACCAGCGGTTCTCCAATTCTCACAGTCACTGACATTGCTCACGGTGCGCAGGCAGGGGACTTTGTCACATTCAGCGGTGCGGTTTCTTTGGGCGGCAATATCACTGCCGCCATCTTGAACGCAGAGTTTCAGGTAACCTCCTACGTCAGTTCCAACCAATACACCATCACAGCATCTGTCAATGCAAATGCTAGTGATTCTGGCAGTGGTGGGGCGTCAGTGGTTGCTGCATATCAGATTACAACCGGACAAGATATCTACACGCAAAACGTGGGTTGGAGCGCAGGTACTTGGGGCGGCATTATCACAGGCTCCGTGACCACTGCGGTGTCTGGTGGAACATTGTCGTCAGGTAACACCACGGTAACGGTAACTTCTACTACAGGCTTTACAGCGACCGGCAATATCTTGATTGACTCAGAAACCATCTCTTATACAGGCACGACAGCTACTACATTCACGGGCTGTACACGCGGAGTCGGCGGTGCAGGCTCAGGCGCAGCCACTACCCACACCAACGGAACAGCGGTGGTTCAATCCACAACTTTTACTGGTTGGGGTTCTCCTGCTACCGTGGGTATTGGTGTACAGCTTCGTTTGTGGAGCCACTCAAACTTTGGTGAAGATTTAGTTTTCAACGCACGTGGGGCGGCGCTGTATTACTGGGCGAACTCTGCGTCTGCAAGCACATTTAATCGAGGCCAACTTCTTGGCCCAAGCGCCTCTATAGTTACAAAATCTGGCACGGTTACCACTGACGCATCTTGCCCGACGGTAGCCAACTTTGTCATGGTGTCGGATGCTTCAAGATTTGTTTTGGCATTTGGTTGTAATGATTATGGTAGCGTTGTCCAAGACCCATTGCTGATACGCTGGTCTGACCAAGAAAGTTTTATAACATGGATTCCTGCCGCCACAAATCAAGCAGGTAGCTATCGCCTGAGCCACGGCTCTCAAATCGTAACCGTTATACAGACCCGCCAAGAAATTTTGATATTGACGGATTCAGCCATTTACTCTATGCAGTACCTTGGCCCGCCTTACGTCTGGAGTTTCCAGATCATGGGCGACAACATATCAATTGCTGGGCCAAATACAATAGCAACCGCTAACAATATTACCTACTGGATGGGTACAGACAAGTTCTACATGTATTCTGGTCGGGTGCAGACTTTACCCTGTACGTTGCGACAATATGTTTACAACGACATCAATCTTGAGCAAGCGTATCAATTCTGCTCAGGAACAAACGAGGGTTACAGTGAAATATGGTGGCAATACTGTTCTGCTGGGTCAACCGTGATTGACCGGTATGTGATTTACAACTATTTAGAAAACTCTTGGTATTACGGCGACTGGGATAATTATCAAGGAGATAACCAAGGTCGTACAGCATGGCTGGACAGTTCACTTCGTTCTTTTCCAATAGCAGCAACTTATGGTGCAGTCGGAGGCAGTGTAAACACTCAACTTTTGTACCATGAAAACGGTGTGGACGACGGCACAGTCAATCCCTCAGTGCCTATCGTTGCGCAGATAACGTCTTCTGACTTTGATATTGGGGACGGGCATAACTTTGGGTTTGTCTGGAGATTAATCCCTGACTTGACGTTTGACGGATCGAATGTGAACCAGCCAACCGCCATGTTCACGGTACTGCCCCGCGCCAACTCCGGTGCGCCGTATGGTAGCTCAAATAACCCAGATGTAATCAGTACGCAGAATTACCAGAATCAAAAAGCTTACGCTATTCAGCAGTTCACTCAACAGGTCTATGTGCGGATTCGTGGTCGTCAAATGGCATTTAAAATTAGTTCAGACGAGCTTGGTGTTCAGTGGCAGTTGGGTGTACCGCGAATCGACATTCGACCTGACGGTAGGCGCTGATGGTAACCATCGTTAACCGATACCGTTCAGTCGTACAGCCCCGACTGCCGACGGCTCCTGCTGAATACAGCCCTGAGTTTATTGAGCAGTTTTCTAACGTCTTACGTCTATATTTTAATCAACTTGATAACCTGACGGGTGTCTTGTTGGGCGAGTCCGGCGGTCGGTTTGTTCAGTTCCCATACGGGGCGTTTTCCAGCGATCAAGACCAGACCGCTTTGGCAAACACAGCGACGCAAATGACGCTCAACACCACTGATTTTGCTAACGATGTGTCAATCAGTTCGTCTGAAATAACGGTGGAATATGCTGGTATATACAACCTACAGTTCAGCGCACAGTTTCAAAACACGGACACCGCCTTCCAAGATGTTTACATCTGGCTAAAACAAAACGGGGTAGACATCCCCGGATCAACGGGTTTTGTATCTGTACCAAACAAACACGCAGGGACGGATGGGCATTCAATTGTTGGTTGGAATTATTTTTTAGAAATGAACGCAAGTGACCACATTGAGATTTACTGGTCTGTGCCTAACACCGCCGTGACCATCCAGCATCTTGCCGCTTCAGGCTCCCCAACCAAACCGTCTACCCAGTCTGTGGTAGCCACACTTTCGTTTGTCTCTGCGCTCTCAACATGATACGATCAACCACACCTGTTTACACGAGGTCAAAATGAGCCTACAGCACGCTGCACAACATCTTGAAAAGCAAGGGCGTAACGGCGACACCACGCTTGTTCACATGTCCAAAGGCGAGGTCAAAAGCCTTAATGATTTGGCTATGGCGCATGGCGGGCATTTGACCATCAATCCGCAGACTGGACTGCCCGAGGCTGGGTTTTTAAGAGCTATTTTGCCAATGGTAGCGGGCGCAGCTTTAACTGGTTTGACTGGCGGGGTTATCAACCCAATGACTGCTGGATTGTTAGTCGGCGGCGGCACTGCTGTTGCAACAGGTAGCTTACAAAAAGGCTTAATGGCGGGTCTTGGTGCTTACGGTGGTGCTGGTATTGGTAGTGCGTTGGCAGCATCTGGAACGCAAGTGGCAGGAACGACGGCAGCGGGGACGGGGACGGCGGCAGCGGGGACGGCGGGGACGGGGACGGCGGCGGCAGTTCCGCCAGCACCTGTTGTTAATAATCCTTTGGGCGGTATAAATTACGCCCCACCATCCGCAGTTTCCCAACCCGCGTTTTCAGCAATTGATCCTAATCCCGCCGTGCAGCTTGGTACAGGAAGCCCTATGCCGGGAGTAAATATTAAACCTACTCCTGTAAATGCTCCTCTTTCACAGGTAGATCAAGTTGTTCGGCCAAATACCACAGCAAGCAATTTAAGAAATATTGGAAATCAAGCGTCAGCTAATTTACAAGACTTTTCAGGCAAAGCAATCAAGGGTATAGAAAGCCTTGGCACAGAAGGTGGCCCCACCAGATTTTACGAAAACCTTGGGAATGTATCTGGCACTTTTGGCCCCAAGACCACCCTTGCTGCCGCTGCCGCACCCGCTTTTTCTGAGTACATGGAGTCTCAAAAAGACAAAAACAAGCCAACTCCATCAGACTCCGACCCCGGTCAACAATACACGTACGCCGCCAACCCAACCAACCCAACTCCCATACCTGATCCGTACGGTAGAGAACAAAGATATTTCTCCCCTGCATACACTGCCCGCGCTGCTGCTGGCGGCATGATGGCTTCTGGTGGTATCTCTCACCTTGGCGACTATTCAGACGGTGGCAGATTGCTTCGTGGCCCGGGTGACGGAGTATCCGACTCCATTCCCGCAGTCATTGGTCGAAAGCAACCTGCACGTTTAGCTGACGGTGAGTTTGTTGTACCTGCACGTATCGTTTCTGAGTTGGGCAACGGCTCGACTGAGGCTGGCGCACGTAAGCTGTACGCCATGATGGACAGAATCCAAAAAGCTCGCAAGAAAACTGTGGGCAAGGGCAAGGTTGCAAAGAACAGTCGCTCTGAAAAATACTTACCAGCATGAACGCAGCAACAAGCATCGTATATGCCAATGAAGACCCAGCCACATTTGTGGATGAGTTGCAGCACATCCTACCAGAGCATTACGATGAATTGTGCGTAACCAAAGATTTTCCCTTGGCTCCAGACTACCTTGCCTACGGGCGTTTGGCAGTAAACAGTATGTTGCGGTGCGTCACATGCAGGGCTGAAGGGAACTTGATTGGTTACATAATCTTTATTGTGCAACCGCATTTACACTATATGTCCTGCAAGACTGCCTTTGAAGACATATATTTTCTCAGGAAAGAATTCCGTCAAGGCCGTACTGGGATTAGATTGTTTCAGTATGCCGAGGACGTGCTCAAGCAAGATGGTGTCAACAGAATCATCATGCACACCAAAATTCATTTGGACAACTCTCGGCTGTTTGAGTACCTCGGGTACAAGCACACCGACAAAGTTTACACAAAAATATTGAGCACGGAGCCAGTATGAACTACTCACGCAGACAACTTTACGCATTAGGCGAACCACTTGGCGAGTGCGTAACTCGGTTAAAACCCGGCGGTCGTGTGTATGGTGGCGGTGGCTCAAGCACCCCAGAAAAAACAACCACTGTTGTTGAGTTGCCCGATTGGGCAAAAGGCTACGCCAAAGACACTTTGGCAAAAGGTGCGGCTCTTACTGACATCAGCCAAAACCCGTATCAACAGTATCGCGGTGAGCGCATTGCCGGGTTTCAACCTTTGCAGCAAAGAACATTTGAAGCAGCAGAGCAAATGCAGCCCTCACAGCAAGTGGGGCTTGGTTCTGGTATTGCGGGAGCGGCGGGGTTAGGTGCGCTTGGTACAAATTACCGAGCAGGTCAGTTTTATGGTGGGCAATTTAACCAACCTACGGCTGAACAGTACATGGATCCCTACATGCAAAGTGTGGTCGATTACCAAAAATCTCAAGCTCTGCGGGACTTTCAAATTGCTCAACCCATGCGCCAAGCTCAGGCAGTGCAACGAGGTGCGTTTGGTGGTAGTCGGTCTGCAATTGTGGACGCAGAAGCACAAAGAACATTAAACGCGCAACTTCAAGGTATTGAGGCAACAGGTCGGCAATCAGCTTTTCAAAACGCTCAACAACAATTTAATGCAGACATGGCCCGCAGAATGCAAGCTCAACAAATGGGTGAGCAGTCTCGTCAGTACGGTGCTGGTTTGGGCATGCAAGGACTCCAGACTGGGCTACAAGCCGCAGGTCAATTAGGACAGCTTGGTCAAACCGAGTACGGTCAAAGAATGGGCATCACTCAGTTGCAAAGCCAGCTTGGAGCGCAACAGCAACAGCAAGCACAGCGTCCGCTGGATGTGGCGTATCAGGACTTCCTGAACCAACAGAACTATCCGTATAAACAGTTGGGCTTCATGTCCGACATGATTCGCGGTTTGCCGTTGGGTCAACAGTCCACCCAACAAGTTTACGGAGGCTCGGGGCCGGGCGCAATACAGACTTTGGCGGGCTTGGGTGGCGCGGCTTATGGCTTTGGAAGATCTGGAATGTTTGATTCACCTACTCCTAAAGCCGCTGAAGGTGGTTTGATGGGGTACGCCGACGGCGGAGTAACAAGCGACCAAAACGTAGAGAGCATTCTTGGCAAACTCAGTGACCAACAGTTGGCACAAGCCAAAGAAGCGGCGTTAAATCGGCGTGATGTTGAACAAGCGCAAATGATTGATGAAGAAATGGCGGAACGCGCTTCGATCCGTAGCGGTCTTGGCAGTGCGTTTAATCAGTTACCCTTAGAGCAGCAAGAAACAATGATGGCTGCTAACGGTGGTATTGTTGCGTTTGCCCCGGGCGGAGTTGCAAAAGGTAAAGACACCTATGAAAACAGGTTTGAGCAAAGTCTTAAATCGTTGCAAGATATGGCCAACGCCGTCCCACCAACTCAAACACCTGAACAATATGAACAGGCTGTAACAGGCCGCATGCCGGGTTTAGAAAAATTGTATGGCCCAGATGTTACTGCGCCGTACTTGGAAGAGACCAAAACCAAACGGGCTGCACTGTCAGAGCAAATGGAGAAAGACAAAGGACTTGCTATTGCAATGGCAAGTTTGAAGTTGCTAAGCCCAAGTAAGAATGTTCGCGGTCGCAGCGAAAAAGATCAGCTTCTTTCCGGTATTGGTGAAGCGGGCGAGGCATTTATTGGTGAAGTTGGTCGCCTCAAGAAAGAACACAGAGAGGTTGACGACAAGCTGCGTCAGTCTGAAATTTTGCTTACCACCGCCAAACAACAACGCAAAGAAGGTTTAGTCAACAAGGCTATGGCTGACGAGAAAGAAGCAAAAAGTTTGGAGCGCGAAGCATTCAAACAACGCCGCGAGATTGCAAAAGACTCTACTCAATTACTCTCTGGATTGGCCTCGACTGAGATGTCGGGTAAAACGCAGGAAAAAATTGCGGCTCTGAACGCAAGAGTTCAACGTGAAACAATGAATAAGCCCGGTGAGTTGGAGCGCATAATGGCCGACGTAGAAGCTATCCGCTCAGGTAAGAAATCATTTGCGGGTAAAACAGGCGAAGAAGGCGCTCAAGCTTATAAAGAAACTCTTAGCCAAGTTGGTGAAGCGCGAGGCGGCTACAGGTACTTGGGGCCAGATAAATCACCAGAACAGGCCGCAGCAATTAGAAAGCAAGCTTTGGATGACGACCGAGTGAAGGACGCTGGGCTTGCAATAATTGTGGCTGGTAGCGACCCCGCCAAAAAGCAAGCTGCACGAGAAAATTACGACCGTATTTTGCAGAGCGTTGAGCAGGGACTTAGAGATCAGGCAGCGCAAAGTGGCAGGGCACAACGTGGCTCTGCTGATGCGACTACCGCACCGGGTAAATCTGTTTCAAACGTAGGTAAGACTCCAGACCCACGAGCTGTAGATTTACTTAAGAAAGACCCATCAGGGAAAAACAGACAGTTCTTTGATGATATATATGGCCCGGGAGCAGCAGCCAAAGCATTGGGGCAATAAACATGGCAAACCCTTTTGCAAAATTTGCTCAGCCAGAGGTAGAGCAAAACCCGTTTGCTCAGTTTGTCCGCCCGCAGGAAGAAACTGCTGCGCCTCAAAAACTAACACAACCACAAGAAACCACATCAAATCCACTTATTGGGTTAGTTGGTCGCACAGCTTCTTTAACCGGCGCTTTTGTGGATTCCGTGGCCGAGGTTGCCGAGCGGGTTGGCGATAAATTGGAATTAGCTGTGCCGCTGTCAAGCATACCCGCAGAAGACATAAAAAATAAAAAACAGCTTCAACCTCTGTTTGACTGGGCCAAATCGTTAAAAGACTACGACAAAAGCCTTGGTTACCAACCAAGTACACAACTCAAAGAGTTAGGCAGCAACCCACTTAATACTATTCCTTTTGTTGCCGAGCGGGTAATAACATCCGTGCCTGATATGGTCTCCGCAGTAAGAGTACCTGTTGCTTATGTAATGGCACGCACAAAAGAAATTTTGGATGAGCGTGTTAAAAACGACGAAAAAACGCTTGACGATGCTACTGTTGCAGACGTAACCGCTGCGGCTACCGCTGCTGTCATCGAGTCCACGCTTGAACGCTTTGCCACTAAAGGTTTGTTTAAACCCACCACTGCCAAAACAGCTACAGGTAGGATCGCTAAAGAAACAGGTATTCAAGCAGGTACTGAAGTTACTGAAGAAGAAGTTGCGTATCTTGGTGAAGCCGCAGGAACTAAAAAAGGTCTCAGTGCAGAAGAAGCACTGACTCGCGGCGCTGAAGCTGCAATCGTTGGCGGTGGCCTTGGTACTACTGTGCAAGGTGCAAAAGAACTATTTACACCGGCAACACCGCCCACTACTAGCGAAGAACAACGTCAAACAATTTTAGATTCGTTGACCCAAGGTATGCAAGAACCTGCTGATCTGTTTGCGGATCAAGAGGGTGGTCAGCCCGCTGGAGAACAATCTCAAGTTGGCCTCTACGCGCAACGGGCCGCAGATGCGATGGAGTCAACAAACGCCATTGTAGGAAGAGGTTCTACTGTATCTACAAAATACGGCGATGCTGATCAAACCTTGCCATCATCAACCGAACCGCCCGGTTTGTTTGAAGACTTAGATACCGGCGCTGCTACCACAACGACTACGACCACACCTGCCGCTACATCCGCCCCATCACTTGAAGCCTATGGCGATTTTGTACGGCAGTACACCCAACTAAGAGATGAATACAACTCTCTGCCTATGGGCCGCATAGATCAAGCGGGCATGAACCAACGTGCCTTGATTCTGAAAGATTTGGCGCAAGTTGTAGACTCAAACATGGATTTGATCCGCAATAAAGGCGTTGCAAATCAACTTAAAAACCCAATGTTTGATGGCTCAAAAGTTTTGGCTTCGCTTGAACCAAATGTTGGCCAACCACGCGCTATGCAAGGTAGCTTGTTTGGTGTGTTCCAAGGCGCTGCACGCCGTATGAAAAATGCTATGGCGTTGTCTGGGCAAAGCGTAGATGGAGCAATTGCAGAGTTAGAAGACAACCGTGCTCGTATTCAAGAAAAGATTGACTCCGGTGGGTTTGATGATGCAACGATCATCAGCATGCGTCCTGCTGGTATGTCGTCCGGCCAAGCGTTAAAAAATCGAGACTCCATTGTTCAAAACTTCTCACAACGATCGAACGCTGAAATTGATCAAGCGATTGATATGTTGCGTAGAGGCGTTGGCCAGCCCCGTGCGATGCAGGGTAATCTGTTTTCTTCGCAACAGCGGGTAGATACGTTTGAAGCAGAAAAATCTCGTATTACAAAAGCATTGGACAACGCCCGTGCAGAGCTGACGCGCTTAAATAATTTATCTTCTCGTTCAGCCGACGAAACTGCTCCAAGACCTTCTAAAGAAGAATTTGCCAAGGTTAATGACACCATAGCTTCTTACGAACGTAGCCTGTCAGGTATAGAAAGAGAATTACAAAAAGCCCAACAAGATGTAGCAGCGGGCGTAGAACCCACTGTTGGTCGTGAAAGAGAAGAAACGCCCGCACAAAGTGAATTGTTTGATACCGCTAAGTTGCAGCAGGAAAACATTCAAGTTATGCGTGAGCGTAGAGCAGCGGCTGGGGAAGAACCACGCGAGGTTACGGAACGCCGTCAACGCGCAGAAACTACAACGGATGAGTACATAGATGAAGACGAAGCAGTAGATGATCTAGCGACAGAAACTTTACGCCGAGGCGTTCCACCAAAAGAAAGATTTGAAAAAGCGGTCAAAAATAAAGCAGAAGAAATAGACCACGTCCGTAGAACATCAGAAGGCCGGATGATATCTTCGTTCTTTAACGCCGTTGAATCGCAAAATCAGGAAACGGAAGAAAAGAAACGTCACACCGAATCAAAAAATACAACCCAAGATGAACTTTTAGAGTTTGACATAACCGCCCCATCAGAATTTTCCTCTGCTGGAGTTGGTATTGCACTTAAATACCTCGCAGACCGCGTTGGTGGCATGGATAAACTTAGGGGGTTAATTGGGGAACTACAAAGCAAAAATATAAATTTGCATTCTTCTGTATATGCAAAATATGGCCTGCCTGATTTGTCTACAAGACGTGGCATAGATGCATTTAGAGATGCAACATTGGAGCACTTTAGTCAAGCTTTTGGGACTGAAGGTGGCGTACGTATAAGAAAACCAGCGGGTCGTGCACCAGCTACTGGTGAGTTTAAAGGTGTAATTCCGTACGAAGAAGAAATTAAATCTTTGACCACAATAACCCGTGCTTTTGAGTCAACTATCGAGGGCCAGCCCCGCGAACCAGAACAGGTTCCACTGGAAGTAGTGCGTAATTTAAGCGACAACAAATTGCGTGCAGCAGCTTTGATTCTTAAACAGCTAAGAGACTCTGGTAAGAAAATTTCAAAGCCAGCGCAAGCAGCAATTACTTATTTGTCAAACACGTATCGCTCTACATTTGGCGGTGCGCTTAGGGATTTGGCGTTTGATCTGGCATATTTTGAAGCAGACCCAGATGGGCATGGGGCTGGTTCTTTGTTTTATAAAGAAGGCGGGCAGTACGCAAAAGATTTTCGTGAGTGGGTTGAAGCTAATTTACAACCAGAAACAGTAGCATTATTGGACGAGTTAATCCAAGACCACAAACAAACCATAATAGCGGACAAACAATATGCTCAAGCTAAATCCCGCCGTCAAGACAGAATAGAAGAAATAGCGGAGAAAAAACGCGAAGCCGCTGAAAAGAACGGAGCCAAACTACCAAAAGCCCCCCGCAAAAAAAGAACCGCCAAAGAGCGCCTCTCCCAGATGCAGGAAGAGGCAGAGGTAGAAGCGGGCGAAGGTGAAGTAACCATAGAGCCGTTTACCGAAGCTAATCTCAAAAATTTACCGACTGTGCAGCAGTTGGCTAATTTGATGCAAGAACCGCACCCATCTATTTTGCGTTTACTTAAAAACGGTGATACACGCGCCGCCCTTGAACTTCTTGCGCAGGTAAAAGACAACAAGTACTACGCTGAACTGGCCCAACGCATACTGGACACTGGCTTTACGGCTAAGACGCGTTTAATTAAACTTGACACTATAGAGTCGTTGTCAAACGACCCGCGAGTCAAAGAGTCGCTAGACGAACGCCTGCGTTCGTTACGTGATCTAGTTGTAGCGCTCTATCCGCAAGAACAACAGGCAACCATTATTGATGGGCTGCAATCTGGCAAGCTGCGTAACTTGATTTTTGCTGTCGAGACTATGCAAGATACGCTGGAGCAAAACGGCGGGACTGAATCCAACCAAATGTTGCTTGGCAGCGTGGCGCAGTTGATTAATGAACAATTTGAGTGGGACGGTAAATACGACCCAGCAACAGACAAGATTGTTATGCGCGAAGGTGCTGGCCATCTCACAAACCACCTGTTGCTACACGAAACTTTGCACGCAGCCGCATCTCATCTAATAGACAACAAAGATCGACTTATCGGTGTACAGCGCCAAGGCTACGAAAGACTTGATGAGTTGTATCAGTACTCCAAGAATATGTTCTCGCAGAAGGGCATAGACTTGTCTACCGTGTACGGTTTACAAGACATACACGAGTTCTTGTCTGAGTCGCTAACAAACCCAGAGTTTCAAGCACTGTTGCGTTCTATCCGGTACAAGGCTTCACCGTTCTCTTTGTACAACCGCTTTACTGATGCAGTAAGAAAACTGTTCAACGTAAAGCCCGGCGCACCAAGTAACGTGATGGTTGAAGTCATGTTTGCCGCTGATGCGATGATGGCGGGCACAATGTCCTTGGAGGGCATGCAAGTAACCACTGGGCCAAAAGCTATGGCCACCCAAAGGCCGGGGAGAGCCAAGGTTGTACCCAAAGGTATGCCAAATCAACCGTCCACAATCAAACGCTGGATGATGGCCAGCACATGGACAAAGAATAAGATGCGCGAAATACGCAGCATGGATTCGGCTGCACGCGGCGCGTATTTAGGTATATTGACACTACGCCAAATCAATGACTTGGTTGCAGGGCGCATCCCGCAGATCAACAACTTTATTAACGTGACAGAAAAATTTTTGTCGCGTAAGTCACAAATACTTAAAGAGTCTGGTGATATATCCCGCAAATGGGCGCGCTTGCAATCTGCTGATCCCGATATGTCTAGGCAGCTTGGTGTTGTAATGCACAGCGCCACAATTTTGGAGGTTGATCCAGACAAAGCCACATCTGCCCAACGAGCCAATAACGCAAAACTGATGAACGACTGGAGAGCGTTAAACTCAGAAGCAAGAATTATCTACAGAGATGTGCGTGATTTCTACGAGCGCCGGTACAGTAACTACAAACGGTTGATGCGAAACCGTATTAATACGATGCGCGGGCTTGGCCCATCTAACTACCAGCTCACTAAAATGCTGGCGCACATTGAAGGCGTACCAGAAAATGTTTTGGCCCGCATTGAAAATTACAGTCCTTCCGAAAATACCCTAAACACTTTATTGCGTTCTGGGTTTACTAAGCAGGTGCAAGCTGATCTTTCTGCTGGTGGCGCGGATGCAAAAACTATTACGGATATCCGTAACGAATTTGAAAAATCTAAAATCAGAGGGCCTTATTTTCCGTTGATGCGCTTCGGTCGATTTTGGTATCAGATTGGTAAGGGAGCCAATCGTGAGTACTACATGTTTGAATCCCAAGCTGCAAGAGAAGCGCACTTGCAAGCACGCTTAGACCAAGAACCTAATCAGGCCGCTAGAAATGCTCTAGAACAAACAGTGGGTACAAACATAGGCGATGACTACCAAAAACAAATGGATTTGCATGCTCGTCAGTCTGAGTTTCTAAAAAATTCGTTTACTGCTATAGATGACTTAGATATGGCGGGTCTTACAAATATTGAAGCTGAACAACGCAAATCTGAGTTAAAAGACAACCTGTATCAAACATATCTTGCTAATCAACCAGAGCGAAGTATCCGTAACGCCTTCATTCACCGCAAGAGTATTGCCGGTTATTCTGAAGACGCGTTGCGCAGTTTTTCATCATCGTCAGCCAGCATGGCGTACCAGATGTCGCGGTTAGAATACTCCCCCGAGATGTTCTCCCAGCTTGATGCTGCGCGGGCACAGATCAAGGGCCGCTTCACCCCCGGTGCAAAATACGATGAAGCACTGACCGCCGAGAACGATGAACTCCGCAGTTATGTTCGGGAGATTGATAACCGACTTGGCGCAATACTCAATCCAGAAGATACTGGTAAGTGGACAACATACTTTTCAAATATAGGGTTTGTTTACTATCTAACTTCGATCGGCTCCGCGCTTGTCAACGTGATGGGCGGCGTGATGATTGGCGCACCAACGCTAATTGGCCAACAGGTTCGTGCAAACCCCGGCATGAGTTACACAAGAGCCACTGGCCGTGTTCTATACAACATGAGCAAAACAGCTGCTGAAATCATGGCTACTGGTTTTGGTGTTGAATCTGGCGGGCGTGTAATAGATTCGCGGCTGCTGTCTCCGTCGCTTGAAAGATCAAAAAGTATCTCCGCAGTAGATAAAGCGGCATATAACCGTTTTGTTGCTGACGGCATTATTGATATAACCGCAGCTTACGATCAATCAGGATTGGCATCAAACCCAACGTCTGAGTATTCCAGCATACCCAATAGAGCAATGCAAGTTGTTGCGTACGCCTTTCACCATGCTGAACGGTTTAACCGCGAAATGATGGCTATGTCTGCTTTCAGATCAGCTATGGAGAAGCGGGCAAACTACCCTAACAAACAACAGGCGTTTGCTGAGTCAATTGCCGAAGCCAAAGACTTAACTCAGCGGGCTATGTTTGATTATTCTTCTGTAAACAAACCTCGTTTCTTGCAGAGTCCTCTAGCCAGAATTGTTTTTCAATTCAAGCAGTTTCCACAGCAAATGACTTGGTTCTTGACCCGCAACGCTTGGAACACATTTGGTAGGTTACCCGAAGAAGAAAAACGTGAAGCCCGCGCTCGTTTTGTTGGCACGATGGGCATGGCGGCTATCTTCTCTGGGGTCACTGGTCTCTGGGGCTTTTCAACTGTGGCTTTTATTGTTGAGGCTTGTGCGGCTTTTGACGACGATGACGAGCCACCGTTTGATTTTGAGCTTGAGTTTGCAAACTGGGCGGTTAATACGTTTGGTGAAAACATGGGCACTATGGTGTCACGTGGTATTGGCAACGCAGCCGGTGTTGATCTGCATAGTCGTCTGAAACTAGACGGTATGTGGTTCAGAGACGGACGTCAAAATCAAGATGCTGAAAGTTGGGTTGAATCTATATTTGTTGGGATACTTGGCCCATTGGCTGGCATAGGGGTAGGTTTTGGCCGCGCATATGACTTGTACAACAAGGGTCACGCAGATCGCGCAATAGAGACAATTCTGCCCGGTTTTGCCAAACAGCCTATGGTGGCCTATAGGTATTCAAAAGAAGGGGCGTTGACCTTGCAGGGTGACGTCATGCAAAAAGAATTTTCTCCTTTTGAATTGATGATGCAGGGATTGGGTATACGACCCGCTGACCTTGCAGAGATTCAATTCCGAAACATTAAGGTAAAAGGGCAAGAACAGGAAATACTTAAAAAACGCCAGAATGTGTTAAACATTTTTGGATTGACTATCATGACCAACGATGAAAAGGGAACACAGACGGCGATTGAAAAAATAATAAAATTCAACGTCAAGTATCCTACGCTTGCAATAGACGTGGACACCCTCTTCAAATCTATAGAAGGTAAGTTTGAAAAGTCAGCGCAGACTGATCATGGTCTGTACGTTGACCCCAAGTTGCGTTATTTGTTTACAGATACCTACATCCAAAAGATAACGGAAAAAGAAAGTAAAGGCTCCACTGAAGAAAACCCGTTCGCTAAGTTTGCGCAGTAAAAAACGCCCCGCTTTTTACGGCGGGGCGAAAACCAAAAGGAGAGAGCAACTACAAGTTGCGCTTCAATTGTACGCGCTTAACCCGCCACACGCGCAATCCCCTTACGCCGTCTTCTATTACTAACTTACTGATTGTGGCGTAGCCAAGACGCCGCATCTTACGATCTACTCGGTCTCGCGCTTCTACGTCATTGAGACATGGCACGAAGAAGGAGCTACCAACTGTAAATTCTTCCCAGTTAAGTTGGTACGTTACGCCATCAATCCTCATTGCCTTGCAGGTCAACACTGGGTGCAACGCCCAACAGGTCGGAATCAAACTCCAACGCCACCACTGGTGGGGCGCTAATGTCTGTGCCGATATCCAGTCGGGTACGAACCTCGGAGATGAACGCGCCCGTCTTGTTTAGGGCGGTCAGCAGGTCGGTAAAAGTAATCTGTTTGAGTACGCAGAAATCTTTGAGCGACTGACGGATTATGTATATACGTCGTGTATCTGGCTCGTATCGAACAACCAACGCACCACGGGGCAACAACAGCGGGGTGGCGGCAATCCCTGACTTAGAACTGCTGTACTTGTTGACCACCAGAATGTTTAGGTTGTGCTTGAGCAGGAACTCGCCAACAATGGTGGCGTAATCATTGAACGACAACCGTGTGGCCGACTGCATGTCAGAAATCTCGGCCACCGCCCAGTCAAATACCCGTTTATGGTTTATGTTGTGCAGGCCCAGCTTGTGGGCAATCAGCCCGCCTGTCAGATTTGCGCCCGCCATGCCTGACCAAAATCGTTCTCGGATGTCTATCTTTACAGCCTGATCAAACCGGGCCTGTACTTTCAGCGCGGTCTCCACAACTTCCTCAAGATTCTGCACAAGGTACTGGGCGTACGGCAGGCCAGCCAAACCGTAGTTGCTGTGCAACCGGCCAAAGATATGCTTGGCTGTGGCCTTGTCAAGGTTGTTGGTGGGATCAATCTTGTACTGCATCAGACGCATCAACTCACCTTCTGATGTTGACTTCAAGGACTCCAGCTTGTCGGTCATACTGGCGTTGGAGGTAGCCACCATCATGGTCGCCCAGAATCCTTGTGATACACGCTCCTCGTTGGAAGATGCCTTCATCCTACGGCGTGGTGCGCCTTGCGTCACGCTGTAGGCCAAATCGGAAAAGTCGTCCCCACTCATTTTTGTAATCTCATCCACACCCAACGGAAGGTTACACATGACCGCCATGCGATGGAGCTTTACGTTTAGGGTATCTTTCCATTGCAGCATCAGTTCATCTGGGTGTCCCCATACGCTGTTCATAACCTGAAGTATGGTTGACTTACCCGTACCAGATTTATTATTTATAAGGTTGATGATGCCGCCTTTGATGCCCATGAATTTGATAAGTGGTGCGCCAAACGCAGAAAATACGGCGAAGGCATGCGGTTCAAAGTTCGGCATGTCGTAGACATTGATGATGTCCTTCCACTCTTCCAACGACCCAACCGGGCGCAGGGCGTGGGCAATTTCCCGTGTAGCCTTGGACGGGGGGCTGTATTTAACATAGCTCGCCCCAATCTCCCTGTTCCCCAATATGAACTTCTCGTCATCATCTGCCCAACCAAATTGCAACCTCATCATCTCCACCTCTTGTGTTATTTGTAGTTCTTTTGCACATTGCATCAAGTAATCCAAAATCAAGGCCATCTGGGCCACGCCCGCAATGACACCGTGAAAAGAAACGGTTTTTCTCAACTCATCCTTACTCAGTGCATCTACTAACGGCACAGAAAATTCCTTGGCCCCATCCCTCGGAAGCACTCGACGAATTAGGATCGTTTCGCCCAACGCAGGGTCGTACATCCGCTTGGTGACAAATAGGTCGTACTCATACACAAGGGCAACAGCAGGGCCGTCGCCTTCTTCGTTGTCTTCTTTTAGGTGTTTGTAAACGCCACCATTCTTCCCACGAAAATATCTATTTGGTAGCTTTGGTACTACAAATTCAACGGGCGTAGCGTCGCTGCTTGTGGGCTGGTACGCAATAACTTCCCCAACTTCGGATTTGGCGATCTCATGACCAAGCACGATGGGGGATTTGATCTTGCCTCGGTGAATACACTTGTCGCATAGACCCGGCGCAAACGAATCGAATGTGTCGCAGGTGTAAGGGCCTTTGATCTGATTGGCTTTGCGTTCCGTTGCAGCTGCGTCGTACTTCGGGTGGTTCTTGGATATCAGGTGAATCGCTTTGTCCCGGTCTACACAATGCTGGGCGACGGACAACCCCGCCCGCCACAATGGCTCTTCGATGTTGGGTTGATCTTCGACAATCAACCGCATCTGCTCACACCCAAAGCCATCGGCGGTCTTCTTCAAGATGGTGCGGAACCGTGATTGTTTATTACCAATAACAGCTTTTGTGAAGTCGTCTAATTCTTTGGGGGCATAAGCCTTCTTCGCGTCTACCAACGGCCCCATGCGCTGAGCAAAGTCATCGAACGTCATGGGCTGAGACAAGTGCATTAGGACAACGTCATGCGGTGGGGTGTCTTTGAAGTTCTTTGTTCCCGGAATCCGCAACACCCGCGCTGCATCTGCCGGTACAGCGGAGTCAACAATAAACCTGTATTCAAGGCACTTGGCTTTGAAAGTCTCGGCTACAGGCAACCACTTGTCTTTTGCAACAGCTTCGGTCAGCGGCCAATAAACGTGCCAACCACGACCAGAATTCACAATGGTCGGTCGAGGCAGGTTCAAGGTCTTGCACAGGTATTTAAGTGCTTCCAACCCAGTGGCCTGATTCACATACCCTTTGATACGCCCACGCTTGTCCGGCTTGGCTTTGTCTTCTCCGCAATCAATGTCCAAGAAGAACGACTTCATCAAGCCACAGTTGGCGGCATCCCGATTCTCATCGGTGATGAACTTACCGCATCCAAAAAATACATCTACGCAGTTGGCCACCAAACGGTCAGCTTCGGCTTCTACTTCTTCTATTGTTTTGTGGTGAGTCTGGGAATGATGTGTGCCATTCTTCAACCCCAGTACACAGTAGAACCCTTCCTCTGAAGGGACGACTGCTTCAAGTAAACGAACATCCGCCATATTGTGTCCAAGCACGTCAAGAGAAAGGGGGGCAACGGGGGCTGACGGTTACCCCGTTCGCTCCGTCGAGCTAGTCGCCCCCCGAAACGATTACTTCAAGTTCAAGAAAGTGGAGATGTGTTTCTGGTGATCTTTGCTGGGTGCATGGGTTCCGGAGAACCAGTTGTACACCGTCTGCCTAGTCACGTTGAAAAGCACCATAACATCTGTAACAGGGACGTCGTGGGAAATGCAGTACCTTCCCAAGCGAACACCCAAGTTTTTTATGCTGGCCCCTTTGTTGAGTTGAGCAACTCTTTGGCTGTATCCAATCATTTGTCGTCGTCGCCCCATTCGTCGACCAGCGCAGAAAGGTTCTGCTTAGGCTTGGGTTCAACAACAACTTTCTTCTTCTCAACCCGCACAGTGGGTTCTGGTATTTTTTCTTCTGCCTTGACTGCTGCTGCGGCAGACCCAGCAGGCGCAACCAGCTTTGGAATAGCGGGAACTTCTTGTTTCTTTGTGAAGTTCATCTTGCCCGCATTGACGGCAACCTGCGTCTGCCCTTGGGCTACAGCGACTTGATAGGTTTCTTTGTCAAGAAACTCTGCGTTGCTGAAGACCAACTTAGGAAAATCGCTGTCGGTGTCAAACGTCAAGCGTGTGGCCAACATGTTCAAGTTGTAGCCTGAACTGGCAACGTACTTGGCGTATTGTAGGAACGGCATGTGATCAACATCTCCAGTACCAAAAATACTTTTCTGCGGCAGAATCAATTGGAAGATGTCACCACCCACGTTATTTCGCAACGTAACGCCCAAGCGCCATGAATAACGGCAAGCTGCACGACCGGGGCCACCTGTACCTTTGATGGCTTGTGGGCAGTCTTTACAGATAGAGCCTTGTGGGTTCTCAACATCTGCGTCAGGGCGCTCGCCATCGCTTGACCAGCAGTCAGGGATGGAAGTCTCATCTGGGTTGTACTCCGAGGCGTAGAACGATTTCTGCACACTACGGCTACCACTGACAATCACAACATCCATGTGTGGGTCGATGTTCTTGGCAATCTCTTTGCCGCCATCAACCAAACGGAAGACACGCCCGCGCAGTGTGATGCGCTTGACGCTACCGCCTAATGCAGTGAAGGCTTTTGTAAAGTCGTCCAACGCTACGTTTTGCAGGTGGGCGGGAAGGTTCTCACGGAATGTGGTTACATTGCTCAATTTTCTCTCCTTAGAATGACGATGGTTTGCGTTTGACAGTGACAGCGTAACGGCTGTCGACGTTGAGACCCTCGGGGTACTCGTCTGGATGTTCCTCCAGAAAATCTTTCATGTTTGTGTCGTGAATGCGTTTGTGCAAAAGGCCATACGCTTTGTATTTGTCGACCAATCGGTAGACGGCTTCCCAGTTGGTGGGGTTGTACCGTTTCAACACCCGCTTGATAACAACCGTCTTTTCGGTCGACATGCTTGTTGTGTTGTCGGCAAGCATGATCTGGATAAGTTTGTGCTCAATTTCTGCGAGCTGTTGCTCAAAAATTTTGTCTGCATCATCAAACTTTTCCTTGAGTACTTCTCGCTCCGTTCGGATTTTGATGTACTCCGTAGACAGGTCGTCTACTGATTCAGTGATAGCTTCGCTCTCTTCCATTTAAAGTTCCTTTTGGTTGTTGTGGGAGTTATTATATGACTTGTACTAGACTTTGTCAAGTATCTGCCAATTCTTTTTTGTAGAGATCAACCACTTTTTCGTGGTTTGTTATATTGCTCTGCAACATGGCGTATAGCTTACGCTCGATGGGGCTCCCTTCGATGTGAACTATGGTCATGTTATTGCGTTGTCCCGGCCTGTTGATGCGGGCGTTCGCTTGCAGATACGTCTCTGTGGACGTCACCGGAGCGTACCAGATAACAACATTGGCAGCGGTCAGGGTTAGCCCGTGTGCCGCCGCTTGCGGTTGTATCACCAATACTCTTGGATCTTTTGTTTCCTGAAAGTTTTTAAATATTCTTGTTCGTGCATGAACAGGCACATCACCATTGATGACTTCGCAAGTAATACCTTCTTTTACGAAGTACTCACTAAGCATTGTTATGGTGTGTTTGAACGGAACAAAAATCAACACTTTATGGCTGGCTTCTTCGATCACTTCTTTAACAGCACTCAGCCGGTTGTTTACATCAAATTCTACAACCGCCCCGTCATCGGTGTAGACCGAGCCGCAAGAAATCTGAAGCAGCTTGTTCATCTTGGCCGCAGCGTTGACCGAACTGATTTCCTCGCCCGCTGCCTCAATAAGCATCTGGTCTTTGAGCATCTTGTAATACTTGGACTGCGACGGGCTGAGCGGCGCAAACCTGCTGATGTGCATCACCTCTGGAAGATCAAGACACTCATCCTTGGTGAACCGGATTGCTGGCTGAAGCATGTCAAACACAATCTGCTCAGCGTTGGGGCGTGGTATCCAGCGGTACATGCTGAACTGCTGCATGACTGCTTCACGGTAGTCGCCAAAGAACCTCGGTGCTTTCTGTGGCACACACAAGCGGCCCAGCCCGTACGCATCAAGTGGTGACTGCGAAGCAGGTGTTCCGGTCAACATCCACAACCGAGTGTTTGAAGTAACCAGCTTGTGCATCAACTTCCATCGTTTAGTCTGGACGTTCTTGTAGGCGTTGGCCTCGTCAATGACAATCAAATCAAAGCTACCGTTATTCAGCAACTCATCAGCAATTGTGGCTAGGCCGTCGTAGTTGATGATAATGAACTGAGCCTTGCCTGTGACAATCTTTGCCCGCTTCTTGACATCTCCGTACGCTACGTCTACAGACCTGTGTACTGCAAACTTGAACAGATCAGACTGCCATGCAGATTGCATGATAGACAACGGGCACACAACCAAGACACGCTTGACTATGCCCGCATTCATAAGCTGATCAGCAGCCCATATTACAGATGCGGTCTTCCCAGTACCTTGTTCATTGAAGCAAAACGCTCGATGGTTGGCTACAAGGAAAGACGTTGTTTTCTTTTGATGGTCAAAAGGCTCAAACCCCATAGGGCGCGGCCACATGTAAGTCTGCATTGGTTACTTCATTGATGAATCAGGGTTGCGTTTGAAGGATCGGTTTTTACTGGGTGGTTCAAGTCTGACCCCGTCTTTATTTGATCCACCTTTAGATAAAGCCTTGACGTGTGCAACATCTTTTCCGCTGCGATCAACACCCTTAGCGTCAAGTTTTCTTCTGGCTCGCTGGCGCTCCATCCGGTCAGGCAACTCACCTCGCTGTGTTTGTTGTTCATATTCTTTCTTGTATGGTCTGGGTTTGTTTACGTAGGGCATTTTGATTTTCCTCGCGGTAGTTAAAACACTTGTTTATCATATCTTTTTATTGTCTGCAAATCTTTTCTTTCGACTCTCTGTGAGCATTTGTTTTAACCATTTGGTTGCCCCCAGTAATTTCCATTCTTCATATTGCCACGCAGTCAAGCGTGTGCCAATACGTTTCTGTGTCGTTGTCAACTCAGTCTTGGGCCTTGGCATTTGTGGTCATCTCCAGCGGTCTTTGTTAAAAATATGAGGTAGCAGTTGCTACACCGCCATACAAGACCTTCTTGCACGACTGTTCTGCGTTCTCCGTGTTCACCACGCGACTTACCAAAGAATGTTCTAATTTGTTCAAGCACCTTGTTGCTCCTTCCATTTTTTGCACATACGTTTAACTGTTTCGCTTTGTTTGTTTGGTTTCTTCCTTGAGCAGATTTCGCTGAGTTGTCGTTCTTTAGCTTTTTGTTTCAGCGTCAACGGTGGGGGTGGCTCGGGAAACAAACCGTTGTATCCAATCACAGACAACACAGCGCCGAGTATGAGCCGATCAATCATGCTCTCTTCCATCAATTGAATAAAACCAATCATCGCCTGCTGACCACTTGGGCGTGCCATCTACCGTCCAAAATTTTTGAGCAGCTTGAAAGTCAGGAAACTTAACATCTGCGGGTATCAAACTTTGGTCATACCACAAGCATCTGTTGTTTGGTTGGCAGGCAAACTGACCGTTGTCCAACTGAATCCAATTAAAAGATTTATGCTCCTCGGCCTGCTCAGTAAACCCAGTATCCAAGTCCATACCATCAGCGCAAAAGTCCACGGTAAACATGTACCGCCCAAAATGCCATTGCTTGTCTTTACCAAGAAATTTAATACCAAGATTACGCAGGCCAATCTTCTCAACAATGGTGAACCGATAACCCATGCAGTCCCACAGTTGCAAGGTATCGACTGGCAAGTCGCCATGTTCTGCTTTCCACACATACGCATGGATGGGAAGTTTGTCGTACAGCGCACCATATTCTGGCAACAACGATTCAATGCGAAATACTTGACCACGCAAAGCTTTAAGGCTTACCCAAATTGCTGGTTCAAACTCGCCGTGACCCTTGGTAAAATTGTAAAGGAACTCGCGTCTTACAAAGCATTTGATTGGCGGTAGTGACGCAATGATGTAACTCATGCGTTCTTCTCCTTGAGTTTGGCTTCGATAATTCGGGCGTACCGAATCACATATTCGTTTGACACGTTGCCATCATTAAGACCAAAGGCAAAGCCCTCAACCTCGTCAATGGCACTTTCGGCTTCTGCATCCGTCAACCCAACCCAAGGGCGCTGTGGTGGGGTGGTGTACAAGGGGATGCGTTCCAATTTGATTGTTGTAGAAGTTTCCCATTTCATATAATCATGTGCAAATTCAAGACTGCGCTTCTCGACATTGATGTATGCGGTGGGTGTCATGTGTAATCTCCTTCCTCTGTGTGTTCAGTCAGTCTTACCATCAGCCGAGCAATGCGTTTCTCGTTGTACTCAATAGCCGCATGCGCATACTCAAAAGCAGTCTCAGCTTCCAACTTGCGTAAATGTGCTTCTCGCAGTTCAGTAGCAATGACTTCGTGAACCGTCCTGACCCTCAGCACTTCCTTGATGTACTTGACCGTCGTGCTTCGAAAACTCATTCTTCTCTCGCTTTCAGCATTGCGTCTGCCAGTGCATAGGCTTGCTCTGCAACTAACTCCGGCGTGTTTCCATCTGACATACTTTTAAATATATGACCTGATTTAACAAAGGATGCCGCAAAGTAGTCTCGCAAGGTCATGCCTGTTAAATCTGAACGATGTGGATTTGGAAACGCATGTGGGTTGTTCATTTTTTCTCCCGTGTTAAATTTTTTGACCACCGTGTTGATGTAACATATCTGCAAATGTTGAAGTGTCCACGTATTTTTTACCTACGCCAACATCTTCTTCAGCAACTTCCTCTGCTGGCGCTGTAAACGTCTGAACGTCTATATGAAATTTTGGTGATGCCACATAACAATCAAAGCCTCTCCATGAAAACTTGCTCAGCCCCCTGATGTGTTCACGCACAACAGCTACACGCCCATTTAAATACTT
>SXGQ01610097.1_pt1 | contig 25634 bp, 33 predicted proteins | sample 3178371 | NCBI WGS metagenome assembly SXGQ01 (sample SAMN11356859, study PRJNA531348) | freshwater metagenome | isolation source: freshwater sample F1-20 | place: China: Fuxian Lake, Yuxi | collected 2017-12-25 | reverse complement strand
TTGGTTCACCGAGAACTTTCATCGGGACCCGACCATGACCGTCTCCAGCCTTTGGAGTTAGGACTTTCCACTTGTGTATCCAAGTTACATTCGAAGGAATTTTGTCAAGTTGTACGTAACTGATGCCACCTCGTCGAAACAACTTGACCGATTGGTCAAAATAAGCATCAAAATAGTCTGTAAAGTTAGTAGCAAGTCCAAATGGCTTCCTACTGGATACCATGTTTGCGATTGATTCCTCATTCAAAGACTTAACTTTTTCAAGTATAGACACAGCATTGTTATCTCGAATGAGAACATCCCCTCCGGAGCGTAAATCCCTGACTGCAACTGACAGTACTTCGCCGTCCATGACATTTCGAACTTCACAGTCACCATCCCATTGATTATCTCTAACGAAGAAACAAACACCACCTTTGATCTCGACACCAGGAAAGCACTCAAACAACTTTGGATAATCAACAAGATATTTTAGACAACGATCATTGATCATCTGCTCACGAAACTCGTCAAGTCCTTTGCCTTCTGAATACCATCGTGCGGGAATAACAAACGATATAAATCGAGGCGATAATGACTTTGCTTTCTGAACGAACAATTGGAAAATAGGTGTTGAGCTGGCGCCAAAACCACCATCTTCTAGTTGATATGGTGGATTACCAATAATTACGTCGAATCTCATATTGTATATATCGTCGTCATGAATGAATGAATACGCATAGTTTTCAAGATGTGTACCTCTCTCTAAGGACTCAGGAGCTCCGCAAACAGTACATTTTTTATTAACAAACGAGTGATTACTACGCAAATATTTCAAGTTTCCCTGTATATCTGGAAACTTAACAACGGAATAAGATGAGGACGCATCCTTTGAGTAGTAGACAGATCTGCGTGAAATATTTCCCGTCAGCTCTGTAATGGACAAGCCAAAAAGCATGTTACGAAAGATATGCTCTCGTCTGGCATTCTCATCAACAATGATGTCCTTCAGGCCAACCATCAACCGTGCTGCACATTCTCGAAGAAAAACGCCCGTTTTACAAACAGGATCAAGGAACTTTAGGTCAGGGTTTGTCCAAACTTCATCCGGAAGTAAATCAAGCATTTTCTGTGCAATGTGTGGCGGAGTGAAGACTTCATCGGATGATAGGTTCGCTAAACAGTCCAAGATGTCGGGGGCATGATGGCGTTCACCAACAAGATTATCTAGGTTCATAAGCCTAACTCCAGGTAGTGAACCGTCTTCTCTATAGACAGAGGTTTTGGTCGTTGAGCAAAAAGTCCAGGTGTGGACTCCAAATCACTCAACCTAAAAAGACGGCGGGTAAATTTGTGTGGTGCGGGCATGGTGTACTCAGTGAACAGAATCTTGTCTGAAGCATTCAAGGAATCTCCTAGGACGATATTTGTGTTCAGTATTTTGTCAACGGCTAACCAATAAGCGGTTGTTGGTTTGAATGTGCCTTTGTAGTCTGAGTAGGCGCTTTTCAGCAGTGTTTTGAGCCTGGACTTACATTCATCGACATTTTCAGCTGAGATATCAATAGCGTAAGTACTAGCAAGACATATTAGAAGATCGAACTCAAAGTCCTGAATGTTCTTGTGGTTTCTTGCTACAACCGTCTTTATTTTTCGAGCGACTATCTCTTCCAAAAAATTCCCGTTTCCGGCAGCTGGTTCAAGGAATCTAGCCTTTGGGTCGTAAGCTACCTCACCAAGTAAGTCCAACATGGCATTGACTTCTCGCTTGGCAGTAAATACTTCACCAATATCTCGGACTCGAGTTTTACTTTTGGTTTCTGATTCAACGGAGAATCCATCTGGTAGCTCTAATTCAACTTCATCAGGCTTGGTAGAACAATCCTTGGCTATTGCCGCTGTAATCCCAGCGGCAACAAGCGATGGGTCAAAATCCGATAGTGACTTTTTTCGTCTTGCCATTGGGTGAAGCGTCCTCGCTATATTGTATGGTTCCCAGCATTCTCCGTCATCAATGCAAACGGAAAACACCACCCCACACATAACAATAATCGGGATACCAACAGAGAACCGGAAACAAGAATAGCCCCAGAAGCTTAAATATTAACTATTCTGGGGCTTTTATGGTGTAGATGGGTAATGTGTCGGTTTAGAGATAAAAGGGGCTATATTGAGGAGTTTTGGGGCTATTCAACATCAATGGCTTCGAGCTCAACACCAATATCCCGTTTTCAATGAAGCAGGCGGACTAACACCACTTCTTCAGGACCATCGATGTAGAACAGGAGATAATCCGGATATCGAGACACTGGAAACATTCGAAGATCTTCTATGTTGGCAGTTTGACAATGATGCAAACTACCGGACGAAGGAAACGAAGCAATATGTGTCAGAGTCTTAGTGATGTTGTCAAGAAAGCGATCACTAACTTCAGGCCCAGCAAGTTCATCAAGGTACCCAGAGATCAGTTCAACATCTGCATCAAAAGCTATAGTTGCTCTCAAGGTACGTTTGCTAATGCTCACTAAACTGCGACCTTGTTTCTCTTCAACTTAATCCTGGTTCGCATCTCATCCCAATATTCGTCTGTGATCTCAAAAGTCCCCTCTTCTTCCATACTTTTTAGACCTTCGAGAAGTAATGCATCCAGACGCTCATTCCGTTCCTTTCGCTGGTTTTCTAAGTCTTGACGAATCAGGTCACGTACATATTCGCTTGCAGTACCATAGCCGCCAGCTTCTACACGACCATCTACATACTCTTTCAACTTTTCAGGCAGCGATATGTTCATTGTTGTCATAGTGGAACCTCAAGAATATTCTGACAGGTTATGACAAAGATTGCCAAAGGGAAAAGCCTCCCTGTTGATGGGGAGGCTTTTCTTCGTATCTAACCAACCACTACCTATCTCGTAACACTCAAAGTCGCCGTTCTGCTTGTTGTGCCAGTGCGAGCGGTGATGATGCTTGTCCTGGTGGCTGTTTGTGTAAGTGTGGTGATGGTGAAGGTAGCTGGGGCCAACCTAATGTCGCTTCAAACGGTAAACCTTGATTCCAATAATTATTCCCAGAATGACGACGGCCAGTACGAAAGGCCAGTTCACCATCAGAAAAGCGACAAAGATGTACAGATATATGGCGATCGGTAGTGCAAACGAATTCCAGAAACTGTTCACCTGTGTGTCATACCCTTAATATCAATCATAACACTGGCAGATACAGGAAGTGCAAATGAAACCAGATTCTGACATATAGACTGGACTATCCACTTACCACTCCAAAACCTGCGAAACTGTGGCTGACTCTCTTTGAACAATAATGGCGGCTAAACAACATCCCCACTAAAACCAAAAAGCCATGTTCCACAAAAGCCTCAAAGCCATCATCAACACCACCAACACTTCAGCTACAACTCGCAGCAAAGAGTCCTATAGCATCAAAAGGAAAGTCTCGCAGCAACAACTCTTCAACGCCCCCCAAAAAACAGCAGCATCAACCCCTAAAACTCTCCACCACCAACATCTCCAACCATTCAAACGACCTCAAAGATCCAAACGCCAGACACTAACTCTGTTCCCACAAACCAAAAGAAAAAGGGCGGCTAATGTTGATGGCTTGGTGATGGTATGTGGCCGTGTTGAGATGTGTTGTATGGGGCTAAAAACGGCTGGATTATTGAGGGTGGTGGGAGTGGTGGGTGTTGGGTGGGATGGTGGTGACGAAAAACTCCTGACTGCATCTCACTTACTTATAAAGACACTGACGAAAAAACCAGCTGATGTCGGAGCATCAGCTGGTTTTGATTGTTCACAATAACACAGGAAAACCGCATTCTAACAATCCACTGTATTGCATCTATCGTGCCAAACTCTGTACTGATTTTCTCAATAAGCCCAGAAAAAACCGGCAGCCAAGGTAACCGTAAAAGGGACCCAAACTTTATGTACCCGGGTATCGATGTGTGGTACCAGTAGGCAAGTTTGACATCTACTGCTCTTGTTCAATGACCGTGCTTTTCCCTAATCTCCTGAAGCGCTGCCAATAAATCATCAGGAACGGCCTTTACGTCATAGCCAAGTTCCTCTAATATCACAGTGTCAAAGTTGTCAAGATTACTAAACCAATCTGTATTGAAACAACCAGCGCCGTCAAACTCATCTTCGTACTTGGAACTCTCATCTTCGTAGATTGACTGAAGATTGTCAAAATCGAGAGTAAAACTCTTCCCGTAAAATTTCATTGCTGTCACGAACGTATTACAGTCATAATCGATTTCAAGGTAGGCGAATCCTAACTCGTTAAGCGGCTCGTTGCTGTTACCTATGTAAGAGTAGTTGGTTATCTCCGTGAATATGTTCAGCTCACACAACAGTGACAAACTGACTTTCCAATAATCGTGACGGTACGTATCAACTGTTTGAATGACGATTGGATTCATAACTAGGTCCTTGCTCATCTTGATTTTGCCAATGCTCCTTACCCACGAAAAGGTAGGATTTCGCACTTCCATTTGGGTTCACTGGATACTTTGCAGGCTTCGTAAAGTTCTGGATGAAGAGCTCTAAAAGTAGATGGGCTAAACTTGTTTACTTCATTCCTCGGCCATGAAAAAAGGTTACGAAAACTCTGTGATGATCCAATGTCCACTTTGAGATGTTTCTTTTCAACGGCCAATAAGTCATCGATCCGTTTCCTTTGTGCCAGCAGATCAATATAGGAACGGTAATGGGCACGAAGCTCATCAGATGAATATTCACGTTCAAGCTCAATCACATGGTTAGGTTGTGGTTGAGCTTGGTGACTGAGTTTTAGATAACCAGTAACTTGTTCTGAGTGGCACTCTTGATATTGCTGCGTGTGTTTTTCTGCCAGGTTCGGGGAAAATCGGGTGGATGTATGTTCTTTCCATCTTGTGATACCTCTGATCCCTGCTTGCCTTCTGTCAGTCTCATGCTCCAGAATCGTCTTGTGGAGTTGAAACTTGTGTTTTACTTCTCCCACCTGATCAATAAGTTCATGACACTTCCACATCCGGCTATGGAATGAATCAAGGTCAGCTACATCAACATCTTCACTCACTGTTTCGTCCAGGAGCTTGACTCTATTGCGTAACTCTTCCAACTGCTCATTGATTGGCCGTGCGAACCCTAAAAACTGTTCAGAATCGACTTTTGGAACCTTGAAGCAGTTATCAATGTGGCGATCATACTTGAACGTGTTGGCGTCGATGAATCTCTGGATCAAGTAATGTGGATGAGATGTCTTGATGTGCAGTTCAGGGTTGTGGGTCCTTTTGAGCCTTGCATATACGTTGATGAATACATGGCCATCGTTAGGCAAGTATCCTAATGCGCTCGTTTCACCGATTCCAACATATGCCATCTTGGTTGTCCTTTGATGTCTCATCACCTGCTTTTGATGTGGTGGTCAAGAACAACAATACCAAAGGTCAGGCATTGTGAAACAGGCTCAAGATAATATTGGCGGCGGATGAAACTTAGCATGGTTTGGGGTTAGCCGGATTGTTAGATGTCTACCTTCACGGAGCCATCTGTCCCGATAAACCCGCTTAGACCCTTTTTGGACTTTGGCAACGATGGAAATGAAGTACTAGGCGATAGATGAAAGGTAAGTGGTATAGCATCTGATGCCACAGACTTCTTCACCAGCAATGGATTAATACCGGCTCTACGGTCCTCATCCATATCTGCAATTGCTTGGTTATAGTCGTGGAGCGTAGATACTTGTTGCCGATAATGATCAAAAAGCTTCTTGTCTTCAAGGCGGACCTGAGCATATATTTGTTTGCTAGTGTTTGCGTCTGTATGACGCATCAGGGATTGCAGCTCAATGTCGTTTGCGCCCAGCGCAATAAGTTCTGAACAATAGGTGTATCGCCAAATATGATTGACTGGCGAATGTGCCAACGAATGGTCTTTGCTAGCGATGTCTACTCCAACCTTTTCCAAGACCTTATTCACTGCCCTTTTCGCATTTTCATCTCGCCAACAGAATCCTCTGTTGTTGGACACTACAAACAGATGCTCTCGTGGGCCAGTCTGGTCATCAAAAGCCTGGATTCGCATTGGCTTAGCTTGTTCCAAACTCCGATGAAGAATTTTCATCCATTGTTTTGGAATTCGAACCTTAGATGCGCTTGCCCGAGTCTTGGTTGACCCGAGGTAGGGAAGCATCTTGTATTTAGACACGATGGTTTTCCCGTCGTTTGGAATTTCCGAAAGGTTGTACTTGATATTGATGCTTCCATCATCATTGATGCAATCGGCCGTCAGACCAAGAGCTTCACCTATGCGGAGCCCAAAACGCAACAAGACAAACAACGCCGCTAGATTGGCATCGGGCTCAGCTTCAGTCCAGATTTTGTCGATTTCCTGAAACGTAAGTGTTGGTTTGTCATCTTGACGCCGTACAGCAACTTTTGGCAGATATGTGAACAGATTCGCCTTCCAATACGAACAGGCGACAGCATAGTCTCCCACTGGTACAAGCCAACCTCGGAAGCGGCTAACTGTGTTTTGTTCGTGCTCTAATTGATAATCTCTAAAGCATTGTTCAACGTCTTGTCGGCTAATTTGATTCATTGGCTTGTTGGCAAGAGAACCAAATGACCCTACGTACGCCTGCACTTTTTTCATATACGATGGTGATAATCCGACAAGTTTTCCGTTCTGATATCGCCTCTTTGATTGCATAAACTCGTTTGCGACAGCATCAAGAAACACGGGTGTAGTGGCTGGTACATCATCATCTAACAAAATAGGAGTTACGACTGGTTGAGGAACATCAATGACAGCAGCTGCAGAGACATCACGCTGGCTGCGCCAATCCTTTATGGTAACTGGTGGATACTTGTTTGCAATTAACCAGTCAACGTACCTATCGTTCTCCTCAAGAACGGCGGCAACCAACTCCTCGCAGTGTTTAGGTGAATCACCCCGCTTATGTCGATAAATCTTGTTGGTATCCCACTTACCATCGGGAAGTAAAGACCAAACTTCGATTGGGTATTGCAACGACCAAAACTCAAGTACGGATCCATCAGGTCGTCGGACCTTTTTCATAGTCGGTGTAAACTTGCCCCAACGTCGAGGAGACTTCTTCTTTTCAGCTGATTGCTTGCGAGCTCTGGCCATTTACATCACCCAAAAAGTAATATGAAAATCCGAAAAAGTAATATAAACGGATTTACCATATTGAATTATAGCGGGCAAATGAAGGCAAAAGGCTTCACAATGGCACAATATGGGCACTTTTGATTGAAAAATGGGCTATTTTTGAAACAGAGGGAAAATTCGAATCCCACCCTCTCCGTAGTTCCCCATAGGCTAAAGTGGCTGATAGATCAAGCGATATTGGGGTTAAAGTAATATAAAAATCCGAAAAAGTAATATAAACGTTCTCGGGAACATGCAGTGATTGACTAATGTTTTGGCGATATCGAACCCGAAAAAGAATTCTGTAATGTCGGATATTGGTATGTATTCTTAGCTCTTTGCCGTTGAAAAGTTCAAATCAGAACAACGGCATACAGCAAGAAATGAACTGCACCATAACAACTAAAAGCACTAGAATATGCATCCAGTGCTTCAGGTTTAGTTCATATGCCGAAGGACTCAACTTTTGTCGATCTATACTTTTTCGATGTCGAATCTACACTCGTGAAAACACAGAGAAAAAGTCGTCATAATCGTCATTGTCATTACCTGGCAAGACATTAGCTTCATCCACTTTGTCGTTCACAGTAACAATAGGAAGTGAAGCTTGGGACGTTGAAGTAGCTTGATAATCCACATGCTTGCGAGGAACAATCGTTGAGCCAATAGGTGGAATCAACTCTACCAGCGATGCTCGGTCATCAGGAAAGTTACGGGATAATCGCCATCGGTAGAGATGTGCGTCAGGATCGTCAACAAAAACTCCAGCGCTGAGTAAGACTGCAAACCATCGCTTTACGTCTTGCTTTGGCCAGCGAGTAAGTGCTATGACTTGGGTTTGGGTGATTGGTGCATCACGAGACCCATTGAGAAGGTCACTCAGTTGACGCTCAACGCCTTCAGTACGATTCCAAGATGGGACTCTAAATTTGCCTTCAAAACTGGTGTCGAACTCGTAGTCGAAATGTTTTCCACTTGGCATGGGATTGCCTTTCTTTGTATTGGTTAGAGGCCCCAAGCTGCTGGTTCTCGTGATGTAACTTTGCAGCTTGGGTTTAGAAACTCACAGCCGCTAAGCAGCCGCAAGACCGCCATCATTGCCATTAACTTCATCATCGTCGTCTGATGAATCAGCATCAACTGTAGGCTTGAACTTGAGGTCCCAGATGTGGTTGCCTGGTCCACGTTTGCCATCGCAGTAGTACATGTCAGTGAGGTTTGACAATGCCTGTTTGACGTTGTCTTTGCCACCCAACTTACGAATAGCTCCAAGGTTTGTCCCTGTTTCACCAGCATCAGCAATGTGTTGAAGAATGATCTCCTCGAGGCTGATGTCAGGTTCTTTTTCAGGTCGGGATTCTCCATTGAAGATAATGGTCACAGTCTCAGGGTTGCGTCCCTTTGCCTGGCGTACCTTCACTGGCTTCATACGGAACTGTCCAAAGTCAACCTCTGTCATTCCCCATACGAAGTCGCATGCGGCCGGAAGCCCACTACCTTCAGCTGCATTGGAATCATCAGCACTGCCACTCTTGGTGATATGGCTCAAGATCACCACAGCGCTGCCAGCTTCGATAAGAGCTTTAAAGCCATCACGCATCTGGTCCAAACGTCTATCACGTTGCTTATGGAATGCATGAGCAGAGTCAAGAATGGTCAGACCAACCTTGTTATCTTTGATGACTTTGGCGATCTGCGTATAGGACAATGGATCATCCAAGAGCAATGTCCCTTGCGGTACGAAGAAGCGATCTTCATCAACTTCGAAGGCTTTCAGTCGTTCCAGAAGTACCTCATGCGAGAAGTTGTCCTGATCAAAGTATGCTACATTGGGGCGCTCAGGATCAGGGTTGCATTGCACCTCACCTAAGAACAGCGAATCGTTTGTGTATGCAGCAACAAGTTCCATTGCAATAATGGACTTGCCCGAGCCTGGTTTGCCTTGAACCATTGATACGTTTCGAGAAAACATACCCGGTACTAAGTCATCAGGTGACTCAGCATACTTTTTGACGAGATCAGGAACAGTCCAAAAAGCTTGTGCCACATCATGAGGTGCTAAACGCTTGATGGTTGGACGAAGGTTTGACTGCGAGATGACAAGTTTTGGCTCGTTGTTAGGAGACAGATTCATATCCATATTGTTTTTTCCTGTAAGTAGGTCTCTTGGGGATAGAGCGTCCCCAAGAGATTCCAAGTAGCTAAGCTGCGATACCAGTGGACCGAAGTTCATTTTTGAGGCGCTCCAACCCACGCATCGACATATAGTTGCAATTAAGTGCGTTACACCCATATTCGAGTTGGTTCATAAAGTCACCGATGGACATTGGTTTGCCTTGAGTTGAGACAATTACCGTCACGTTGTTGCTTGGCATGCGACGGGGAAGATGGTTGAGGAACATTTCAGCGTAATTCCAGTTCTTGAACTGATATACGATGTGTGTGCCACTATTAACCACGGTTTGCCTCCTGATAAACATGCTCCACGTGAGGGAGACAGATGCATCTGCTATCAAGATCTCCGCCGTCATTACGAAGTTTGACTGCGTCGTTGGAACCTTGATCACAATGCTGCACTGGGTCCCGTTGCAGTAGAACTTACGTGGGATCATAGGAGAATCCATCGTGAAGTCTTTTCTGAAAATGCGCTTGAGTTGCAGGTTTGTAGAAGAAGGGATATGCTTCCTACTCATGGCCTTCACCTCCTCTTTGTGTGGATTCAATGGTCACTGGCTCAGGGGAGTTTGCCGGCAAGCTATCGCTCCCCTCGAGCTGTTTATGTGAATCAACAAAGACGAACGATTCAAAGAATGCCTCTATAGCATCAAACTCACTAGAATCCAGATAAGCGAGGTCTGGATTATGTGAGTTGAGGTTCTCTTGCTGGACAACCAACCCCTTGCCCGTGCAAATCTCGTCAGATGCAAGAGATAACTGAGCAACACTGTCGCTGCCCGTTGGTTTACGTCCAACCACGGGTGAATCACCACAATTTTGAGTCTCGGGTTTCATTTCCCCAAACCCCTTTCTCCCGACATTGGTGTCCGGGATTTGAATCTGACTTACCGCAGATTCGGGTGCTGGAGCACCAGTTGCTCCAGTCATTGAGAGCGGGAGATTTCCCACCTCAACATTGCTTCCAGCTTCTGCTGGTTGAGTAATGGAACTTGCAGAGATTGGCACCACAGTGCACTGCGACACTTGTCCTTCTCCCTGCTGGGTTCCGACGGCGATATTCTTGCTGGCGTTTCGGCCCATAGTGAATAACTACCTTTCAAGGTTTCTCTGCCATGCCTAGGCAGAGGTCAGGTATCCAGCTAATTACTGGACGAATCGGGACCTACTTTTTATAGCGTTTTATATTCCCGATATTGGTTTGGAGCCAGATATGCTGGCTCACTCGTAAGCACGATATGCTAAATCGTGTCACACTCAAGCTGTATTCATTTATAAAGGTGCATCTCGATCAGGCTTCGAAGACTTCCCCAACCGCCCGACGCACTTCATTTTATCACATTTTATATTCGTGCCAATATTTCTTATGGCAAATGTCAAGAAATCGCACATTTTTTATCACTGCACTGGCGGAATATAAATTTATAAAATACACTGCGTCAACGGAGGTACCTGTGGAACGTAGTAACATAGAAGTAATAGCAGTAATCACTGGACGATTTCCCGACAAACCAGACTTGTTACTGGAATCAAATCGTGACGTTGGAGACGTCCAAAGCGTTGCAGATTTGAAGAAGCACTTTGAACAATGTGTAAACTTGTGCGCCAATGTTATGAGTAGACTGGAAGCACTTCAGATTAATGGAGAACGTGCTTCCTTCGTTCCATTCCTTAGCCAACCGCAATGGGTGGACTCCATCTGTAAGATGCCAACAAAGACGATCGTCCTACTGTCAGACATCGATGGATCCATACGTGACATCAATGAAATGCAGACCATCGTATTTCACCGGAGCAACGTCCTTTTAGTAGAGGATCGTTATAGAGCAATGGTTATGCTTGACCCGGAAATGTTTTTCGAACTGCATAGTTTGAAGGTTCAAAGAAATCCTAATGCCGCATCCGCACAACCGAGGAGTTACTCAACCCCAGAAGATCGTTATCGTCAGCTGGTTGAGCTCATCAACATGAACCTGTCGATTAGTGAGATTGCAGCGAGAATGCATCTTTCCGCTCCTACCATTTACTTATTGCGGAGCGAGCATCGGGAACAATTAATGAACGATACAAATCCAGGTATGCGAGCAATGAGGTTCCACAAGAAAGATCGTTAGTTCCCCACCACCCTCAAAAAAACGGCCCCGCCTACGCTGGCCGTTTTTTTTCGTCATCGTTATAGAGAACATGATCCCGATATGTGAGGAGGATGTCTTTGGAGCTCTCGAGGATACGTTCCAACCGTTCCCTGGCAATACTGTCCCTAGGCTCCCACTCCACAAGAAACTTTGCTTGCGTGTTGTTGTGCTGGCGTTCAATCAACTTAATCAGCCTGCCAATCGTAAGGATGGTTTGACGTTGATCCCTCCTGTCAACTTGCGAGCCCATGTATTCCTTAGGCAATGTAGTTGTCCGTGATTTCTTGGATCTGATGTCGTAAATCACCCTTGTACCAGTAAGCCTTGAACATTTCGTGACCGGTTTCAACATGCTCCCGGATGCTGTCAAGACCTTCAAGCGCAATCCTGAGTTCGTGGGTACCTTCAACCATCTTATGTGCTTGCTCTATATGGCGTAGTTCATGGAGGCTCACTCGTAAAACAAGGAAGTGAGAGTAGATTTGTCCGAGCAGTTCATGGTCTGCTTGTGATCTCTTGGAAGTCATACAGGATTTTATTTCACCGGTAATTAGCATGCAAGATTAATCTTTCCCGAAAACAAGGCGGCGAGGTTGGATGCGTGGATATCCTTTTTAGCCAACTTCTTCCGGACATTTTGGAAGCTGATTTGGATGCGCACTGTTTGAAAGGTACAACTCAACTCTCAGGATAATGGCGGCTGATTGGGATGCGTAATGTGTAAAACAGCCAGATTAACTCTACTAAAATGGCGGCTGATTAGGATGCGCACTTGGAAGAAACAGTGGAATCAATAACAGGGATAATGGCGGCTTTAGGAGATGTGGCAGTGTTTGGGCGCCGCATTAATATAGGAGTGAATGGAATGGCTTTTCTAGCGCATCTTTGGGAGAACTCATAAGACCAGTCTTTTCCTGTAACTTTGGCGCCATGAGAAAGATCAAGAAAGAGCCAAGGAAACATCATTGGCGGCGAGGGTTTTGGCCAGAAGTAATGGTGAACGATACGGGTGCTGTTTTTGGCTGTTTTTCCTGGTGTTTTGGGTGCCTGTTAAATAAGGATGCCGTTTGATGTAATGCACCTGGAGTTTCGCCGCCAGTCTTACACCATACAATAGGGGGAGATGAGAAGAGATCGACCAGCTCCGAATAGTCAGGAAAGTTATGCTGCCGTTAATTTTCCCGATGGTTTCCTATCTCTTGGTGGTGGGAATAGAGTGTCCAGTTACCAGCAGCATCTTCCAGAGCTAATCGAGATAGCAGCTTATCTTTGGGCCCTGTTGTCTGAAGCTACATATGTGTATATTCGTCCCTATGGTGGCACTACTCGAAGAAGCTCCAGTCACAAGATTCTCGATCCACCCGTACATTTGGCGGAGTTAAAACCAACAACACTTTTGGCCTGTTTAGTAGGAAGGAATGAGCTGTTTGTCTCTCATGCTCCGGAAACACTAAAGCATCCGACAAAGCTGAGAACATCAGATGGCATTGTAAAAGGTTGGAAAACAAGTGCCGAGCCAAACAGGAAACGTGTCAGGGGATTCGTCCAAGTAGTCCCGTTCCATATAGATGATGTCACTGGAGAAGTGCATGACAATATTGCCCTGGCGTATAGGGATCATGTGCGAGACCAAGGACTTCGATGCGTTCTTTATCGTACGGGCAAGAGTGGATTGGCAGCTTATGTAGATGCTAGTTGGATGAGTTTTGAACAGGCCTTAGCACTATCAGAAAATCTTGCAGGCGTGTCGAACAGGATTAACCCAGGCCTCAACAGCTTAAAGACCATGTGCCCGATGATGCTTTCCCCCACTTTTTTCCAGGGCCTTAATCGGTTCTATGATGAAAGTGAGAATGATCTCCGTGTTCTTCAGGCTTTAGTGGCAGAAGAAGCAAAAGATACGCTCAACATAGACCTGTCAGCAATCGTAGAAGAAGCACATCCTTTAAGTTTGCCCCAGGAACGAACCATTACTACAGATTGGATTGTTGACAAGAGCATCCAGCAATATTTGTCCGGCCTTGTAGATGGGGATGTGATTCTCCTAAAGCTACTTGGCCATTACTTGTACAGCACTTTCCGGGACGAGGATTATGCTGTTTTGGACACGGGAACAATGCTGGCCATCTTGGAGCAAAAGGATAGCAAACGAAAAGCAATCTCAAGTAATCTCGCCCGCCTCCATAGTGTTTTGCCTTTGGACATATTGCCTCATAGTAGAGTTGGGAAGGCAACACGATTCAAGATAAAAGAACTACCAGAACTTTTACGGGATGAGATGAACCTCTCTTTGCCAGTGAAAGATCCTGTGCATTTATCAACGGGCGGGCGAGCTGATGAAACTTTAAGGCTCAGGGATAAGGATAAAAGAGACCAATGCAGGGACAGCCTTAGCAACTATCCCAATCCTGTTTCATCCCAGCTATTAGATTATTTAAACTGTCTTCCCGTGAACAGCTTTAGGTCTCGCACATTAAGCAATATTGAGGGGATGATCCAGATGGCAGACACTTTTGAAGGCGAATCAAGAACGAAGGCATTAGCATCCTTACGACAAATTTGCCTCTATCCTCGTCCCCTTTATAAGAGAGCCACTAATACGAGTAGGATATATGGCATTGGAAGCGGATATCAGACACTCAATAAAGCCTTGAGAAAAATCGCATTCCAAGATTGTGTAAAGCTCGACTTGTCCCATTGTCAACTTAGCATCGCAGCTCAGATATTCCAATGCGCCCCTATGCTCTCGTTGTTAAGTTCAGGAGATGTCTGGGATCGCCTTACATCCACTACATCACTTTCCAAAAACACCCTTAAGACAGCACTATACAAAACACTCTATATGCACTGTCTTTCATTGGATCCCTATAACAACAACACAGACATCCCAAGTGAAGTGCTCATTCTTATGCTCAAAAACAGCGAAATCTCATCGTTCTACAAAGCCAGAGAAAGATACATCAAAAACAATTTTAATGGCAGAGAAACGGATGCTTTTGGGAATGCGCTTAAAGGTGAGTGGTGGAATAAGTTAGGAGCTCTTGTTCAAAGTTACGAAATGAGCATCCTAGAGCCAGGGATAGATTACTTTTTAAAAATTAAGAACAACAAGACGAAGATTGTTCTTTGGTTGCATGATGGATTTTACTTAAGCGGATCCAAGAGAGAGCTAATAGGAACGTCTAACAAATTAACTAAGATTGTTGATGGGAAGGCAAAAGAGTTAGGAATCCAAACAAATCTAGTGAAAGAAGGCTAAAGGGAACAATCATCAATAGCAAGCTCTTGATGATTGAAGCCTCCTCATTACATAGATGTTCCTTCGTCCATCTATTCCATAAGGAGAGCTTGTAGGTCAGAGGTATATTTTAAGAAAAAATTATATTTAAAGTAAGTATCTTAATGATTAATGTATTCTTCGTTTGATAACAGAGAAGAAGAGGGATTATTTAAATTACATTAATAGAGCCGCATTTTATAGGCTAAGCACTTGCGAAACTGGGGGGATTTTGTTGTCTTAGGAGTGATGTTGGATGATGGATGGCTCTGTTAGTTGTCCTCGTCCCTATCGCTTCTTCCTGTTGATCAGATGCGGGGATGATGGATCTTATGCTGAAAAATCATCAAAAAGTCATCAGATATCCTTCCTAGATGTCTTTGGTCTCTGTTGGATAGATGGCGCCAAAATCGTGTTGTTTTAAGGGGATGGATTAATAGGGCTGAACAGAAAAGGGCCAAATGAAAGTAGCCGCCATTATTGTTTGATGGATCGTTGGCGCCAGGGATTGTCTTCTATTGGGTTATTGTGTGAAGGAAGGCAAGAATATTCTCTTCAACATCAACGATCAGATAAAGCACTAAAACAGGCAAGCTTTGAAGACTTGACCGTTGACTTGTGTAATGTGGCGTTTTGTTTCAAGGTCAAATGTCCCAGAGCCGCCATTTTCGGTTGGCATGGTTTTGAAGTGGTTGTCTAATTTAGTTGCTCTAATCTCCACGCCAAAACATATCTCATAATGTCGACATACAGGAAATGATGACATTCAATCAAACGGTCAGCCAAATACACATGTTTCCTGATGGACGTTTCAATGAAGGTCGTTCGTATCCTGTTACATTGCACGGATCGACTTGTTATTTGTCGTGAATCGCTCTTTGGCTTTAGATAATCAGCGGAGACAACTTTCTATGCCTATTGAAGAACAGGTTGGTTATTATGTTTTGTTTGCATTTGTCATGGTACTTATGTATTGGCAGTACATAGCTGCCGTCGTAACCATCGTAATTTTAGCTGTTCAATACATCAAGTACTTGAAGAGAAAAAAGAAACAAGGCAAAGAATAAATTTTGTCCTGAAGTCCTTTTTTGTTGATTAATAAGTACCAAGCCTTCATAAACGTACTATGGCCAATCATCGAACCTAAAATGAAAACAGGCCCGAATCATAGGTGCTTATGTTGGTGCCGATTCTGATTCCCGTGACTTGATCCACTTGTAATACGTAGGCTTTGATATCTGGAGTTTTTCACACATCTCTTTCACACTCTTTCCTCGAGACACCATAAACTCCAACTGCTCAATCTTGTCCGCCGTTAATGCTGAAGGACGGCCAAGCTTAACTCCAATACTCTTGCGATATGCCAAAGAATCTTTAGTACGCCGGGAGATGATGTTTCGCTCAAGCTCGGCAAAGATACCTATCATCTGTACCATTGCTCTACTTGTTGCATCCGTCGTATCAAAAGGTTCAGTGATACTTTTCATCATCACCCCCCTTTTCGACAAGTCATCCATTGTGATAACAAGCTTTGCCAAACTCCGAGTAATACGATCGAAGCGATAAAACACTAAACAATCCCCAGCCCGACAAGCCTTTAAGCATTCACGGAAAACAGGTCGGTCATCTTTGGCTCCTGATGCTTGTTCAATGTAAATGTGATTGTCATCCACACCAGCAGCTTTCAGTTTTTGGATTTGTGTTTCCAAATCCTGGCTTCCATCACTTTTTGAAACTCTCGCATATCCGACTAGTGCCATCGTGTGTCTCCTCCGTAAATAAAAAGGGCATATGCTCCCTTTAACTAACACAGGATTAAATCACCATTTTATTTACTTTTCCAGAATCCAGACACTATTTTATTAACCCTTTTATTTACGATGCCAAAACGTCAATCTATCGGTCGTTTGTTTTACTCGTGTTGAACTACGTGAACGATTGAATGCTACAAGTCTGTTTGAACCTTCATGGTCTTAGGTATATGTTAGTGTGGTGATTAATCGTCACTAACATTTGGGACACAGTGAGGTGTTTATGAAGAGTTTGATTCTCCTAGCTATGGTTGTTTCAGTCGTAGCACCAGTGTTTGCCCATCAAGCCCAGAATCCTAAGCAATCGACTTCAGTTCGTGAAGAATATGCGGTTTATCAATGCAGTCGATGCAAGCAGACTCGACAAGTCAGAAAAAGTTCAGGATCGCCAAGCCCATTCTCAGGCATTTGTATTGACGATCGTGGCAAGAAACAAAGTGCACACAGTTGGAGCAAAATCTAACACCGAATACCTGAAGATATAAAAGCCCTGACTAACCATCAGGGCTTTTTTCGCCTCCCCTCAAAAAAGGTCAAAGGCAAGTTGTTTCCAGAAAGGTAAAGAACAGGCACAAGTTGGTTCCTGTACAAATCACATCAAGGGAGACACACAAATGGATAAAGGCGTTTTGTTTATAGGACACAGCTCAGATTCAGAAGAGAAAATCATAATCGGCATCAGAGGAACAGAAGATCACGTAGCAATGATCAGTACAGAAGAAGCACTAAGGTTTGCGGAGCACTTGGTTGAAACAGTTGAACGGATGAAAAAGCTCCGTGAGGCTGAGGATCCTGAACGAGACGAATAGTAATAAAAAGCCCTGGACATAGATCCGGGGCTTTTTCTCTGTACCGACCCGACTACCAGGCCAAAACAGAAACGATCCAGAACAAAACCTTATGGCAACCAATCAACAAGCCATAAGGAGAAAGAAATGAAACCACAACCAAGACCCGTGACCTTCTCGGGAGATGAATCAGTAGCGCTATTAAACTGCTACATATTCAGAGATTCATTGGCACATGACGCACAAGTAGCAATATCCACAGGCATTAGCTTCACAGAGCATCCAAGTCTTCTTCTGATAAGCGTCGAAGTAAAAGGCTCTAAGAAAAACACGTTTAAACTTGGTATCCCATTGACCGAAGCAGTGAAGATGTCCCGCCAAACCATTCTCTGGCATGAATGTACTTCTGACTACGACAACTTAAGACTTGACGTGGTTCAGGACATATTCAATGAACACATCTCAGATCTCGTAAATGCTCCCTGGACAAACGATGACATCGAAACACTCCAACTGATGGAAGCAACGGACGAGCTGGAAAAGATGGTGCGGGAAGACTTACTCAAGATTGCAGCCGTTTCAATGGAGGCGAATAAGGATGTATAGCTTCAAAGACATTCATATTGGATACACAAGCGATGATAATCCCAGAGTAATCATCGGAATAGGAGAAGTATCAGCAAGCATCTCCCTCTATGAAACAGCCCGATACATTACAAACTTAAAGGCCATCTATCGCAAGCTTAAGAGACAAAGCTGGAGATCGACCGATGAAGACTAATGAAATATCCTGCTACTTTGAGAGCGATGAATCTTTCGGACCATCAAAAGCACATGTCAACATTGCATACATCGAAAGCCTAAATAGTCTCTGTGTTGGAGTTGACATTATGGCAGCAGATGAACGCCACACAGTGTATTTTCCTCAAGATACTATTCCACACATTGTCCAGGGACTCAGCTCTTCCTACTTCAGCATCCAGGAAAGCATACAAAAGATGGAGGAAGAAGATGGCAACTAATCGTCAATATGCTGAGGCAATGAGTGATCGACTTTGGGATGGATTAAGCTCTGAATATGATCAACGAACAAAAGATCTCATAATTCAAGCATTCATCGGAGGCCTTGCTTCGTACCCTGATCTGCTTGAGGAATTGAAATCAAGCTCACTATTGGAGTCAGATTACTTCGATGATGATGAACAATCGGACGACAAAACCATCAAAGGCAACAGATACAAGATAAGGATAAAGGCTGCCAAAAAACACTAGGTGCAACTCTCAAGAAAAAGAGCTCAGGATTACACTTAGAGGTCCTGGGCTCTTTTCTCTATTAAGGCTTTTCTCATATCAGCATTACAGACCATTCCTACCTCGACACATCCAATATCCCCTGTTTTTGCCCCGTTTTTTGCACCTTTACAGTTTGGCAGCACATTACTTCTACAACCCTTAAGAGCCCCGATATTCCAGTGTTTTAGGCCATTCCGTGTCTCCGTTTTCTCCATATATCTACGGGTTCACAGGAGGCTCAACCTGACAATCTTGAAAAAATCTTGACGAATTTTTTCAGCCTTCATAAGCCGCAAAACCCATCAGCAAACCAAAAAATCATCAACGGGAACAAAACAACGACATCTTACATCTCTATATTGGCTACCCTTTAATTATGGACATCGATTTCGGCCGCCATATTTTTCCTGTTGGTTGGTGAAGAAGCTAGTCCAAGAGCCAGACAAGAATATTCTCTCACTCGGGCATATCACTGGTGAAGAATATTCTATTACACGGGCAGATGATCAACGAAAAGAATGGTCTTTTATACGGGCAGATCAACTCTAGGAAAGAATGGTCTCTTACACGGGCGATCTTCATAAGCAAGAATATTCTGTTACACGGGCTAATCAACTCTGGGAAAGAATGGTCTGGGATATTGGCGAAACTGAAAAATAAGGGAAGAAAAAGTTCCGCCATATTCTTTAATGCTGGATAAATGTTGCTGTTAGAAGTACTTGGTGTTGGTCGTTGTAGTGGGGATGGTGTTTTAGATGGGTTGGAGATGGATTTGCCTATGGATGGGAAAGATGTAGATGAAGCACCAAAAGATGTTTCCCCGTGCGTTGAAAATACCCTGTAAAAGTGCTTAAAACCTAGTAATTATACGGATGTCCAATAGTCACTCTGGTTCTTAGTATGGCGCAATCACCCTTCTAAGGACGTGCAAATGAAGAAGTTATTAGTGGCTCTTGGTGTGGCAGCTCTTTCCACAGGAGCTATGGCGCAGAATGTTGGCAGTTCAATTTTCTACAATGCTGATAATGGGCATTACTATCAGCGGATCACTAACTCCAATCTTTTTACATGGGATGAAGCGAATGCTGAAGCAATCAATATGGGTGGCCATCTAGCTACAATCACTTCCGCTGCGGAAAACACGTTTGTTGTAACTAATGGATTTAGTGGATTCTCAGCATACAACGGTATCTATGGCAACATTCTTCTTGGGGCTACAGACCGTGAAACCGAGGGAACGTGGAAATGGGTAACAGGTGAGAGCTGGGGTTACACGAACTGGTGGCCAGGCGAACCAAACAATGCTTATGGTGGTAACCAAGACTTCTTAGCAATGCACCATGTCTCTCACTTTAACTACTACGGATTTCAGAACGACTGGGATGATGACTACGCAGACGGAAGGGACTTGGGTAACGGTGTTATCGGCAAGGCCTTTGGTTTTATGGTCGAGTGGAACTACAACCCTACAGCTCCCGGCAACAACGCAGTACCAGAACCAAGCGAATGGGCAGCAATGGGACTTCTTGGAACTGGACTTTTAGGTTTGGTTGTTAAGGGCCGAAAGAAGAAGCTGGCCAACTAATCCTCTTGAAAGAAAAAGCCCTCCTGAGAATGGAGGGCTTTTTTGTTATTCTTCTCACCCCACTAAAACCAAGTAAACTGGACCATGCGCAATGTTGAACTACTGCAATCTGTACTGGCAGCCCGTGACCAGTTAGGTGTTTCGGTGTTGAAATACTTGTCAGATCAATCATTGCGGCGAGCCAAGGATATGACCCAGCATATTGTTACTCTCAGTATCATCACGCTTCCAGATACTTTGAGTGAAGCCCAGATCGATGCAGTTCGTGGTTTATTATCGGTTTCGGTATACGACTCCTTACGACGCAAAAAACTAATATGTACAGAAGGCAGATATAAGCACTGTCCAAAGTTCACACAGTTTCGAATAACTGATGACGGTCTAAAGTTTTTGGCAGACTACGATCGTGGGTTAGTTCCAAGCTTACGATCATGGAACCCCGCTCAAAAGTCATGATAACAAAAAGAGCTAAAAACATCTTCAAGATAATCTACATGACTCCTGAACAGCAAGTAGTCAGAAGCGAGGTTTACCCATATTTCGCCTCAATCAATCATGCACAAAAGCAACTGCTTGAAAAGTATGAACTTGAAGTTAGCAAGACGTTTCCCCTTACAATGACTAAGAAAGCTTCATTGATTTCTGTATCGGAAATCACCTGGGAATCGGCTATTGATTCCACTGTAAAGTCGTTAGAGCGTACTTTTACGAATCGACTGTTGTATATCCTTGACAGTCAAGACAGAAAAGACTTCATAGACGAAGCCTACGACCTGATTTCCAAAGTTCACAACCTGAAAAACTTACGTCCAACCAGTTTGGACAACTTGCCTCCTCCATTTCGAATAAAACTGCAGCCAGATCCGTAAGAAGATTCAGGTTCAAAGGATTAGCACAAGCTGGATATTTTTGCTCTGGAAGCGGAAATCGTGGTTTGGCTACTACAGTCCTGTAATGAAAAGTGGTTCTACGGTGCCTCTAACCTGGCCACCCTATCCTTGAAGACATCGTAAAAGCGTTGGACATTCTTAGCAAACCAAGCATCCAATTCATCTTGCCTGCTTTCGTCTTTCGGATCAATATCACCAAACATTATGATTTTGGCGCTTTTTTTGTCCTCAAGTGGTAGCCATTCCAACGGTCCAAGAATACTTTCAATCTCATCCTTCTGTTCCAAAAGACTATTGAATGCATCTGCCTTCCAATCCACCGTAATCACAATCTCAACACCGATGTTCTTGTTCTTGGCATTTAGCAACATCGATAAACAGAAACCAGAGCGACCAATAGCTATACTTGACCAATGATCTCCGCTTGGCTTTTGTAATCGGAATGTAGGACCTTTTGCTCTGATCGCATCACCGATACGATTCCACATTCTTACTCGCCATTCTCTACGCTCAATGTCTCCAGGTGAGTAGGGATTGTTTACAACTTTGACCTCATAATTTGGCCGACAAACAACATCAAGCTGCGGAGCCACTGGACTATCACCAATCCTATACAGCTTTAGTCCCACGAGATACAGATTCACATTGTCAGGGGTGTTTTCGTTCAGCCAATCAATCACTTTGCGGTGGTCATCAGATATGGTTTCAGATATCCAAATCCCAGTGGTTGCTTTGTGAACAGCTGCATAAGTAAGTAGTTTTCCTAAGTGGTCGTGGTCCGTCTTTCCATATTGGTTTTCGATCACCACTACATGATGCTCGTCGCCAAGAAGATTCCCCACAATGTCGCAAGGATAATCACCAGCTCTTACTTCCCGACGAAGATTCTCGACTTCAATGCCAAGCTCTTCGGAAAGCAAAGACATTCCATCCTCTGTCACCAACCAGTCAGAAAAGTCATTCTCTTTCTTCCAAACAGAGCGAATATCTTGTACCCGTGATTTCTTACCGAGTTGCATTGGTATCTCGTATCTCCCCACCCTATAACTCATTGCATCTTTTGGTCTCGGTTCTACTCAATCCCAATAGATTTGAAGTACTCTCGCATCGCAATCTCAGCCACTTCACTTTTGGACATCCCCTTCTTCTTGGATGCTTTTTCCAACAAATCTAAGGTGTCCATATGAAGTGAGATACGGGTCCAGGAAAGATTACCTTCCGCTTCTTGTTTATGTTGTTCAGCAATCAATGAATCAAGAAGTTCAAGCTCATCCTCGGCCATTTCAGTGCGCACTTTATAAAGCTTGTTCAGGATCGTCGGTACTTTTCGGAGTCTTTGTTGTTGGGCTAATCTTAACTCGTCCCATACTTCGATTCGTGGTGGATCGAGATAAGTCCTGGATTCAAAAATGCCAACAATTCCACGTAGAACCCTTGTATGCCTCTCTAACAGTTCCTCTATAGTCAACATCACTCCTATCCCTTCCACCTCACGACAACAGCTGGAGGAGACAATATCTTCCTGTCTCCTGAACCATCGACAGGTCTTACATAGACGAGCTTAATGTCTCCTGATTGTTTGCTCCAATGTAAGGTTGCTTTGGGGATGACAACACTTCCATCTGAGCCTTTCACTTTCACATACAAGACACTGCCATCCTCGTTCATCTTTGCTGGCTTTTGGGCTACATCTGCTGGCCATTGGGTTTTTGGAGGAGGTGGTATTACACTTCTTGAGAAATGACGTCTTCTCTTGTTGCGTAGCTGTCGATAAAACCGCCATAGAATGTAGCCTGATGTCCTCCTCCAGCATAATTGAGGCTAGCATCTTCGAATCGCCTGAATGCATAAACAGCACTGTCCATCATCGAAACGTTGAATACCCCGACTTCACACAAGGTCGAAAAGTCACTCACATCAAGGTTTGTAACTTTGCGGAATAGGTCAGGTTCAAGGTCGGTTATCACATGCTTGAGAGTCTCTTCTCGGAAGTCGGTTAGATACATAAAGACAGGCACACGAGACGCAAATTTCATCAAGTTCTCTTTAAGCATCTTCTTGAATCCCTTTGCTTCTCGCTCCTCATCGGTAATCTTCTTTTTCTCTTCCTTGGTGAGCTCTTCGCCTGCATCCTTCTTTTCTGCTTTGAGCTTCTTCAGACTACGTTCAGCATTGATTGTCTTCGTAATGTCTTTAGACAAATTGCGGAAGTTTTCGAACTCCTCCAACCGCTTCATCAATCCGTCGTGTCTTAGTAAGCGTTCCAAAGCCTCATTGCTAACATCAATAAGCCTGAAACTTTGCCATCGTTTTGCTAGCATTGTGCTGGCAGTACCAGTCACCACAAAATCGAGAAGCGGGCCCGCCTTGAGCTCTTGCATTGAGTACCCGTCAAAACACAGTACAGGAAGAAAATTCAGGAACTCCTCTACCTTTTTCTCAGTTTGCTTATCTACACTTGGATCGAGTTGCGTTGCATAATCTGATACCAATCGGAGCGCTCTATTCGGGGCAAAATCAAAAACGTAACACGTTGGTTTGATGATTACAGACTTACGTCCTGATACAGGATCTACATTCTTAACGGTCCATGGTGACTGAACTCTAAATGCCGCCTGAAAATATGTTTCGGGTGAGCTTAGATTACGTAACATCAGAATCCCAGACCATTCAGGCACAGTAACACCAGTGGTGAGCTTGCCACATGACAATGTGATTGTCCGAGTTTGGAGACCGTTGTAAGTTATCTTGTCTCTGACTGGTGGTAAGGCATCAAGTCCAATACCTGCTTGTTCCCCTGCAGCAAGAATAATCTGGTAATCGTGAAAGAATGCTTGCTCCTGTGAATTCAGCAGATCACGCATTGCATAGCAAGATGCTACGTCGGGCAAATACCAAAACGTATGTCTCAATGCAGCAAGCAACCGTTGATCATCGAACGGAATTGGTGGTGGTGTTACCGAATCTCCTTCAAAGCGAGTATCAAATGGAAGATATTGTCCACGTATTAGATTCAGCCATCGATGAACATCTCGTTCATGTACAAACTTACCGCCAATGACACGCCCAGACTTAGTTTTCGTAGGAATAGCCTTGAAAAACATATTCAGGTCAAATTCATCCTGGTCGGTGGCTTGTGCAACTCTACGAATTTCCGTTGGAAGTTGATAGGTCATCATCAACATCCTAGGTAGTTCATCATATGGATTTGGTCCATCATTTGGAGACCAAGCTTCTTTAGACGCTTGCTCATCTGAATAAGTCCAGCTGAAGATTTGATCCTCAGTGAACTCTCCGTTGGCGAGTGCTCTAAAGGGAGTTCCACTTAGATACAGGTAGTTATGAACATCGAACTTTAATGCTTCAGCATCGAAGGTGTCCGCATCGTCAAAGATTAGCTCACTTTGTTCAGAGTCATATATTTCTTTAGCCGCCTCACGCCATGCACCAAAATGGTATTCATCGAGAATCACACAGTCCCATGTGGTGAGATGCATCGCTTCTAAGCGTTGCTTGATGGAGCCATCCTGTGCACGGCCTAAAACATCTTGAAACGAAGCAAACCAAACATATGGCTTTCGCTCGTCTATCGATTCAAAAGTTTCACCACGTCCTAAGAACTGCCATCCCTCAAAGTCCTTGTGAGACTTGAGGTCATCTTCCCATGCACTCTGCACAGCAGGTTTATAAGTTAGGACTAATAGACGCTTCCAATCCATGCGTTTGGCAAGCTGATAAGAAGTAAATGTTTTGCCGAAGCGCATCTTTGCGTTCCACAAAAACTTTGGGACTCTTCCAGTAGCATCCTTGGAATACTTAATGAAGTAAGAGGACGCAAGATCTACGGCCTTTTGCTGTTCGGGGCGCATTCCGAAAGATTGATATCGCCATTCAACTGTAGGGCTACCAGTTCGTAACGACCTGCAAGCCTTCTCTATCTCGTCAACCGTACATTCAAACCACTCACCGTTGACCCGCTTACAGCCTAGTGATTCCAGAACCCGATGAACTTGCTTATCATCGAAATACGCATTACCTACAACAGATTCCTCAACGAAAAGTAACTTATACGGCAGGGTGGGCATTGCTGTAGGAAACTGTTCTTTAAGCCGCTCTTCAACATCACCCTTTCTTGTATATCCGACTTTTATCAAGCCAAATCCAGGACGACCAGTCCACGGGGTGTTCATGTATTCTGTGGTTGTATAACCATATACTTTTGGAGTGTAAAGAGTTTGCAGAGTACTCATATTGACATCTCCATAATCGTGGCTTCGATATATGCAATCTCTTCAACACTAAAATTGTACTTTGCATAGAGATCGTTTGGGTTGTGACCCTTGTTGAAGTCAATTTTTGGAACAAATGAAAATCGCTTGTTTGTTACGTCTTGGGTATGTTTTCGTAACGAGACCAAGAACCTTGTAAATTTAGAACAAAGGTAATCTGCATAGTTCCTAGCCTGTGCTTCGGTATCGAAAACACCAGCAACCAAGTAAGTCTCTGTGCAAGCTGTTCCGGGTCCGG
>SXGQ01128907.1_pt1 | contig 25636 bp, 26 predicted proteins | sample 3178371 | NCBI WGS metagenome assembly SXGQ01 (sample SAMN11356859, study PRJNA531348) | freshwater metagenome | isolation source: freshwater sample F1-20 | place: China: Fuxian Lake, Yuxi | collected 2017-12-25 | reverse complement strand
TCGCCCATGAAATCGAAAACAAGGTACGCCTCTCGCTGGGCATACCGCTGCTGCCAGGCACCGCCGAGACCGATGAAAAAACCAAACCTGCCGGTAAAAAAGGCGGCTGAGGCGCCAGCAGGCCAGCATGAAGCCCGCGCTGCAGCCATCCCTTAAGGCCCGTGCACTGCGCCTGATCAGCATGCGCGAACACTCGCGCACTGAGCTTGTGCGCAAGCTGGCCCGTTTTGAAGAGCAGCCCGGCAGCCTGCTGCTGGCCCTTGACGACTTGCAAGCCAAGGGTTTCATCAGCGAGCAGCGGGTGATCGCCTCGGTGCTGCACCGGCAGGCGGGCAAATTTGGCGGGGCCCGTATTCGCCAAGCGCTGCAGGCGCTGGGCCTGGAGTCCGAGGCGATTGGTCTGGCCATTAGCAGCCTGCAGGGCAGCGAGGCCGAGCGGGCACAGGCGGTGTGGCAAAAAAAATTCGGCGCACAGCCAGCCGATGCGCAGGCCGCAGCAAAACAAATGCGTTTTTTGTTGGCCCGGGGTTTTGGCGCAGACATTGCCCGGCGCATCGTCGCCGGGCCTTACCTGGCATCGCAGGAGTAAGTCAGCAGCAGATCGCTGTGCCCAGCCCAGAGGCCCTACAGACCCAGCATCAGCCGCATATTTTGAACCGCGGCGCCACTCGCCCCCTTGCCCAGATTGTCCAGACGCGCGACCAGCACCGCATGGGCAAAGCCATCGTTGGCCGCCTGGTTGGCGAACACCCGCAACTCCATGCAGCTGGTGTTGGCCAGTGACACCGCATCAATCTTTTGCTCACCCGTGGTTGGCAGCACGCTGATCCACTCGCTGCCCGCATAGTGACGGGCCAAAACATCATGCAGATCTTGGGCGCTGGGCTGGCCGGGCAAAAGGTCTAGGTGCAGGGGGAGCTGCACCAACATGCCCTGGCGAAAGTTGCCCACCGAGGGTATGAAAACCGGGCGCCTGGTGAGGCCGGTGTACTGCATGATCTCCGGCAGATGCTTGTGTTTGAGACCCAAACCATACAGCTCGAACGGCGGCGCCCAACCTTTTTCGTAGGCCTCGATCATGCTTCGCCCGCCACCCGAATAACCCGTGACGGCCGGCAGGCTGAGCGCCGCGTCCGGCGGCAACAAACCCGCATCGACCAAGGGCCGGATCAATGCAATCGCGCCGGTGGGATAACAGCCCGGGTTGCTCACCCGGCGCGCCTGCGCCACCCGGGCAGCTTGGTCGAGGCTCAGTTCCGGGAAGCCATAAACCCAGCCCAGCGCCGTGCGGTGGGCCGTGGAAGCATCAATGATCTTTGGCCCCGGTTGGCCGCTGGCCCTTGCCATATCGTCGATGATTGCGACCGACTCGACAACGGCCTGGTCATGCAGACACAGCACCACCAGATCCGCCCGGGCCATCATGTCGCGTTTGGCTTGGGCGTCTTTGCGTAAATCTGGCGCAATACTGAGTAACTCGATGCCCGGCATATCCTGCAGCCGCTCAAGTATTTGTAGGCCGGTGGTGCCGGCTTCGCCGTCAATGAAAATCTTGTGCATGGTGATCTTTCGTGGCGCAGTGCCAGCCGACCGTTTGGTGCGATGCAGCATGATACAGTTCTGCGCCGCCCTTAGAACGGTCAGGCACGCAGCCCCGGGTCTATGTGGCGGCGCCAAAAAAATCCATTCCTGCGAGAGTCCTGATGAAAATTCACGAGTACCAAGGCAAGGCCATCTTGCGACAGTTTGGAGTGCCGGTGCCCCGGGGCATCCCCGCCTACACGGTGCAAGAGGCCGTTGAAGCAGCACAAAAACTCGGCGGCCCGGTGTGGGTGGTCAAGGCACAAATCCATGCGGGTGGCCGCGGCAAGGGCGGTGGCGTCAAACTGGCCCGCTCGGTCGACGAGGTTCGGCAACTGGCCGGGGAAATTCTTGGCATGCAGCTGCTGACCCACCAGACCGGCCCGGCCGGACAAAAGGTTCGCCGCCTGTTGATCGAAGAGGGGGCCGACATTCAAAAGGAATACTATGTGTCGGCGCTCACCGATCGCGCCAGCCAGCGGGTGGCCTTCATGGCCTCTTCGGCTGGCGGTATGGACATCGAGCAGGTGGCGCATGACACGCCCGAGAAAATCCTCAAAGTCACTGTCGACCCGGCTGCGGGGCTGACTGAGGCCCAGGCGAAGACTCTGGCTGACGGCATCGGCGTGCCGGCCAACTCGACCGCCCGGGCCATCGATGTGCTGCAAAAACTCTACGCCGTCTACACCCAGACCGACGCATCGCTGGTAGAAATCAACCCCTTGATCTTGGAGCGCAATGGCAACATCAAGGCGCTGGATGCCAAGTTCAACTTTGACGCCAATGCCCTGTTCCGTCACCCCGAGATCGTGGCCTATCGCGACCTCGATGAGGAAGATCCGGCCGAAATCGAGGCGAGCAAGTTCGACCTGGCCTACATCAGCCTGGACGGAAACATTGGCTGCTTGGTGAATGGCGCCGGGCTGGCCATGTCCACCATGGACACCATCAAGCTGTTTGGCGCAGAGCCGGCCAACTTTCTGGATGTTGGTGGCGGCGCCACGCCGGAGAAAGTGACCGAGGCGTTCAAGATCATGCTGCGTAACGACAAGGTCAAGGCGATCTTGGTGAATATTTTTGGCGGCATCATGAAATGCGACACCATCGCCACCGGGGTTATCGCCGCCTGCCGGGCGACCAACCTGAGCGTGCCGCTGGTGGTGCGCATGAAGGGCACCAACGAGGAGCTGGGCAAACAAATGCTGGCCCAAAGTGGTCTGCCGATCATCAGCGCCGACACCATGGCAGATGCCGCCCAAAAAGTGGTCGCAGCCCTGAAGAACGCGAGCCCAGCCGCCAGGAAACACCCATGTCCATACTGATCAATAAAAACACGCGGGTCATCACCCAAGGCATCACCGGCAAGACCGGCCAGTTTCATACAGAAAAATGCCAGGAATACGCCAATGGCAGGGCCTGTTTTGTGGCGGGTGTGAACCCAAAAAAAGCCGGGGAACAGATTTTCGGTATCCCGATCTATGCCTCGGTCAAGGAAGCCGCCAGTGAGACCGGCGCCAGCGTGTCGGTGATTTATGTGCCCCCGGCAGGTGCCGCAGCAGCCATCTGGGAGGCGGTGGAGGCCGATCTGGACCTGGCGATTTGCATCACCGAGGGCATTCCGGTGCGCGACATGCTGGAGGTGCGCAACCGCATGAAGGCCAAGGTGGCCGCCGGCGGCAAGGAAACCCTGCTTTTGGGCCCCAACTGCCCCGGACTGATCACGCCCGACGAGATCAAAATCGGCATCATGCCCGGCCACATCCACCGCAAGGGCCGCATTGGTGTGGTCAGCCGCTCCGGCACCCTGACCTACGAGGCAGTGGCGCAGTTGACCGAAATCGGCCTGGGCCAGTCAAGCGCGGTAGGCACCGGCGGAGACCCGATCAACGGCCTCAAGCATATCGACATCATGCGCCTGTTCAATGAGGACCCGGAAACCGACGCCGTGATCATGATTGGTGAAATTGGCGGGCCAGACGAGGCCGATGCCGCGCGCTGGTGCAAGGCCAACATGACAAAGCCGATTGTGGGATTCATCGCCGGCGTGACAGCACCGGCTGGCAAGCGCATGGGCCATGCCGGCGCGCTGATCTCGGGCGGGGCCGACACCGCCGATGCCAAGTTGGCCATCATGGAGGCCTGCGGTTTCACCATCACCCGCAATCCCTCCGAGATGGCAAAACTGCTCAAGGCCATGCTGTAGTCAGCAAGGCGGTCGACAAGCTAAATGGCCCGATGGGCGGCGGGGATACACTGCAATCCCTGAAGGTTAGGGTGCATCAAACCGCAGGTTTACAACCCCCCCACACTTGGCTGCTCAGCATTAAATTGAGGTCCCATGGAGCTTCTTGAATCAAGCGACTTTTGGATTGGCCTGCTCAAAATCATCTGGATCAACATTATTTAGTCGGGTGACAACGCGGTGGTGATTGCGCTGGCCGCGAGATCCTTGCCACTGGTTCAGCAAAAACAGGCGATTTTCTGGGGTTCAGCTGCGGCTGTGGTCCTGAGAATCGCCCTGACTGTGGTCGCAGCCAAACTCTTGGCCATGTCTTATCTGCAAATTATTGGTGGCGCGCTGCTGCTCTGGATCGGCGTGCAGCTGCTGAGCGAGCAGGATGACGGGGAGGGCGAGCCCCGGGAACACGGCAGTCTGATGACCGCAATCCGGACAATTCTGATTGCTGACTTGGTGATGAGCCTGGACAATGTGATCGCCGTGGCGGCGGCGGCCAAGGGCAGCATGACGCTGTTGATGCTGGGCCTGGCGATCAGCATCCCGCTGGTGATTTTTGGCAGCACCATGATGATTCGCTTGATGGCGCGCTTCCCGGTCATCGTTTTGCTGGGCGCTGCCCTGATAGGCTGGGTTGGTGGCGAAACCATCGCCGACGACAACGCTTTAAAGGATGTGCTTACGGCCCAGCCCTGGTTGCACTACGGGGCCGCTGCCCTGGGCGCGTCCCTGGTGGTCGGGCTGGGAGAATTTCTGCACCATCGCCGAGCAGCGCACAAAGAACAGGCCGCGAGCTAGCGAAGCCTGCGTGCCGGACAAGCCATCAAGCTGTCCAAGCAGGCGGTGCGAATGTTCTTGTACCGGATTGGCCGCAATGCTGTCAAAATTGTGAGTCGACAATTAAAAATAGAGCTCCACCGTCATGAAAATTCGCGTCCTCGGTTGCTCCGGGGCCATCGCCAAGGATTGCCGAACCACGTCTTTCCTGGTCGACCAAGACCTGTTGATTGATGCGGGCACCGGCGTGGGGGACTTAACTCTCGAGGAGATGCGTAACATTTCCGATGTGTTTCTGACCCACGCCCACCTTGACCACATCGCAGCCCTGCCCCTGATGGTCGACAGCATCGCCGCATCGCTGACAAAACCCCTTAGGCTGCATGCCCTGCCCGGCACGATTGCGGCCCTGCGTGCGCATATTTTCAACGGCGCCATCTGGCCGGACTTCAGCCGCATTCCCAGCGCCGAGCATCCTTTCATCAGCTTTCACGAAGTCGCAGTTGGGCAGGTGCTGCAAATTGGCAACAAGCACATCGAAGTGCTGCCGGCCGTGCATATCGTGCCCGCGGTGGGCTACGCCGTGTCGGCGGGGCAGGGGGCCTGGGTGTTCTCTGGCGACACCGAGCGTAACCCGGCCTTTTGGCAACGGGTCAACCAGCTCCCGGTGGCCATGCTGGTGATCGAAACCGCCTTCAGCAACCAGCAGCAGGAGCTGGCACGCTTGAGCCTGCACCTCTCACCGGTGTCACTGGCACAAGTGTTGGCCCTGATTGCGTCAGACCGCACCTACCCGATCTACATCACCCACACCAAGCCCGCCGAGGCTGATCTGATCATGAATGAAATCTTGGAATTTGAGCAGACCAATGCGCTTGCAACTGGCAGCACACGAGATATCCGCTGGCTCAAGGCAGGGCAGGAATTCAATTTGTGACTTCGATCCCCGAGGCCGGTTCGCACGAGCCGGGCTTTGCCCAACTCCAGCGACTCCCGGCAGCCCTGCGCGGCTTGGCCTTTGAGGCCCTGTTTTACAAACAACTGCAAACTGTCACTGCGCGCATCCACCAGACCGACAACCTCGACCAGATCATGCTCGAGGCCAGTACCGACATCTGCCAGCTGTTCAACGCCGACCGGCTAACCCTGTATGCGGTTAACAAAGAGCGCACAGCCATCGTCGCCAAAATCAAGACCGGACTGAGCAGCAGCTAGGAGATCAGGCTGCCGATCACGCCACACAGCATCGCCGGCTACACGGCCATGAGCCGCCAGCTGCTCAACCTGGCTGACGTATATGATCAATCTGCCCTGTGGCATATCCACCCGGAGCTGAGCTTCCTCAAAGAAGTTGATGCCAGCTCGGGCTACCGCACACGCCAGATGCTGGTGGCCCCCATTGTCGAAGCTGACACGTTGCACGGTGTCTTGCAGATCATCAACAACCGCAACAATGAGATGTTCGACCACCCCGAGGTCGAGGGCATGGCGCAGCTTTGCCGCACCTTGGCAACCGCTATCCGGCAACGCGTCGAGACCGCTGAGGCGCAGGCCCGGCGTAAAGCCAGCAAGTACGATGCACTAGTGCAGCAAAACCTCCTGAGCGCCACTGAGCTTGACCAATGCTGGCAACAGGCCCGCAGCGATGCGCAGCAACTCGAGCAGCTGATGATGCGCCAGCACAGCCTGTCCTGCGCCCAGATCGGTCATGCGCTGTCGCGCTATTTTCAGGTGCCCTATGCGCCCTTCAAAGCCACTCGGCAACGGCAGGAGTCTTTGCACGGCCGTCTCAAGCGGGAGTTTCTGATCCAGCAGGGCTGGATACCGCTGGAAGACTCGGCGCAGGGCCTGCTGGTGATGTGTACCGACCCCGAGGCCGTGAAAAGCGCTCGTATCCTGCCGCAAGTGTTCCCCCGCCTGTCCCGGTTTTCCTACTGGGTCACCACCCAGCATGAGTTTCAAGAAACGCTGGCACAGTTGTTTGGCGTAGCAGCGGGAGGACTGTCGATCGACGAGATGCTGGCCGACATGGGTGGCGCGGCAGTCGAAGACGCCAGCTCGGAGGATGCGCTCGAATCTGCCGCGGCAGACAACGAATTGGTCAAGTTCGTCAACAAAGTGATCATCGACGCCCACCAGCAAAACGCCTCGGACATCCATATTGAGCCAATGCCGGGCAATCTCAAAACCGGTATCCGTTTTCGCATCGACGGCACGCTGCTGCCCTACATCGAGGTGCCGGCCAACTTCCGCCAAGCGATGGTAACCCGACTCAAGATCATGTCCGAGCTGGACATCTCCGAGCGCCGCAGGCCGCAAGACGGAAAAATTAAATTCAGGAAATATGGGCCTCTGGATATCGAGTTGCGGGTGGCCACCATTCCCTCAGCCGGACGGGTGGAAGACGTGGTGCTGCGTATTCTGAGCGCTGGCGCGCCCATACCACTGAGCCAACTCGGGCTCACGCTGCAAAATCGGGCGCAAGTCGAGAAAACCGTTGCCAAACCCCACGGGCTGTTTTATGTCTGCGGGCCCACTGGCTCGGGCAAAACCACCACGCTGCACTCGATTCTCAGCCACCTGAATCGGCCCGAAAGCAAGATATGGACGGTCGAAGACCCGGTTGAAATCACGCAAAAAGGCTTGCGCCAAGTGCAAATCAATAAAAAAGCCGGTATTGATTTCGCCATGGTGATGCGGGCTTTCTTGCGTGCTGACCCAGACATCATCATGGTCGGCGAGTCGCGCGACCAAGAAACCATGGCCATGGGCGTAGAGGCCTCGCTGACCGGGCACCTGGTGTTCTCGACCCTGCACACCAACTCTGCGCCAGAGTCGATCACCTGATTGCTTGACATGGGCATGGACCCCTTCAATTTTGCGGATGCCCTGCTGGGTGTTCTGGCTCAGCGGCTGACCAAAAAACTCTGCGCTTGCAAGGCGCCCTATGTGCCAGACGAGGCTGCGCTGCAGGCCTTTGTGGCCGAATATGCCCAGGAACTGAGCCATGCCAAGGCCTGGCGCCTTGACCGCCAGGGGGAGACCGATCGCCTGCTGAACCATTGGCGTGAAGCGCACGCACAGGGCGGCGAATTGCGCTGGTACCGTGCGGTGGGCTGTGAGACATGCAAGCAAACCGGCTACCGGGGCCGAATTGGCCTGCATGAATTGTTGGTGGTTGACGAGGCCATCAAGCAACTGGTCCAGCAGCGCGCCCGGGTCGCCGATATTTTTGCGGCTGCAGTGCAAGCTGGCATGCACACCCTGAAAATGGACGGCATGGAAAAAGTGCTGCTGGGTTTGACCGATATGACCATGGTGCGTGCCGTCTGCATTCGTTAAAGTCCGCGGGCAAGAATGTCGCCGCAGACCTGTCAAAGGCGATGTAAAAGGCTTGTCCGGACTCTTTGACAGTGGTAAAACACGGGCGTCGTCCAAGCCCAAGCAACACATCAAAAAATGGCCGGCTGGCCCAAGGCCAGTGTTGGCGATGCCAGGGTCGGCTCTTATCTCAAACAAGGGGGTTTCATGAAATATTCCAAGCAGCAGGGTTTCACACTGATCGAGTTGATGATTGTGGTGGCCATCATCGGCATTTTGGCTGCCGTGGCCCTGCCGGCATACCAGAATTACACCAAGAAGGCTAAGTTTTCGGAGGTGATCTCAGTCGGTCAGGCCTACAAAACCGCCGTGGCTGTCTGCGCCCAGGAGTTGGGCACACTCACCGGCTGCAATGCTGGCGCGCAGGGCATACCGAGTACCCAGGCCACCACCCATGTGGCTTCGGTGACGGTGACCGATGGCGTGATCACGGTCACGCCCACCGCCACCACAGCGACCACCGCCACCCTGGTGCTCACGCCCAACATGAGCGCCGGTGCTGCGGCCATGACCTGGGCCACCTCAGGCGGTTGCCTCAGCGCCAACCCGGCACTCTGCAAGTAAGTGGTCAATGCGAGCGTCCGGGGGGTTGAATCCTCTGCTGGCCCGGGGCGCTTCACGGCGCTGCAGATTGCGCTGATCGTCCCGCTGGTCCTGCCTTGGCTCAACCCCTTTGCGCTGCGCCCCGCGCCAGCGGTTGTGCAAAGCCTGCTGAGCGTCTTGGGTCTGGCTTGCCTGCTGTTGCTGCCGCTGCGCCGGGGGGCCTTGGCCACTTTGGCCGGGGTGGTGGCCTGGGCTTGGCTGTTGTCGGCTCTGCTGAGTAGCGCACTGGGCTTGCTGCAGTATTTTGGCCTGTCGGGGGCCTGGTCGCCCTGGGTCAACAGCACACCGGCCGGCGAGGCCTTTGCCAATTTACGCCAGCGCAACCATTTCGCAAGCCTGGTCAATATCGGCTTGATGAGCCTGCTGTGGCTTGCGTCAAATCATCAGCCCAGCACGGATTCGCCCGAGCAAGTTGGCAGACCAGCCCTGCCGCCGCGCTGGCTCGGCCTGTTGTTTGCTGCAGTACTGTTAGGGGCGGGCAATGCGGCGTCGTCGTCCCGTACCGGCTTGTTGCAGTTGTGTCTGGCCCTGGCTCTGTGGCTGCTGTTTTGGCGCGCATCGCAACGCAAGGAGGTGCGCAAGCTGCTTTTGACTGCCGCCCTGTCTTACCTGGGCGCGGCCTGCCTGCTGCCCCTGCTGGCCGGCCTGGGGTTCGGTGAAACCGGGATTCTGTCGCGGCTGCAGGACACCCAATTGATGTGCCAGAGCCGCCTGATCATGTGGCGCAATGTGCTGCACCTGATCGGTCTGCAACCCTGGTTCGGCTGGGGCTGGGGCGAACTTGATTATGCGCACTTCATCACGCTTTACCCGGGCGCACGTTTTTGCGATATTTTGGACAATGCGCACAACCTGCCCCTGCACCTGGCGGTTGAGCTTGGCCTGCCAGCGGCCCTGCTGCTTTGTGGCGCTGCCTTGCTGCTGATCGCGCGTGCCAAGCCTTGGGCAGAGCAGCACAGCACCCGGCAACTGGCCTGGGGGGTGCTGGGCGTCATAGCCCTGCATAGCCTGCTCGAATACCCGCTTTGGTACGGGCCATTCCAGCTCGCCGCCGGCTTGAGCCTGCTGCTGCTGTGGCTAAGCCGTGCGGCGGCCAGCAACTCGGCGGACCACCTGCTGGCCGGGCCCTACAGTTCAAGCAGCGGATGGCGGTTGCGCAGCACCCTGGCGCTCGGGCTTGTCGCCGGAGCCGCCTACGCCGCGATCGACTATGCCCGGGTACTGCAGTTTTACCTGCCGGCCAGCGCACGAACCCGCCTGTTGAGCGAGCCAAGCCTGAGCAGCGCTCACCGCTCGTGGCTGTTTGGCCACTGGCTCGACTTTGCCCAGGCCACCAGCACCCCGGTTGACGCGGGCAATGCGGCCCGCATGCAAGAACTCAATGAAGCTATTCTGCACCTCTCTCCCGAGCCCCGCGTGATCGAGAGAATCATCCGCAGCGCTGCACTGCTGCAGCGTTTTGATGTGACGTGGTTTTATCTGCAGCGTTACCAGGCCGCGTTTCCCGCTGAATACGCCGAATGGCAAAAGCGCGACAAGCAGCCCTGAAACACAGTTGGCCCAGCAGCCAGCGGCTCAGGGAGGCCGGCTGGCTTTGAATTCGGCGCAGTAATCTCGCTGCGGTATGGGCCCAGTCGGCCAAACCTGGTCGAAATCGGCCCCCGCGGCCGACCCCTCCTGGACCGTGCCGGCCAGTAGCTGCACGCTGCTCACTGTGAGGCTGGCTGGCAGATGCTGCGGTACGCCAAGACTGCGCACCACATGGCCATGGCCAGCCAGCAGTACGACGGTGCGCCCGGCCAGGGCTACCCGGCCGATGGTCTGCGCCATCGCTCGATCGCGGGCTATTTGTATGCGGGTCATGGGCGCAATCTGGCTCTCGGGCAAGAGTTGGCAGTGGCCATCGCGAATGCGCTGTTGCTGGGTGCTCAGCGCAGTCTCGGTCAGGGTCTGGTCCAGGCTGCGGTCTTGCATGGCGGAGCGCAAGTCGGCGTTCGACAGGTTGGCGCCGAACACCGGTACACCCCGCCGCACTGCGGCCATGATGGCCGGCCCGTAGGCAGCCCAAGGCCAGGCGCGCTCATCCCAGTCCAGAGCAGTTTGTACCTGCGCCGCACTGGCCTGGGCGTTCAGGCCTTGGGTTGAGCCGCCTTGCTTGGCCATCTCCAGCGTCAGCGCTGCCAACAGACCCTGCCCAGCCAGCCATGCAACCACTTGGGTTTGGATGTCTTGGTGTTGTGGTGCGTCATGTTGCTCCCCAAGCAGCAGAGCATCCGTGGGCCGGATTTGCTGCCAGTATGGCGGCAGGGCCTCGGGATGGGGGGCAGGCGCTAGCTGTTGAGCTTGGGCCGGGCCTGCAAGCAGCAGCGCCAACCGCAAGAGGCAGGCGAATTTGGTTTGCCAGGGGCGACTCGGCATGCGCCGGGTCAGTGCACCACGACCGGGTTTTGCGCCAACTCGGCATATTGCTCGAGCGTGTCTTCAACCTCTTCCTGCGTCGGGGTGTTTTGTTGCCAGGCCACGATGTGTTGCTGGAACAGCTCTGCCCACGAGCCGTCCAGATAAACCTCTTTGCCAGCACGCTTGTCGACAATTTCAAAGCCATGCCGGGCCAGCGAAGGCGGGGCCTGCACCTGCGCCGCGACATCTTGACTGGCGCCGGCCGGGGTCTGCGTGGGTATCGCATTGGCCAGCATGTGCGTCACCGAATAGGTTTCAGAGTCGTAGAGAGTGTGCATAAACCATTATCCACCAATCGTTTCGAACCAGCAGCCGCTGGAACAATTTTGCTGGTCCACCGTTCGCAACGGGACTATTGCAAGCTTTCCCAGCCGCGGTTCGCAAGATCAAGACGGGGCTTGCGTGGATTCCCATTTCTGGTCCAGGTAGTCGCCATTGTGTTCGGTGATGCGCAGTCGCACCGGCAGCCAAGCCAGGGTCGGTGCCAGCCAAAACTCAAACAGCTGGTCAAACGGCTTGCGCGGGTGGCGCACCAGTTTCACGGTATCAGCCTCGCCACCTGGCAGGGCCAGTGCCTCTTGGCGCTCCACCGTGAACAACCAAACCTCGGCGTCACGCGGGCCGGCCACCTGCACGGTGATGCTGCTGGCCAGCGGAAAGCGGGCCGGGTCGCCTGCCAGCATGGCGGAAAACTGCAACATGATGCTCAGGTAATCTTGGGCGCCAGACAGCAGTGGCACATTGGGCGTGTTGGCGCTAAAGCTGATGTAACCCTTATCCCGTTCAAAGTGGGCGGCGACCTCGCTGCGAAATTTGTCTCCGAAACGCATGGGCAGCAAACCATGGGGGCCTAACTCGCCACGGCTGCTCAACACCTTTGACTGGCCAAAAGCACCCATGGTCAGGCGGGCGTCATAACTGCTGCCGTCGTGGCGCCAGAGCAGGTCCGAATTCAAGCGGAAGGGGAATTTATTCGACTCCACCCGGTAGCGCAGCCGCACCGGTGGCGGCAGCGCAATCATTCCAGGGCCCAAGCCAGCTTCGCGCGCCAGCCGTCTGGGCGCTGCGGACTCGCTTGGCGCAATTACTGCGGCCGGCGGGCCGGCGGTCGGCTCGGGTGCGGCCGTGGGCCGTACAGCCTGTGCTGGCGCTGGCGGCGCTTCTGGCAGCTCGGCGGGTGCCGGCATAGCCTGGGCTGATGGCTGCGCATTGGCCTGGCTTGGGCTTTGCAAAGCCGGCTGCGGCCGCGCTGCGTTTTTGCTGGCCGCAGCAGCGGCCCGAGTCTGCGGCGCCCGGGGCATGGCTGGGGGTACAGGCACGGGCTGGGGCGCGGGTGGGTCGATTTGCGCCGTAGCGATCATGCGGGTACTAAACAGAGGGGTGCTCGGCGAATCAAACCGCCAACTGCTGCCCTTCAGCAGGACCAGGTGCAGCAGCAGCACCGCGCCGGCCACCAGGGCCAGCGCGCGCCAAGTTGGCCCGGCCCCTGGGTTTGCCACCGAGCCCGCGACCCAGCTGCCGCCGGCCCGGCCAGCGCCGTTTGAGGACCAAGCTTGGAGAGTTTGCATGCGATAACTGCGAAGATTTATGATCAGCCGAAAACCCATAAGCCCAACAACATCCGAGCGGTCCACCCGCCACCCAGCTCCATGAAACTTGCCACTTACAAAGACGGCTCCCGAGACGGCCAGTTGCTGGTGGTTTCGCGTGACCTGACCAGCGCCCATTATGCGACCGGTATCGCCGAGCGTTTGCAGCAGTTGCTGGACGACTGGGGCTTTATCTCGCCGCAACTCCAAGACCTCTACGACAGCCTCAACCAGGGCCGGGCACGGCACGCTTTTGCGTTTGACCCGAAGCAGTGCATGGCACCCCTGCCGCGCGCCTACCAGTGGGTTGACGGCTCGGCCTACCTCAACCATGTGGAGCTGGTACGGCGCGCCCGTAATGCCGAAGTACCAGCGAGTTTTTACACCGACCCCCTGATGTACCAGGGTGGCAGCGATGATTTTTTGGGTCCCATGGAGGCCGTGGTGTGCGCCAGCGAGGCCTTTGGCATTGACTTTGAGGCAGAAATCGCAGTCATTACCGGCGATGTGCAGATGGGCGCCAGCCCTGGTCAGGCGCTCGACGGCATCCGGCTGGTGATGCTGGCCAACGATGTCAGCCTGCGCCAGCTGATTCCGGCCGAGTTGGCCAAGGGCTTTGGTTTTGTGCAGAGCAAACCGGCCACGGCGTTCAGCCCGGTGGCAGTGTCGCTCGACGAGTTGGCCGGTGTTTGGGATCAGGGCCGCCTGAACCTTGCGCTGCAAAGTTGCTGGAACGGCCGGCAAGTCGGGCTGTGCCAAGCCGGGCCAGAGATGAGTTTTCATTTCGGCGAATTGATCGCCCACATTTGCAAAACCCGCAATGTGCGTGCGGGCTCTGTTGTCGGCTCAGGCACCGTCAGCAACAAGGACTGGAACCACGGCTACAGCTGCATCGCCGAAAAGCGCGCCATCGAAACCATACAGAACGGCCAGCCCAGCACTGAGTTCATGAAATACGGCGACACCATCCGCATCGACATGAAGGGTGCCGACGGCCACAGTGTATTTGGCGCCATTGAGCAGGCGATTGTGGCGCCAGCCCGAACCACCGAGCGCTGACGTTTACTCAAGCAAACCCCTAGGCCACCCATGGACTACAGCCGTTACCAGACCCTGAACATCAGCCGCCGCGGCCCCAAGCAGACGGTGCTGGACATCCAGATGCGCGCGGACGGCCCCGGCGGCAACGGCAAGCTGCCCACCGCTGGCCACCAGGGGCACCTCGAACTGAGCGAAATCTGGCGCGATGTCAGCGCCGATGACAGTGTGCGCTGTGCCGTGCTGCGCGGCCAGGGCCTGGGCTTCTCGGGCGGCGGTGACCTGGCGTTGGTGCAGGACATGGCCGATGATTTCGAGCTGCGCAGCCGGGTCTGGAAAGAGGCACGCGACCTGGTCTACAACCTGATCAACTGCGACAAACCCATTGTGAGCGCCATCCATGGGCCAGCGGTAGGCGCAGGCCTGGTGGCCGGTTTGCTGGCCGACATCTCGATTGCCAGCCGGACCGCGCGCATTGTTGATGGCCACACCCGGCTTGGCGTGGCTGCGGGCGACCATGCTGCCATGGTCTGGCCTCTGCTGTGCAGTATGGCCAAGGCCAAATACCACCTGCTGCTGTGCGAGCCGGTCAGCGGCGAGGAAGCCGAGCGCATCGGCCTGGTGTCACTCGCGGTGGACGAATCTGACCTACTCCCACGCGCCTACGGGGTAGCCGAGCGCTTGGCTGCGGGCAGCCAGAGCGCCATCCGCTGGACAAAATACGCGCTCAACAACTGGCTGCGCCAGGCTGGGCCAAACTTTGACACCTCTTTGGCGCTTGAATTCATGGGATTTGCCGGCCCGGATGTGCGCGAGGGCCTGGCCTCGCTGCGCGAAAAGCGCCCTCCCCGTTTCTAGACCGATAAGCTTGCCGCATGCTTAGTCTGCAGTCGCTGCGCAAAGCCTCCTGGATTGGTCGCCTGGTACTGGGTTGGCTGTTGCTTGCAACGGTCGCAGCGCTGGCCTCACCGCTGATCAAGCCGCCCACCATTGACATGGTCTGCTCGAGCTCTGGGTGGAGCACGGTGGTGCTGAGCTCCGACGACGGCGAGCAGGCACCTGCCGGCCTGACACCTGAGTGCCCCCTGTGCACCTCGCTGTGCGCGCCGCCGCCGGCAACCCGGCAAACTGCCGCAGCCCTGCCCGCATCCGCCCGGTTGGCCTGCCCCCTGTCCACACCGCGGGCGGCAGCCAGCTGCGCGGCGGCCCTGCCTGCGCGCGGGCCACCAGCTCTCTCCTGACCCTCTGATTCATCGCGCCAAGCGCCCCACATGGGGGGGCTTTCGGCCTGTTTTACTGGTATTCACTGGAGATTTTCCATGCGAAAAGTCTGTTTTCTTTTGGCCACACTGCTGGCCAGCCCCGGCGCTGTTTTCTCATGTTGCTCTGCTTGAGCCCGCTGCGCTGGCCAGCCAAAGCTAAGGGCTGATCTGCTCGATGTGATCGACTCCGGCGCCGCAAGCCATCAGCATTAATTATTTTTACCAACTTTTGGAGCCTCCCATGACATTGAAGACTTTGGTATTTGCCGCAGCCCTGATGGGCAGCATCGTGCACGCGCAGTCCGTGGACGTGAAAGACGCCTGGGTACGCACCAGCGTACCGGGCCAGAGGGGCACTGGCGCCTTCATGAAACTCACCGCCAAAGACGGCGCCACCCTGGTGTCGGTCTCCTCGCCCGTGGCTGGTGTCAGCGAAGTCCATGAAATGAAAATGGAGGGCGACATCATGAAAATGCGCGCCCTGCCTGCCGGCCTGCTCTTGCCTGCTGGCAAAACCGTGGAGCTCAAACCTGGTGGCTACCATGTGATGTTGATGGACCTGAAGGCCGCCCTGCCCAAGGACAGCACCATCCCGCTCACACTGGTGTTCAAGGACGCCAAGGGTGTTGAGAGCCGGTTAGAGCTCAAGCTGCCAGTGGCCTCATCCGCCGTATCCGCTGTACCGGGCGCCGGGCCTGCGGCAGCTGCGCACAAACACTCAACCCCGGCCGGTGTCCCATAATGATTAATTGATCGGCTTTTGAGCTCAACATGAACACACATCTCAAGGGACAGGTGGCCTGGGTCACCGGCGGCGGCAGTGGTATTGGCTTGGCCGGCGCAACCGAGCTGGTTAAAGCCGGCGCCCATGTGCTCATTTCGGGCCGAACGGCCGCCACCAACGCCAGCGCACTCGCCCACTTGCAGGCCCTGGGCAGCGCCGAAGCCGCGCTGCTCGACGTCGCCGACAAGCAAGCAGTGAAGGCCGTGGCGCAGCACTTGGTGGCAACACATGGGCGCATTGACATATTGATCAACAGCGCTGGCACCAATGCCACACAACGCAATTTTGATGTCCTGACAACCGAGGCCTGGGATGAGGTTGTCGCCATCAATCTGTCGGGCTTGTTTTATTGCGTGCATGCGGTCCTGCCCACCATGCGGCACCAGCAAGGCGGCTTGATCATCAATGTGTCGTCCTGGGCTGGGCTGTATGCGTCCACGCTGACAGGTCCGGCCTACAACGCCACCAAAAGAGCAGTATTGGCACTGACCGAATCAATCAACATGGAGGAATGCATCAACGGCATCCGGTCCAGCTCGCTGCTGCCCGGTGAGGTGGCAACACCGATATTGAACAAGCGCCCGGTACCGCCCTCCCAGGCCCAACGCGAGCGCATGGTGCAGGCCGAAGACATGGGCCAAGCAATTTTGTTTCTGGCCCAAATGCCCCCGCGCACCTGCATCAACGAGTTGGTAATCTCACCCACCCACAACCGGTTTTATATGGGCGGCCTGGAGACCCCCAAGGCCCGCTAAGCGCCGCCGCGCAGGCCTCAAGCCCGGCCGCCCTGCACGATCAGCCCACTGCCCTCAGCGTGATGGCCATGCCGCCCAGCACGGCGTTGCCCGACAGCGGGTCGCGCCACTGGTCGTCGAGCAGGGTATTCAGGTTGGCGCCGGGGCGTTGGGCGGCCAGTTGCAGCCGGGTGCCGGGCTGGTCATGGCCCCAGCCGTGCGGCAGGCTCACCACGCCGGGCATCATCTCGGCGCTGATCTGCACCTGTGCTTGTACACGGCGCGGCCCTTGGCCGGTCTGGCTGCTGATCTCGGCCAGGGTGCCGTCCTGCAGGCCCAGCCGCGCGGCGTCGCTGGGGTGAACCAGGGCGGTACAACGCATCGGGCCCTTGGCCAGCACCGGCAGGTTGTGCATCCAGCTGTTGTTGCTGCGCACGTCGCGCCGGCCAATGATGACCAGCTCGGGTGCGGGCCGTGCCAGGTCGGCGACTGCGCGCAGCAAGTCAGCCAGCAGGCTGGGCGGCGCCAGTTCGATTTTGCCGCTGGGCGTGCGCAGCATCTCGGGAATGCGCGGTTGCAACTCGCCCAGGTCAATGCCGCCGCTGGGGTTGGCGGCCATGACCTTGGCCAGCGTCAGGCCGTCGGGCCGGGCGCCAAAGCCTTCACCATAGGGGCCGCCGCGCAGCGCCGCGTCCAGCAGGCGCTGCGGCCCGCGCAGACCCTGGGTGGCCTGCACCACCGCTTCGGCTTGGGCGCCGTACAGGCGTTGCGCCTCGTCGGCAAACTGGGCGTCGTCCAGCGCGCCGGCATCCAGCCCGCTGCCCTGGCCGCGCGCGATGGCGGCCAGCCGCAGCAGGGTTTCCCATTCTTGCGGCTGATCTGGCGCCGGGTCAAACACTGGCGGGCTGTAGCGGGCATGGTTGCGCCAGGACAGCTGCGGAAACGCCAGGTCGTAATGCAGGTCTTCCAGCGGCGACAGGCCGGGCAGGATCACATCGGCATGACGCGTGGTCTCGTTCAGGTAGATGTCCATGCTGACCATGAAGTCCAGCGAGGCCAGCGCCTGCGCCAGGCGCGGCCCGTTGGGGCTGGAGAGCACCGGGTTGGTGGCGATGGTGATCAGCGCCCGCACCTGGCCCGGCCCGGCGGTCTCGATCTCTTCGGCCAGGCAGGTGATGGGCAGCTCGCCCATGACTTCGGGCGCGCCGCTGACCCGGGCGTGGTGGCGGCCGGTGGCAATGCCCTTGCCGCTGCCGGGCCGGCCGATGGTGTTGGAGCCGAAGGCGGCAGGCTTGGCAAACATGGCGCCGCCCGGAGTGTCCAGGTGCCCGGTGAGCACATTGAGCACATCCACCAGCCAACTCGCCAGCGTGCCGTATTCCTGGGTGCAGGTGCCGATGCGGGCGTAAACGGCAGCGCGTGGCGTCTCGGCCAGGGTGCGAGCCAAGTCTCGGATGGTGTCGGCGCTGATGCCGCAGCGCGGCGCCACCGCCTCGGGCGTGAAGTGCGCCACCGCCTGCCCGACTTCAGTCACGCCGGCCACCCAGTCGGCCACCGCACCCAGGCGCACCAGCTGCTCAGCGAACAGGGTGTGCACCAGAGCGGCCAGCAAAAACACATCGGCGCCGGGGCGGAGGAAATGATGCTCGTCCGCCATGGCCGCGGTTTCGGTGCGGCGCGGGTCTATCACGATCAGCCGGCCGCCGCGCGCCTGCATGGCCCGGGCCTTGCTCTTGAAGTCGGGCACGGTCCACATGCTGCCGTTGCTGGCCAGCGGGTTGGCGCCGATCACCAGCAGCAGGTCGGTGCGCACGATGTCGGGCAGGGCCACCGACAGCCAGTGGCCGAACATCAGCCCGCTGGCGAGCTGCTTGGGCATTTGGTCCAGGGTGGAGGCTGAGAACACGTTTTTGCTGCCCAGCGCCCGCGCCAGCTTGCCAAAGTAGCCCACCAGGCCGATCTTGTGTGCCGCCGGGTTGCCCACCACGGCAGCCGTGGCGTTACGTCCATGTAGCGCAATCACCGCCGGCAGCCGGCGTTCAATCTCGGCAAAGGCCTCGTCCCAGCTGGCCGGCACATGCACGCCGTTGCGTTTGATCAGCGGTGTGCGCAGCCGGTCCGGGTCTTCGTGCAGGTCTTTCAGCGCCACGCCCTTGGGGCAGATGTAGCCGGCACTGAACACGTCCTGCGCGTCGCCCCGGATGCTGGTGATGCGGCCCTGCTGCACCTTGATCTCCAACCCGCAACAGGCTTCACACAGAGGGCAGATACGGTGGTGGGTGGTGTCGGTCATGCGGGCCTCGGGTTGCTCGGTTCGAGTCGATGACTGTGACACAAAACAGGCGATCAATGCCGGCAGGCTGGAATCAATGCAACAGCGCTTGGGTTCGGGTATCGCCTGCTGGCCCGCTATGCTTACCACTCCAAAGAGGAGAAGGACCACCATGACCCCACTGCGCATCGCCGTTTTGGGCGCCGGCCTGATTGGCCGCCGCCACATCCAGACCATTCTCGGTATGCCCGAGGCGGCCGAGTTGGTGGCCGTGGCCGACCCGGTGGTTGACCCGGCAGGGCTTGATATTGGCGCAGCGGCCTGGTTTGCCGATGCGCAGGCGCTGCTGGACCGCGTCAAACCTGAAGCAGTGATCATCGCCACCCCCAACGCCCTGCACCTGCAGCAGGGCCAGTGGTGCTGCGAGCGCGGCATTCACTTTTTGATGGAAAAACCGGTGACCGTGACCCTGGACGAAGCGGCCACCCTGGTGCAGGCGGTGCGCCAGAGCGGCGTCAAGACGCTGGTGGGGCACCACCGCCGTTACCTGGGCGTGGTGCAGCAGGCCAGGCAGTGGCTGGCCGACGGTCGGCTGGGCCGGCTGGTGGTCGCCTCGGTGGTGTGGGCCACGCGCAAACCCGACGCCTACTATCAGGCAGCCTGGCGCACCCAGCCCGGTGGCGGGCCGCTGCTGATCAACGCCATCCATGAAATCGACATGCTGCGCCACCTGTGCGGTGACATTCGTACGGTGAGTGGCGTCAAAAGCCATGCCAACCGGAGCTTTGCGGTGGAAGACACTGCGGCCGCTGTGTTCGAGTTTGACAACGGTTGCTTGGGCACGCTGGCCTGCACCGACGCCGGCCTGTCGCCCTGGACCATAGAGCAGGGCAGTGGCGAGAACCCGGCCTTTGGCTACACCGGGCAAAGTGCCTACCGCTTGATCGGCACCGAGGGCAGCCTGGAGCTGCCAGTGTTGCGCGCCTGGGGCCCGCGCGTGGCAGGCGAGGCGGCGTGGGACAAACCGATTGTGGGCGACCCGTTGCTGCCCAAGGTGCAAGACCCTTACCAGGTGCAACTCAGCCACTTCCAGCGCCTGGTGCGGCTGGACGAGGCGCCGGTGGTCTCGGTGCTGGACGGCGCCCGCACCCTGGCCGCTACCCTGGCGGTGGCCGAGTCCAGCCAGACGCAGGCGCGCTGCGTGCCACGGGCGTTTTAGGCCGTGTCAGTTCAAGGCGCGGGCTGGTTGGCCCCTGCACGCTCCAACACCTGCCCAATCAGCTGCTGCGTGTGCAGCGCATCCAGCCCGGTGACCCGGGGCGGGCGGTTCTGGGTGACGGCGTCGACAAAATCTTGCAGCAGGGCGCGGTGGTCGTCGTTGGGGAAATCCATGATGTTGGCGCCGCTGCCGGTGCCGCCCTGGGCCTTGAGCTGCAGCGTCTGGCCGTCAACAAAATCGATCTGCAGGCTGCCGCCTTCCAGCACCGCGCTGCCCAGGCTGCCGATGACCTCAATGCACTCGGGCCGGCCCGAGTACATGGCAGTGGTGGCGAGCAGCTGACCGGGCGCGCCGTTGCCCAGCGTGAGCAGGGCGCTGGCGTAGTCTTCGATTTCCATTTGGTGCAGCCCGGTGGTGATGACCTGGGCCGCCAGTACTGAGCGCACACCGACCAGGGCGCGGAACAGGTCCAGGCTATGAATGGCCTGGGTCAGCAGCACACCGCCGCCGTCGCGCGCCAGGGTGCCGCGCCCGGCCTGGTCGTAATAACTCTGCGGCCGCCACCAGGGCACCCGCACCGAGGCGGCCTGCACCGTGCCCAGCCGCCCGCTGGTCAGCGCATCTTGCAGCGCCAAAGCGCCGGGGCGAAAGCGGTGCTGCAGCACCACGCCCAAGCGCCGATCGGAAGCCTGGGCCAGATCAACGATGGCTTGCGCGCGCGTCAGCGAAATATCCAGTGGTTTCTCTAGCAGCAGATGCTTACCGGCGGCCAAGACCTGGGTCGCCAGTTCCAGGTGGCTGGCCGGTGGCGTGGCGACGATCACAGCTTGCACAATGGGGTCGGCCAGCGCAGCCTGCAGGTCGGCGCTGAGCGCCAGCAGGCCCTGAAACGGCCCCAGCTGGGTCAGCGCCGGGCGGCGGGTCACGGCGTGGCGCAGCTCAACCGTGCCGCGCAGGTCAAACAGGCTTTGCAGGTGCGGCACGGCGCCAGGGCCAATGCCCACCAGGGCGATGCCAAAACGGTGGCTCATTCGGGGGTTCCCTCCAGGGCGTTGAACACGCGAATGGCCGCGTAGGCATCATTGGCGGCATACACCAGTTGCGCCTCAGACAAGCGGGGCTGCGCCCAGTTGCTGGTGGAGGCTTTTTTGGACTTGATGAAGCGCTGCTGAAACAGCACCGCCACCGCGCCCTTAACGCCCATGTCTTTGCGGTAGCCGCGCTCTCTGAATAATTGGTTGAGTTCCAGCAGGCCGACCGGCTCTACCCCCAGCCTGCGCACGATGCGGCGTCGGTCGTCGCCCAGGCCAAAGCCGGCCTTGGTGACGCCACCCAGTGTCAGCAGCTCGGCCGCAACGGCAAGACATTCTGGATCGCTCAATTGAAACACCCAGGCCCGCTGTGGCGTGGACAGTTGCAGCACGTGCGGCCCGTCCGACACTTCGCCCACCCGAAAGGTCGGCTTGGACTCGGTGTCAAAGCCCCAGGCCGGCAGCTTGGCCAGTTCGTCCCAGGCCGCGCGCGCCTGGTCGCCAGTGGTAACCAGGGTAATGCGGTCCAGCCCCAGCCGCTCAAACAGCGGCAGCAGGGCGATGGCGTCGTTGTCGGGGATGGCGAGATGGTTTGTCATGCGGACGTATCATCGCCGCTATTGAGCCTGGGGCGCAATCTCTGAGCGTATTTTCAACTTGACAGACCCAAACTCGCAATTGATCGCCGCAGCCCTGGCTCGCCTGGGGCTGGGGCAAGCCACTGACATCCGAAGCATCCAACAGTTGGAGGGCGGCGTGTCGTCCGACATTTGGCAGATTGATCTCGGCGGTCGCAGCATCTGCGCAAAGCGGGCTTTGCCCACGCTCAAGGTGGCGGCACACTGGCAAGCGCCGCTGTCGCGCAATGCCTTTGAATACGCCTGGTACCAGACCATTGCCCCAGCGTTTCCTGAGTTGGTGCCAGCCATGCTGGGGCGCGACGCTCAAAGCGGTATTTTTTTTATGCAGTACCTCGCACCCGAGCACTACCCGGTCTGGAAAACCCTGCTTCTGCAGGGCCGGATTGATGCCGGCTTGGCACAGCAGGTCGGCCAGGCGTTGGGGCAGGTGCATGCCTTCACGGCCGGAAAGCCCAATATCGCCAAAGCTTTTGAGAGCGATGCCGAATTTTTCTCCCTTAGGCTCGAGCCCTATTTGCTCGCCACCGCCAAACTGCACCCAGCCCTGCAGGACAAGCTCAGCAGCCTGTGTGAGACCACGGCAAACACCAAGAAATGCCTGGTCCATGGCGATGTCAGCCCTAAGAACATCCTGTGCGGTCCGACCTCGCCGGTATTTCTGGACGCCGAATGCGCTTGGTATGGTGATCCGGCTTTTGACCTCGCCTTCTGCCTGAACCACCTGCTGCTCAAAGCGGTGCACCAGCCCGCACAGTCTGCCGCGCTGTTGGCGGCCTTTGACAGCATGGCCGGGGCCTATTTGGCACAGGTCAACTGGGAGCCGTTGAACAGCCTGCAGGCGCGCGCAGCAGGGCTGCTGCCCGCCCTGTTGTTGGCCCGGGTTGACGGCAAGTCCCCAGTGGAATACTTGACAAGCCCGGCAGCACGCCAGCAGGTACGCGACATTGCCATCCCCTGCTTGCAGACCTCGTTTGAGCAACTCGATGCGGTCCGCTTGACCGCCCAAGGCGTCTTGAAGCCATGAGCGCTATTCAATCGGTCCTGGGGCGCGCGGTGTGGGATTCGCGTGGCCTGCCTACGGTGGAGGCAGAGGTGCGGCTGGCCTGCGGGGTGGTAGGGCGGGCGATCGCGCCAGCAGGCGCCTCTACCGGCGCAGGCGAGGCCCGGGAGTTGCGCGACGGCGGCAGCCGCCTGCGCGGCCTGGGCGTGCAACTGGCGGTGCAACGCATCAACCAGGAACTGTCGCCACTGCTGCAAGGCCGCGATATTTTTGACCAGGCCGGGATTGATTCGGCCATGATCGCAGCCGATGGCACGCCAGACAAGTCACGCCTGGGCGGCAACAGTTTGACGGCGGTGTCGCTGGCGGCCCTGTGGGCTGCCAGCAATGCGCGCGGGCTGCCGCTTTGGCAACACTTGGCTGGCGAGCGGGTGTTGGGCCTGCCGCTGCCCGAGATTCAGATCTTCGGCGGTGGCGCCCATGCAAGGGGCAGCGTCGATGTGCAGGATTTTTTGGCTATTCCGAATGGCGCGAGCAGTTTTGAGCAGTCCCTGGAATGGATTGCCGAGGTGTATTACGCCGCCGGACGGGCGCTAAGCAGCCAAGGCAAAAACCTGGGCGTAGCCGACGAGGGAGGTTACTGGCCGCAATTTGGCTCCAACGAGGCCACCATCGAGGCGCTGGTCAAGGCCATTGAGAGTGCCGGTTTCAAGCCGGGCACAGATATCTCGGTTGGACTCGATCTGGCGTCGACACAGTATTTTTCCGAGGACAAATACCACTGGCGCAGCGAATCGAGGTCTTTCACCCGCGAGCAACTGCTCGATGTCTATGCCCTGTGGCTGGACCGCTACCCGATCGTGTCAATGGAGGACGGCTTTGCCGAGAACGACATCGAGGGCATGCGCGCCATGACCGAGCGCCTGGGCCACCGCCTGCAAATTGTTGGCGATGATTTTTTTGTCACCAACGCCCAGCAGATCGATGAACGCGCCGCTTTGGGCGCCTGCAATGCGGTCTTGATCAAGCCCAACCAGATCGGCACCGTGACCCAAACCCGCCAGGCCATTGAGGCGGCCGCGCGCCACCAGCTCGGCTGCATCGTGTCAGCCCGCTCCGGCGAGACCGAAGACATCAGCATTGTTCACCTCGCCGTTGGCTGGGGTGTGGCCCAAATCAAGGTGGGCAGCTTTGCCCGCTCCGAGCGCATGGCTAAATGGAACGAGGGGCTGCGCATCGAAGAGTCGCTGGCGCCAGCGCGCGCCTACCCTCAACGCGGTATTTTTGCTTGGCTGGAGCGCTAAAGCCCAGCACCATCAGGCACCCAGCCCACGCCCTTACTGCCCCACGACCTCCGCTGAGGCTAAGCTGACATAAGCACGTGCTGTGCGCCAGCTTACTTGTTTGATCCGTCTTTAAAAGCAATGTGGCCTCATGCCTTTTCCAATTGAAACATGTCAGCGCCGTGCTTGTGTGAGTTCGTTTGGGTGCTGCTCAGGGTCTACAACATTGAAAGTGGCGAGGTTATCAACGCGATCCGAGCGCTGATGGCCAGTAAAAACGTAGAAATGAAGCGGCCAGCAGTCGAGGCGGGGTTGGAGGCGCTCAACGCGGGTGGGGATTTTGCTGATGGTGTGATCGCCTTTGAGGGCAATTGGTTTGGCGGGGAAACTTTTGTGTCAGTCGACAAGAAGGTCGTGGCGCTACTTAGCGCACAAGGGAAAGAGGCGCGCCTACTTTGAGAAAGGTTACGCAAACACCATCATGGTCAATACTGAGCACGACGACGCTCAAAAGTGCGTCGTTCTGGCTTTGTTGTGTGCCGGACTCGGCCCCTAAAATGAAATTTTGCCCCAGCTGGGCCAACCCATCCATCGCCCTGCCCTATGACACCTTGTGAATCCATGCTGCGCGTTCATCAATTTGCGGCCTTGGCCAGCGGACCGCGGCTGCTTGTGCTGGGCGCGGTTCACGGCAACGAAACCTGTGGCACCCAAGGCATTCAGCGCTTGGTGGCAGAGCTTGATGCCGGGCAATTGACTCTAACCAGCGGCACGCTAACGCTGGTGCCGATCAGCAACCCGCTGGCCTATAACAAAGGCCAACGCAATGGCGAGCGCAACCTCAACCGCAACCTGCGTCTGAGCACCGAACCACAAGATTTTGAAGACCGCATCGCCAATGCCCTGTGTCCGCTGCTCGCCGGGCACGACACGCTGCTTGATTTGCACTCGTTCCAATCTTCAGGGCAAGCTTTTGCCATGATAGGGCCGGCCAACAACACAGGCGAGTTACAGCCCTTCAGTCTGGCTGCACAAGAGCAGGCGCTGGTGTTACGCCTGGGGGTGCGGCGCATCGTTGAAGGCTGGCTTGAGACCTACGCCGTAGGCGTTGCGTCGCGCCTGGCCCGCACCGCGCCCCGGGATCGGGCCGGCCTGCTCAGCACCGACCCCGAATACGGGGTGGGCACCACCGAGTACATGCGCCGCCAGGGTGGCTACGCCATCACGCTGGAGTGTGGCCAGCATGATGACCCAGGCGGGCCTGAGCTGGCCTACCAGGCAATCCGGCGTACCCTGGCCCACCTGGGCATGGTGGCCCAGGCGCCGCCAGACCCCTGCCTGGAGCCCGAATTTCTTCGGCTCACAGAGGTGGTTGACCGCCATCATGCAGACGACGAACTGGCTAAAGCCTGGTCCAGCTTTGACCCGCTGCGCGCCGGCGAACTGGTGGCAGTACGCCACGATGGCGAGCCGGTGTTGGCGCCGCGCGATGGCTATATCGTGTTCCCCAACGCGCGGGCCCTGCCAGGCAACGAGTGGTTTTATTTTGCCAACCTCAGCCCGCGCTCGCTGGGCTAAAGCAGCCGGCCAGATCAGCCCGGGAACAAGTCGCCCATAGCCTGTGAGTGCGGGCAGACCCGAGGCAGCATCTCTACCCACGCACCCCGCAGCCGGCGCCGCCATCCGTACAGGGCCGCGTAAGCGGTGGCGCTGGTTGTGCCACCCTCGCCCCCCACCCGTTCGGC
>SXGQ01227181.1_pt1 | contig 25642 bp, 19 predicted proteins | sample 3178371 | NCBI WGS metagenome assembly SXGQ01 (sample SAMN11356859, study PRJNA531348) | freshwater metagenome | isolation source: freshwater sample F1-20 | place: China: Fuxian Lake, Yuxi | collected 2017-12-25 | reverse complement strand
TTTCTTCAGCAGTCCATGCCTTGGACCAACGAACCCATCCTGAAGGGGAGAGCAGACTTCGCTCCACATTAATTCCTTCAAGTAAGTTGAAGTAAGTTTGGTAAGAAGGTAAGGCTTCTTCCGTAACTAGGTTACCCACCAGAGAAGTTAATACAGTATCTGGTATGCCTGCAGCTCGTTGCTGGAGAAGCTTGACATCTTCCATCGCCTCAGGATTGGCAAAGTCGGGCAAAAAGTCTGACGGCTGCCAGCAGTCTTCCGGATCCACAAGGACGGTATCTACGGCATGGCCAACGAAGTCATCTAGTTGGGAGATGACCTCCATATTTTTTTCCAGTTCGTAGTTGATTTCTTTCGAGTTCATAGTTTCCGATTACATAAATAAGCCTATTCAGGCAAACTAAAGATACAAGTTAGGTTGCAATTCTTTTCAAAAATAATCCATGGTGGTCAGCTATCTACATGAGCGGTTTGTTGAAGGTAAATTAAGAAATATGAATTCTTCATGACCTACGCAAATTAGGGTCTTTTGCCTCCTCTTTTGGAAAATAGCTTATCCGGATATGCATAAGAGGAAAAGAGCTTTAAAAGTTTAAAAATACAATTGTCATCCTGTCAAAAAAAATGCTTCCTATCCTTTGCGTATTTTTCAGTCCCCCACTTCCTTATTCTTCAATTGGCATCTGGCGTTTGGCAATAGAAAAAGAATCAAGTAGCCTACCTGGAGTAAGCAGGTTTGTTGCCAATTGGTGGGCTGGCTAATTTTGAGGCCCCAGTTTTTTGAGCAGGATTAAAGATTAGCAACTCATTTTTCCAGGCTGTAGTTGGGAGTTTTAGCCTCCTTTTTTGACAAGCATTTGGGGATAATTTAATTGCTTGGAGTCGTAAAAGGGGCTATCTTCCCTATCTATATTTCGAATAATCATGAATAGATTCTTTTTATCTTTTGCTCTTTGTACTTCGCTTGGTTCTTGTGCTTCTGTAAAGCTTGCTCCCGACTACACCAAACTTACGGCTGAAGAACGATTGCAAGCAGCTACTCAAATTGCCCAATCTACGATTATGGTGGATGGGCATGTGGACCTTCCTTACCGCATGAAGGTGGGGGGATTTAGCCTGAAGCGAGAAGTGTTGGATGTATCGGTACGTACTCCGGATGGTAATTTCGATTACCCTCGTGCCAAGGCTGGAGGGCTAGATGCGCCATTTATGTCTATTTATATTCCTGCGGCCAATCAAGCCCTTCCGGGTGCTTCAAAAGCACTTGCCGACACCTTGATTGCGATGACCGAGCGGATTACGACTACTTTTCCAGATAAGTTTGCCATGGCCTACAGTCCATCGGATGTTCGTGCAAATTTTGCAAAAGGGCTTATTTCGCTTCCCATGGGTATGGAAAATGGCGCAGGTATAGAGGATGACTTAGCCAATGTTGCTTATTTTCATCGCAGAGGGATTCGTTACATCACGCTTACACATGGCAAAGACAACTTAATCGGGGATGCGAGCTACGATACTACTTCTACGCATGGAGGTTTGAGTGACTTCGGAGTAAAGGTGGTTGCTGAGATGAATCGCTTAGGAATAATGGTTGATTTGAGTCATGTCTCGGACAACACCTTTCGAGACGCGCTTGCAGTCACTAAGGTGCCGGTCATCGCTTCCCATTCTTCGGTGAGAAAGTTTACTCCAGGCTTTGAGCGCAACATGAGCGATGAATTGATCTTAGGTCTCGCTAAGAATGGAGGGGTGATGATGATTAATTTTGGTGGAGCTTTTCTGGATTCTGCCTATACAAAAGGCACAGCCCAGGTGAGAGAACATGTGGTCAATTGGTTGGCGGAAAATAACCTTTCTCGATCAGACCCTCGGGCACAACAATACATTCAGGAGTATACGGATAAGCATACTCCCTTTCCTACTGTGGAGCGTGTAGCAGATCATTTTGACCATGTTGTCCAGTTGGTCGGTATTGATTACGTAGGCTTAGGTTCCGATTACGATGGGGTGGGAGATTCCTTGCCAACAGGCTTGAAAGACGTTTCTATGTTTCCCAACCTCTTTTCGGAGTTGCTCCGTAGGGGATATTCTAAAGAAGACTTAGAAAAAATCAGCTACAAAAATATATTTCGCGTTTGGCAAGCCGTAGAGGATTTTGCCACAAGCCAAAAATAGGGTGTCTAATTAGGTCTAGCTTCAATGCTCTTGTACTCTTTTTTTTTCTCGCAAAGAAGAGAAGTCGCAAAGAGGACTATTTGTAGAAAGAAAATTTCGCGTCCTGTTTGGTAGGTGGGTTTTGCGTGAGTATTATCTTTTCTGATTATTCGCTTTTTCACCACTAACCAGAGAAAAAAAGGTTTGATGTTCAATTAGGTGAGCTGTGGACCGTTGACTGTGGTCTGAGAACGATTATCCGCAGTTTTAAATAGGCGAGCTGAGCTACTGGCATGATTGCGGATAATCATATTATCTTTTTTTCTCGCAAAGAAGGGAGGCCGCAAAGAGAACTATTTGAAGAATGAAAACTTCACATCCTGCCTAGCAGCCAGGCTAATTTACCCAAAAGCTTTTGTGTTTTTTTTAGCCAGAGGCCTTCTGCTTTTTGGTAGGAAGGGATCTTGGTAGTTTGCAAGAGATCCATTCCTAGGTAGTTTTCAGTGCGTAAAAGGCAGCCCTCTTTCTAGTTTTTCTGACAAAAATTCATGATAAAAGTCAATTTTTAATCTTTTTCAGACAGAATGACGTAAATTCTAGTTTGGAAGTCAATTTGATGCTTCTCGGAAAGAAAAGCAGTTTAATCTACTTAACCAGAACAAAATCCATGGATTTTAAGCAGTTTACTACCAAATCCCAGGAGGCAATACAGAAAGCTGCTGAACTTGCTTCGGCTTCTGGGAGTCCAGCCATTGAAACTTCCCATTTGCTGAAAGGGATTTTTTTGGAGGACGAAAACGTCTCTCAATTTCTGCTACAAAAGTTGGGTGCTAGCCAGCAACTGCTCAACCAAAAACTAGACGAAGATCTTCAAAAACTTCCCAAGGTGACTGGGGGTAACGCACAGCCTTATTTGTCTTCATCTGCCAATCAAGTGCTGATCAAGGCAAAGGATTACTTGAAGACTTTTGGAGATGCCTATGTGGCCATCGAGCATTTGCTCTTGGCATTATTGGCTGGGAACGATGACGTGACTCAGCTGTTGAAGAATCAGGGAATTACAGAAAAAGCGCTCCTAGAAGCGATTAAGGAACTTAGAAAAGGAAATAAGGTGACTGATCCAAACGCAGAAAGTACCTATAGGGCTTTGGAAAAATATTCCAAAAACCTAAATGAGATGGCCAAGAAGGGGAAAATAGATCCTGTCATTGGTCGAGATGAAGAAATTAGACGCGTCCTGCAGATTCTTGCTCGACGCACCAAAAACAATCCCATCCTGCTCGGTGAACCTGGTGTAGTGAAGACGGACATTGTGGAAGGATTGGCCCAGCGGATTGTCTCTGGAGATGTACCGGAAAACTTAAAATCCAAAACCTTAATCTCTCTAGACATGGGTTTGCTTGTAGCAGGTGCCAAGTACAAGGGCGAATTTGAAGAGCGACTTAAGGCGGTGATCAAAGAAGTGACCGATGCGGAAGGCGAAATTATCCTGTTCATTGACGAAATCCATACCTTGATTGGAGCTGGAGGTGGTGGAGAGGGAGCCATGGATGCAGCCAACTTGCTCAAGCCGGCACTGGCTCGTGGAGAGCTTCATGCGATCGGAGCTACTACGCTAAAGGAATACCAAAAGTACATCGAAAAGGATAAGGCCTTGGAGCGACGCTTCCAAGCTGTGCTAGTGGATGAGCCCGATGCGGCAGATGCCATCTCCATCCTGAGAGGAATCAAGGATAAGTACGAGTTGCACCACGGTGTGCGTATCAAAGATGATGCGGTCATCGCTGCGGTGGAACTCTCACAGCGCTACATTTCAGATCGTTTTTTGCCTGACAAGGCCATCGACTTGATGGATGAGGCGGCGGCCAAGCTGCGTATGGAAATTGACTCCCTTCCTCAGGAATTGGATGAGCTCAATCGTCGGATCATGCAGCTTGAGATTGAGCGGGAGGCGATCCGTCGTGAAAATAACAAGGATAAGGAAGTGGTCCTGAGTAAAGAGATTGCGGATCTTGGAGAGAAGCGACAATCGGTAAAAGCAAAGTGGGAGAGTGAAAAAGCTGTTATTCTCGGTATTCGGCAGGAGAAAGAGGCCATTGAAAAGTTAAAAGTCGAAGCCGAACAAGCAGAGCGGGCGGGAGATTTTGGTAAGGTAGCCGAGATCCGATACGGTAAGATTGTGGAGGCAGAGAAGTTACTGGAAGGCTTCAAAACTCAGTTGGCCGAGATGCAGGCAGGCTCCCCGCTACTCAAAGAGGAAGTAGATCAAGAAGATATTGCTTCAGTGGTATCCAAGTGGACGGGCATCCCTTTGAGCAAAATGATTCAATCCGAACGGGAAAAATTGCTCCACCTGGAAGATGAGTTGGGTCGCCGGGTGGCAGGACAGCAGGAAGCGATTGTAGCACTTGCCGATGCCGTGCGTAGAAGTAGGGCAGGATTACAGGACCCAAGACGACCAATAGGAAGTTTTATTTTCATGGGCACTACCGGGGTAGGTAAGACTGAGCTTGCTAAAGCATTAGCCGAATACCTATTCAATGATGAGCATGCCATGGTTCGGATTGACATGTCGGAATACCAGGAACGACATGCTGTAAGTAGGCTCGTGGGAGCTCCTCCAGGCTATGTGGGCTACGAGGAAGGTGGACAGCTTACTGAAGCAGTGCGAAGAAAACCCTATTCCGTTATCCTTCTGGATGAAATCGAAAAAGCCCACCCTGATGTGTTCAATATTCTCCTTCAGGTGCTCGATGATGGACGGCTTACCGACAACAAGGGTCGTTTGGCCAACTTTAAGAATACGATCATCATATTGACCACAAACATTGGTTCGCACTTGATTCAGGAGCGCTTTGCGGAAATAGAGGACTGGAATCGAGAAGAAGTCCTTGAAACTACCAAAGCAGAAGTTTTCGAATTGCTTAAGAAGACTGTTCGCCCAGAGTTTCTCAACCGGATCGACGAAACGATCCTCTTTGAGCCACTCAACAAGCAGGTGATCCGCAAGATTGTAGATATCCAGTGGAGAGAGATTCAAAAGCGATTGTCGGAATCAACTATTGAAATTGAGGCCACGACAGAGGTGCTGGATTACTTGGGAGAGGTGGGTTTTGATGCCAATTTTGGAGCAAGGCCACTCAAGCGAACCATGCAAAGGCTAATTTTAAACGAGTTGTCCAAGCAAATACTGGCTGGTTACATCAAAAATGATGCGACAGTACTTGTGGATTTGGATGCAGAAAAGCAGGTGTATTTCAAGAACCTAGGCACTGAAGTGAGCCTGTATTAAATTCTTGAATGGATAAAAAAAGAGGGCCTGCAATTAGGTCTTTTTTTGCATTGCCCAGATAATTTGAAATCTATTTTGCGCTACTCAACCCAAGGTATTTTATTTAGCTCTCTTTTTGGTAAAGATTTCTCTTGTAACTGATGGAATTTAGCTAAATTCCATCAGTCCACTCTTTTTTGAACTCTATTTCCTTAGTTCTGTTTCTACTAAAAATCCATATCAATGCTCCTTACTTCTTCGGCTGCTCCTGGTCAAATTTGGCAGACTGTACTCCACGAGTTGCGCCGTGGCGCCTTGGATTCCAAGCACCCTTTTCGTTTTCTCACTCTAGCGACTGCTGGCACCAATTTTCCACAGGTACGGACGGTGGTGTTGCGGGAGCTCAGTTCAAGCGTAGAATTTTTAGTATATACAGACTTTCGATCTGCCAAAGTTCAGGATTTGCTGAAAATACCTCGAGTAAGTTTGCTGTTCTACCATCCAAAAAAGCAGGTGCAAGTACGGGTCAAAGCTCTTGCTACGCTTCATGTAGCGGATGAACTCGCTCAGGAACACTGGAAGCGCGTTTCCGAGAAAAGGCAATCGGAGTACAAAAATGAACTTGTTCCAGGAACTAGGATTGAAAAGCCTGAGCTTGGATGGGAGATACAGGCGGATAATGCACACTTTTCCGTATTGAAATTTAGCCCTATTTCGATAGAAGTACTTCAATTGGGAAAGAAAGGCCATTTACGGATATTGTTCGAGCTGACTTCTGGTTGGCAAGGAAACTGGTTAGTACCTTAAGAAAGGCAAAAAAAAGTCCCGAATCAATCGGGACTTTGGTAGAAGTTAAACCTTCATGATGTCTACTTCTTTTTTAGAGAGTTGCTCATCTATTTTTGCAGAGTAGCTGTCCGTAAACTTTTGAACTTGTTCTTCTGCTCTTTTGATGGCGTCTTCAGATGCTCCTTCTTTTTGAAGTTTACGTAAGGATTCGTTCGTATCTTTTCTCACTGACCGAATGGATATTTTTCCAGTCTCACATTCTGCCTTTGCATTTTTGACTAATTGAAGTCTTCGTTCTTCTGTAAGAGCTGGAATAGTCAGGATAATGAGTTCTCCATTGTTTTGCGGAGCAAGTCCAAGGTCAGAGTTGATGATGGCCTTTTCAATTTCGGAGATAAGATTTCGCTCAAAAGGTTTGATGGCAAGGGTTCTTGCATCCGGTGTAGTGATCGAAGATACCTGAGATAAGGGTGTAGGAGAGCCATAATACATCACAAAAACCCCATCCAATAAGTTAGGCATGGCCTTACCGGCCCTGATTTTTACTAATTCTGAAGCTGTGTGGTCTACAGCTTTTTGCATCAATTCCTTGGCTTCGTCCAAATACAATTCGATTTCTTCCATGAGTACGATTCGGTTTATACAGTAATCAGCGTTCCTATATGTTCTCCCTGTACTAGTTTGGCAAGGTTCTCAGACTTATTCATGTCAAATACGATGATGGGGAGGTTATTTTCTTGGCAAAGAGTGAAGGCAGTCATGTCCATGACATTGAGGTTTTTCTTGTAAACCTCCGTGAAGGTGATGTTTTGGTATTTGGTGGCGCTGGCATCCTTTTCTGGATCTGCGGTATAGACTCCGTCCACGCGTGTGCCTTTCAGCACCACATCGGATTCAATTTCAATGGCTCGCAGAGCAGCGGTGGAGTCCGTAGTGAAATAAGGGTTGCCGATTCCCGCGCCGAAAATCACAATTCGACCTTTTTCAAGGTGACGAATTGCTCTTCTACGGATAAATGGCTCACATACACTTTCAATTTTGATTCCAGACATCAATCGGGTAAAGAGTCCAATTTGTTCCAAAGCACTTTGAAGCGCCATTGCGTTGATTAGTGTTGCTAGCATGCCCATGTAGTCGCCTTGAACCCGATCGATACCGGATTTTTCAGCTTGTACGCCTCTAAAAATATTACCCCCTCCAATGACGATGGCGATTTCTACGCCCATGTCCTTTACTTTTTTAATTTCTTCCGCGTATTGCTGTAAGATCGCTGGATCAATGCCGTATTTTTTTTCGCCCATTAGAGATTCTCCACTAAGCTTGAGCAGAATGCGTTTGTATTTCATTTATTGGAGGTTATAACTTGGATTTACTTATTTTCACTAAACTGGAATGCTGGCTAGGACATCAATTTTCCGAAAGTGCTGTTGGCTGAATTTGTGATTCAACCTAGCAAATATACTTTCTTCCATTTAGAAATTTGAGCCTCAAGTAAAATTGAGAATAGATTCTCCCATTAATTTTGAAAAAAGCGCAAAGTAATTAGAACTGTAGAAGTATCTGATTTTTTTCTACAGATTGTTTGAGTGAAACCTTCACTGCTTTTACAATTCCATCACCAGGGGACTTGATGCAATTTTCCATTTTCATGGCTTCTAGAATTAGCACCACATCTCCTTTTTTGACCACATCTCCTGGTCCTACCTTCAGATCTAAAATTAGTCCTGGCATAGGCGCTTTGATTTCTTTGAGACTACCCAAACCTGTGGAATTCATTCCCATTTTCTCCAGCAGCAGGTCAAATCGATCCTTCAATTGGAGGGTAGTTGTTTTGTGGCCCAATCTAATTTGAAGTGATTTGGCCTCTAGGTCTATTGCTAGCAGTTCTGCTTCCAGGGAACGAGCACCCTGGATGAGGTGAATTTTACGGTCACCCATCCATTTGAGATCCCAGGTGATGGATTGCTTGTTGACGCGCGTTTCGCCTACATTTTTTTCAACCGAATAGGTATTGTCTTGAAGGATAACTGAAAACATTCTTGCTAATTTGCTTTTACAACTAAAATAGCCATCTCTTGGCTACCTAGAATTTCTTCAAATATGATTCAAAAACCTGTTTGTCCAAAAATTAATATAAAAACCTCAATCTCTGTACTTGTGCTATTTTTCTTTTTAGTGGGTTTGGAGGGATGTAAATCAAATGCGGTGTTGTCAGTAGATGAGTCGGAGGTGGTAGATACGCTGCTTGCAGAAGAGGAGATTAGTTGGGGCCTAGCAGATGAATTACCCTATCAGGCTTCTGCTACGCGCTGGATGGATCTGCTTCACATGGATTTGGATCTGCGATTTGACTGGAAAAACCAGCAGGTAATTGGCAAGGCCAAGCTTCGTTTAACGCCTTATTTCTATCCGCAAAAAATAGTTGTTCTTGATGCCCAAGATTTTGAGTTTGGCAAAGTGGCTCGAATGCATGACGGAGAGCTAGAAACACTTTCTTACCGCTATGATAATCAGGAAATCCATATTTACTTGCCTGAGGAAGCGTCAGTTGGGGATACCGTTGAATTAGAGCTCAATTATGTGGCATTTCCAGATCGAAATTCTGGAGGAGGTTCGGCTGCAATAAGCGATACGAAAGGACTTTACTTTATCGATCCCATGGATACGATCCCAGGCAAGTCAACGATGCTTTGGACACAGGGGGAGACCCAGCACTCGAGCAAGTGGTTTCCAACGATTGACCGGCCCAACGAGCGCTTGACCCATGACATTTGGCTGACTATTCCTGATAGCATGGTGTCCATCAGCAATGGGCTTCTGCTCAAGCAGGAGTCCTTGGAAAATGGCATGCGAAAAGATCATTGGAAAATGAACCTTCCTCATGCACCTTATTTGGTTGCCATTGCCGTGGGAGATTTTGCAAAGGTGACTTCTTCCCACGGGAATATTCCTTTGGGGTACTATGTAGAAAAAGGATTTGAAAAAGGTGCATCCAAGGTTTTTGCTTCCACTCCAGAAATGATCAACTATTTTGAAAAGAGTCTGGGAGTGCCTTTTCCTTGGCAAAAATACGATCAGATTGTGGTTCGCGACTTTGTGTCTGGCGCCATGGAAAATACCACGGCATCTATTTTTATGGAAGAATTGCTCTTGGATGAGCGGGAGGCTTTGGATTCAGAATGGGATTACATCATTGCGCATGAGCTTTTTCATCAGTGGTTTGGGGACTTGGTTACTGCCGAATCCTGGTCCAATCTTACGTTGAATGAGGCCTTTGCGAATTACAGCGAGTACCTGTGGAATGAAAAGCGTTACGGGCAAGATCAGGCGGACTTGAAGTTGGTGGTGGAGAAGGAAGGCTATTTTGCAGAGGCAGAGACGGATTCGAAAGAATTAATTCGGTTTAACTATGCAGATGCGGAGGATCTTTTTGATGCCCACAGTTACAATAAAGGAGGCTTGGTATTACACATGTTGCGACGTCAACTGGGGGATGCTGCGTTTTTTAAGGGGTTGAATTTGTATTTAACCCAGCATGCCTTTCAGGCGGTGGAGGCACATGACTTGCGACTAGCCATGGAGCAGGTCAGTGGGCAGGATTTGAATTGGTTTTTTAATCAATGGTTTTTTGCAGAGGGGCACCCAGAGTTGAGGGTTGAAGTTGACTATTCCCAGCCTGAAAACCTTCGACTTCGGATTTCACAATTACAGGACTTGAATGAAATCCCAGTTTTTCAATTACCAATCACTGTCAGCTGGTACGAGGGAGTGGTACGGAAAACCAAAATAGTACAAGTAACAAAAGCGCAGCAAGAGCTTGTTCTTGAAAATGGTTATCCAATCTCTTTGGTTTATGTGAATGAGGGGCAGGAGATTTTGATGAAAGGAAATCAAGAAATGAATAATGCGCAGTACTTGCGGCAGTTTAAGGAATCGCAACTTGGAGTGGCGCGGTATGAAGCATTGGATAGTTTGGTTTCTCGTGACGCTGCTGAAGAACTGGGTCTTGTACTGCCTTTGGCTCTAGAAGATTCCTTTGCTGCGATTCGGGAGCGTGGGCTTTCGTTGTTGCAGGGAGGGGATCAATGGAAGGAGATCCTTGCGGGGTTGGAGGCAAAAATATATCGATTAGCAGAGGAAGACCCGAGTAATAAGGTTCGTGCGAGTGCCTTGGAGGTGCTTGCTGAATGGAATCCTTCTGGGTATCGTGGGGTATTTACTCGTTTGGCGCGTGACCCTTCCTATTTAGTTGCGGGGGCGGCATTGATGGGACTGGCGCGTGTTTCAGATCCTGTGGTAGCGCTTTCTTGGATGGAGACCTTTGAGCGGGAGTCCAATTTCAGGATGTCTGTTGGGCTAGCAGAATATTACATTTCGAATAAGGTCCTTGGCAAGGGAATTTGGTTTGAGCAGGCCTTTTCCAAGTTGAGTGGAGAGGGTCTGTATTATTTTATGGGCTATTACGGGAGTTATTACATGGATGTGGAGGTTTCCGAAAAGGAAAAGGCACAACGCCGGTTACTTGCTATTTTGGAGTACAATCCGAAGGAATACTTGCGGTTAGGGGCCTTTCAAACGTTGATGGGTTTTGTGATGGAGCAGGGTCTGTTGGATAAAATGGTGAAGATAGTGGAGAAGGAACAGTCTAAGGACTTGCAATCCTATTATTCGTATTATTTAGAATTACTGAAAGAGGAAAATTAATCCCTTGATTTCTAAAAGATTGAGGGGTGGTAGGAGAATTTTTTTCCAATTTTCAGGAACTCACTTTGATACTTTGATAAAAGGCTATAATTTTGCAGTCCGTTAAAGTTCCTAAGGGTAAAATGCCTACAATTTTAGCGCAGTTGGGGGAATACCAAAGCGGCCAACTGGGACGGACTGTAAATCCGTTGACTTATGTCTTCACAGGTTCGAATCCTGTTTCCCCCACGACTTGCATAAAAACAAATTTATTTTGTAGTTTTGCAGGGCCAAAAAGTAACCGAGCAATCGGGCACAAGCGGGAGTAGCTCAGTTGGTAGAGCGGCAGCCTTCCAAGCTGCAGGTCGCGGGTTCGAGCCTCGTCTCCCGCTCTGTACTTTTCGGAGTACACTGCGTAGTGAAAGCCGACGTAGCTCAGGGGTAGAGTACTTCCTTGGTAAGGAAGGGGTCACGGGTTCAATTCCCGTCGTTGGCTCAATACAGAATTTATTATCTAAACATATTTTAAAACTTAAACTGAGGATTTTCAAGCATGGCAAAAGCTAATTTCGACCGTTCCAAACCGCACGTCAATGTCGGAACCATTGGACACGTAGACCATGGTAAGACCACCTTGACTGCAGCCATCACCACGGTATTGGCAAAGAAGGGTCTTTCTGAATTACGAGATTTCTCTTCTATTGACAACGCGCCAGAAGAGAAAGAAAGAGGTATTACAATCAATACTTCTCACGTAGAATACCAAACTGAAAAGAGACACTACGCACACGTAGATTGTCCTGGTCACGCGGATTACGTGAAAAACATGGTAACAGGTGCTGCTCAAATGGACGGTGCTATCCTTGTGGTAGCAGCGACAGACGGACCAATGCCACAAACTAGAGAGCACATCCTATTGGCTCGCCAGGTAGGTGTACCTCAACTAGTGGTATTCATGAATAAAGTGGATATGGTGGACGATCCTGAATTGTTGGAGTTAGTAGAGATGGAAATCAGAGAATTGCTTTCTTTCTACAACTTTGATGGGGACAATATTCCTGTAATCGCAGGTTCTGCACTAGGTGCATTGAATGGTGAAGAAAAGTGGGTAAATGCAGTAATGGAATTGATGGATGCGGTTGATAACTACATTCCTCTTCCAGAGCGTTTGATCGATAAAGATTTCTTGATGCCGGTTGAAGATGTATTCTCTATCACCGGTCGTGGTACTGTTGCCACAGGTCGTATCGAGAGAGGTGTAATCAACTCTGGTGAGCCAGTAGAAATCATCGGTATGGGTGCAGAAGGCTTGAAGTCGACTGTAACTGGTGTTGAAATGTTCCGTAAGATTTTGGACAGAGGTGAGGCAGGTGATAACGTAGGTTTATTGTTGAGAGGTATTGAAAAAGTACAAATCAAGCGAGGCATGATTATTTGCAAGCCTGGTACTGTGAAGCCTCACTCTCACTTTAAGGCTGAAGTTTACGTTCTTTCTAAGGAAGAAGGTGGACGTCACACTCCATTCTTCAACAGATATAGACCACAGTTCTACCTTAGAACTACGGACGTAACTGGTGAGATAACGCTTCCAGCAAACGTAGAAATGGTAATGCCTGGTGATAACGTAACCATCGAGGTGAACTTGTTGTCTTCAGTAGCATTGGAAAAAGGTTTGAGATTTGCGATTCGCGAAGGTGGTCGTACAGTAGGTGCCGGTCAGGTAACTGAAATTCTCGACTAATTACCTTTAACTAGAACATAAGATGCGATCCCAAAGAATATTTTGGGATCGCATTTGTTTCTAAAGACATTTTTCCTAATTTTGCGTTCCGTTTTGGAACGTTCGTTTTACACGGGCATAGTTCAACGGCAGAATAGTGGTCTCCAAAACCATTGATGGGAGTTCGAATCTCTCTGCCCGTGCACTAAGAATATAGACTATGAATCTTAAAAACTTTGTCCTCGAGTCGTATGACGAAATGAAAAACATGGTGACATGGCCTAAGTTTTCATTCCTTCAAAACAGTGCCATTTTGGTATTGGTAGCATCGTTAATCTTTGCGCTATTTATTGGTGCGGTAGATTTAGGATTCGAGAATATCATGACATGGTTTTATGATTTATTCTAATAGCATTACAGGATGGCTGAACATAAGTGGTACGTACTCAGAGTAGTCGCAGGACAGGAGAAGAAAGCGAAGAACTATCTGGAGAATGAAATTTTCAGACAGAAGATAGCTGAGTTTATTCCTGAGGTGTTGATTCCCTCCGAGAAGGTATATGAGATGCGCAATGGCAAGAAGCGTGTTCGGGAAAAGAATTTCTTTCCTGGTTACGTATTGGTCAATGCGGACTTATCGAATGGTGAAGCCAATCACGTAATTACGAGTATCCCAGGAGTAATTGGTTTTCTTGGATCAAACCAGGGGGGAGCTTCCAAAACCCCTGAACCATTACGTCAGTCAGAAGTCAACCGTATTTTAGGTAAGGTTGAGGAGATTGATGAGTTTGCCGAGAAGCAAGAAACCCCATTTATAGTTGGAGAGGCCGTTAAGGTAATGGATGGGCCTTTCAGTGGGTTTACTGGGACAATTGAGGAGATTTTTGAGGAAAAGAAAAAGCTTAACGTTATGGTTAAGATTTTCGGCCGCAATACTCCTGTTGAATTAAACTTTATACAAGTAGAAAAACAAGACTAAGCAATGGCTAAGGAAATCACTGGTTATGTAAAACTACAAGTGAAAGGTGGCCAGGCTAATCCGTCACCTCCAGTAGGTCCAGCTCTTGGTTCCAAGGGTTTGAACATCATGGAGTTCTGTAAGCAGTTCAATGCGCGTACCCAAGATAAAATGGGAACGGTATTGCCTGTATTGATTACAGTATATTCTGACAAGACTTTCGACTTTGTAGTAAAAACTCCACCAGCTGCGAATTTGCTGTTGGAAGCTGCAAAAGTAAAGGGCGGTTCTGCGGAACCAAACAGAATTAAAGTAGGATCTGTAACCTGGGATCAGGTTCGGGTCATTGCTGAGACGAAAATGCCTGACCTTAATGCTTTCAAAGTAGAATCAGCCATGAAAATGGTTGCGGGTACCGCGCGCAGCATGGGTATCACAGTTTCTGGTAAAGCCCCTTGGGAAGTATAAATAAATAACAATGGCTAAGTTAACAAAAAAGCAAAAAGAAGCTCTTTCTAAGTACGACCCAAGCCAAGTGTACTCCCTGGAGGCTGCTTCTTCACTGGTAAAGGAAATTACGATGACGAAGTTTGACGCTTCCGTAGATGTTGACGTTCGTTTGGGCGTGGATCCTAGGAAAGCAGATCAAATGGTAAGAGGGGTGGTTGCCCTTCCTCATGGTACTGGTAAAGACATCAAAGTATTGGTGCTTTGCACTCCTGACAAAAATGCAGAAGCCACCGAAGCAGGTGCAGACTACGTTGGTTTGGACGATTATATTGCCAAGATTGAAGGCGGTTGGACAGATATTGATGTGATCATCACAATGCCCAACGTCATGGCAAAAGTAGGTAGGCTAGGTAGAGTATTGGGCCCTAGAGGCTTGATGCCGAACCCTAAGTCCGGAACGGTGACCCTAGATGTAGGAAAAGCAGTTCGAGAAGTGAAAGCTGGAAAGATCGACTTCAAAGTTGATAAGTTTGGCATCATTCACGCAGGTGTTGGTAAAGTATCTTTTACTCCGCAGCAAATTCAGGACAACGTAAAAGAACTAATCCTCACTATTTCGAAATTAAAGCCCTCTTCTTCAAAAGGTACTTATTTCAAAAGTATTCACTTATCCAGCACAATGTCTCCTGGTATTACAGTAGATAAGGGTAGCATTCAAGGAATTTAATCATGACTAGAGACGAGAAAAAACTGATTATCGACAGTCTGACTGAGAAATTGAAAGAAAAACCTTTCTTCTATATCACAGACGCGTCTGGATTCACTGTAGCAGAAATTAATGCATTCAGAAGAACTTGCTTTGAAAAAGGTGTAGAGTACAAAGTGTACAAAAATACCTTGATCGCTAAGGCATTTGAAAATTTGAATGCAGACTATTCTAAGCTTGCAGATGGAGCTTTAAAAGGGTTCTCGGGAATTTTGTTTTCAAAAGAGACGAGCAACCTGCCAGCAAAAGTACTGCTGGACTTTAGAAAAAAACAAGGAAAAAAAGAGTTAAGACCTGTATTTAAAGGTGCTGGTATCGATTCAGATGTATTTCTGGGCGAGGCTAACTTGGAAGTACTCGCTTCACTCAAGTCTAAGGAGGAATTGATTGGAGAGCTCATTGGCTTGCTTCAGTCGCCTGCGAAGAACCTCGTTTCTGCGTTGCAATCAGGTCAAAATAACATCACTGGTGTTTTGAAGACCCTTGGCGAGCGAAACGGAAACTAATCTTATCAAAATCAATCAAAAACAATTAACTAATTAATACAATGGCAAATCTTACACAACTTGCAGAACAGTTGGTAAACTTGACTGTAAAAGAAGTAAAGGAATTGACAGACATCCTTAAGGATCAGTACGGTATTGCGCCTGCTGCAGCTGGTGCTGTAGTGGTAGCAAGTGCTGGTGGTGCTGGTGGATCTGAGGCTGCTACTGAAGAAGAAAAGACTTCATTTGACGTAATCTTGAAATCAGCTGGTCCTCAGAAACTTGCTGTCGTTAAATTGGTGAAGGACCTAACTGGACTTGGCTTGAAAGAAGCAAAAGACTTAGTTGATGCTGCTCCTAAGCCAATCAAAGAAGGCGTTGCTAAGGACGAAGCTGAAGCGCTTAAGAAGTCTCTTGAAGAGGCTGGTGCTGAAGTAGAGATCAAGTAATTTGCTCATCTCTGTCTACAAAGGATAGAGATTAGCTCGAAGACCTGACTAATTTAGTCAGGTCTTTTCCTGTTTGTGCATGGGTTTAAAATTGCATTATTTTAAGCCAAAATAGTAGCTTTCTAACATTTAATTTCACTATTAAACTATACACTACCTTGGCTATCAAGAATCAAACCGCAAGGAAAAGTTTCTCCTCCATTAAGGTGGTCAAAGACTATCCCGATTTTCTAGATATTCAGCTACAGTCATTCAAAGACTTCTTCCAGTTGGATACTCCTGCAGAAAAACGTCGGGCTGATGGGTTATTTAAAGTTTTTGCTGAAAATTTCCCGATCAGTGATTCCAGAGAAAATTTCACTTTGGAATTTATCGACTATGCCGTAGATCCACCAAAGTACAGTGTGGAAGAATGCATCGACCGTGGATTGACCTACTCTGTTCCACTTAAGGCAAAACTGAGATTGCTTTGCCACGATGAGGACAACGAGGATTTTGAAACAATCGAGCAGGAAGTATTCCTAGGCAATTTGCCTTACATGACTGAGAAGGGTTCCTTCGTCATCAATGGAGCTGAGCGTGTAATTGTTTCCCAGCTGCACCGCTCGCCAGGGGTTTTCTTTGCCCAAAGCAAGCATACCAATGGCACCAAGCTGTATTCAGCTCGTATTATTCCTTTCAAAGGATCTTGGATTGAATTTGCAACGGACATCAACAATGTCATGTATGCCTACATCGATCGTAAGAAAAAATTTCCAGTTACGACCCTACTCAGAGCCATAGGTTATGGTTCTGATAAAGATATACTGGACCTCTTCGGACTTTCCGAGGAAGTTTCCGCTACCAAGACAGCGCTCAAAAAAGCAACTGGCAGAAAACTCGCTGCACGTGTTTTGAGAACTTGGGTAGAAGATTTCGTAGATGAAGATACCGGTGAAGTGGTATCCATTCCCCGAAATGAAGTCTTGTTGGAGAGAGACTCTATCCTATCTGATGCGGATATTGAGTTGGTTCTTGACTCAGGATCCAAATCCATCATCCTTCACCGCGAGGATGTAAACGTGGCTGATTTCTCTATCATCTACAACACACTACAAAAAGATAACTCCAACTCTGAGAAAGAGGCAGTAGAAGTAATCTACCGCCAACTTCGAAATACCGAAGCTCCAGACGAAGCAACAGCCAGAGAAGTAATTCAAAGTTTATTCTTCTCCGACAAGCGTTACGACTTGGGTGAGGTAGGAAGATACCGAATCAACAAGAAGTTGGGCTTGAGCATCGAGCCAGAGAAAATTGTATTGACAAAAGAAGATATCATCTCTATTGTGAAGTACCTCATTGGTTTGATCAACTCCAAAGCTGTAGTTGATGATATTGACCACTTGTCCAACCGTCGCGTAAGAACGGTAGGCGAACAGTTGTATAGCCAGTTTGGAGTAGGTTTAGCTCGTATGGCCAGAACCATAAGAGAGCGAATGAACGTACGTGACAACGAAGATTTCAAGCCAGTAGACTTGATCAACGCACGTACCCTTTCTTCCGTTATCAACTCCTTCTTTGGTACCAACCAACTTTCTCAATTTATGGACCAGACCAACCCTCTGGCCGAATTGACTCACAAAAGAAGGTTGTCTGCTTTAGGTCCAGGAGGTCTTTCTAGAGAAAGAGCTGGATTTGAAGTTCGAGACGTTCACTATACCCATTACGGTCGTTTGTGTACTATCGAAACTCCAGAAGGTCCAAACATTGGTTTGATCTCCTCCCTCTGCGTGCATGCTAAAGTTAATTCCATGGGCTTCCTAGAAACCCCTTACCGTAAGGTAGACAATGGAAAAGTGAGCATGAAAGCGGAAGATATTGTTTTCTTGACTGCTGAAGAAGAGGATAACCACAACATCGCGCAGGCTAACGCCTCTCTCGATGAAAAAGGACGATTCTTGAGTGAAAAAGTAAAAGCAAGATTTGAAGGAGACTTCCCTGTGCTGGAGCCAAGTGAAATTACCTACATCGACGTTGCTCCAAACCAGATTGTTTCGGTAGCAGCTTCCTTAATTCCTTTCTTGGAGCATGATGATGCGAACAGAGCCTTAATGGGATCCAACATGCAGCGTCAGGCAGTTCCTCTTTTGAAGCCAGAAGCACCGATTGTAGGTACTGGCTTGGAAAGTAAGGCGGCCATCGATTCAAGAGCACTACTTATTGCGGAAGCAGATGGGGTAGTGGAGTATGTAGATGCTAAGAATATCACCATTAAGTATGATCTGACTTCAGACGAACTTTTGGTGAATTTCTCTGACGAATACAGAACCTATGATCTGATCAAATTTAGAAGAACCAACCAAGACACCACCATTAACTTGACTCCTTTGGTATTGAAGGGAGAAAAAGTGAAAAAAGGTCAGGTGCTAGTAGAAGGTTATTCTACCAACCAAGGTGAATTGGCATTAGGTAAAAACCTAAAAGTAGCTTACATGCCTTGGCAAGGATACAACTTCGAAGATGCGATCGTGATTTCTGAGCGCGTGGTGAGAGAAGATATTTTCACTTCGATCCATGTGGAAGAATTCCAACTTGAAGTTCGTGACACCAAAAGAGGAGAAGAGGAACTTACCTCTGAAATTCCAAACGTATCCGAAGAGGCTGTAAAGCATTTGGACGAGAATGGAATTATCCGAGTGGGTGCCGAAGTAAAAGAAGGTGACATCATTATCGGTAAGATCACACCAAAAGGAGAGACGGACCCAACTCCAGAAGAGAAGCTTCTTAGAGCAATCTTCGGCGATAAGGCTGGGGACGTGAAAGATGCTTCCTTGAAGGCATCTCCTTCCTTGAACGGTGTGGTCATTGAAACCAAATTGTTCTCTCGACCTAAGAAAGATAAGGACAACCGTGCCAAGTCTAAGGCTGAGGTAGAAAAGCTAAAGAGCAAGTATGCCAAAGATTTGTTGGGCATCCGTGCACGCATGATCAACAAATTGGTGACTTTGCTTGAAGGTAAAACTTCCCAAGGGGTGAAGCATAAGTTTGGTGATGAGATCATCACTAAAGGAACCAAGTTCAATGCGAAAAACATTGAAAGCAACCTTTTCCCTGCCAAAAACCCGTATCGTGACGAGTCTAACTACAATGTACCGGAAGAAGCAAACCTCGTTTCGGATATCATCCTAGATGAGTGGACTGAAGATACCTACACCAACAGCCTGATCGTCAAGTTGGTGAAGAACTACACCAACTCTAGAAACGAAATTTCTGGAAGATTCAAGCGTGATCGCTTTACCTTGGAAGTAGGAGATGAATTGCCTGCAGGTATCGTACAGCTAGCCAAAGTATACATCGCCAAAAAGCGCAAGCTTAAGGTGGGAGATAAGATGGCAGGTCGTCACGGAAACAAGGGTATTGTAGCTCGAATCGTACGAGACGAAGACATGCCTTTCTTGGAAGATGGCACTCCGATGGATATCGTATTGAACCCACTCGGTGTACCTTCTCGAATGAACATAGGCCAGATTTTCGAAACTGTTTTAGCATGGGCAGGTCAGAAGCTTGGAAAGAAATATGCTACGCCAATATTTGATGGAGCGACCTTGGATGAGGTATCTGCAGAACTTTCGGCAGCTGGGCTTCCTGCTTTTGGCAGAACCTACCTGTATGACGGATTGAGCGGCAACCGTTTTGACCAGCCTGTAACTGTAGGGGTTACCTACATGTTGAAGTTGGGTCACTTGGTGGATGACAAGATGCACGCCCGTTCCATCGGACCATACTCCCTCATCACACAGCAACCGCTGGGTGGTAAGGCACAGTTTGGTGGACAGCGATTTGGAGAAATGGAAGTATGGGCACTGGAGGCATTCGGTGCATCTCATGTTCTTCAAGAAATCTTGACCGTGAAGTCGGATGACGTAATCGGTAGAGCAAAAGCTTACGAAGCGATTGTGAAGGGTGAAAACCTTCCTAAGCCCAACATTCCTGAATCCTTCAATGTGTTGGTTCACGAGTTGAGAGGCTTGGCCCTTGAAATTACCTTGGATTAATTTGGCTCATGGGGCGGGCAACCGTCCTTAACATATCTCAAAAAACTATGTCGTTTAGAAAAAATAAAAAACTGAACAACGATTTCTCCCGAGTTACCATCAGCTTGGCTTCTCCAGAATCTATTTTGGATAGTTCAAATGGTGAGGTAACCCAGCCAGAGACCATCAATTACAGAACCTACAAGCCTGAAATGGGCGGTCTATTCTGCGAGCGAATCTTTGGTCCAGTAAAGGATTGGGAATGTCATTGCGGAAAATACAAGCGCATCCGATATAAAGGCATCATTTGCGATCGATGTGGAGTGGAAGTAACAGAGAAAAAAGTACGCCGTGAGCGCATGGGCCATATTGAATTGGTGGTGCCTGTAGCACATATCTGGTACTTTAAATCTTTACCAAACAAAATCGGTTACCTTCTTGGCCTGCCAACCAAGAAATTGGACCAGATTGTATATTACGAGCGTTATGTAGTCGTGCAAGCGGGTGTGAAGGCCGAAGAAGGAACTCAATACCTAGACTTCTTAACTGAAGATGAGTATTTGGATATTATGGACAAGCTTCCGAAGGAAAACCACCTTCTGGATGACATGGATCCTAATAAATTCATTGCAAGAATGGGTGCTGAGGCACTCGAAATGTTGCTTGCACGCTTGGATCTAGATGATCTTTCCTACTCTCTTCGTCACCAAGCAGCTACGGATACCTCACAGCAGCGTAAAGCAGAAGCCCTCAAAAGATTGAAGGTAGTGGAAGCTTTCCGTGACGCAAGAACGCGAATCGAAAACCGTCCAGAGTGGATGGTCGTTCGCATGGTTCCTGTGATTCCACCAGAATTAAGACCCTTGGTTCCTTTGGATGGAGGTCGTTTTGCTACTTCGGATTTGAATGACTTGTACCGAAGAGTGATCATTCGTAACAACCGTCTCAAGCGATTGATAGACATCAAAGCGCCTGAGGTGATTTTGAGAAACGAGAAGCGAATGTTGCAGGAAGCTGTAGATTCCTTGTTCGATAACTCTAGAAAAGTAAATGCGGTAAGATCAGATGGTAACCGTGCCTTGAAGTCACTTTCAGACATGTTGAAAGGAAAGCAGGGTCGTTTCCGTCAAAACTTGCTCGGAAAGCGTGTGGATTACTCCGGCCGATCTGTAATCGTCGTAGGTCCCGAATTGAAGCTTCACGAGTGTGGTCTTCCTAAAAATATGGCTGCTGAGCTTTTCAAGCCTTTTATCATCCGTAAGTTGATTGAAAGAGGAATTGTAAAGACTGTAAAATCAGCCAAGAAAATAGTTGACCGTAAGGACCCAGTAGTTTGGGATATTTTGGAAAATGTGTTGAAAGGACACCCAGTGCTCCTCAACCGTGCTCCAACCCTTCATAGATTGGGTATCCAAGCCTTCCAGCCGAAATTAATCGAAGGAAAAGCGATTCAGCTACACCCACTGGTGTGTACTGCATTCAACGCTGACTTTGACGGTGACCAGATGGCGGTACACGTGCCCCTAGGTCATGAGGCTATCTTGGAAGCTTCTACTTTGATGCTTTCGGCACACAATATTTTGAACCCTGCCAATGGCGCCCCAATTACTGTACCTTCTCAAGACATGGTTTTGGGTCTGTATTATGTGACCAAAGGCAAAATGTCTTCCCCTGAGGAAGTAATTCTCGGACAGGGAATGACGTTCTATAGCCAGGAAGAAGTGATCATTGCATTGAACGAAGGAAAGCTTTCAAAGCATGCCAACATCAAGTGTAAGGTAAAAGTACGCACTGCTTCTGGTGAGATTCAGGACCAAATTATTGAGACGGTTGCTGGTCGATTGATATTCAATCAGTTTGTACCTGAGGAAGTCGGGTATGTAAATGAACTTTTAACGAAAAAGAAACTGCAGCAAATTATTGCTCAGGTAGTTAAGGTCTGTGGTATTGCTCGAACAGCACAGTTCTTGGATGATATCAAGAATCTAGGTTTCCAGATGGCCTACCAAGGTGGACTTTCTATGGGCTTGAATGATGTTATTATTCCGGACGAAAAAGTGCCGATGATTGCTAAGGCTAAGGAGGAAGTGGACCAGGTATGGAACAACTACCTAATGGGTCTAATCACGGATAATGAACGCTATAACCAAGTGATTGATATTTGGACTCGAACCAACTCTCATTTGACGAATAATCTGATGAAGAAGATGGAGGAGGACAAGCAAGGATTCAACGCCATCTACATGATGATGCACTCTGGCGCCAGAGGTTCTAGAGAGCAGATTCGTCAGTTGGGAGGAATGAGAGGATTGATGGCTAAGCCGCAGAAAAACCTTCAAGGTTCAGTAGGCGAAATCATCGAAAACCCAATTTTATCGAACTTCAAAGAAGGTCTTGATGTATTGGAGTACTTCATCTCTACCCACGGTGCTCGTAAGGGTCTTGCTGATACTGCATTGAAAACTGCGGACGCGGGTTACTTGACTCGTCGTCTTGTCGACGTAGCTCAGGACATGATTATTACAGAGGAAGATTGTGGCACCTTGAGAGGATTGGTAGTACAAGCCTTGAAAGACAATGACGAAATCGTTGAACCACTTTCTGAGCGTATTTTGGGTCGAGTATCCGTACACGATGTGTTTGACTTAGCTACGGATGAATTGATTGTGCCTGCTGGTGTGGAAATTTCTGATGAAATCGCAAAACGAGTAGATGAGTCTTCCATCGAAGAAGTTGAAATCAGATCCGTATTGACTTGCGAAACTCGTAGAGGAGTATGTGGTAAATGCTACGGCAGAAACTTGGCCACTGGCAACATGGTACAGGCGGGTGAGGCAGTAGGCGTAATCGCAGCGCAGTCTATCGGTGAACCAGGAACTCAGTTGACACTTCGAACATTCCACGTAGGTGGTACGGCTTCCAATATGGCTGTTGATGCGAGCATTAATGCCAAATTTGATGGGGTGGTCGAGTTTGAAGAAGAGTTGAGGTATTTGGATACTACCGATAGAGAAGGACAATCTGTTACCATGGTTATGGGTCGTTCTGGTGAAATCAAAATTAACGAAGCCAAGACAGGAAAAACCTTGGTGTCCAATCACGTACCTTATGGAGCTATTTTGAACGTGAAAAACGGTCAAAAAATTACCAAAGGGGAATCACTATGTACCTGGGATCCATACAACGCGGTCATTCTCTCCGAGTTTGATGGTACTGTAGAATTTGAAGCCGTTGTTGAGGGTATTACTTACAAGGAGGTAGCCGATGATCAAACTGGATTCCGTGAGAAAGTAATCATTGAAACCAAGGATAGAGCAAAGAACCCTGCGATTATCGTGAATTATAAAGGTGACTCAAGAACTTACAACATCCCTGTAGGGGCTCACTTAGCGGTAGAGTCAGGAGAGAAAGTGAAGGCAGGTCAAATCTTGGTTAAAATCCCACGATCAGTAGGAAAAACCAGAGACATTACTGGAGGTCTTCCTCGAGTAACGGAATTGTTCGAAGCCAGAAACCCATCCAACCCAGCTGTAGTGTCTGAGATTGATGGCGTAGTGACTTACGGTGGTGTGAAACGAGGTAATCGTGAAATCATCATTGAATCTAAGGATGGTGTAATTAAAAAGTACATGGTATCCTTGTCTAAGCACATTTTGGTACAAGAGAACGACTTTATCCGTGCGGGTGAGCCACTTTCTGATGGAGCCATCACTCCAAGTGATATCCTATCAATCAAAGGACCAACTGCGGTGCAGGAATACTTGGTGAATGAAATTCAAGAAGTATATAGACTTCAGGGTGTAAAAATAAATGACAAACACATCGAGGTGATTGTATCTCAGATGATGCAGAAGGTTGAGATTCTTGACGCTGGCAATACTAGCTTCTTACAAAATCAGGTAGTTGACAAGTGGGCATTCCGTGAGGAGAACGATAGCATTTTGGACAAGAAAATTGTCTTGGATGCAGGAGACTCTTCTTCATTGAAGCCAGGAATGATTATTTCAGCGCGAAGACTCCGTGACGAAAATTCAAGCTTGAAGCGTAAGGATCTTAAATTGGTGCAGGTAATGGATGCCGAAACGGCTGTTTCCGCACCTACTTTGCAGGGAATTACCGCTGCTTCTTTGGGCACTGAGAGCTTTATCTCTGCTGCTTCCTTCCAGGAAACGACCAAAGTGCTTTCCGAAGCGGCTATCCGAGGCAAGCGCGATGAGTTGAAAGGGTTGAAGGAAAACGTAATTGTGGGCCACTTGATTCCTGCCGGAACCGGTCAGCGAAGTATTTTGGGCATGATTGTGGGATCAAAGTCAGAATATGACACGCTCTCAGAAAATATGGAAAAGAAGTCTGCAAAATCAACTAGCGAAGCGATTCTATAAATTGTATTTGTAATCCTATAAAAGGCCTGTACTCACTATACAGGCCTTTTTTAATCTTAAAAAATCATGGAAGATACCGATTTATCAAACCAGCAAATTAATGTAGAGCTCCCAGAGGAGATTGCGGAAGGCATATACTCCAATTTGGCGATGATTGCACATTCCAATTCGGAGTTTGTGATTGATTTTATTCGATTAATGCCCGGAGTACCCAAGGCAAAGGTTAAATCACGGATTATTGTGACTCCAGATCATGCCAGGCGCTTGCTTTCAGCTTTGAAAGAAAACATTGAAAAATACGAGGCTGCCTATGGGAAAATTAACCAAGGGGGCGGAGCTCCTACCTTTCCGATTTCTTTCGGAACCCCGGGAGAAGCTTAACAAAAATATAAGTCCTTAATTTTGTTACTCTTATTACTTCTTGTACCTTTGCGTTCCAAAAAATAACAGTTTACAGACTATCTAAATTTTAATCAGTTAATGCCTACTATTCAACAACTAGTAAGAAAAGGTAGAAATACACTGGAATTCAAATCAAAATCTCGGGCTTTGGATGCTTGTCCACAGCGTAGAGGGGTTTGTACTCGCGTGTACACTACGACTCCCAAGAAGCCTAACTCAGCGATGAGGAAGGTAGCTAGGGTACGATTGACAAATGGAAAAGAAGTGAATGCTTACATTCCAGGAGAGGGTCACAATTTGCAAGAACACTCTATTGTATTGATCAGAGGTGGTCGTGTGAAGGATCTTCCAGGGGTGAGATACCACATCATCCGCGGTGCATTGGATACTGCTGGAGTAAAAGACCGTAAGCAAGGTCGCTCCAAGTACGGTGCTAAAAGACCTAAGGCCAGCAAGGGAGCTTCTGCGGCTGCGCCAGGCAATAAGAAATAATTAAGACCTAAAAAAGAAATGAGAAAAGCGAAACCAAAGAAGAGATATATTCTTCCTGATCCAAAGTTCAATGATACTTTGGTCACCAAGTTTGTAAACTGTCTGATGTATGACGGGAAGAAGAGTATTGCTTACAATATTTTCTATGATGCAGTAGCTAAAGTAGAAAGTAAAGTAGGTGAGAATGGTCTTGAAGTTTGGAAAAAAGCGCTTAACAATATTGCTCCCACTGTAGAAGTGAAGAGTCGTAGAGTTGGTGGTGCTACGTTCCAGGTTCCTATGGAAGTCAGACCTGAAAGAAAAATGGCCCTTGGTATCAAGTGGATGATTCTTTACTCTAGGAAAAGAGGAGAAAAGACCATGATGGACCGACTGGCGGGAGAGATCATCGCGGCAGCAAAAGGCGAAGGAGCCGCTGTCAAGAAGAAGGACGATACGCACAGAATGGCTGAAGCGAACAAGGCATTCTCCCACTTTAGATTTTAATTGAAATGGCGAGAGATTTAAAATTTACCAGAAACATTGGTATCGCGGCCCACATTGATGCGGGCAAAACAACAACCACAGAGCGTATTCTTTACTATTCCGGAAAGTCACACAAAATCGGAGAAGTGCACGAAGGTGCAGC
>SXGQ01140957.1_pt1 | contig 25649 bp, 29 predicted proteins | sample 3178371 | NCBI WGS metagenome assembly SXGQ01 (sample SAMN11356859, study PRJNA531348) | freshwater metagenome | isolation source: freshwater sample F1-20 | place: China: Fuxian Lake, Yuxi | collected 2017-12-25 | reverse complement strand
GTCGACGACTTCGGCCTGACCCATGAGCAGGTGTCCAGGCGTGTCGGCAAGAGCCGGGCCGCGGTCACGAACGCCCTCCGGTTGTTGCACCTGCCCGCCAAGATTCAGGGTTATCTGGCTGACGGCAGATTGTCCGCCGGACACGCACGCGCACTGCTGGCAGTGTCCGACACTGCAGTGATGGAGTCACTTGCCGCTGCTGCGGTGAAGGAAGGCTGGTCGGTGAGGGCCGTCGAGGACGCCGTCAAGAAGGGTTCCACCGGTGGGGGAGGCGAAAGACCCCAGCCGCACGTGACTCCGCTGAAGCCGGCCGGTCTGCTGGAACTCGAGAAGCTGCTTGCTGACTTCCTCGAGACGCGGGTCAACGTGTCGATGGCGGGCAAGCGGGGCAAGATCTCGGTTGATTTCGCGGACCTGGTCGACCTCGAGCGGATTTATCGTCGGATGACCGAAGTTCAGGACAATTAGACCCAAATAACAACGACGTGATTCCTGCTCACAGGATGTCAACCTCAACTGATGGTTGAAGTCGAAAGTTATGCACACCTGTGGATTGGCTGTGGATTACGGCTTCTCGAGAGGGGCCGTCAGCCAGTCCCGCAACGAGGACACCACTGCATTGGCCACCGCCGCGGTCTTCAAACGGACCAATGTATTCGGGCCCATTGAGCACAGCACCGCCGGCATGCGGGTCTCGCGCAGCACGGGATGACGCACCCCCTCGGCGCGCACAGTCAGTTCGGGGATGCGGTCGGTGATGGTGGCAACGATCCGCTCGGCCAGTGACCTGCCGCCGATGCTGACGAAGGTGGGCACCTCGTAGAAGTAGATGGTGCACGACTCTTGTGCGCTGTGCTCGAAGCCCACGTACACATCTGCGCCGTATCGGTTGGCGGTCTGGGCGTGGGCAAGAACGTCACCTTCCACGGTGGTGGCAAGCGGGAACACGCCAGCCGCCCGGTGTTGCGCGGCGCGCACGAGATCGGTCACCCCGTCGAAGCCGCCGATCACGACCCGGGCAGTCTTCTCGGGCGTGGAGTCACTGAGTTCCTCGCGTTCGCGCACGACCGCGACGCCGGGCCCGGACCCCGATTGCGAGCTGACGCGCTGCAGGATGCCCACCGTGTCAGGTGTGCAGATGCCGTTTCCGTCCGTGCCGATGTTGCGCTGGAACTCGGAGAGGGCGTTCTGCGTGGCCGGACCGAAGATGCCGTCCACGCGGCCACAGTCGAAACCCAGGCGGTTGAGGACCGTCTGCAGCTCTGCCACGTCATCACCGCGAAGGTTCGGCGTGCGCAGGTAGAGAACGCGCGAGCCGGGCGTCCACGACGCCTCGATGAGCGTCGACCACACGATGTCGTCGACGACGCCGTCGGCACGCAGGCCGAATGCGTTCTGGAAGGCGATCACCGCGGCGTGGGTGCGCGCGCAGTAGGCAGAGTCCTCGGCGGAGCCGGGAGCAAGGAATCCTGCAGCGGAGAGCCTCCGCTGCAGTTCGTGGACGGCGGGCCCGCGGTGACCGGGGCCGATCGTCAGGCCGGAAGAAATTCCGAGATCTCCTGGAGGAGGCGTGCCTTCGGCATCGCGCCGACCACCTGCTTGACGACCTGCCCGTCCTTGAAGAGCAGCATCGTGGGGATGCTCATCACGTTGAAGCGGCCCGCAATGTCGCCGTGGTCGTCGACATTCAGCTTGGCGATGGTGAGGCTGCCGGACTTCTCACCGGCGATCTCGGCCAGGATCGGGGCGATCTGCTTGCACGGACCGCACCACTCGGCCCAGAAGTCCACGAGGATGGGGGTGGAGGAGCCGTTGACCGTCTCGTCGAAGGTGCTGCTCGTGAGGGTGACGATTCCGTCTGCCATGTCTGTTCCTTTTTCTCTGTGTGCCAGATGCTAGTGCTGGCTCTCCAGCCAGCGTTCACAATCGATTGCTGCCATGCAACCCGAGCCCGCGGCGGTGATCGCCTGGCGGTAGGTGTGGTCCTGCACGTCACCACAGGCGAACACGCCCGCGACGTCGGTGAAGGTGCTGCCGGCCCGTGTCATGAGGTAGCCGGAGTCCTCCATGTTCAGCACCCCGGAGAAGATGGCCGTGTTCGGCTTGTGGCCGATCGCGATGAAGAGCCCGGTGACGGGCAGTTCGCGCGTGGACCCGTCGGTGGAGGTGAGGGTCACGCCCGACAGCGAGGACTCCCCATGGAGGGTCGTGACCTGGCTGTTCCACACGATCTCGATCTTTTCGTTGTCGAAGGCACGTTGCTGCATGATGCGCGAGGCGCGGAGGGTGTCACGGCGCACGACGAGGTGCACCTTGCTGGCGAACTTGGTGAGGAAAGTGGCCTCTTCGATGGCTGAGTCCCCGCCACCGACCACGGCGATCTCCTGGCCGCGGAAGAAGACGCCGTCGCACGTGGCGCATGTGGAGACCCCGTGGCCGATGAGGTCCGTCTCGCGCGGCAGGTCGAGCATCAGTGACTGGGCCCCGCTGGCCACAATCACGGAGTTGGCCTTGAACTGCTGGTCCCGGACCCACACGGTGAACGGACGCTGCGAGAAGTCCACCTTGGTGACCTTTTCGGTCAGGAACTCGGCCCCGAAGCGGCCGGCCTGCTCCTTGAAACGCATCATCAGCTCCGGGCCCTGGATGCCCTCGGGCCATCCGGGGAAGTTCTCCACTTCCGTGGTGAGCATGAGTTGGCCGCCCGGCTGGTCACTGGTGGAGGACGGCTCGCCCTCGATCACGAGCGGCGCGAGCGAGGCGCGGGCGGTGTAGATGGCGGCAGTCAGCCCTGCAGGCCCCGACCCGATGATGATGGTGTTGCGAACGTCGCTCATTTTCCTGACTCCTCATCAGACTTGAACCTCTTGCGCATCAGGAGTGTTCCCGTGAGGAAACACAACCCACTGAGGACGAAATAGGAAGCCCACACGGCGGCATCCCGGGGCATCGCGGCGTCGAGAGCGGCCTGGAGCCCCCGCGTGATGCCGATGCCGAGGACCACGATGACCCCGATGATCCCGAACGCCGCGAGCAGGCCGAAGACCAGTCCACGTGCGGTGGTCACTATCGGCTGGGTGGTGTAGCGCCGGACCTTGGCGACGACCCGGTCGATCAGGTCAACGCTGCGGTCGGCCCATTCGGGGTCTGTCAAGGGGTTCGACACCATCTCGTCAGCCTAACGGCGGGCCTTCTCCTGGCAGGGTGGCCCCGCCCGGCAGGGATGTTCAGGGTTCGGGGGTGACCGGCTGCCGGAACGCGGCGAGAACCTCGCACGTGTCTGCCCTCACCACCTCGATGGTGAAGTCGCTGATGAAGACAATGTGCAGCACGCGGTCACGCATGTACTGGCCGAGGTAGAGGGCACCGTCCGTCTCCGATGCGCACGGGAGGCCTGGCTCGGGTCTCACCGTGCTGCCCGGCACCTCGATGGAACCCGACTTGGCGGGTGGTGCGGTGGTGGTATCGACGGGGCTGCCTGCACCGGTCCCGGGTTGCGCCTGCGCGGAAACCGGTACGTCCATCACTGTCGGTGCTCCGTTGCTGCCCCGGGCTGCCCAGCCCGCACCTGCGCCGAGAACGAGAAGAAGGGCCGCAGCAACGGCCAGCCATGTGTGGCGTCGGCCGACCATCGGCACGACAACGCCCCTGCGGTCTTGTTCCGCTGCCGAGTCGAACGCCCCGAGTGCGGCCGCGATGTTCGCCTCACGGACCGCGGGGTCGACCGCGGGCACGTCACGGAGCGCGGCGGTGATTGCATCAGGGAGGTTGTCGTTCGTGTCGTTGCTCATGGGTTGCCCTGCTCCTCTCCTGGGCCCTTTTTGTGACGCCCCGGGCCGGTTGGTTGGTTCCCGAGCAGCTCCCGCAACTGACCGCGGGCACGCGAAATCCTGCTGCGCACGGTGTTCACGGGTATCCCGAGCACCTCTGCGATCTCCTCGTAGGTCATGTCCTGCAGATGGAACAGCACCAGGGGGACCCTGAAGTCCTCCGACACCTGCGCGAGCGCGGCCTCGAGGGCCAGGTTGTCCACCAGCCCCTCGGAAGCGTCCGCCTGGTGCGGCGCCGCCCTGCCGAGGACCTCATCGTCGGTCGGTGAGGGTCTCCGTCTCGTGCGACGGACCTCGTCGAGTGCGGCATTCGTGGCGATGCGGTACGCCCATGTGGAGAATTTCGATGTCCCCTCGAAGCGGCGGATGGAACGCGCGACCGCCATCAGTGCCGACTGTGTCGCGTCCTCTGCTGCGCCCCTGTCGATGACGATCCGGAAACAGACGGCGCGGATGGCGTCATGATGGGCGCGCAGCAACCGGTCGAGGGCGTTTCGATCGCCGGCCACCGCGGCGGCGACGAGGGCGTCGTCATCTGGAGCGATGGGCGAAGGCTAGTTGCGCGGCGTCACGGCGCAGAAGAGAAGCGGAGGTCGTTGACGACGCCCTTGTACGGGTTCGTGTCGCTGCACGTGTTCGACCGGCCGATCTCGCGCAGCAGCAGGAGCATGTGGCGCCCGGGGGTCTGCACCGCGAACGACCCGGTGCCCGCATTCTCGCCGTAGCCGTCGGCGACCCGCAGGCCCCAGTCCTCGATGCGGGAGGGCACCGTGGGCGCATCGGACACGTACACCTCGGCGTTCCACGGGCCGTTGCCGAAGTTCGCCGTGATCGTCCCGATGCCCGACCCGGACAACTCGAGGACGAGGCCGAGGCCACCCTTCGAGCCGAAGTACCTGTCGCCGTAGCAGACGGTCGTCCATGCGGTTCCCGGGTTGTTGTCGAGAAGCAACGGGACCTGTGCCTCGTTCTCGTTGCCGTCGTCACCGTTCGGGTCGTAACTGCGCACGCCGTTGAGTGACACGGCCGCGATGGGTTCCTGTTGCGCATCACCGACAATCGGGACCGAGGAACGCGTGTTGCGCAGGCCGTTCCACAGGAGCATGGCCATCACCGCGGCGATCACGAACACGGTGATCACCGGGATCATGTTCTTCCCGGTGCGCGTTCGCTGTTTTCTCGGGAGCGCAGCGCCGCGGGTCTTCCTGGTGGATGTCGGGGTGTCGTCCACGCGGGCAGTGCTCACCCCTTCGCCGGGCGTGTCTTCTCTGCGCGGCGCCATGCCCTCGGCAAGTCTGCGGGCCTCTTCCACGCGGCGTTTCATCAGTGGGTCGAGCGGTTCGCTGCGTTTCGTGCGCTGGCGGTCGGTCCCGGAGAGACCGTCCGCCGGGGTTTTTGCGTCGTGCACGGTGCGCATCGCCTCGCCGAGCGCGACCTCCACCTCTTCTGCGGTCTGGTACCGGTTCTCCGGCTTGCGACGCAGCATCTTGTGGATCACGTCGATGACGGTGCTCGGCACGTCGTGACGGATCCCGCCGAGCGGTGTGGGGTCGCGCTGCAGTCGTGCGATCGCGACCTGCTGCTCGTTCTCGCCCTTGAACGGAGCGTGGCCAGCGAGGCACTCGTAGAGCACGAGCCCGAGCGAGTAGATGTCCGCACGGCCGTCGAGTTCACGGCCCTGCACCTGCTCCGGCGAGAGGTACTTCGCTGTGCCCATCATCAGGTCGGGACGGGTGAGGTCGGTGTTGTCGTCCTGGTCGGACTTGACGCCCTTCGCGATGCCGAAATCCGTCAACCAGATCTCACCGGTGCGCATCATCATGATGTTGCCCGGCTTGATGTCCCGGTGCACGATGCCCTCGGCATGGACCGCGCCAAGTGCTGACGCGATTGCGCGCCCGACATGCACGGTGGTGTGTGCCGAGAGTGTCGATGCTCTCCCGCCGTTGGAGAATCGTTCCTTGTCGAGGAGGTCGCGGAGGCTCTGGCCGTTGATGAGCTGCATGACAAGGGCAACCTGGTCGTTCGTCTCGATGCAGTCGTACACGGGCATGATGTGCTTGTGGTGGAGCTGGGCAAGCGCGATTGCCTCGCGACGAAACCGCTCCGCGACGATCTCGTCTGATGCGATGGACGGCTTCAGCATCTTGACCGCGACCTCGCGACGCAGGTGGATGTCGGTCGCGCGCCAGACGACGGCCATCCCGCCTTCTGCCAGGACACTGTCGAGGCGGTACTTGCCGCCGATCACGTCCTCTGGGTTCATTGCCGCAACCATCGCCGAGTTCAGACGCTAGTTGTGCGCTGGTGTTGTGGCGGGGAATGTCCCTCGCGGAGTCGAGTCGGAACGACTACTGCGCTGTGCGGAATGCGAGACCGATGGTGCCCTGGCCGGCATGCGTGCCGATGACCGCACCGATGTCGCCGATCATGATGTCGCCGTCATAGACCTCGCGCACCTTCGCGACGAAGTCATCGATGTCGGGGCACTGTGCGTGCAGCACGCCGAGCCTCTCGACCTTGCCCGCGTCACGGAGGGTCTCGATGAGCGCGGCAAGGGCCTTGCTGCGTGTCCGCTGCTTCCCGGCCTCCTCGACCTCGCCGTTGCGCACCTCGATGAGGGGTTTGACCGAGAGGGCCGTGCCGAGCATGGCCTTGGCCCCGCCGATCCGGCCACCCTTGCGGAGGTTTTCGAGGGTGTCGAGTGCCCCGAACACATGGGTGCGGGGCACCAGGCTGTTCGCCAGTTCCACGATGGACTCGAGGGAATCGCCCGCCCTGGCGCGTTCCGCACACTCGACTGCGATCAGGCCGACGCCGAGCGAGGCGTTGCGGCTGTCGATCACCCGGATGGGGAACTGGCCCTCCATCTCCTTGGCGGCATTGACGGCACTTTCCATCGTGAACGAGAGGCTCGAGGAGAGCGAAATGACGACAATCCCCGTCGCCCCCTTGTCCTTGAGGTCCCGGAAGGCCTCCAGGAACTGGCCGGGAGAGGGGGCGGCCGTCTGGGGCAGTTCCTTCGAGGAAGAGCACAGTTGCCAGAAGCGGTCCGTGGTGATTGTGGTGCGGTCGATGTACTCGTCATCGCCGAAACGGATGCTCAGCGGCACGATGACGATGCCGAGCGCATCGGCGACGCCCTGGGGGAGGTCGCAGGAACTGTCGGTCACGATTCTGGTGCTCATTGGATGGCAACCGTACCTTCTCCGCCGTCCGGGAAGGGTTCTCCACCGCCGGCCCGGCGCCCCTTTCGCCATGAGTTCCACCACCACGCGAGGAGCACGAGGAGGAGCGTCACACTGACCAGTTGGCCGAGACCCGCCACCTCGCTGACTCGGGCCGTGATGACCGCAGGGGATGTGACCTGCACGCGACCGATGGGTGTCACCACCCGCACGGTGACCGGGAATCGACCGTTCGTGCGCGCCTTCACCGGAACCTCCACCTCCGTGGTCCCGCCGGGAAGCAGTTCAGTGATCTCGGGAGTCTCGGAGAACTGCATTTTCGGGCTGCTGACGGCGATTCGCACGAACAACGAGACGTCCTCGTCGTTGCGCAGCTGGAGGCGGATGGTGCCCGAGCGGCTGGACAAGGTGATGTCGGACGGCGTGACCAGGCTGACCGAGGCGGTCAGGCGGCGCAGCTCGCTGCGCAGGCCGTCAATGAACTCGGAGGTGTTCGTGACACCGGGACTGGACGAGATCGCGAGCGACTCGAGCCATCTGGACCGGCGCTGATCGTCCTCGGGGAGCATGGATTCGATCGCATCAAGCTCGCGTCGGGCCAGCTGGATGGCGGTTTTGAGACCCCCGAGGGTGCGGTTGAGCGAGGCGGGAAAGACGGTGGCCGGGTTTCGTGCGCCGACCGCCTGGGGCCCTCCGACGTCCAGAAGCTCCAGCCCGACGGTGTTCGAGAGGCTCCGGGTCACCGCGACGAGGGTCCTCGCGTCCGTGAGCTCGCCGTTCGACGAAGAGACAACGAGCCGAAGATCGGCAGATGACGTGCCCCTCGCGATGAGATCATCGCGCTGCGCGACCAGTTCGGCGGCCAGGCGCACGCCGGTCTGGGAGGGATTTGCCGTCGTCCCGTCCAGGGTGGCGGCCAGCTGCACGTCGATCGACATGACCGACACCGTGTCGTTGCCGGCCGGGCGAGAGAGGATCGCGGCCGGGCTCTCGCGCTCGGTGCCCTCGGAGGCAGACGGCATGAGGATGACCGACGAGATGCCGAGTCGGCCCAGGAAATCGATGGTGCGTCGGTCGAGGGTGTCGTGCGAGACCCAGGTCGAGCGCTGGATGATGATGCCCGGCAGCAACCTGTTGAGAGTGGCCTCGCCCAGCCTGAACTGTTCCGTGAGTTCCGCGGAGAGACCGTCCTGCATCATCGCGACCGGGTCCACCGATGTGTAGGTGGATGCAATCACCGACCTGCCCCGGAGGGCGGCACGGAGCCGATCCAACATCTGGGCATCGAGGGCCTCGGGCGATTCGGCGAGTGTGTCCAGGAGTTCGGGCTGTATCTGCAGAGTGAGGGGTGCGCCCACCCCCTCCAGGAACTCCACGAAACGGCTCGTGTTCGTGCGTGCCTCGTCGTCCATCGTGCTGGTGCCGTCAGGTGAGTGAGTGATCGGCCCGCTGAGTACGGCGAGGATGCTGACGGGGGTGTCGGAGGACGCGGGTTCCGTGCCGCGCCGGTCAACGAACGTGATGGTGGAGGCGAGCACGTTCGAGCCGGATCGCGTGCGGATCGTGACCGGGTAGATGCCCGGCTGCTGGGCGAAGAGGTCGTTGCGTGCTGTCCTCTCGGTGTTGATCGCCACGGACACAGAGATGGTCCCGTCGTTGTTGCGTGACCGCCCGCCGACGGGGACGACGGCCGAGTCGATGACGCCGGGCTCGGCGAAGTTGTCGGCGATCGCGCGGAAGGAGTCGCGGTTCGCGACCCGCCGGTGGAGCAGGAACTCGACATTGTCCGTTGTGGGCACCGAGGTGCCGTCCAGTGTGAACCGCGCGTTCACCGGGGAAAGGATGCTGAACGGCTGGCTGACGACCCCGACCGATACAGCGGTCGCCACCCGGGTCCTGCCCGCCTGGACGCGGCCCGGCAAGCCGCCACCGCCGACGATTGCGAGGGCAACGACCACCCGCAGGACGGCCGCGGGTCTGCGGGGGCGGCGGCTCATCGGTCTCCGAGGGGTCGTTCGAGCACTCGCAAACCGTAGGGCAACGGGGCATAGCCGAAGGAGCGGTACAGGGCCAGGGCCGCTGTGTTCGAGGTCTCGGTGTTGACAACGGAGGTGGAACAGCCCCGGGCGGCAAGCCAGGTGTGGGCCTGGCCAAGAAGGCGGGTGGCTGTGCCCGTGCGCCTGCGGTCAGGGTCGACAGCAAGCCGCTGGACGAACCCACGGCCAGAAGTGGCCCCGGCGAGGACGAACCCGCTGGGTTGGCCGCCGTCCGACAGAGACACCATGAGCTGTGCGCGCCGGGTGGCCGCACGCGCTTCCTGCAGCGCCGGACGGTCCAGTGCCCATCCCTGCCCGAACGACCGGGAATCAACCGTGAGTGCCGCTGCGATCAGCGACTCCCGCCTGGCCGAGTGGGTACGGACCCGCACGATGGCACGGTCTCTCGGGACTGCCGGCTGGGAGGTGAGATCGCAGGAGAGGAGAGCGAGATCCTGGACGGCCACGAAGCCTGCAGCAGCCAAGTCGTCCGCGACCACCGGACCGACCGCCCCGGTGCGGACCCCTTCGTATCCCCATCTGCGCAACGTGGCGAGCCACTGCTCGATGATGTCGGGCCGGGCCAGCCCTGATGACTCCCCGTGGGCCCCCGTCACCAGCAGATGCGCCCATCCCGGCTGGTTCGAGAGAGGTCGTGCCGACACGGTGGAATTGCCCGACCAGAGGACTCCAGAGGATGGGATCGCCGTGCGCACCCCGAAAACCGTAGTGGTGACGGGACGGGAGGGGTTGCCCGCCTAGCCTTGGCGCGCCCCGCCCCATGCCATGATTCCCGCCCGTTTTGCCCCCGTTCTCCACGAGATGGAGCCGCTCGCCAGCCGTTTCCGGCAGGCGGGACACCGCCTGTTCCTGGTGGGGGGGACGGTCCGGGACCTGCTCCTGGGTGACGAGGTCACGCCGCTCGACCAGATGGATTTTGACGCGACCACCACGGCGAGCCCCCAGGAGACGAAAAAACTGGTGTCTGACCTGGCTGATGCCGTGTGGACCCAAGGGGAGAGGTTCGGCACGATCGGCCTGAAGATGGGTGGCAGGGTCTACGAGATCACGACCCATCGGGCCGAGGCGTACTCGCCGGACTCGCGCAAACCAGACGTCCAGTTCGCCGGCGACATCGAGACGGACCTGTCGCGCCGCGACTTCACCATCAACGCGATGGCACTGGAACTGACCGGCGATGCACCCGTGCTGGTGGACCCGTACGGCGGCGCGTCAGACCTGATGACGCGCACGCTGCGCACCCCGCTCTCACCGGAGGAGTCCTTCAGTGACGACCCGTTGCGGATGATGCGCGCCGCCCGCTTCGTCGCCCAGCTGCAGGTCATGCCCGATCCCGCGCTCACCAAGGCGGTCACCGAGATGGGTGGTCGTCTCGCCATCGTGTCCATGGAGCGCGTGCGCAACGAGCTGGACAAGTTGATGACCGCAGACAAGCCGAGCGCGGGCCTCTGGTTCCTCATCGACACAGGGCTCATCGACCAGTTCTTCCCGGAGATCTCCGCAATGCGCCTGGAGCAGGACCCGATCCACCGCCACAAGGACGTGCTGACGCACACGCTCGCGGTGGTGGAGAACGTGCGGCCCGACGCCCACCCGGGTTTCGACTTCCGCATCACCCGCCTCGCCGCGCTCTTCCACGACATCGGCAAGCCGAAGACCCGTGGCTTCAAGAACGGCAAGGGCGTGACGTTCCACCACCACGAGGTGGTCGGCGCGCGCATGACGCGCGACCGCATGCGTGCGCTGAAGTACTCGAACGAGGACGTCGAAGCGGTCACTGAACTGGTGAACCTGCATCTGCGTTTCCACACGTACCAGATGGGCTGGACCGACAGCGCAGTGCGCCGCTATGTGCGTGACGCCGGGCCGCTGCTAGCGGAGCTCAACGTGCTGACGCGGTGCGACTGCACCACGCGCAACGAGAAGAAGGCGGCGGTGCTCTCACGGCGCATGGATGAACTCGAGGAGCGCATCGCGCACCTCGCCGAGCGCGAGGAACTGGCAGCACTGCGGCCCGAGATCGACGGTTCCGGTGTGATGGAGATCCTCGGCGTGCCCGCGGGCCCGGTCGTGGGTGCCGCGCTCGAGTTCCTCATGGAGATCCGCATGGAGGAGGGTCTCATCGGCGAGGAGGCCGCGACCGCGCGGCTTGTCACGTGGTGGGACGAGAACAAGGACGAGGCCGGCAAGCTGCGCCGCACCCGTCGGCGCAACGGCGCCTGACGCAACGGCTCAACTGCCGAGTTTGCGAACCCTGACGACCAGGGTGGAGGGCACGACCGCGCGCGGCTGGCTGAGCGGCATGAGCTCGTGCATCACGTCGATCGTGAAGTTGGTCCGTTGCAGTGCCATCGTGAGCTCGCCGATGGTGGGCGACGCAGAGCCGTACTGGCGCTTGACGGCTGTGTCACCGCTGTCGAAGATCGCGGCGGCTGGATGGCCCAGGCCGAATATGAACCCCGCCTCCGGTTTCAGCACGCGGTGGACCTGACGGAACAACCTGGCGATGTCGGTGTCCACGGTGATCTGGTGGGCGCACACGGCCAAATCGACGGAGGTGCTCATCAGCATGCCGAGGTCGGCAAGGTCGGACTCGTGGAACTCCACGTTGACGTCGTCCGCGGATGCGGCGTGCCGGGCGCGCTGGATCGCATCGCGACGCGGGTCAACGGCGGTCACGCGGGCACCCTTCCTGGCGAGCGTGACGCAGTTCGGTGTGGCACCGAAGATGCCGAGCTCGAGCACCCGCTTGCCGCGGACGTCGCCGCATATTCGCAGCTCGAGGTCATCGGGCACGTCGTTGCCGAAGGAAATGCCGAGCCCATCGCGCATGATGCCGTGGACATCTGTCATGACGTCATCTTATGAGTATCTTGTGGGCTCATGGGTTTCTCCGTCGACATGCTCCGTGGTGACATCGGCGTCGTCGACCACAGGCTCTCGCGCCGTTCGCTCATCAACGAGTTCAAGCGCGGCCGGGTCAACCGGGATTCCGTGTGTGATGCTCACCCCGAACTCATCAGGGCGGCGCGCAACCTCGGCGAGCCCACCGACACCAAGTGCGAGATCTGTGACGAGACGAATGTCGTCCTCCTCACCTACGTCTTCGGCCACGGACTGCCCAAGCACGGGCGACTCGTGACGGAGCGCAGCGAAATCGCCAAGCTCCAGCGCACGGGGCACGAGTACGCCGCGTACGTGGTGGAGGTGTGTCCGTCATGCCGTTGGCACCACCTCCTGCGGGTGCTGCCGGTGGTCGGGCGCGGTTCGCGCCGCGCCGCCAACTAGAGGGCGGCCTCGTGCGGGTAGTGGGTGCGGCAGACCACGCACCACATCTCCACGTCGGCATCGAGCGTGTCCTCGGAGACTCCCGGCTGACCGAAGTAGAGGCGCTGGACGGCCGCGACCTCTTGGTTTGGTGAGCCGCAACTGTCGCAATCAGCGGTTGCCATGGCACCAACCCTAAGCGCCACATGGGGTTGATGGAGAAGAGACCGCCCGAGACATGGCTGCCGGGTGCCGGTGTCCCACCCCTGTGGCACCGTCTTGGCATGCCGATACGCTCTGCTCGTCAATATTCGCTCTGCTCCTTCGGGGGCCCCGGTTCACGCCGGGTCCGTAGAGAGGTCACACGCAATGCGTGCATATGAACTAATGGTCATCATCAGCGGTCAGCTGGATGAGAACACGGCCCACGGGTACGTGAAGACCATCAGCAACTCCATCACCCAGATGGGTGGCAGCGTCCACGGCAGCCCCGACTGGTGGGGCAAGCGTCGGTTGGCGTACCCCATCCAGAAGCAGGAAGACGGCTTCTACGCGGTGTTCAACATCGTGGCCCCGGGTGGCGTGCTCGACGAGGTGGAGCGCGGTTTCCGCCTCTCCGACGACGTCCTGCGCCACAAGTTGCTCCGTCTCCCGGACACGGAAGCCGCCCGCCGCGGCATGACCTCGGCGGCCTAGGCCGCCCGATCGGGCACCCGCCCTTCGAATAACGACACACAAGGAGCCTCCAATGGCAGACAACACCGTCACTCTCGTGGGCAATCTGACCCGCGATCCAGAACTTCGCTTCACCACCGGTGGACGCGGAGTCGCATCCTTCGGTCTGGCCGTCAGCCGCCGCTACCAGCAGAACGGCGAATGGCAGGAACAGACCTCGTACTTCAACATCGTGGCCTGGGGCCAGATGGGCGAGAACGCGGCCGCCACGCTCACAAAGGGCATGCGGGTGGTCGTCACCGGTCGCCTCGAGCAACGCGAGTACACCACCCGTGAGGGTGACAAGCGCACCGCCATCGAGATCAATGCCGATGAGGTCGGCCCCAGCCTTCGCTGGGCGACCGCCCAGGTCGAGCGCACCCCCCGCGAGGGCGGCGGCGGCAACGCCGGCGGTGGCGGCGGCGGAGACCGCGGCAACCGCGGCAACTCGGGCGGCGGCAACGCTGGCGGCGAGTACCTCGGCGACGAAGAGCCGTTCTGATCCCCACATCCATCCGTAGACACCCCATCGTTCACAAGGAACCAGCACAATGACCAGCAAGAAGAACAAGGCCCGCAGCGCCCGCGAGACGAACCGCAAGTTCAAGAAGAAGGCGAACCCGCTCAAGATCGAGAAAGTCGAGTACATCGACTACAAGGACGTCTCCCTCCTGCAGAAGTTCATGACTGACCGCTCGAAAATCCGCGGTCGCGGTCTCAGCGGTGTCAGCGTCCAGGAACAGCGGGACGTGGCCAACGCGATCAAGAACGCCCGTGAGATGGCGCTCCTGCCGTACACGAAGCGCACCGTCAGCACCCGCGCACCGCGCGCCGGTGCCGACCGCCGCGAGGAAGAGGGCGTGCTCGAGCTGGAGGACGCCGCCATCCCCACCGGTTTCGAGCCCGAGGCAGACCTCGTCGAGGAACCGACCGTCACTGAAGAAGTCGAGGCCTGATCATGAACGTCATTCTCCGTGAGGACATCGCTGGTGTCGGCCGCCGCGGTGACATTGTCACTGTCGCGGACGGTCACGCCCGCAATTACCTTCTGCCGCGCGGCCTGGCCTTCCTGGCCACCGACGGTGCCGTCGCCCAGGCCAATGCCATGCGCCGCCGCCGTGACCTCCGCGAGGCGGCGGACCGTGAGTCCGCCCGCAACGTGGCCGAGGCCCTGACCACCAAGACCTTCACCATCAAGGCGAAGTCCGGCAACGAGGGCCGACTGTTCGGGTCCGTGACCACCAGTGACATCGCAGGTGCGCTTGCCACCCAGGCCGGTGTCACCCTCGACCGCAAGAAGGTCGTGGCTCAGCCCATCCGCACCACGGGCAACCACACCGCGGTCGTGCGCCTGCACGCCGACGTGGAGTGCACCATCAAGATCAACGTCGTCGGCTGATTGCCGGGACCCGCGAACCAGGCAAAGGGCTGGGCCCGGTCGTTGTCCACAGATGGGCCCGGTCGTCCCCAGCCCTTTCCACAATGATTTCGCAGGGTTTTCCACTAGCAATCCACAGGCAGTTCACGGCAAGGTAGTCCTCTCCTATGACTGTGTCTGACGAACCCCGCGAGATGCGCGAACAGCGCGAGTTCCGCGGCTCGCGTGAGACCCGTTCGGACAGTCGCATCCCGCCCCACAACGTGGACGCGGAAGCGTCACTCCTCGGCGCAATGATGCTGGACGAGAGCGCCATCGGTCTTGCCATCGAACGCCAGTTGCAACCGTCGGACTTCTACAAGCCCGCGCACCAGAACGTGTACGCGTCGATCCGTGCGCTCGCGTCCAGCGCACAGGCCGTCGACCCCGTGACGGTGGCGGATGAACTGCGCCGCACGGGCATGCTCGATGACCTCGGAGGCCTCGACACGCTGCTCGAGCTCCAGAACGCCACACCATCGGTCACGAGCGCCGGTCGCTACATCCAGATCGTCAAGGACACCTCCGTGCTGCGCCGGCTCATCCGCGGTGCGACCCAGATCGCCGACATCGGGTTCTCCGCGCCGGCCGACGTGCGCACCGCCATCGACCAGGCCGAGCAGATCGTCTTCGGTCTCGGTGACGAGCAGATGACGGACACTCTGCAGAAGCTGCACGACCTCACCGGCCAGCTGACCAAGATTCTCGAGGACCGCTACGAGGCCAAGCAGCAGATCACGGGCGTTCCCACCGGTTACTACGAACTTGACCGCCTGCTAGCGGGTCTCCAGCCCGGCACCCTGAACATTGTCGGGGCGCGCCCCGCGATGGGCAAGTCGGCATTTGCGCTCGGCATGGCTGTGAACGTTGCCAAGAAGACCGGTCGCCCGGTGCTGTTCTTCTCGCTGGAGATGAGTGCCACGGAACTCACCCAGCGCATCCTCTCTGCAGAGGCCGAGGTGGAGTCCGACCATCTGCGCACAGGCAACCTCTCCGATGCCGAGTGGAGCCGCATCGTGCACGCAACGGGCCAACTGGACGTCCCGCTTTACATCGATGACACCCCGCAGATCACCGTGATGCAGATCCGCCAGAAACTCCGCCGCGTGAACATGACTGCCGCCATGAGGCCCGCGCTCGTGGTCGTCGACTACCTGCAGCTCATGGGAGGCGGCGGTGCGGTCACCGAGAACCGCCAGCTGGAGATCAGCGCCATCAGCAGAGGCCTGAAACTTCTGGCGCGCGAGTTCTCGCTGCCGGTGGTGGCACTCAGCCAGTTGAGCCGTGGTCTCGAGCAGCGCTCCGACAAGCGGCCGCAGCTGTCTGACCTTCGCGAGTCCGGGGCCATCGAACAGGATGCTGACACGGTCATGTTCCTGCACCGTGCGGAGATCAACAACCCGGATGTTCCTCTGGAGGAGCGTGGCTGGGCCGAAGTCACGCTGTCCAAGCACCGCTCCGGCCCCGTGGGATTTGTCAAACTGCTGTTCGTGAGCCAGTTCACCCAGTTCCAGAACCCGGCGAGGTAGGCGTGTTCCTCGGGGAGAACCTTCTCGCTTGGCTGGTGCTCGCCCTCGGCGGCGCGTTGTTCGTGGGCAACCTGCTCGCTGTCATCAAGCCACCGCAGGTGGCGCGGGCAGAGACCGACCTGACGAAGGCACCGGTCGCGCGCAGCATCGTGATGTCACTCGTCGGCCTGGTCGCGGCCGTGTGGGCAGTCGCAAGCCTGCTTCAGTAGGCACCGGCGCTTCTGCGCACAACCCCCTCTGTACTGTCGGGGGATGGCATTCGGTCAGCCCTCCGGTCCCCCTGCGTCAGCGAAGCAGGTGAAGGAACTCCTCGAGCTGCTGGTCGCGGCCGGCCACGCTGACTTCAAGGACGCGCGGGGCCCGATGGGGTTCACGCAGCGCCAGGCCGGCGGCAAGTTCACCCGCGATGAAGCCGACGAGTTCATCTCACGCCTCCAGGAAGAGGCCGAGCTCGCCGAGGCCGCCGAAGCAGCGGGTCAGCTGCCCGAGCCGGCCGCGGCACCTGTTGTCCCGCGCCAGAAGCCAACCGCCAAACCGTCAGCGTCGCGCTCGCTCGCCAAGGTGCCCTCCGAGGAACTGGCGGCCGAACTGCAGCGGCGCGGTTGGGCGGTCGTGCAACCCTGACGACCCTCTCGGGGGTCAGCGCAGCGCGCCGGCCATGCGGGAGACGATCTCCTCCAGCAGGGCGGGGGATGTCGCGAAGTTCAGGCGCACGTGTCCCTCACCGCCCGGGCCGAACCCGGTGCCCTCGCTTGTCTCCACCCCTGCCGCGCGGAAAGCCGCGTAGGGGTCGGTGGCAATCGGCGTTTCCCGGCAGTCGAGCCACGCCAGGTACGTGGCCCCGGGCCGGTGGACCCGCACGCCGGGCAGGTGCGCCGCGACGAGTTCCAGGGTGAGGTCGCGCATCCGTCCCAGGTGGGCGACCACGTCGTCCAGCCAGCCACCGGCCAGTGTCCATGAGGCCCATGCGGCCTCGGCACCCATGATGTTTGTGGCACCGAAGAGATGGTCGGGGAGCCGTGCCCACCCGGCCTCGACCTGCTCGGCGTCGCAATGCGTGACTGCGTAGCGGAGCCCCGCCAGGTTGAACGACTTCGACGCAGACGTGACGGTCACGGTGCGTCCCGCGGCCGCGGGGACCGTTGCCATCGGCACGTGGGTGCGGCCGTCGTGCACGAGGTCTGCATGGATTTCGTCGCTGATGATGATGAGCCCGTGCCGCGCCGCGATGTCGGCGAGGTGCTCCAGCTCGGCGCGCGTGAACACGTGGCCGGTGGGGTTCTGCGGGTTGCACAGGATCATCACCCGAGCCGGCTCGCGCGAGAGCAGGCTGTCGAGGGCGTCGTGGTCGAACGAGACCGCACCGTGCTCGATGCGGGCCGGCACGGGGACCATCCGGCACCCCGTCTGCTCGATCGCGGAGAAGAACGGCGGGTACGCCGGCACGTGCACGACCACGCCGTCACCGGGGGACGTGACCACGTGCAGCACCGCCTGGACGGCCTGCACCACGTCATTCCATTCGCGGATGCGGTCCGTGTCCGGTGACCAGCCGTGGCGCCGCTCCATGTGGTGCACGAACGCACCGACCGCACGGGTGCGGTTCTTCTCGTCGCGGGCGGGGTACCCGAGGTCGCCCAGGTCCAGCACCGACTGCAGGTGTGCCGTGATCTTGGGTGCCGGGCGGTAGTCCATGTCCGCCACCCAGGCGGGGAGCAGCGGTGCGTGCTTGCGCCACTTGTTGCCGGACTTCGACTCCAGCCAGGCGCGGTCGAGTGACCCGAAGTCGTGCGGCCCGGCGTCTCGTTCCATGGTCACACCATATTCATCGCCGGCTCGGCCCCAGGTCCGACCCGCCACCGCCCCGGGTCCGTCGTGGACTGTCGTCCAGCCATGACACGAGGGGTTGCGGTTGCCCTACGGGTTCTTCTTCTTGACCGTGGTCGTGGTCTTCGGGACGGATCTCGGTGGGGTCGTCTTCGACGTCACCACGACCGTGGTGGTCGGCGACCCACCGGATGGCGGGGCGACTGTGGTGGTCACCACTGGTTCTGTCGTCGTCGGGGCGACGACCACCGTGGTCGTCGTGGGGGCCGGCGCCACTGTGGTGGTCGTGACCACGGGTCGGTCGTCACGCTTCTTCGAGGGCGGGATGATGGCCGGGTTGCTCGGTGCGCTCGTCACTGACCCGAGGGTGGCGACAATCCAGCATCGCGAGCCGGCTGCCGGGGTGACCGACAGGGTGGAGCGGCGCTTGTTCTTGTCCACGGTGGTGACCGCGGACCTGTCGAAGTTGATGGAGGTCTCCACCGGGGCATTCACGCCACCGGACAGTCGGGTGCAGTCGATGCGGTACGAATCCGGGGTGCCGTCGTCAACCCACGCTGCGGAAAGGGCGTTGCGGGTCCGCTCCTCGTCGAACCTCAGCGAGAACTCTCTCGGCCGGGGTGCCGGCTTGCGACCCTTCGTGTCTCCCTCGCCGTCATCACCGCGGCGGGGCACCGTGGTGCGGGGCGCCGTGGTGGTCGGTGCGGTCACGGTCGTGGTGGGTGCGACTGCGACGGTGGTCGTCGTTGCAGCATCCGTGGTGGTCGTCACGACCTCGGTGGTGGTGGTGTCGACCACCGTGGTCGAGGTCTCGGGCGTCGCAAAGTCGGGCGCCTCGTCGAACTCGACGACGGGGATGGCCGCGGGGTCCGCGGCAAGGCTGGACTGCGTCAGCACCGAGGTGATCTGAGCCGTGCTCATGCCCGGGCGCGCCTGCTGCAGCCGTGCGGCAAGCCCGGCGACATGGGGAGCAGCCATGGAGGTGCCGGACAGAGTGGCCGACGAACCGGCTCCCGAGATTCCGGCCGAGACGATCTGCGAACCAGGTGCCCACATGTCGACGCAGCCGCCGTAGTTCGAGTAGCCGGCCCTGCCGTTCGTCTTGTCGATGGCGCCGATCGTGAGGGCAGATCGTGCTCGTGCGGGTGAGTACGAGCACGCGTCGTCCCCCGAGTTGCCCGCTGCAACGACAACAACGAGACCGGCGGCGGTTGCATCGGCAACAGCCTGGTCGACTGCAGTGTTTGCCGGTCCGCCCAGACTGAGGTTGATGATTCCCGCGCCGCCAGGATGGCTCGCGATCACCCAGTTGATCCCGGCAACGACAGACGAGGAGAATCCGGAGCCTGTGCAGTCGAGAACCCGGACAGCGACGACAGAGGTGGACTTCGCGACGCCGTAGTTCTCGCCTGCGATGGTCCCGGCAACATGCGTGCCGTGGCCGTTGCAGTCCTCGGTGCCCTTGCCGTCCGAGACTGCGGTGTAGCCGGGCGTGACCCGGCCGTCGAACTCGTTGTGGCCCGAATACACGCCCGTGTCAATGACGTAGGCGTACTGACCTGCACCGGTGCTCAGGTAGTTGTACGAGTTATCGAGCGTGGCGCTGTCGAGGCGGTCGAGACCCCACGAAGGAACAGGGTTCTGCTGGACGGTGGCCTTGACCGGGGTGTCGGGTGTGGCAATGATGCCCGAGGTGTCGGCGAGCGCCTGTGCGGCAGACGCGGGCACCACGAATGTCGTGCCGGCATCGTTCCTGCCGACGACGGCGGCATCGGTGCCCGTCGCGGCGAAGAGTTCCTGTGCGACTGCAGATGCGCGTGATGCGTCGACCGTCAGGATCACGTAGTCCTCGGAACGCTCGAACGGAACTGCGGAGATGTCGTTGACCTGGCGAAGGGGCTGCAGGTCGCCGCTCGCGGGCCGGGCACCGCCTGCGACGATTGCGGGTGCGGGGTCATTGTTGGCTGCCACGGCAGCCGAGACGACGGCGATGATCGCGGCTGCAGCGGCAGTCGCGACGAACCTGCGCCAGGGCTGTGCGCCGGCATTCGTCATGGCCTTCAGATGGCGCTGCCGGGTGAGGTCGTCGACCGGGACGGATTCGCGCTGCCCGAGACTGCGGATGCCGTCGGCGATCTGGGTCTCGGGGTCCTGGGGGGTGTTCTGGTCAGTTGCCATGACTCGTACAGCGCGCGGGACTTCCGATGGATGACGGGTGTACCGATTTTTCCCCGGGAAATCCCTGAACTGCCGTTCGGGGCGGTTGTGGGGCCCGAAGAACTACCGGCCAGCCAGTCTTCGCATCCTGCGCAGAGCCCGCAGGGTCAGGGCAGCCACGGCATCCGGGGTCTTGCCCACGGTCCTTGCCGTCTCTTCCACGGACAGGTCCGCGCCGAAGCGCAACCACACGACTTCCCTCTGGTCGTCGGTGAGAGAGTCAAGAAGCGCCGACAAGGTCTCCCGGTCGGGCATGGCGAACTCCTGCTCCGGCGCCGGCAGGTCTCTGTCCTCAGCCTCGACCACAGAGGGCCGGGTCTTCCGCCGTCGTGCAGCATCGATCACCCGGTGCCGCGCCACCCCGAAGAGCCAGGCCCGTAGTTCGGCGTCGGTGCCGGCGAACCGGTGGATGTCGCGCACCACCTGCACCATGGTCTCGCCCAGCAGGTCATCGGGGTCTCTTCCGCCGATCCGGCGTATGTATGCACGCAGACCGGCAGCGTGGCGGTCGTAGAACTCAGCCCATGCAGCTGCATCGCGGGCCTTGAGCCGGGGCAAGAGCGGGGATTCGCCATCAGGCAATGGGTGCCTCCCTTTTGTCATGGTTGGTTGTCGGCCGGTTCACCCCCGCACCGCTCATTGCCGAGGCTGGCTCCGGGCGCGGCACATCACGAACATCCCGACCATGCCAAGCGTAATCACGCCAGCAGCAAACGGGATCTGGCCACGAGAATTGGATTTCCCCGCGGCCGGAGCTGTCACTTGGTCCGCGTGAGCATTGCGAACGGTGCCATTGGAGCGGGTGACGGGAATCGAACCCGCATTCTCAGCTTGGGAAGCTGATGTTCTGCCATTGAACTACACCCGCGTGATCAGCATTTGAGCCACACTTAGGGTAACAGCGCGTTTCAATTCGTGCCAGCAAACTTGGGGTGAGTTGGGTCGTTGGATGATCAGTCTCAGAGACCTTGACGAGGCCTGATCGGGAGCTTCCATGCCGCAGTCAATTGCTAGATTGCGGTTCCTCGACTTCCGTCGAGAGTTCGCATCCAGACAGTGACTCAGTCGTCGGAAACTACCTCCAGGACCAAATATGCCAGATGACATAGCACTTGTGAAGCGGGAGGTCGATGATGTGAAGCAAGTCTTCACAAAGGCACTCAAGCTTTTTTCAAGCTTTGATGTCACAACAGCAGAAGCTCTTCCGTACGGACTTAAACCACATACTAGGAGCGTCAGCTGGCTTGTCGAGCAAGTTGTTTGTCAGTCCATAAGGGCCAATGATTCAGAAATCGGCATTTCAGAGGTCAATTACGAACTCCCTGATACTGAGTTGCACGACATCGAATTCGTAAGTCAAGGCGTCAGGTACTACGTAAATATCAAGTCACATCAAGTGGACAAGAAGGCAAATAAGAATGACATCAGCGCAGTAGTGAAGTTGTACGAGCGGTATCGCGATGTGCCCGATTATCGCCTCTACTACGCGTGTATAGGAATCCGATTTGATACCGCGCATGCAAATCGACGAATTCATTTTGAGGAGACGGATATGATTGTGTTCAGCCCTCAGTTTCTTCCGCTCTACGTGAATCCGACGAACGACAAGATCCAGGCCTTCTACAGTCACACTCCTGAATTTCGGACTCGCGACGAATTTATGGAGGCTCTCCGCGAGAGCTCAAAGACGTTGAGGCTGAAATGAATCTTGATGACCTGGTCGTTCTTGGTGACGCTCTTTCGTTGATCAGCGAGCTTGACGATGGATCGATTGATCTAGTCATTGCGGATCCGCCATATTCATTGGGCAAAGACTTCGGAAACGACTCTGACAGAAGGCAGTCCAACGAATTTCTTGAGTGGACATTCGCGTGGATTGATCTTCTCGTGCCAAAAATGAAGGACACAGCCTCCTTCTACGTATTTGCGACTTGGAAATTCAGTCCTGAAATCTTTGGGTATCTGAAAACCAAAATGACAATGATCAATGAGATCATTTGGGATCGCCGAGTCCCAAGCATGGGTGGTTCAACGAGAAAGTTCAGTTCGGTGCACGACAACATCGGGCTCTTTGTGAAATCGTCGGGCTACACGTTTGACCTTGACGCTGTTCGAATTCCGTATGACGAAGAGACCAAGAAGGCAAGGTCGCGTTCAATTTTTGTGGGTAAGAAGTGGCTAGAAGTGGGATACAACCCTAAGGACGTTTGGAGTGTTTCGCGACTGCACCGCATTCACTCTGAGAGAACCGACCACCCGACGCAAAAGCCACTTGAGATTATTGAGCGGATGGTCAAAGCTTCTTCGAAAGAGAATGACTTAGTGCTAGATCCATTCGCAGGTAGCGGCACAACGGGAGTCGCTGCCCTTCGAAATGGTCGGAGATTCATCGGATTCGAACTGAATCCGGACTATGTACAAATTGCGAATGACCGCTTGGTGGCTGAACAGGACAAGCCAAGACTCTTCTAAGCACAACGCGTTAAGCGCTGTTTGTGAAACGAGCTGGCTCAAATCTGCGCACGGTTGAGGTCCCAGTGGGCGAATTACGAGTTTGATGGGGAGGCTTTGTTCTTGAGCTATTCCCAACTGCACCTGGGAATATGGTCACCGATCCAAGATTTCAGCGCAAAAGTTGGGATGGCACCTGGGAAGGATTTCGCGGAAACCCCCACAAACAAACGCTCTTTCACTTCACCAAATAAGCTTGGGAAGCTGATGTTCTGCCATTGAACTACACCCGCGGGTGGAGCCAAAGGCTAGCAATGGCACCGTTTCCTCCGCACAGCCGCATAATCCCACGGGCCCGAACTGCCCGTTTCGGTAGGGTTTCCCCCGTGATTCTCTCCGACCGTGACCTGCGCACCGACATTGCCGCGGGCCGCATCATCATCGAGCCGTTCGACGAGTCCTGCGTCCAGCCGTCCTCGATCGACGTGAAGGTGTCGAACCTGTTCCGCGTGTTCCGCAACCACACGGCCGCCGTGCTGGACGTGAAGCAGGACCTCACCGGGCTCACCGAACTGGTGGAGGTGCCCGAGGGCGAGGCGTTCATGCTGCACCCCGGCGAGTTTGCGCTCGGCAGCACGCTCGAGCGCGTCGCCGTGCCGAACGACCTCGTGGCGCGCGTGGAGGGCAAGAGCTCGCTCGGCCGTCTCGGTCTCGTCATCCATTCCACCGCCGGCTTCATCGACGCCGGCTTCGACGGCCACGTCACTCTCGAGCTGGCGAACCTGGCGAACCTGCCGATCACCCTGTACCCGGGGATGAAGATCGGCCAGATCAGCTTCATCAAGATGACGTCGCCCGCGGAGAACCCCTACGGCTCCGGCGCGAAGGGCTCCAAGTACCAGGGCCAGCGCGGGCCGACACCCAGCCGCTACTTCGAGAACTTCCGCTGACGGCACGGCACGGGGACACAGGACGATGATCGAGGAAATCAAGCAGTCAGCGAAGCTGGAGAACGTCCTCTACGACATCCGCGGCCCGGTGCTGGAGGAGGCCAAGCGCCTGGAGGAGCAGGGCCACCGGATCATGAAGCTGAACATCGGCAACCCGCACCCGTTCGGGTTCGAGGCACCGCCGGAGATCCTGGTCGACGTGATCCGTCACCTGCCCCAGTCCCAGGGCTACAGCGACTCCCAGGGCATCCGCAGCGCGCGCACCGCGGTGGTGCAGCACTACCAGGAGCGCGGCATCGATATCACCGACCCCGACGACGTGTGGCTGGGCAACGGCGTGAGCGAGCTCATCCAGCTGGCCCTGAACGCCCTGCTGGACGAGGGTGACGAGGTGCTTATCCCCGCGCCCGACTACCCGCTCTGGACGGCGTCCACCAGCCTCGCCGGCGGGCGACCCGTGCACTACCTGTGCAACGAGGCTGACGGCTGGAACCCTGACCTGGAGGACATCCGGTCGAAGATCTCGAAGAACACGAAGGCCATCGCGGTCATCAACCCGAACAACCCCACGGGCGCGGTGTACGGGAGGCAGGTGCTACGTGAGATCGCTGACATCGCGGTGGAGCACAACCTCATCGTCTTCGCCGACGAGATCTACGACACGATCCTCTACGACGACGCCGTGCACCAGACGTTCGCCGAGCTCGCGCCCGACGCGCTGGTGTTCACCTTCAACGGCCTCTCCAAGGCGTACCGCCTGGCCGGCTTCCGCAGCGGCTGGATGGTCGTCACCGGCCCGCGCAAGCACGCCGCCTCGTACATTGAGGGCATCAACATGCTCACGAACATGCGACTGTGCGCGAACCACCCGGCCCAGTACGCGATCCAGACCGCGCTCGGCGGGCGCCAGAGCATCAAGGACCTCGTGCTGCCGGGTGGGCGCCTGCTTGCCCAGCGCGACGCCGCCGTGGAGGCGCTGCACCAGATCCCGGGAGTGTCGTGCGTGGTCCCGAAGGGCGCCCTCTACGTGTTCCCGCGTCTCGACCCCGAGATGTACGAGATCAAGGACGACCGCAGGTTCGTGCTGGACTTCCTGCGCGCCGAGCACGTGCTCGTGGTCCAGGGCACCGGCTTCAACTGGCCGAGCACCGACCACCTGCGCATTGTCACGCTGCCGTGGGCGAAGGACCTGACCGAGGCCATCGGCCGTCTCGGCAACTTCCTCTCCACGTACGTCCCGCCGAAGGACTGACGCCGCCGGCGCACACGGTGCGTTTTCGCCGCGGTGACCGACTGTCGTAGGTTGGCCGCATGAGCACAACGGTGATTTTGACGGGAACCGGGGTGCCACATGCAACTCCCGGACGGGCCGGTGCCGGTGTCCTCGTGCGACACGGCGCGGTGTCCCTGCAGTTCGATGCTGGCCGCGCGACCGTCCTGCGCATGATCGAGGCGGGTGTCTCGCCAACGGAACTGACGGCGCTCTTCGTGACCCACTACCACAGCGACCATGTGGTGGACATTCCTGATGTCGTGCTGACGCGCTGGGTGCAGGAGCACCTGGCCGAGGCGGGTCCGTTGCCGATCGTCACCCCCACCGGCTCCGCACAGCGGTACGTCGAGCGGATGATGGATGCCTTCGACGATGACATCCACGTCCGGAAGGAGCACACGGGCAACGTGGACCTCCGTCTGGACGTGCGCTCCTTCGTGCCGTCAACCGTGCCGACGGTGGTGTGGGAATCCACCGACGGATCAGTGAGAGTCGAGGCAGTGGCCGTCCACCACGAGCCAGTGCTGGACGCAGTGGCCTACCGGGTCACCACTGCCGACGGCACCGTGGTCATCTCCGGGGACACGCGGGCGTGCGAGGAAGTGTTCTCCATGGCTGCGGGTGCCGACGTGCTCGTCCACGAGGCATGCCGCAAGAGGGCGATGCAGAAGGCCATTGCGGGCACATGGATCGAGAACATCTTCGACTACCACGCTGACTCTGTTGCCATCGGTGAACTCGCAGAGAAGCACCGCGTCAAGCACCTGCTGCTCACTCACCTCATTCCGTCACCCGGGTCGGTCGAAGAGGCCCAGAAGTTCGAGCGCGACGCGCGCGATGGTGGTTACACGGGGACTGTCACCGTGGGGAACGACCTGACGACCGTGACCATCGGCTGAAGTCCGGCTGTTCGCCGGCCGTCCCCGCCG
>SXGQ01315450.1_pt1 | contig 25655 bp, 29 predicted proteins | sample 3178371 | NCBI WGS metagenome assembly SXGQ01 (sample SAMN11356859, study PRJNA531348) | freshwater metagenome | isolation source: freshwater sample F1-20 | place: China: Fuxian Lake, Yuxi | collected 2017-12-25 | reverse complement strand
GCCGCCAACGCCGAAGGCATCGACCTCGCCCCAACCAGCCAAGCAGACACGTACCGTTCCTTCGAAACCCAAGAGTACGGGTTCTACCAAATGCACACCGACAACCCGAACAAAAAACTCCTCAAACAAAAGCCGCGCATCTACAAAAACAAAGCGTGGTACCTGAAGAAAGGCATGGCACCAATGGCCGTGCCAGGTACATCAAACCATAATCTTGGGGTGGCTATCGATATTGCTAATGCGAGTGGTGCCCGCTTAGCGTGGCTACTCAAACACGCACAGCGTTTCGGTTTCTCATGGGAACTGCAATCAGAACCCTGGCACCTGCGCTATGTAGCTGGTGATGCCATCCCAGAAGCCGTGAAATCGTGGCTTGCTACCCGTACTGCGCCAGAGGCGTAACATGGATGCCAACGCAGCACTCATAGTCGCTGCGGCAGTAACAGCTTTAGGCGGCATCCTCGTCGCTGTAATCCAACAGTTCCGCAAAGAGAACCACACCGACCATCAAGTTGTCGTCGGTTTATTGCATGTGTTGCGCAGGTCCCAGTTGCGGGTGGAAGACAAAGTGGACAAGGTTGACGAACGGCTGGATAAGCACCTAGAGTTCCACCTCGACAGAGGGATGCTTGACAATGGGCGAACAATTGACCAAACTAGAGTTGAAGGCAATAGCGACCTATCTGCGTAAGGTCTACCCAGGGGTAGCCCAACAAGATGAGTTGTGGAATTTGATAAACAAACTCGAACAACTCACAAAGGGGAACAATGCAAGACCCAACCGCAGGCGCGGAGATTCTCCTCAAAGCGCATGAACTAATTACGCGAGACAGACAAAACACGTACTCCCATCCGCTGGATGACTACTCGCGAACCACCGCCATCTTCAATGCACTAAAGGGCAGAGAAATGATGACCGCCGAAGACGGCGTGTTGTTTATGGTGTGCGTAAAGCTTTCGCGTTTGATGCACGAACTCAACAGCAAACAGGATTTGCCCGACAACATCATTGACGCAATCGGATACATGGGTTGCCTGCAAATGATTCGTTCAACAAGGGCGAACAGCAATGAAAAATAGCAAATGGGACATTGAGAAAAATACTTTTAATTTTGCTGCTGACCTCAAATACGGGCAGATGGGCGAGGGTCGTATCCGCAAAATGTTGGAAAGTCTTGTTGAGGGTTCTTTCGAAGTTAAGTCGGACAGGTATCGCAACGGCAACATGGCAATCGAGATGCGACAGAACCCACGCCGATGCGGCAAATGGGTGCCCTCTGGACTACAGGTAACCAAAGCCCAATGGTGGGTGTACATATTCTCAATGGACGGTGGGTTTATAATTGTTGCGGTGGACAGACTTAAACGCTTCATAGAAGCGAACAAGGACACACTGGAATCACGGGACTTTGCTCGCCGTTCAGACAACCCTGCATGGGGCTACCTACTCAAGCCAGCAGACATTTCTTTGCTGTTGCACGGCGAAGCGTATGACGGCTGAGCAACTTGGTCGCTGTCCGTGGTCTTTGGTTGCAATACATTGGATTGACGCTTTTGATTCAAGCAACGGTTGGATTAACGCAAAAGAATACAAAGCCAAACCCCAGCACGTAGTTAGCGTCGGCTGGTTGTGGCCCGATTTATTGGAAGGGTATGTGTCGGTTACGTGTTCGTGGTGTCCCGACGAGGAACCCGAGATGGAAACTGTTGGCATGGTCACGCACATCCCGATTGGGATGGTGCAAAAAGTTGTCGTCCTCGGCGAACCCGACTGGGTTGCAAAACGTATCTACGCGCCGTAGGATGTCATCACCGAGCGAAGGAGGCTCAATGAATATCAGGAAAATCAACAAACCCGTCCACGGTTCCGCTGAATGGTTAGCGGTGCGATGGAAAGATGAGAATGGTCTCGCCCGAATTTCAGCGAGCGTCGCCGCGGCAGTTCACGGCACGAATCCATATGTAACGACCGCAGACCTCGTCACCGAACTCATCGCCGCCGAACCGCCGCAACCAAAAGAATCAAACCCAGCGATGATGCGCGGCAACGTCTTAGAGGCACCAATCAGGGGCTGGTCATCACAAGTTCTTGGCTACGAACTGCACGAACCCCAAGAGATGTACATCTACGAAGAAGACGGTGTGCGCCTTATCGCAACCATAGATGCCATCAACCCAGATGGTTTGGTGCACGAAATCAAAACACGCAAACGCCGTTGGGACAACAAGATGCCAGATGCGTGGCATTGGCAGGGCGTACAGCAAGCCATTTGCACTGGCACGGACACCATTATTTGGTGCATCATGGACTCAGACCTGGAGCTCAAGTTCCACACCCAGAGCGTTACGTCCGATGACAAGCGCATACACATTGAGGCTTGTCGCAGGCTGTTGTCTTACGTAGACATGGGCATGTATCCAGACGACATAAAGCCCTCATACGACAACGTCAAAGAACTCCACAAGATTTCAACGGACACAACCGTTGAGCTACCTACGGAGGCAACAGAACTCATCAACCTGCTACAGAAAACCAACACGCACATCAAAGCGTTGACGGAACACGCGTCTGAAATTCAGGCACAACTGTGTGGAATGATGGGTGACTCGCAATACGCTGTCATCGACGGTGTAGTTGTGGCTACATGGAAACCAGTGGTTCGTAACTCATTCGACCAAAAGAAGTTTGAGAAAGAACACTCAGCTTTATACCAAAAATACAAGAAAGCAACCACATACAGGCAATTCAAAACCAACAAACAAGGAGAAGAACAATGAGATTCAACCTAGACAACTACGAAACAGTTGAGGCACGACTGGCAAAGTTTTGGGAAGACCACCCGAACGGTCAGGTCTTTACCTCAATCCACCACTACGACGACAACCGTGTCGTGTTCAAGGCTGAGGTATACAAAGACATCAGCGACCCACGCCCAGTAGCAACTGGCTTCGCAGAAGAGGTACGCGATGCCAGCCCAGTGAACCGCACATCCCACGTAGAGAACGCAGAGACCTCCGCAATCGGGAGGTGTTTGGCCAACTGGAAATACGCCTCCAAGACCCAGCCCCGTCCCAGCCGACAGGAGATGGAGAAGGTACAACGCATGGGCAATCAAACCGTGAGCGATGCCGCTGACTTGGTTACCAAGTTCCGTGAAGCGTGCACCAAGGCAGGTCTTGACCCCCAAGATGTAGCCAAACAAGCAGATGTTGACCTCAACAATCTGACCGATTCGGTTATGCCGAAGTTGCGTGACGCATTCAAGGCCATGCAAAACAAGCCAGTGTTCGCCTCCAAAGAAAGAGAAGAGGCTTTCTTGGAGCAGGTTCGGGAAGTAATCCCAACTGCAACCGAACAGGAACCCCAAATCAAAGACCCCAATGCATCGGCAAGTAGCGCACAGATAGGAAAGTTGCGTGCCATGCTGATGGCCAACGGTATCGGTGAGCGACCCAAACAACACGACGCCGTTTCGGACATAATCAACCGTTCAATCAGCAAGTTGGATATGCTTACCAAGGGTGAAGCAAACAAAGCAATCAAGGCCCTCGAAGCACGCTCCAACCGTGGCGCCTGAACGTGAACGGAAAGGCTACTGTCAGGGAAACTTTGACAAATGTTCTAATGACCCGTGCCCTATGTTTGGTGCTTTGGGAAGACCCGACAGACAGGGTGTACGAAGAGTTAGAGGGTGTTCCGACCCTGCCGCAAGAGGTCGTCGCAATAGAACAAAAGGCGACTCCAAGGCGCGTCGTGCCCGTAAAAAACTGGGGTTGGGCGGTCACCTTACACGTCACGAAGAGAACTGGGGTGGTCGTTTTCGTACCGAAGTCAAGGCAGGTGCACAGGTCGGTCCGATTGCTACCCGTTTCCAGGCCGCTTATGCCCAATCTCTTGCGGCGAAGGCAGTGGGCGACATTCGCCCGTTCCTAATGGTTGCCATGCCAGACGGAACAAGCAAAGGCATAGTCTTGATGGACCTTGATGAGTTCAGTGAGATAGCATCACTTATAGACGATATTGAACAACGACAAGACAAAGGGTCCCTTACCTCCTGAGGGCTTGTCGGCCTCGGTCGCTGGTTTCTGGTATTCCCACCGACCGAGGTAAAACCCCCAACCAGATAGGAGAAACTCATGGAATACATACCCAAACTCTTAGGGCTAACCTCAGCAATATTGTTGGCACTTGGGATAACGGAAATCAGCCACGCACCCACCATCACAACTACGTCAACCACGGTTGTTACAACAACCACGGTTGAACCAACCCCCACCACTACCGCCAACAGCAACGGCCGTGATTCCGCCCACAACCGTTGTGGTCAGTGGTGGGGGCTGGCACAAGACATCGGCTGGGAAGCAGAAGACATGCCCACCTTGGACTACATCATGTGGCGCGAATCGAGGTGCGACCCAACCCAGCACAACACCACCCTCAACGCTGACGGTTCTACCGACATTGGTTTAACACAAATAAATGACCGTTCGTGGTGCCTGCCAACCCGCTGGTATCCAGAGGGATACTTGCAAACAGTTGGCGTACTCACTAAGGTTGGTTGCACGGAACTATTCGACCCAGCAACCAACCTTAAAGCAGCCAAAGCACTGTATGACTACTCCAAAAAAGAACACGGAAACGGCTTCGAGCCCTGGGAAGTATAGCTACATGGACCTATTGAGTGAGTGGGAAATGTCCGACAAAGACGACAGATTCAAAAAAGATGCAGCTTGCAAAAAAGCAGACCCATCTATCTTCTTTCCCGAAACCGCAGCAAACAAAGTGTACAAAGAAGCAATCGCCATTTGTGCAACGTGCACCGTCTACAAGGACTGTATGCGTTATGCAATGAACAACAAGATTCCATTCGGGGTTTGGGGTGGACTCACACCCAAGCAACGTGAACGTAATCGTGAAGAAATACTTGCCTCTCTTTTGGAGACAGCATGAACGACGAACAGGTGTTCCAAGCGTGGATGCATGAACTACAAATTGTGGTTGATACGCTACGCGAAGACAGAAAAGACCTTCAACATCGGGTAACCGAGTTGGAGAATCAAGTAGCCATGTACAAATCCATGGTGGACCGACTAAAACTGGCCATCAGCCAGGGGAGCAACTAAACATGACAGAGAATACAAACACAAACACATGGTACAAATTGCGAGATGGAACTTGGGGCGCAAAGCTTCGTCATCCAGCAAACCCAGGCGACTGCGTAATGCTTGTCACCAAAAAGGGTGAAGAGAAACCCGTGTGGCTAATCAACAAAGTAGCAACATTTCCTGATGCATCTCTTTGGACATGCACATCGGAAGAACCAGAAAATGTGGTGGAAGAACCGTTCTGATTTACGGTTGCGACCACTGCGGTACGGTGGAACGCGCACTCAAAAAGTGGGCAACCACAGACATTGAGGGGTGTGAGTGCGCGTGCCACCTGTATCGCGAAGGAAAGCTAACTTCGGCAGATAAAAATTGGAGGAAAAAAGGTGCGACAAAACCAGGCAGCAAAGTGCAAAAAGTGCGGGGCGTTACTCGTCCACGATAAACGCAACGTCGTCGGATGTCACTGCGACCCCGACGCACCCACATGGGTGTACATCCAACCCGATGGAAAGGTGAGAGGCTTCTCACAATCCGAATGGGAACTGGTAGACCTGTGAAAGAAAAATGGACTTGCCCCAACTGCGACAACTCCATAGTTGTCCACGTGCAACTATCCGAAGCACCAATATGCCACAACAAAACATCACACACATCCAAGCAATACCAAATGATTCGAGCCAAGGATTCAAAATAAAATGAAAGTTCTACAAGAATTTAACGAAGAAGAACAACACATTGCCGAAGAAGTACTAACGGAACTCGTAGTACTTGCACTACAAGTGCGGCCAGCATTGCGTGATTACATCAGCAACTTGTGCGATGGTGTAGCCGACACGCTCGACGATGATGCAGTTGCAAGAAGCAAACAGTATGCCCTCCTGCGCATAAAACAGTTGGAGCCAACCGAAGAAGACGAGTAGCGCTACCGCTACCGCTACCGATGTCATTCGGAGCAAAGGGATTTCTCGGATTTGGGGGCGAACATATGTTCGTTTGCTTTCGGGTTTCGGCTCGGCTAACTTCGTCGGCAGCGTCAGCGACTCGCTGGCGACAACAACCCAAACAGGAGGAACCAATGACCAACGACGAAGATGTACTGGCACAAGTACAGGAGATACTTGACGAAGCAGGCAAGACCCTTGAGTCGGACAGACCAGAGGGAATAAACGCCGAGTTCCAACAAGTAGAACAGAGAATGTGGGACGAACTGGGGCTTGTAGACGACATACACCAGTTGTTCACCATCAATGTCGTACAGGGCAACGACAGGGCAGTTGCGCTAGAAGATGTGGGCAAGGGCAAAGCACATCTGGTACAGGGCAATGGCACAATAGATGGGCAAACACCAGACACGCTCGTCAACATGTCGCATGTCGCAGATGCCAGCGACATCTTTGACGCACTAACCGACAAGTGGCTATCACTTGACTGTGCCATGAACCCCAACAATGTTGGGGTACTGGTGCGAGTTGGCGCCAAGTCCTTGGAACATAAGAACACACCAGAGGACAAGAAGCGTGATTGTACAGTCACCGTGATGCTCATGGCAGACCACTTGTATGTTGCCGTAAGACACCACGATGAACCAACCCATGTTGATTACAAGACCATCTACGCAGATGACTACGAAGGGCAAGACAACCTAGTCAATGCGCTTCTCACCTTCCATGTTTCTGCTAGGGAGTTTGTCCACACGGACAAAGACATAGCAGAGGCGCTCCACAAAGACCTCTCTCGCCAACGCGAGAAGGAAGCAAGCAATACCAACAACAACCAACAGTCCAAGGAGGACAAGTAACAATGGATACCGAACAGCAACAAGACACAACACTCACAGCATGGCAACGAGCAGAGTTCGCTATGGAACACTCCAACAGAGTGCTTCTGTACGGACTACCAGGAACAGGCAAGACCTACTTCGGTCTGACCCATGCGCTCAACGGCAAAGCCTCATACAGGCTTGCTTGTACCGAGGAGATGACGGAAGCCGACCTCATTGGCTTCTGGAGGCGCAAGCAAGACGGCACACTCGGCTGGTACGAGGGCGTTGGCATCAAGGCTTGGCGTCAAGGCGCAAGGCTCGTCGTTGATGAAGTCAATCGCATCAACGGTGATGTCGAGAGCAAACTGATGATGCTTCTCGACACTGAGGCTAGTGCTTCATGGCAGAACCCCGACACAGACGAGGTGGTAAAGCCACACCCTGCCTTCAGTGTTGTGGCAACCATGAACGGACAACCAGAGGACTTAGCACCAGCAGTGCTAGACCGTATGATTGTTCGGTGCGAGGTCAGTGACCCAAACCCCAAAGCCATTGCTTCATTGCCCGAATACTTGCGTAATCTCGCAACAACCTTCACGGCAAAAGACGCAGAACACCGATACTCGTTGCGCTCCTTTGTGGAGTTCCACAACATGTACCAGCGTTCAGGCAACATGCCACACACGGCACAAGTGGTGTTCCCCGAGGTGGCAGAGTCCATCTTGGACTCACTCGCCATAGTGGCATCAGAGGTGGGCACCAATGCCTAAACGCCAACAGTATGACGCAACAAAGTTTGCGCCAGAGACACTTGCCGTTCGCAAGAAAGCCAAGCACAACAGATTTGTGTCGTCAGGCGCAATGCCTACGACCATTGACGGAGTGTCGGTCGTCATGTCGGACTCAGAGAGAAGTCACATGTACTCAGCACCACAAACAGATGGCGCAGAGTTCAGGCGACTACGACGCTTAGGCTTGCTTCTTTCACGCTACGGACTTGTTGATAAGAACAAGTTCGCCAAGAAGAAAGACCTGCCACTAGATGTGGTGACTTGCGCTGAGCGCATTGTCGCAATGTCGGCATACAAGGACATCTACGGTGGCGACCCCACCGTAGGTACAACCAACCTTGTGCCACTAGCAGCAATGCTCAACAACAAGCAATGTCCCCCATCAGCACTGGCTCATGCGTTATCGTACGCCAATACGGCAGCGTTCACACAACTGATGAACCTGGTGACCAACCCACATGTTCGAGCTGACTTGGAAGATGTGGCAATGAGGTACCTCTCCGAAACGAGAGTACAGAGCACCTCACAGAGCATCAGGGCGCACATCAACACAGCAGGCAACAGTTCCAGCAGGTACTCCAACTCGGCGTACGAGCGACTTAGCCAAGTGTTGATGAAAGCCGTAGATGCCACAGAGGCACGCCAGAACGAAAGAGAGCAAGCCGAAGCCCAATCTGAGGCTGAACGCCAACGCAAGATACGAGGCAACGACAAGTACAAACGCCATGCCACAGACAAACTGGAAGGCAAGCGCCATGTACAACCAGGGCTACCTGTATTGAGGGAGATTATCCCCTCAATGGAAGGCTGGTGCTTGGCTCTACTGGAAAAGATGCCACTAACACTCCCTCACACAGGGCGCAAAGGCAGGAAACTGATACCAATGCCATACGGCAAAAGCATCAGGTTCGTTGCCCGAGAGGACACCGACCCAGAACAAAGGGTGTTCTCACGCAAGACCCGAAGCAAGGGAGGCATAGTGGTAGTGGACTGCTCAGGCTCAATGTCGTTTGAGGACAGCGACCTAGAACGCATCATGGCAGCAACGGCAGGCGCAACAGTCATCTGCTACTCATCAGGCAGAGAGGACTACACACCACCACAAGCCAACATCTGGCTAGTAGCCCACAACGGCAGACGCACAAGTCGCTTGCCCTCCTTCCCAGGGAACAACGGAGTAGATGGCCCAGCATTGGAGTACGGGCTATCACTACGCAAGCACAATGAGCCAGTCGTATGGATTACCGACACAAGAGTCACAGGGTCAGGAGACCGAGCCTCAGAGGGCTTGCGTGACTGGTGCTTGGCGTACTGTGAACGCCACGGTATCTACATCACACCAGACTCCTACACAGCAACAAACCTGTTAGCAAGAATACAGCAAGGCAAGAAACCACGCATCAACAAGTTTCGTTGTTCAGACGAAGGAAAAGGATACAGCAACTATGAATGACCAAGAAGAACAAACGGTAAAGCGCCGAGCAGTAGAGTCCAAGAGCGTACTACTCACAGTCGTTCAGAAACTACAGGAGGACAACTTGACCCCCAAAGACAAACAAGTAGTACTCCTACTGTTAGGACAAAAGCCCATCAAGGAGGTAGATGTGGAACGAGCACATAGACCACCAGAGGCAAAAGACAAGACCGTAGAGCAACTGGAACAAGAAGGCTACAAAGGTGGCGCAATCTCAATGCCGTTCACCTTTGATACCTACGACGACGCAATAGAGAACTTTGAGAGCAAAGTCAGTGCGATACTTGCCGACTTCTCCCAAGGACAAATGGCATGGGCATCCATCTCATGCCACAAAGAGCAAGGCACAACCACATACATCATGGTTGCCGCCCCTTGCGTCACACTACACAAAGTGCTACCAACAGGCGACAGTGTTACACAACACTTCGACCCTGCTACGGGCACAGACACAACAGACATACAAAGAAACCTGTACAAAGAAGGCAAACGCATAGCCAAAGCACAATACGCCTTCACCGTAGAACCCCAACTCATGAGGCAGCAATACCCAGAAACCTACCAAGTAATGCTTCAGAAAACCATGAAGATGGTCGAGGGAAACGACAATGAACAATGAACCAAGCGCAGTACTATTTGGCGCTCTTATTGTGCTTCAGGACACAGCAGCAAGTCGCTCTGGTGCTGGACTGTACATCAGAGCAGGCATAGCAATACTGCTAATCGCAGCGTTCCTGTATGTAAGGCACACAACCAAATAGCACTGGGGGGCTACGGGTAGGCAGCAATACACCTATCAACCTCCTGAAACCTGCTCGTAGCCCCTTGTTGTTAGCCTGAACCTCGTTGCGCTACCGATGTTGCGTGCTAATACGCACATGTGCGTGCGACCCCCCGAACGGGTGTTCGGTTGACGGCTCGGCTGGGGCTGCCGTATGCTGGGGCTGCCGTTGAGAAACTCTCTACGGCAAGCATCTAGGAGGGTGCTACATCATGAACAAGCAAGACCAAGAAACTATGAAGCAACTGGAGGGTGTCAAGCAACAACTGTTGCGTGGCACTTGGACAAGTCCAGACACTACAGCCAAGAAGGAAACTTGGTACATTCAGTGCCATGAAACTCAAGTGGCAGGTAAGCCCGAAGCAGGCAGGGTTGTCTATGTGACGAAGTCACGAGGTGCCTTCCAGTTGGTGGAACTGGTGGAGAACAAGGGAAGCAAGACCGACAAGAACGGTCTGGCAGTGTCCTTGTGGACTGCTAAGGTTCTAGCCTAAACAGCAAGGACAGTTGGGGAGAGGCGCAAGCCTCTCCCCTTCTTGCGCTACCGACTTCGCGCGTGAATACGCACAACGAGGGGGCTACAAGGGGCGAACACTTGTTCGCATGTTTGGCTTTGGGGGTGGTTCGTGTAGAGTTGTGGTTGCCGAGGGGAAACACTCCGAGGCAAAGCCTCTCAGGAGGGGGCTTCATCATGGAAAAGACAGCAAAGCAACAGAGGCTTGAGGGCCTCAAGTCAGCAATAGGCAATATCCCTCGGGGCAAGTGGTACAGCCCCGACACGGGAGTCAAAAAGGAGACATGGCTTATCTCGGTTGCCTACGGTCAAGCCGTAGGTATGCCAATCGAAGGCGACTTCGTATGGGTAGCCAAGTCACGGGGCGCTTATCAGTTGGTGGAAGTCACCACTCAGCAGGGTGAGCATGTCGATAAAGAGGGGCTCAAGCGCACCCTCTGGAATGCCAAAGTCGTAGCCGACTTGTAAAACCCCGAGGGGGGGAGTCCGAGCCGAGAGGCTCGGGCTCTCCCTCTTTTTTTTGCCCAGACGGAACTAGGGGTATGCCTCTACCGTAGGGGGGTGGGGGGTCAATATACCCGTTCTCTCTATAGAGCCATTTCTTTGGTAGCCGTAGGTTTGATATTTATCTTTCGGCTTGGGCTTGGGCTGGTTGCTAGTTTTTTAGCCCCCCCAAGTTCTGTTTTACGCCTGAACCCGTCTGTCTTGATACCGAAAGAAGGCGACAATCTTCGGTCCCCTTTTCAGGCCATGTGTCCGTGCGGTCTTGCCATGCTGCCCACACAGTTGTTTGTGTGGAGGAATGTAACCGTTTAGGGTCCGTATTCGTTTTGGTTTGTGGCTGTGATGGTAGCAGGTGGTTTGGGGGGGTTGCAACGTGTGCTAGATTTTTCTTATGCCTAAGCATTCATCCAAAGACAAGAACAAAAAGACCCGCGGACAAATGGCTGAGGCCAAGCGCATGTCTGGTCAGGCTGGGAGAATTTTGTCGTACGAGAAGTATGTAAACCCTGGTATTGGTGCCGTGTTCCCAAAGACTGGTCGTAAGTTGACGGTGTCGGAAGAATTGGCCAATTTTCGTGCCGACCCTCGGCTCAAGAGGAAAAAAGGCTGACGTTAGGTTTTTGGCTGTAAATGCCTAAGGGGAAACGTAATGTGGCGGCGGAAGACCGCGCTATTTTTTTTCAGGCTATTCAGTCTGGCATGAATATGAAAGAGGCTGGCCGTTTGGCTGGTATTTCGTATACGACTGCCCGTAACTGGATGGCTCGGTCCAAACAAACGAAACTTGAGTTGGATGAAGCGAAGCTGCAAACTGGTCGCGGTACTGGTGGCAATACTCTTACCCGTGATTTGAATGTGATGCGGGATGTGCCGCCTGTTATTCCCAATACTCGTCTTAAGGAACGGGCGCAACGCGGGTTGGAGGATTTTGATTATTTTCGTCGCGTTTATTTGGGTCGCGTTCCGTCCACTTGGCAGGTGGATGCCGCATACAAAATTGTTGAACGCCTAGAAAATAAAGAAAAAAAGTTTATGGTGTTGAACTGTCCTCCTGGTGCGGGTAAGTCGACGTTGTTTCATGATGTGGCCGTGTGGGCAATTGTTCGTAATCGTGCGGTTCGTGTGATGATTGGGTCTATTTCTCAAACGTTGGCGAAGATGTATAGCCGTCGTATTCGTGAGACATTGGAACGTACGGTGCCTCTTCGTCCCGACCCCGAGTTGGTGAAACGTGGTTTGGCTTTGAATGCTGAGTCATGTTTGGCGTTGGATTACGGCAGGTTTAAACCAAATAACGCTGGTGCTTTGTGGCGAGCCGAAGAGTTCATAGTTGAACAGTACGGTGGGGGCGGGTTGGACAACAAAGAGCCAACGGTTTCTGCGTACGGTATCGAGTCGGAGTTCATTGGTCACCGTGCCGACTTGTGTTTGTTTGACGACGTTGCTTCTCCCGAGAACGCCAAAGAGTCTGTGGCTAGAGACAAGTTGATTGAACGTTGGGATTCTATGGCCGAAGCCCGTGTGGACCCAGGTGGATTATTGGCAGTCATCGGGCAGCGACTAGGACCTCTCGACCTTTACGCACATTGTTTGTCGAAGGTGACATATGAGGAAGACGAGTATGACGGCGAAGACGTTCGTGATATTTCGGATATTCCCGAGCCAGTCAAAACCCACAAATATGAACACCTGGTTTACAAAGCGTATTACGAAGAGTTGGATACTGGTCCTGTTTCGCGACGAATTGATTCTCCACCATGGCCAGATGGCCCCCTTTTGGAACCGTATCGTTTGTCGTGGCGCGACCTCTCGTATGTGCGTCATTCCAGTCCACAAAAATTTGCGACTGTTTACCAGCAAGAAGACATGGCAGAGGGCAACTATCTGATTGAACGTGTTTGGGCAACAGGTGGATATGGTCCCGATGGTGTTCTTTATCCTGGTTGCATAGACCGCGACAGGCGACCTGGATACATTCCTGCTGGTTTGGAGCCGCCTCTTATTTCGATTGCTACCGTTGACCCGTCCCCAACCCAGTTTTGGGCGTTGCAATGGTGGATTTATCAACCAGAAACGAACCTAAGGTATTTGATTGATTGCGAACGAATCAAACTGACCGCCGAGGACCTACTCGGGTATGACACGCAGACACGCACTTACGGTGGAGTGATGGAAGTTTGGCAGGAACGGGCGTTCCAATACGGATACCCTATTTCGCATTGGGTTGTTGAAATCAATGCTGCTCAACGGTTTCTTTTGGCACATGATTTTGTTCGCCGTTGGCAGGCCCTTCATGGGGTGATGATAGTTCCCCACACCACTTCCAGGAACAAACTTGACGAGAACCTGGGTGTCGAAGCGTTGTTGCCACCGTTGTGGCGTGCTGGGTCGATACGTCTTCCGACGATGGTTGATAACTGGAAAACGTTGGCTTTTGTGGACGAAATGTCGTCTTGGACACGCGACAAAAAGAACGGAACCGACTTGGTTATGGCGCATTGGTTTGCCGAGTTGCACATGCCGCAGTTGGGTCCTGTGCGTAGCCCACCCCGCCTGTGGCGTCCTTCGTGGCTGGCTCAATGATTGTGCTATTCTTTTAACAGTTATGGCCAAGAAGAAGTTGACTCCGTACGAAAAGGCGCAACGCCAGTTTGTTCAAACACGTTTAACCGAAACGGGACTCGAAGCTTCACCCGAAACACGTCAACGTTTTCGTCAAAGGTTTGAAACCCTTGCCTCAGAAAAACAAGGTCGCACCAAACTTGCACAAAAACTTCTTCCAGGTGAAGGCGCCGAAGAGCGCAGGAGTTTTAAACGAATGCTTGCCACCGATATGCCAGCGCGTGGGGGCACGGGTGGTGGAGCTACGTCGTCCTATAAGGTTCCTACCGCAAAAGACATTACTGCTGGTTGGCAGCAAGCTGTTCAAAGCGGTTCGTATAAGGTTCCCACCCCAGCCAAAAAAGTTCCTGTTGTTAGTCCGCCCATAACAAAAACCTCTTCCAAGGGGTCAAACGTTTTTGGGAATCGTCGCAACAACATCATTGGCCAGGGAATCAACTATCCAGGTCGCGAATCCATAGAGAGATTTCTCAATCCTCTTGGTGGCAGTGGTGGAATTAAAGATTATTCTCCCAAAGGTATTGCAAAGGCTGCTGGCCAGGAACTTGCCGAGGCCGCAATCCTGGTTGGCCCAGTAGCAAAAAAGGCGATAAAGGGAACAGCGGCAATTGGAAAATTTGGTACCAACAGATTGACAAGGCTTTTTTCACGTCCTGGTGGTGGGGCATTTGGAACCAACAGATTGGGTGGCGTAGGCAAAGTGCCGTACGGTCCGACGCGTCCTGCAAGCCCGACAGGACAACTGGCACTTGGCCCAGGTCCAACACAAGCGGCTACCTCAACAGTTAAAGCGGCCACAGTGCGTACAGCTCGCCTAAATACAAAAGGTGGGGTGGGTGGTCAACCTTATGGTCCGCAACGCCCCTATGGTCCTTATCTTCCACCTGCCGCTACAACCAAGGCTGCTACAACTAAAGCTGCCACGACCAAGACCACACCAGCCAAGAAAACCATAAAAACCAAAGAGGAAGTCGTAGTAGCAAAAGCTCAAGGTAAGTATCCTGGCGCAACGGAGTCAGATGCAAAGTTCCTTGCCAGTGTTAATCGAGCCCAAAAGGCAATTGAAAAGCAATCAGAAGGCTATCAGGCTTACGCAAAGTTTCTTAAAAATCCAGAAACGCAATCCAGACTCGCCCAACTTCGACGGAAGAAGTAGCCGATGCTCTCCAAAGAGCAGATTGTTGACCTGTACAAAAGCCGACAGTTAAAACTCGGACCGATGTTTGAGCAGATGCGTCGTGTTCGCGACCTAGCAAACGGTGATGTCGTTGTTCCATTAAACGAACTTGACAAGTCCGCAAAATCAAACGTCGCCAACCTACTCGTCCAAGGTTTGGACCAGATGTCAATGCGTGTTGCATCAACGATGCCATCACCATACTTTCCCCCAGTAAAAGACGGCTCTGAGCGCTCCAAGGGCTACGCCCGTATGCGCAAAAAAGCCATGCTGTCATTCTGGGACCACAACAAGATGCAAATAAAGATGCGCCGTCGAGCCCGTCACCTGCTCGCCTACTCGCAATCTGCCGTATTCATCAAACCAGATTTTCGCACCTTGATGCCCAAATGGGTTGTGCGCAACCCGCTCGACACATACCCAGCACCAGTTGAAGACCAAGACGACATCATCCCAGAGGACTGCATCTTCACATACAAGGTCAGTGCCAACTGGCTGATGCGCAACTACGGGGAACTTGTTGGTGGACAACTACGCATGGGCGAAATAAGGTCCGATTCGCGTTACACAATGCTCGAATATGTTTCACCAGAATCACTGCAACTTGTCGTATTGGGCGCAGAAGACAACCCAGAGCTTTCCTTGGCTGAACGCGCAGGGCTTGAAGCAATGATGCTGGAAACAATCCCCAACCGAACTGGGATACCACTAGCAGTTGTTGCCAACCGAATCACACTAGACAAACACCGCGGACAGTTCGACGGCGTAATCGGCATGTACTACACACGCGCACGCCTGCAAGCCCTCACAGAAATTGCCATCGAGCGCGGCGTATTCCCAGAAGAATACTTGGTTGCTCGCTCTGGAGAAAACCCCGAGATTATTCAACTCGCAGATGGGCGAAGCGGCATACTTGGAATCGTTCGCGGCGGAGATATCCGCAGCCAGGACCTAAATCCTGGATACAAAACCTATGAAGCGTTGGACCGCTTAGAGCGCCAAGAACGTTTGGAGGGCGCAATCCCAGCCGAGTTCGGTGGCGAATCAGCCTCCAATATTCGTACGGGTCGCCGCGGAGAAAACATTTTGTCGGCAACGGTCGATTTCCGAGTACAAGAATCCCAGGCAGTATTTGAATCATCGTTGCTCGAAGAAGACAAAATTGCTATCGCCATCGAAAAAGCTTATTGGGGAGACATGCCCAAGACGTTTTTCATTCCGTCGCGCACCTCAATCGGTCAAGAAACGTACACGGGGAACAAGATTTGGGAAACAGATTTCCATTACGTTGCATATTCGGCTGCGGGCTCCGATGTCAACTCGCTTATCATCGGACTTGGTCAGCGACTTGGTACTGGAATGATGAGCAAAGAATCGGCCCGTGAAGCAGACCCCTTGATTTCCGACCCAGAACTAGAACACGACCGAATCATTGCCGAAGGTGTTGAAGCAGCATTGCTGTCCAGCATTCAACAGCAAGCGGTGGACCCCAATGGACCATATCAACCCGATGACCTTGCCCATCTGACGCGGCTCGTAATGGAACAAGACGTAAGTTTGTATGAGGCGGTAGAGCGCACACAGGTGCGGGCACAGGAACGACAGGCGCAAGCAATGCCGATGGGTTCGCCAGAAACAATGCCAGGATTAGCAACGCCTGGAATGGGCGCAGAAGCACCTGTGGCGGGACCAACGGGCGAACCAAGCCTGGAGCAACTATTAGCACAGTTAGGGGGCTAAAATGTCAATGGTTAATCGATTTGATTTGCAGAACCCTGCAGCCAAAGTTGCCAAAGCAGCAGCCAAGGGCCAGACGTACGGCAAAGCCACAGAGCAACTGGAAAGCCAGTCCGCTGTTCCCATGGGTGCGCCGCCATCGGATGTGTCTGCCTCCCGTGTGGCAAGACCAATTTCCCTGACCGCTCCCACAGAACGCCCAGATGAACCGATTACTGCTGGCGCAAATTTTGGACCAGGTCCAAACATGTATCAGGCTGGCATTCCAATGGTGAACGAAACGCAACTTGCCATGCAAGAAATTAGGCAGATTGCGATGATGTTCCCCAACGAAGATTTAGAAGACTTACTACTTCGATACGGGATGGATTGATGTTATATAACAATCTGTTCCCAGAGGACAGAGAGTACATCTTGCAGGTTGGTCAAGATGCACCTACCACTGGATTTCAGTTATCACCAGAATATTCAAAATCGATGGCCTTGAAGTTGAGTCAAATCAACTATCGGGCACCGTGGCTGTCACCAGAAACGCAGATGGCGTTGGCTCGCGGCGGTGCATCCATTGCCGCAATTGACCAAGTGGGCAAAATGTATGGGCAACGCGAAACGGATTCTTACGAACAAAAGAAGGCTGCTACTGGGGTTATTCCCCGTGGCGTTCAATATGTTTATGATACGGCTGGGTTCGTAAAACGTATTTCTGGTAAAGCATTACAAGCAATAATTCCTGGAAGCGCTGAAGCCATTACTGGAACAGCAACCGACCTCACTGGCTCTTTGGCACAGGTTATTTCTCCTTCGGTCAAATGGGCGTCACGATGGTCCCTATCGGCACTGATGGCCCTACCCGAATACGGCAACACCATTCTTTCGGGAATTGCCACTGGCAGAGGAATTGACATCCCTGGAATGATGCACGCAAGCACCTTTCAAACAATGTTGGATAATCCAGAGATGCAAGGAACGGGATATCTTCCCAATAAACGAATCGTAGAAGAACAGGCTGCTCGTTCACGCGCAGTACGTGGAACTGTTTACGGTTCGGCATGGACCGTTGGGCGTGGAGTCATGTCAACTGGGGGAATCTTCAGGGAAGAAGACATGGCATACCGATACGGTTCAGGAATCATTGATGCAATATTTAACATTGCCTTACCAGAACCCAGCAAATATTTGACCAAAGGAATAAAACTCGCAAAATACGGTATTGCTGCATCCGTAACTGGTGAAAGCATTGAAACTTTGATGAAGGCTGGTAAACCAATTGCGGGTCTAAAGGGTCTTGTTCCAATGCTTTCTGAAACGGACGCCCAATCTCTCCGCAAAGCTCTTGGCCCAACGAAGCAACGATATTTGCGCGAATCAGGTTTGGGGATGGATGTTTCTGGGGCAACCTACAACGCCTTGCAGTTCGACAAATTTTTTCGCACCAATCCATACGCCCAAAAACTCGTTAACAAACTTATCGAAACGGATAACGCTGGTGTTATCTGGGAGGACATCTTCGATGGGAATATCACAACAGACATGGCGTTGCGGTTAAAGGCCGCCAAAAACGAAGACCAAGTCATCTCGGCTCTTACCAGCGGCTGGACCTTTGGAGAAAGGGCACTCAAATCCTCTATTGGAACATACAAATATGAGCGGTCTCTCGTGGGTAACTCCATTCGCAAAATGCGTTGGTTCCAGCAAATCCCCGAAGAGCTCATTGTTGTTTCTGGCGGAGACATAGATAATCAAAAAGCAGTGATGAACCTTGTGCGCTCGGTGCGTGCAGCTGGTGCAGATGATGCCGCTGTTAAAAAAATGCTTGACGGCGACCCAAATAAAAACCAGATGGGCATAGTCGAAGCATTCTCAAAATCCGCCAGCGCAACCCCCACCGCACGCAAAAACGCCTTCAACGCATACAAAGGATACCTTAAAACATATTTGCGTTCGGCTGGAGTGCGCGACGAAATCATTGAACAAATCAACAGCGGTGGCGAAATGACCATCGACAGAATGAAAACATATTTGCGTAACCGCCAAGGAGTTGAGTCCGACAACGGGCTCATGAGGGTTCTTTACGAACAGTTCAAAGAAAACCTTGACCCAAACGTTTTCAACCAAATGTTTGAAGGTGTCGGTTACACGGCAAATGATATGAGATTGATTCAACCAGCAAACCTGGTCGACCTTCTCAACCGTGTTCAAGTGCTTCCAGATACTCGTCAAATCAGACGATTGACTCGCAGTCCCTTGTTTCGCAAACTGCTGTCAGACGAAAAAGGAATACAACGACTTCCAAAACTTCCAATTACAAGCCGTTCACCAATACGACTAGTAGACATCGTTCCCAGCGACAAACAGGCATTGTTTGAAGAACTAAAAGACGAAGTTCACAGATTGGAAATCAACAAGGGCGCAGCGCGAATTAACGCCCAAGAACGAATCGACGAACTAAAAGACCAAATGACAGCACTTCAAGTACAGGCCAAACGCCCCGTTCTAACGGGAGAACAAAGGCTCACATTGGCCGCTGCCGAACTATTGCAATCGCGTGTATGGAAGTTAACAACTTTGGCAACTGGAGGATACATCGTTCGCAACATGATGGATGCCCAGGTGCGCATGGCAACTGGGGGCATCAATCAATTCCGACACCCAATTGATTACATCAACGCCGTCCTGGGCAAAAAATATGGAGAAAGCATTACTGGTCTTGACTTCACGGACCTTGGTGCTTCTGCTGGGCGACGGGCGATTGAGGAGGGACGCGATTTGGCCGAGGCTGGCGTACGCAAACGAATTTGGGAACGCAGCAATCAAGAGGACGTGCTGGAAGATTTGCGCAACGCGTTCATGAGCACCAAGTCGCGAGCAGGATGGAGCTCCTCCGACAGCGCATACCATCAACGTAAAAGTGGGTCATTCACTTTGGTGGACCGTGGTGCTGGACCCAAAAACTATCCAAGCAAATTTCATACAGATGGCGTAATTCAATCCGCACAAAAAACTTTGTCCGACGACTTTCAAAGTCGCGTAGCAATAGCTCTTTCCAGTGGAAAATCAGACGACCAAATCGTTGAAGAACTCATCAAATTCATGGACAACGAACGCACGTACGCTTTCCGCGCCACAAATTCCCTATTCTCTGACGGCATCGAGTTTTTTGACAACGCAACTGGAGAAATGAGAAAATTTCCGCCAATCAACCTGCTTGACTACAAAAAGAACGACCCCGATTTCTATAGGTCTCTTCTTGACGCATACTTTCGTCATGTGGTAATTGACACGGTCAAAACCAACACAGGCAACCTGGACGAAATTCTATTCCTGTTTGCCCACAATGCAGTGGGTGACCTGAAAAATACCAGGGTCCTGGACGCCTCAATGTTCAAACTTAAAGACAAGAAGGACAGGCTGGCGATTGGCAATAAACGAACAGCCAAAATCGATGGTATTGAGGTCAAAGGAATTATCAAAAACATTGAAGGGGATTCGGTTACCTTTGTTCCCATTCTTGTGGAGAACGCAGCCACTGCTGGAAGAAACGGCTTGGGTGCCAAAGAAGCACGTCGCATAATTGAGCGAGCCGAAATATGGAATGACACGTCCCAAAAGGGATTGGCCAGAACTTATCCGCGAGAGCAAATGATTCGCTATCGCTCAGGTGGGGGTTTTGATTCCATTGAGGAATCGGTGACGCAAGCCATGGACAAACTTACCAGTGGGTTTTTTGACTTTTATGATACGGCTTCTCGCAAGCTAGAAAAATCTGTGGTGTTCCGCCAGTTTTACTATGACGAAGTTGTTAGGCACATAGACCAACTGTCTTACGAAGAGGGCATGAAACTATATGCGGAAATTTATGAAAAAAGTGGTGGAAACATTCGTGCGTGGTTGGGCGAAAGCAGCGGTATTGCGGGCTTAACAAAAGACCCGAAAGTCACCAAAGCCATCGAATCGCTTCCCAACCGAAAGGGTATCAAAGGAACTTTGACGGTTGAAGAACTTGACGACTACTCACGATTTGTTGGAATTACTAGAACCAAAGAACTTTTGTACGATGCATCTTCGCGCAACAACTTCCAAGATGCACTACGAATAGTTGCACCATTCGAAGCAGCATGGCGCGACGTTATCGGCCGTTACGCGTCATTGGCCGTCGAAGAAAACATTCACGTATATCGCCAATTCCACAAGGTGTATCGCGGAGCATCCGAAGCCGACCCAGACCAAGACGGTCGCGGATTCATTTACCGCGACCCATCAACTGGAGACCAGATGTTTACTTTCCCACTATCTGGTTCATTTGCCAAACTGTTTACTGGACTAAACGCTCCCCTGGCAGCCCCCCTAAGTCGCCTGTCACAGGGCATCAGTTTCTATCCAGCTCTTGGACCATACGCAAGTTTTGCCGTATCAACCATCCTGCCCGATGTCCCCAAATACGACAAAGTAAAAGCGTTGTTGCTCCCATACGGAGAAGTGTCATTCACCGAAGCCGTAAACGTTGTTCCCTCATGGTTGCAAAAAGCAGCACCAGCAATTGATGGAATGCTGTTTGACAGAGTTCGCATGAACACCGTGTACGCAAACACCTACATGGAAACCCTGCGCGCCTTGTCAGTGAACACCGACAAATACGACCTGAGCACGGAGGACGGCGTAACACGCCTCATGGCCGATGCCCGAGGTCGCGCTCAAATCTTGACCCTAATGCGCGCTTTGGGACAGTTTACTGGTCCCGCCTCACCGACCACCGAATTCAAAGTCCCAACCAAAAAGGGCGACAAGTATGTAGACGTTTTAATGAACGAACTGCGAGAGTTCGAACAACAAGATTACGACAGTGCAGTCGACAAATTTTTGGACCTATATGGAGATGACCTGGTTCTTTACGTTTCGTCAAAGAGCCGTGCCATCGCCCAGGGCCTTGAAGCAACCGAAGATTTTGGTGTCTGGGAGCGAACCAACACTGACCTTATTAATCAATTTCCAGACACCGCCTACTTCATGGCCCCACGTGGCGGTGGGGAGTTTGCGTTTACCGTGTGGCAACGCCAGTTGCAGGAAGGCAAACGAGAAAAGTTCACGGACCGAGAAATGATTGACTTTGCCCAGAACCGTCTTGGTTCGGTTAAGTACCGTGCGGCTCGACGCATGTTTGGACCCAACCCGACAGAACCACAGATAAATGCTTTGCGTCAATATCGTGAGTATCTCAACGCAAAACTTCCTGGGTTCCCAAAACGCGCCCAGTTCGAAGCAAACAAGTTGGCAAACGACATCGACCAGATGGACAAGCTGGTCAATGACTCACGTTTGCGGGGTAACGAAGTTGCCCAACTTGTTCGCAAATATTTAACACGGCGCAAAGAACTAATGGAGTTGGGCGATTTGAAGAGCTTTCAGGCAAAGAAAGCATTGGCTGCCCGAACCGAACTGTACCAACTAGGAGAATCCGTTGCGGCCAACAATCCCGAGTTTGATAGAGTTTGGTCGCGTTTCCTGGCACAAGAGGTGGATATTTAATGTCTAATGGCGATAACGAAAACACGGAACAGACAGGGTCTTCTGGCGTAACCGATTTTGACCCTACACAATTTGCTAATGCTGCCAATTTTCAACGACGGCTATTCAAGGGCTTCTCTCCATTGCTTTCTACAAAAGAACAAGAAGAGTTAAGAAAAACACTTAGGATTGGGCTTCAAACTCCTCGACAAATTACAAATCGTTTTATTACCGAGCCCGCTCTTTATGATGACCAGGGCAGGGTGGCTGGCAAACAATACGATTTGACAGATGCGTTTGTTGCTGCTCGGGAACTTGACAGATTGACAACTGATGAAAGAATTCGCATTGCCAACGAGTTCAAACGAATCGGCTGGTACGGCTCAGCAAAGCCAAGCCAAGCGTTAACAAGCGGCATCGGCTGGTCACAACAAGATGAAAAAGTATGGCTGCAACTACTTGATGTGGCGAACAATGCCCAACGTCCGTGGAAAGACATAATCGGATTAATCGGCTCATGGTCTTCCGCGGGCACAGGCGGACCTACAGTTCGCGTCACCTCAGACGAAGATGCAGCCGCGTACACCCGCGAAGTATTCTTGCAGTCATTGGGTCGTATGCCCACGCGGGGAGAAATGGCAGAAGCAGCCAACTTTATTCGCAACCGTGAACGTCAAGCCGCAGCTTCGGGACAACAGATTCCAAACGCTGGGCTAATTGCCCAAACATTCGCAGAAAAGCAAGACCCGACATCTCGTGTCGTGTTTGGCTTGGGTAATGCAATCGGTCTAGCAATGCAAGCGTTGGGTCAATGATGGCTGAAATTACAAAAGACCAATACATCAAAGAACAGTTGGCTGCCAAGGGTCTTAAAAATACTGCCGCCAATCGCAAAAAACTTGGCACAGAGTATGACACCAAGTACGGAACTGGCCAATCTGGTGATTGGCGCGAACGATTCAAACTTGAGTTCCCACAATTTGCCGAACTGGTTGACGGTGCAGAAGGTGAAGCAAAAGCTCGCCAAGATTTTGGCGACGACCTTATTGACCTATTTTTTGATTACGCAAAGAACCCACAAAATTACGACCTTCTAAGCGATGCGGGCAGAAGGGTTTGGACCCAAAAGGTTCAGGCCACAAACCTGTACACCAAGGTTGGACCGTATCGTCGTGCATGGACCCTCACCCCAGAGCCAAGCAAACAAGAACAGATTGAAGCAAAAAAAGTTGAACTCTTGGAAGAGTTTGGAAGCCTAGAACTCAACGACAGACAACTTGTTGATGTTGCCACTTATGCGCTTAGCAACAAGGCTTCCAAAACTCAGGTCAAGTATTACACGTATTCCGTTATCGCTGGGCGAACACCCTCGACGGAGGGACCAGATGCCCTAGGTGAAACAGATGAAGCGGCTGCGTTACGGAACTCCTTGAAGCAATACAACTATTCGCCTCCAGGACTTGAAGAGCAAATCACCTCCGCTCTGACCAACAAGCCCTACCTGAACACCACGTATACGGCGGACCTGCTTATCAAAAAAGCCAAGGACAACGCAAAGATTATGATGCCGCACTTTGCGCAACAATTTGACCAGGGCTACACCCTAAGCGATGTGTTCGAACCATACAGGAACATCGCTGCCAGAACCCTTGAACTAAACCCACTGGACGTGAACTACAGTGACCCGAAGTTCATGGCTGCTTTGGGCAGGAAGTCCGATGGGACGAGCATGTCGGCAACCGAGTGGGAGTACACGTTGAAGAAAGACCCAAAATACAGGTGGTCCGAAACAAAAGAAGCAAAACGGGCAGCATCAGGAATTATTAATATTCTTGAGCGAACACTGGGACAGGTAATCGGATGACCGACACATTTGACACATACCTAACAACACCCGAGGTTACGCGTCAGGTCATACTTCCAGACCGCGTTGCACCCTTCGAACAAACCGAAAGCCCAGTTCAGGGTAACGAAATTGACGAAAACTCGTTTGCAAAACTAAAATCTTATCTTAAGGACTTTGGTTTGGAATCCCTTGAGGGAATGCTCACAGACCTATTGGCACGCGGCGTCGAGGATGAGGCATCCGTCGTTTACGAACTGCGCAACACGGACGCATTCAAAACACGATTTAAGGCAAACCAGGTACGTCAAGCGGCTGGGTTGCCATCCCTAAGTCCACGGGCATACATCGACCAGGAAAACACCTATCGAGAGGTTTTGCGCCGCGGCGGAATGCTGGAGTACTTCAACCGACAAGACGTTTTTGAGTCGCTCATCGGAGGGGACGTTTCACCCCAGGAACTATACGACCGCATGACCAACGCCTATCAAGTGGTTCGCGATGCCAGCCCAGCCGTCAAAGCCCAAATGCAGAGACTATATAAAGTTGAAGACAGGGACCTGGCTGCTTTCTTCCTTGACCCCAAAGACGGGGTGGATGTACTCAAGAGAAAAGCTGAGGCTGCAAAGATTGCCGCTACTGGTTTGGAGCGCGGCGGAATTCAATTGACCGTAGAGTCGGCCGAAGACCTTGCTCGAAGGGGTGTTACGGACACTCAGGCAGCTGAAGCGTTCGGTAAAATTGGACAACAGGCTGAGCTTTACGAACCCCTTGAGAGGGGCGAGGAAAGGATTGGGGAACAGCAGCGTATTGGGGCAGCGTTTGGCTATGACACTGCTGCCGTTTTGGATGTTGAACGCCGCAAGGCTAGACGCTTGGGAGAATTCCGTGGTGGCGGTCAATTCGGTCGCACCACTGGTGCCACAAGCGGCACTGCCGAAACAGCCGTGGGTTCTGCACAGTAGTACTTGACAAACCCATATTCTGGGTGTAGTTTATTTCTTGTCAAGGAACCCCGACTTGACCTGAGCAACAAGGGTGAAAGCAGCCTCCCGATTCCTCCGAATGGGAGTGGGCAGAAATGGAGTGAGTCATGTCAAACGTTCACGAAGAGTATGAAGACGAGACTGGCGAAACGGCAGGCAAAGACCCCGTCCGTTCGCACCTGAGAAAAGTTGAGCAGGAAAACAAACTGCTTCGCCAACAGGCTGCGGAGTTCGAAACCCTGAAACGAGAAATGGCTTTTACCAAAGCGGGCATTGACCTCAATGTTCCGATGGCAAAATATTTCGTAAGAGGTTACGACGGAGAGGTTTCTCCTGAAGCAATCAGGAAAGCTGCCGAGGAAGCAAATCTCATTCAGACCCCAAGACCGCAAAACGTGGCAGACGAAGCAGAACAACGAGCTTGGTCCCGATTGTCAAAAGCTGGTTCCGCTGGTGAAACAAACGACCAAGAAGTCAATTGGAACTCCAAGTTAAATTCTGCTCGAAATCAAGACGAAGTAATGCAAATCTTGGCTCAAATGAACCAAGAATCAGGAAACATCTAGTCCGCAGGCTCCGAGCCTGTCGGAGAAAGTAACAGGTAAACCAAGTGTCCAAGACACAAACAAGCAGCCTTCTCACAGACCAGGTTGCATTTGACAGGATTGCGTATTTCGCACTCCGTAGCGAACTATTGTTCGACGCGGTTGCGGACGTTATGCCAGTCGCACAAGCAATGCCAGGTTCGTCGGTGAAGTTCACCATTTTCAACGACCTTGCTGCGGTCACCTCAACCCTTACTGAGGATACCGACGTAACGCCAGTTGCGATGAGCGACAGCCAAGTGGAAGTC